>Ga0316227_1000942_pt1 | contig 35325 bp, 28 predicted proteins | sample TBH18019metaG_FD_206012 | JGI IMG/M metagenome (GOLD analysis project Ga0316227, IMG submission 206012) | Freshwater microbial communities from Trout Bog Lake, Wisconsin, USA - TBH18019 | ecosystem: Environmental > Aquatic > Freshwater > Lake > Hypolimnion/Profundal zone | place: USA: Wisconsin... | reverse complement strand
CACGTCCCATTGACATTCGGGATGAACGATCACCTTGACGGATGAGTATTTGGCGCGTGCCTGGTCCACGTGTTCGGGGCGAAAGAGCATGTGGACTGAGCAGTGGCCTTTCCAGAGGACCAGGCCGGCCTGCTGAAGTTGGCCTGGCTGATTGCCCCCAAGTTCCTGGGTCGGCTCCCATAGGATCATCCGATCCAGCGGGTATCCCATGGCATAAGCGGTATTGCGCCCCAGGTGCTGATCGGGGAGGAAGAGTATTTTATTCTTGGAGTCGGTGGGCGTGGAGGCGTTTGCGCCATCTTCAGACAGAGCCCACTGGAGTATTTTTCTGCAGTTGCTGCTGGTGCAGACGGCGCCGCCGTGTTCGCCGACGAAGGCTTTGATGGCGGCGGAACTGTTGACGTAGGTGATGGGGATGATGCGTTGGCCGGGGCAGTGGCGGCGCAACTGGTCCCAACATTCGATGGCCTGATCGATATTGGCCATGTCGGCCATGGAGCAGCCGGCGCCAAGGTCGGGGAGGATGACCTGAACCGAGGGATCGGTGAGAATGTCGGCGGACTCGGCCATGAAATGTACGCCGCAGAAAACTACGAACTCGATGTCTTTCTGGGCAGCGGCTTGGCGCGAGAGTTCATAGCTGTCGCCGGTGAAGTCGGCGAATTCGATGATGGCGTCCTGCTGGTAATGATGCCCGAGGATCAGGAGTTTCTTGCCGAGGGCTGCCTTGGCCTTACGGATGCGGGCGCGCAGGTCGGCGTCGGCGGCCTGGGTGTAGAGGTCAGGAAGAGGCGGCTGCCATGGGTTGGTGGTTATCATAGATAAAAGCGATCTCCGGCGGCCGTGCGTGGGAGCCGCTGCGGGATTATAGCCGTTCATGACAGGAGGAAGAAGGCGGTAATCCGTGGTGGTCGTGGCGCGTCACACCCACGGCATCATCGTGGAGGGAGAGGGCGCTGCGAGGGAAGGGGGGAGTCGGGGGTCGGAGGTTGCGTTTTTGAGCGAATTTTCCAATGCACGTAATGGATTCAATGGACTCAATAGATGGGGTGGTATTGACGCAATGGAGTGGGAAGGTGGCCTCGACATGGCTCAGACTCAGAGAGGGAGACGTGGTGATGCGGGCGGCGGGTTTTTCATGGGATTACCTGGTTGGAGAATGGTTAATAGTGAAAGCGGCAAAGAGGAAGAGAAGAGATAGCCACAGATGAACATGGATGGACACAGATAGCGGTGTTGGCGGTTATGATCGCTTCTGGATGAACCGATCGGGCGAGAAGGAATGCCGACCAGATTGCGCGATAATCCGCCGACGAGGGACCATAGGCCTTTGCGGCAGCTTCTGGTATCCTCTTGCCTCGTTAACTGCCCCAAGGCATCGGTGGATGACTGCTGAGTCCGCCGTGGCTAAGATTGGCGTGTCGTAGTTTGTCTCTTATTGTGGCAAGCAAAAGGAGCCTTCGCCTATGCCTGATCAGAAACTTCCCCCGCACGGATTTGGAACTCTGGCTGTACACGCCGGACAGTCGCCCGACCCCAACACCGGATCGCGCGCCGTGCCCATACACCAGACCACCAGCTACGTTTTCAAGAGCACGGAACACGCGGCCAACCTCTTTGCCCTCAAAGAGATGGGGTACATTTACACCCGCCTGATGAATCCCACGACCGATGCCTTCGAGCAGCGCATGGCGGCTCTGGACGGTGGCGTGGGCGCCCTGGCGGTTGCCAGCGGCCAGCAGGCCATCGTCGTGGCCCTGCTCAATCTGGTCCATTGCGGGGGGCACATTGTCTCGGCCTCCGCCCTTTACGGCGGCACGGTCACGCTCTTCAGCCAGACTTTCAAACGCCTGGGCATCGACGTCACCTTCGTCGACTTTACCCAGCCGGAAAAGATCGCCGCCGCAATCAAACCCAATACGCGGGCGGTCTATTTCGAATCGATGGCCAATCCCAAGAACGATGTTCTGGACTATCGCCGGGTGGCCCAGATCGCCCATGACCATGGATTGCCGGCGGTGTGCGACAATACCGTACTGACGCCGTTGCTCTTTCGGCCCTTCGATCACAAGATCGACATAGCCGTTTATAGCGCCACCAAGTTTATCGGCGGCCATGGCACCAGCATCGGCGGGATGATCGTGGATAGCGGCAATTTTGATTGGAACAAAGAACCAGGGAAGTGGCCCCAGTTCACCGAGCCTGACGCCTCCTATCACGGCACGGTGTTTCAGCAGGCGGTGGGGCAGTTGTGCTACATAATCACCTGCCGCACTCACTGGCTGCGCGACCTTGGCGGAGCCCTGAGCCCATTCAATGCGTTCCTGTTCCTTCAAGGCCTGGAAACACTCCACCTGCGCATGCCCCGGCATTGCCAAAACGCCTTGGGCGTAGCCCAATACCTCGAAGGCCATCCTCTGGTAAATTGGGTCAATTATGCCGGTTTGCCATCGCACCCTGGCTATAAGCTCGCCCAGCAATACCTACCCAAAGGCACCGGATCGGTGATGGGCTTCGGAATCAAGGGCGGCCGGGCCGCCGGGCGGAAATTCATCGAGAATGTCAAACTGGCCAGCCATCTGGCCAACATCGGCGATGCCAAGACCCTGGTCATCCATCCGGCTTCGACAACCCATAGCCAGCTTACCGAAGCCGAACTCAAGGCGGCCGGCATCGGTGATGACTACATCCGCGTCAGCGTCGGCCTGGAAGACCTGGTGGACATCACAGCGGACCTGAATCAGGCCCTGCAGGCTTCCCAATGAGAAGGTATTTGGGATATGCTTGCAGGCGATGCAGGAATCATTCTTCAATAGTAGTGACGCCGTCCGCGGCGTTAAACCCTTGCTCCACGCCCGCCAGTGGGAGTTGAAAGAAGCTCTGCGCCTGGAGGCCGGCGGCGTTCTGGAACGCGTCAACGTCGTCTACGAGACCTATGGCCAACTCAACGCGGCCGGGAACAATGCCATACTGATCTGTCATGCTCTGACCGGTGATTCGCACGTGGCCGCTCACGACTCCCAGGACGATCCCGGCTGGTGGGATATAGTCGTAGGCCCCGATAAAGCCATAGACACCGATCGCTATTTCGTGATCTGCCCCAACATCCTCGGCGGCTGCCGCGGAACCACCGGTCCCAACAGTACCAATCCGGCCACCGGCAAGCCCTACGGCGCGGATTTTCCATTCATCACGGTCGGGGATATCGTCCAGGTGCAGTGTCGCCTCATCGATCACCTTGGCGTCCAGGTTTTGCACGCGGTGGTGGGGGGGTCGCTGGGCGGGCAGATGGTTCTGGACTGGGCGGTCCGTTATCCCAGCCGTCTTCGCGCCGCCGTCGCCATCGCCACTTCCACGCGCCTGTCCAGCCAGGCCCTGGCCTTCGACATCGTGGGGCGCAACGCCATTCTCTCCGATCCGCATTTTCAGGCCGGCCAATACTATGATACCGAGGCCAAGCCTGCCGTCGGGTTGGCTATCGCCCGCATGTTGGGGCACATCACCTACCTCTCACGCGAGGCCATGACCCGCAAGTTCGACGCCGACCGCCTCGCCGGCCGGGCCGTTAAGGGCGATTTCGAGACCACCTTCGCAGTCGGATCGTACCTCGCCTACCAGGGCCATCGCTTTGTGGAGCGTTTCGATCCCAACAGCTACGTGGCCATCACTCTGGCCATGGACCATTTCGATATGGGAGATACCCCCAAGGCCATCGCCGCCGCCCTGAAGGATGCCACCTGCCGCTGGCTGGTCCTCAGTTACAGCACCGACTGGCTCTTTCCCCCGATACAGTCGAGGAATATGGTCGATGCCCTGGTTGGTCGCAGGGCCCAGGTGAGCTATTGCCAGATCACCAGTGATTGCGGGCACGATGCCTTTCTACTGCCCAACGATCTGGAGCAGTATGGGGAAATGATACGGGCCTTTCTTGACCAGCTTGGGACCGATGGCTCGGCGGCGACAACGCCCCGAATTCCGCTGGCTTCTGCGGGGCATCCATCGTCGCCGACCAGCATTTTCCACAGTCGGCGCATCGACCTGGATTCCATCGCCGAACTGATCGCCCCGGGTGCCAGCGTGCTGGATCTTGGCTGCGGTGGCGGCGAACTGCTGTCTCTGTTGCGACAGCGCGGCCACAAACGGCTGGTGGGCATAGAGCGCGATCCCATGGCGATCCTGGAATGTCTGCGGCGTGGCCTGGATGTGGTCGGGGCTGACCTGGACGGCGGGCTGGGAGCTTTTGGCGACAATGAGTTCGACCTGGTGATTCTTTCCCAGACGCTGCAATCGGTAAAGAACGTGGCCAGCGTCCTGGACGACATGCTGCGCATCGGCCAGCGCTGCATCGTGAGTTTCCCCAATTTTGCGCACCGGGCGCTTCGCGAACAGCTTTATAGCCAGGGCCGCGCCCCACGGGCCGGCGAATTGCTCGGTCACGCCTGGTACGATACCCCCAACGTGCGTTTTTTGTCGCTGATCGATTTCGAGGAATTCTGCCGGGAGCGTGGGATCAACATTGAACACCGCGTGGCCCTGGACACCAGTACCGGGCGGCAGGTTGTGCAGGATCCGAACTTGAACGCCGATGTGGCGGTATTTGTGATCGCGCGCAACGGGCGTGCGTCGTTCTGAATGCTGTCGGCGCTGGTTTGATCCCGACACCCAACCGCATAGATGTACGCCATAGCGTTTATTTTCCCAAGCGGCAGGGCAGCCGAACTGGCGCTGATATTTTTTGCCATGCCCCTGGCGGTCGCATGGGGAGCATGGTCGCGGCGATGGATGATGCCGCTATTGGCGATAGCCGCCGGCGGTTCGGTGGTCGTGGCGGTTCGGCTGCAGGCCTCGGCCGACCAACTGGGCCTTCGCTGGACCGGCTTTATCCCCTGCGCCGGCATCGGGCTTGGCGTATGGGCCGTGGCCTTTATCCTCACCGCGCTGATCCGTCGGTATCGTCGCCTGGCCATCTTCCCCCTTGTTTCCCAGCAACCCGGCCTTTTTGCCATCATCGTTCCCATCTACGGCATGAGCGTCATGGCCCAGGAATTCCTCATACGCGGCTATTTTTTCTGGCGATATCAGGGCCTGGGTTCTTCCGGGCTGATCTGGGCCGTGAATGTCGCCGCGTTTGGCTGGTTGCACATCGTCTTTCGTTCCTGGGTTTCCATGGCCCTGACCACGGCGGCGGGCGTGTTGTTCACCGCCCTCTACATGTCCTACGGTAATCTGCCCGCCCTCTGTGTCGTGCATTTTTCCTTGGGTCTTTCAATCTTCGGCATGGGCTACGGCCACCATTTTCACGCCGGCACCGCTGCCCTCGCCGGCGGCCTGCGGAAGGCCAGGTGAGAGTCCATGTCCCTTACTCCTGGTCATCCCTTTCTCCTGACACACCCTTTCTCCTGGCCACTGGTCAGTAAGCACTAATGTAGCTATACTTAACGCCTTGTAATTGACATCCAAGGTTTCAACGCAGGAATAAATTATGCGCATTGCGGTAATCGGCGGCGACGGTACAGGTCCAGAAGTGGTGGCCGAAGGCCTCAAGTCCCTGACGGCGGTATCCAAGAAGCTCTCTTTTGATTATGTCCTTAAAAACTTCGACATCTCCGGCGACCGTTACCTGGCCAGCGGCGGCGATCCCAACAAGCAGTCGATTCCCGTCATAGACGATGACGAAATCGCCGAATTGCGCACTTTCGACGCCATTTACCTGGGCGCCGTCGGCCACCCGAAGATCGCTCCGGGCATTCTGGAAAAAGGTGTCCTGCTTCGCCTGCGCTTCGAGCTGGATCAATACATCAACCTGCGTCCGGTGCGCCTTTATCCCAATGTGCCCACGCCCTTGAAGGACAAGACCAGCAAGGACATCGACTTCATCGTGGTTCGTGAGAATACCGAGGGCATATATACCGGCATGGGCGGCGTCCAGTACAAGGGCACTCCGCAGGAGGTCTCCACCCAGGTCAACTGCACCACGCGGTTCGGCGCCGAGCGGGCCATACGCTATGCTTTCGACCTGACCCGCCGTCGCAATAGTCCGCGCAGGATGCTCACCCTGGTCCACAAGACCAACGTGCTGACCTTCGCCGGCGACACCTGGTTCCGGGCTTTCCACGAGATCGGCCAGCGCGATTACCCTGAGATCAAGCGCGATTACAACCACGTCGATGCCTGCTGTATGTGGATGATCAAGAACCCCGAGTTTTACGACGTGATCGTCACCGACAACATTTTCGGCGACATCATCACCGACCTGGCGGCCATGATCCAGGGCGGTTTGGGCGTCGCGGCCGGCGGCAACATCAATCCCCGCGGGGTCTCCATGTACGAGCCCATGGGCGGCTCGGCCCCCAAGTACACCGGCCAGAACGTGATCAATCCCGTGGCCGCCATCAACGCCATGAGCATGTTGTTGAGCGAAACCGGCAACCAGAAGTCCGACAAGAAGCTCATCGACGCCGGCAATCGCATCGAGCAGGCCGTTATGTCGGTAATTGCCAAGATGCAGTCCCAGAACGCCGGCAAGATGGGATATGCGACGACGCAGATCGGCGATATGGTGGCCGAGGCGATTAAGAAGGCATGATAGCGGAATATTTTCGTCCCATGTGCGTTGGGACGGGTAAATGTTGATTGGCGCAGCGAAGGAGGCAACGGCTTCCAGGGAGTTGTGTCTGGTCAAAAGCGGCTCAGTTTCTGGGTGGCGCCGGACACGAGGTGGTTTGTCTGGTGGCAGTGTCCGTGCGGCGTGCCGAGCAAAGCTCCCTTTGCGGCGGTTATCCACCGAGGTGATATTTTTGCCGCGTCGAGGCGATTTCGGTCAAGGAGTGGGCCGGGCCGGCCATGACGATCAGGTGATAATGGCCAGGGGGTGTTCCGCTGGGCAGGGATATGCGTACGGCTGCCAGTGCGGTGCCATCGGCATTCAAAGGGCGGCGCATGATTAAGGTGCCAAGCAACACGGCGCTGGCGTCAAACGTCCTGGTTTTCGAGGCGTACACCACAACACGCCAGCGTCCGACCAAAGGGGCGGCGCCGGAATTATTAACCGTGACGGTCACGCTGCTTTTCCAGGGCGGGGCGATGCTGCCGTTGAGAACTGGGGCGGCGGTGCCGCTGACAGCCATGCCGTAGCCGAAACTGGTCACCCAGACCTGATTGGGAACATAAGGATTGAAAAATACACGTTGCGGTGAGGCAAATGGATAACTGGTCACCTGCTGGAAAGTCGGCGTGGAGGACTGAGCGTCGCTACTGTACCACAGTCCATCGTCAGCGGTGGTGACGTACATTTCACTGGTGTTAGACGGGTTGAAAGCCACTTGGCTGAATTCCTGGGTGGGCAGGCCAGATACCAGCGTCCAAGTGCTGCCGCGGTTGGTGGTTTTGTACAAGCCGCCTTCGGGGTAATACGGGTTGGAGGTTGTCGCCCACACGCCGACATACCAGGTGCTTTGCGTCGGATCATTAGGATCGATGGAGATGTCGCGATCGAAATACTGCAGCGACGGAGTGCTGGCGGCGACATCGGTCCAACTTGTTCCCTGGTTGGTGCTTACAAAGACCCCGGAACTGGCATCGAAATCGCCCGAGGAGTTGAGCGTAGCGGCATAAGTCGCAACCAGTGTGCCATCGTTCAGGACTACGATATCCAGGGGGTGGCCTTCGGTACGCGGCGGGGTCGCCAGTTGCCGCCAGACCGAAGCCGTGCCATCTTGGAGGTCGCTGGTCATGTAAATGCCGCCGGACCCGGTGGAATTGGCGACGCTGGCATACATCGTGTCGGGGTGATTGGGATCGATAGCCTGCCAGATGACCGGGTGGCCGAAGTTGTGAAGCATGCTCCAGGTCGATCCCCCGTTGCTCGAAACCAGCACCGCGCCGTTGCCGGCGTCGATGCGCCCATTGCTCTGATATTCATCCCACTGGTAGATGTCGTGGGTGTTGCTCACGGCGGCATACAGGTTGCCCGTGTCCGGCTGGACGATAGTCTGATAGGTGGTGTTGTAGCTGTTGCCGGTATCGTCGTTGAAGGACCAAGAGGTCCCGCCATCAGTAGAGGAGACGCCGGTAATATCGGTGAATGAGGCCAGGATGGTAGTGGGGGCGGCGAAGGTCAGATACCACGATGAGGTATCCTCCATACCGTTGCCCTGGTAGGCACCAGTGGTCGGTGTCGGCGAACCGGCCGGATTGAGATCGGCGGGATTGACATAGACCGCATGCCATGATGTGCCGCCATTGGTGGTCAGATGGGCGCCGCTTTCATCGGTGATCACCATCTCGGCAGGATCGCCGGGGTTCTGGGCGAACCCCATAGCGAATTCGCCAAAACCCCAGCCGTAATGCACGCCGCCGTCACCCTGCCAGCCGGTCTGAATATTAGCGTTATTGGCGGTGTTGAAGATACTTGTCCATTGCTGTCCGCCATCGGTGCTCTGCACGACCGTAGGTGCGCTGCTGGAACTGCCGCCGGCCAGGGTTATTTCATTGATATTGTTGGGGAGCATCGATACGAATGCCGGGTCGACGCCGACGGGGATGCCGCTCACCGACGTCCACGATGATCCTCCGGCCGTGAATTTGTAAACGCCCGTGTAGCTATAGCAGATATTGCCTTCCTGGCCGGGATAGATATCCGATTCGGATGCGGTGACAGCGAAAAATGTCGTGGTGCCGCCCGAAGTTGATCCGGCGAACGAAAAAATTCCATCGCCCAGAGGAATTCCCGCAGCCAACGGCGTGGAACTGAAGTTGGTCCCGCCATCGGTAGAAGTTAACAGGCCCAGGTCCGTGGCCAGGTAAATATCGTTGCCGTTAAAAAACGCCCCGGCCACGTAGCCGCTGGCGGATGGCACCGTCGAGTAGGTCGAGCCGCCGTCAGTGGTTAAGAAGATCTGGCTGTAGCTGGAGACGATGAATTCCTTGGGATTGTTGTAGTTGACAATAAGCGCATCGGCGTTGCCGGCCGGATTATTGGCAATGAGCGTCCAGGCCTGGCCGTCATCAGTGCTTTCCTCGGGATAATTGTCAGGTCCCAGGGCAAAGAGAAGGTTTGGCGTGCTGGTGTATTGCACCGGTGCGGCGTGGTTGCCCTGGATCGCGGTGAAACTTGGAACGGTCCAGCTTGCCCCGCCGTTGGTGCTGTGATACTCGTCGGTCATATCGGTCGCGATCCATATTTCGTTGGGATTGGCCGGATTAAACGAAGGCTCGAAGAATGATCCCCCGCCGCCGACACCTACCGATGTCCAGGCCGTGGGCAGGGATAGTAGCATTCGGCTTTCCAGGGCCTGGCAGCAACTGTGCCGCATCCGGCGTGTGGCGGCGGCACGGGCGTGATGGGTTCCCAGTGTTGTGCCCAAGCTCGCAAGACGAGGTAGCGTTTGCGTCAAGCACCGCAGGAGATGGCTGCGGATATCCATCATTAGCCTCCGGGTAGGCATGGCATCGTAACCGAGGGGTTTTGTCAAGGAAGGATGATCGCAAAAGAAGGCTGTTATGTCGGTAATCGTCAAGATGCAGCCCCAGAACGCCGGCCAGATGGGGTATGCAACGACGCAGATCGGCGATATGGTGGCCGAGACGATCAAGAAGGCATGATCGCGGAATATTTCCGTCCCCCGCGCGTTGGGACGGGTAAACTATGCGCCGCAATACTGCATAGGATTGGCTGTCAGTCCAATTCTGCGGGCTTGGCTGGCAACCGGGCGCCGTGACGAATGTGCAGAATTTCCACCCGGCGGTTAGCTACGCGATAAAGCACACGATAGGGCTTAACGACGATCTGTCGAAGCGTGTACGGAACCAAGTCATTTTCGGGAGCAGTGCTAAAACTTTCGGGTGAACGTTCGGTCACCGCGAATTGTTCGAGCAATCGTTCCAGAAACCTGGCCGCGCTTGCCGGGGACCCACCGGCGATATAGTCACGAATGTCGCGCAGGTCGTCCAGCGCCCGATCAGTGATAATCACTCGCCAAGTCATCGCGGTTGCAGTTCATCCAGAAGTTTTCGCACCGCTTTTTTAGCGTCATGCACTCTGCCGGCGTCGGCTTGCTTGGCCGATTCGGCAAGGGCCTCATAAACAGCGACCTTTTCCATTTGCTTCTGGTATGCGGCTGCTCCCTGGATGACAACCGCGGGCTTGCCGTTGACGGTCAGAACTTCGGGGCGGCCGGTTGCCTGGAGCCGTTCAATGTGTTCCCGGCTTCGCCGCCGGAAACTATCGAGGGTGTCAATGTCAGTGGGAAGGATCATTTACGCACCTTTATTAGTACGGTTAAAGATTATCCCATGGCTTAGAGCCAGAGTCAACCGGATGAAGACGGTCATGCCAAGGTTTGCCGTCGCGTTGACAATGCCCGCCAGGGCCTTGAAAATACCGGCTGGTTTCTGTTTTGCGTCAAAACAGCGTCTGTTTCACAACACGAGGTATTCATGCCCAGCACGAACGACAATTTGAAGGAAGCTTTCGCCGGCGAGAGCCAGGCCAACCGCAAATATACCGCTTTTGCCCGCAAGGCGGAGCAGGAGGGGTTTCCGGGCGTGGCCCGCCTGTTCCGCGCCGCCGCCGAGGCGGAGACCATTCACGCCCTGGGGCATCTGGCAGCGATGGATGGCGTGGGCTCCACGCTGGACAACCTGCAGGCGGCCGTGGCGGGAGAAACCTACGAGTTTCAGAAGATGTATCCGCCCATGATAGCCCAAGCCGAGGCCGAGAAGCATCGCGCCAAGCGCATGTTCGCCTGGGCCGCCAAGGCCGAAGCCGTGCACGCCCAACTCTATCAACTGGCGGTCGATGCCGTGAAACAGGGTAAGGACCTGGCCGCCGAGGCGGTCTATCTGTGCCCAGTATGCGGGCATCTGGAAGTGGGACACGCTCCGGTGGTCTGTCCGATCTGCGGCGCCAAAGGCGAAAAATTCATCAAGATATAATCGGTGCGCGGCACGGAGTGGCATTGGCGGCTTCAGGCCCAGGACGCCAGTGGCGCTCTGCGGCATCCTGACGACTATGGCGCGGGCGGGAAGTGTCCACGCCCGGGCGTGGACGCCAAGGCGGAGCGCGGGATTTGCGATGGCGCAAACCAGTAAGAATCTATCTCAGAACCCAATGACTCCGCGATGGGTCGGCAATGGCCCAGATGCGAGGCGGAGGATCGAAGCGTATCTGACAGTGGACGATACGTTGAGGTCCGACAACGAAGCCGATGGGCCATTCCCGGCCCACCCTCCGGGCGATGCATCTTGCGCCCGCACTCGTCGTCGCTCCTTGATTGCAGGCGAAATATGCATCGTCGCGGGGCCATGGGGTTCTGAGATAGATTCTAAAGAGTCGCCTATTTCACCCCGCCGCCCATAGCCTTGGCCGCGGCGTCGATCACCGCATCAGAGGTGTAGGTCGCGCCGGTTACGATGTCTATGCCCTTGACCGACTGCTTTTCGATGATCTGTGCCGGAATGTTAACCGCGGCGCTGAGCGGCCAGTCATCTTTGGATTCCACGACTTTAGCCGCCGTGATGCGATGGTCCTTGATCGTCACCTGGACCTTGACGTTGCCGCGGAATCCATCGGCGTCACCGCTGTAAAGGCCGTCGGCGATTTTGTTCAGGTCAAATCGCTGCATGGCGTTCATCGCCTCAACCCCGCCGCGGGAGGCACTGACAACCTTGGCGATTTTGCTGCCGCTGGCCAAGGCTTCGTTGTAGGCCGCCAGCGCTTCGGGCCACATGCCGTTGAATCGCCAGATGTCACCGACAAACAGGCTGTTCATTCCTTTGGGCGAGAGTCCCTGGGCCAGTTTGATTGCCTGGTCAGTACGGCCCATATAGCCCAATTCGCGGACGGTCTGCGGCTGCCAGCCGGCTTTTTCGAGCACGTCCGCGGCGAGGTTCTCGTTGCCCAACCTCGCATAGCAGCGGGCCAGGTTGGCGGCGTGGATAACGCTCAGCGGTTTCAGAGCCGCCGCCTTGCGATACCAGTATGCCCCGCGGGCCCAATCCGATAGCAGCAGCCCATAGTATTGCCCCAAGGTCTGTGCCGCCAGAAATTGGGCATTGTCCTTGCCGTTGTTCTGATCGTAGACGAAAGCCAGGAACTTGCAGCCTTCCTTATGCCTGGAGGGGTTGGGGTTAAGCACACCGATCAGATAAGACCAGATGCTCTTGTTCGGATCGAAGCCTTTGCCGGCCGGAGGACTCCATGTGAGGTCAATGGTCTTGGGGTAGTTCAAGGGTACCGAATCCCACCAATCCGGTGGTTCGGCGCCAGCCTTGACGATCAGGGCATCAATATCCGCCGCCGTGCGGCTTAAGTTCGTAGCGGGGCCGGCGGCAGGTTTGCCAGTTGCATCGCCATGCGCAACGCTATCGGCCAGCACCGGGCCAGCCAGTATGACGCCGCCGCAGATGAACAGGAGCAAGATTCGCTGGCCGCGCAGTTGGTTCATGCCTTGGGGAATCCTTTACTGGCCAGAACCTGTCCGTTCTTGAGTACCATGAGGCAATCGGTTCGGGGCAGACCGGCGAGGAATTTCATGCCCTTTTCGGGTCCCAGCACGAACAAGGCCGTCGATAGCCCATCGGCGTCAATACAGCGCGGGCAGGCCACCGTGGCGCTAGCCAGTTGCAAAGGCGAGCGTCCCGTCGCCGGGTCGAAGATGTGATTGGTGTCGTAGTCGTTGAAGAACTTCGTCTCATAGTCTCCGGACGTGGCCACGGCCCGTCCGTCCAGGGCCATCATCGCTATGCAAGCCTCCGGGTGGCGGGGGTGCTGCACTCCGGCAGTCCATGGCCGGCCCGGTTCCTTATCGCCCAGCGACACGATTTCGTCGGTATTTACCAGGGCGTGTTCGATGCCGTGGCTGGTCAGGGCCGACACCACACGGTCAGCGGCCAGGCCGCAGGCGATACCGTTCAGGGTTATGCCCATGCCTGGCCGGGCCAGCCGCACCCGCTGGTCGGAAAAGTCCACGTCCTGCCAGCCGACCAGGCGGCGTGCGGTTTCGATCTGTCCATCGTCGGGCCGTTTCCCGGCCTTGTCGGCCTCTGCATACATATCCCAGAGCGGTTGAACGCTGATGTCAAACGCGCCATTAGTTTGCTGAGAAAGATCGCTTGAGAGTTGCAGTGTTTGCAGCAGCAACGGGTGGGGATCATCGAGGCGACCGCAGCTATTCAACCGTGCCACCTGGCTGTCAGCATCGAAGATGCTAAGTTCCCGCTGGACGAGCTTAAGTTCCTCCAGCGCCGCGTCAATAGCCGTCTCCGCAACCGCCCGCCTGGCGTGCAGCGCGGTGATCGACATTTCGCTGCCCAGCGCCCAGGTTCGCCGATAAGCCGTCGCCAATCCCTCAAGGGCCGGCGGCGTGTTGGGATTGGTGACAAGTCGGTGCTTAAAGAAGCTACGACCCAGCCCGGCCATTACGGCTGCGCCGCCGAGTCCGACGACAATTCCCAGAAATTTACGGCGACCAGCCGGTTGCATAGAACAGCCTCTGGCAAGCAAATATAGTCGAGTGGGGCGTTTGTTTACAAGCCAGCGACGATTTCAAGAGGCACATTAAGCGGGGTTCGGGAGTCGGGAGTCGGGGTTCGGGAGGGCGCAGGAGAACGCTCTGGCTTGTTGCGGCGACTGGCCATCGAAGGCAGAGCGGCGGCGTTGCCGCCGCAGTACATAATAATAATAAAAGCCGCCGTCAGATAACAGGCGTCGTGGATTTTCAAACACCCGCTGGCACACGGCGCAAACCACAGTTTCCCCGCGGTTTCCGTTCTACGAATTCCTTTCTTTCCCGACCTCCAATTCTAGAAAACCTGAGGCCACAGGTTACGAAGCTCGCGCATTGCCAAGCTTCCCTGCGTCCTCTATGGTATTATGCGGTGTAGAAGGGCTTGGCTATGCAATGTCTGGTTACCGGCGCCGCCGGGTTTATTGGCAGCAATTTGACTGATCGCCTGCTGGCCGCTGGGCACAGCGTGGTGGGTCTGGACAATTTTTCCACTGGCCGGTCCGCATTCCTGGAGCAGGCCCGCGTTTGCGACCGTTTTCGGCTTGTCGAAGGCGATTTACGGGATATGCCTACGCTCATCGAGGCTGCTCGTGGCGTTCAGATCGTGTTTCATTTGGCCGCCAACGCCGATGTCCGCCACGGGGCCGAGCATCCTCGTAAGGACTTGGAGCAGAATACCATCGCCACCCATAATGTCCTCGAAGCCATGCGGACGGCGGGGGTCAAGCGCATGGTTTTTTCCTCCACCGGATCAGTCTACGGGGAGCCGCAGGTCTTTCCCACGCCGGAAAACTCGCCGTTTCCCGTGCAGACCTCGCTGTATGCTGCCTCAAAACTGGCCGGCGAGGCCCTGATCCAGGCATATTGTGCCGCTTTCGGTTTCCAAGGATATATCTTTCGATTCGTATCAATCCTTGGCGAGCGCTACACGCATGGCCACGTCTACGATTTCCATCGCAAACTGCTGGCCGACGGCACGCGGATCGAAGTGCTGGGCGATGGGAAGCAGCGTAAGAGCTACCTTTACGTTCAGGATTGCATCGACGCCATGCTGCTGGCCTTGGAACGCTGCCCAGAGCCGGTGAACATTTTCAATCTCGGGACGGACATGTACTGCCAGGTGGATGATTCCCTAGGATGGATATGCCAGCATCTGGGCGTCAATCCCCAGCGGGTTTATTCCGGCGGCGCACGCGGCTGGGTAGGCGACAGCCCGTTCATATTTCTGGATACCACCAGGATCCGCGCCCTGGGTTGGCAGCCCAAACTTACGATCCGACAGGGAGTCATCAAGACCTTGGAGTACCTGCAGGCCAACCCAGGCTTGTAGCGGACTGCGTGTTACGGCTGACAGTCCATGGTTGGCGAACTCATGGAGAAGTTCCTTATGGAAATCGGCGTGTACGGACTTTGGCATCTGGGTTGCGTCACTGCCGCCTGTTGCGCGGCCGTCGGACATCGGGTGGTGTGTTTTGATCCCGACCAGACGACGGCCAGAGCCTTTGGCCGAGGCCAGCCACCCATCGAAGAACCAAGTCTGGCCGACCTCACCGCCGCCGGAATCGCTTCGGGCCGGCTGCGATGTCCGGACGAGGCGGTTCAAGGTCTGGGCGGTATCCGCATTTTCTGGGTCACTTTCGATACACCGGTGAACGACCGAGATGAAGCCGATGTGGCGTTCGTACGCGCCAAGCTAGAAGAAATCGTCGATGCCATTCCACGTGGGGCGCTGGTGCTGATCTCTTCGCAGGTGCCGGTAGGGTTCACGCGGTCGCTGGCGCGAGACTGGGCCGGCCGCGGCTTGCGTTTTGCGTACGCGCCGGAAAACCTCCGCCTGGGGAAGGCCATCGAGGCCTTCAGCAAGCCCGCTCGCGTCATAATAGGCCGCGACGGAACGGCGGATGATGCCCTGCTGACCGAACTCTTTGCGCCTATGTGCGCCCGTCTGGAGTTCATGTCGATCGAATCCGCCGAAATGACCAAGCACGCCCTCAATGCCTTTTTGGCCACCTCTGTGGCGTTCATCAATGAGATCGCCCGTCTTTGCGAGAAGGTCGGCGCCGATGCATCCCAGGTGGAACGCGGCCTCAAGAGCGATGTCCGCATTGGTCATCAAGCCTATCTGGGGCCGGGGGCGGCTTTCGCCGGTGGAACCCTGGCCCGCGATTTGCGATTTTTGTGTGGCTTTGGCCAGAGCCTCGGCTTGGGCACGCCGCTGCTGGAAGGGGTGTTGGCCAGCAACGAACTGCATGGGGATTGGGCGCATCAGAAGGTCCAGTCGCTGCTGGCCGGCGGCGGTTCGGTGGTGGCCGTGCTGGGGCTGACCTATACGGCTGGCACAAGCACGCTGCGGCGGTCGGCCGCGGTGGAGTTGTGCCGCCAGCTTGCTGCTGCGGGAATCAGCGTGCGGGCCCATGATCCCGGGGTGGCGCAGTTGCCGGAGGACCTGGCCGCCATCATGCACTGGTGCGTTGACGCCCGCGCGGCGCTGGCCGGGGCCGATGTGGCCGTCATCGCCACGCCCTGGGCCCAATTCCGATTACTGGGCGCGGACGATTTCCTCATGGCCATGCGCAAACCCCAGGTGGTGGATCCAAACTGGTTCCTGGCCAAGGCGCTTTCCGATGACAGCCGTATCGGGTATTTTGCTGTGGGTTCGATGTCCCAATAAAAGGGATGAACCACTTTTTCGGGTTGGCGTCGTGAAGAGCTCAGATGCTGGAGTAAGAACATGCCGCAAGAGGATGCGCCCCAATCGATGAGCCTTAGCGGCCGCTGTGCGGTGATCACCGGGGCCAGTCGCGGTCTGGGCAAGGCCATTGCGGAGCACTTCGTCGGCGCGGGGGCCAGCGTCATGCTGCTGGCGCGGAACGGCGCCGACTTGGCGCAGGTTGCCGGGCAACTGGCGCCCCTGGCAGGCATGCCGGGGCAGTTGGTGTGCACGTTCGTCGGCGATGTCTGTTCGGAACAACAGTGCGCCGCCGCGCTTACCGAGGCGGCGCGGCGGTTCGGCAAGTTGGATATCCTGGTCAACAATGCCGGCGTCTACGGTCCCATGGGACCCAGCGAAGATGTGGATTTTGGGCAGTGGGTCCGGGCCATTGAGACCAATCTATTGGGGCCGGTTCTGATGTGCCGCATGGCCATTCCCCTTTTTAAGGCCCAGAAGCGTGGGAAGATAATCAATCTGGCTGGTGGTGGGGCGACAGCGCCGATGCCGTGGATCAGCGCCTATGCGGCGTCGAAAGCCGCCATCGTCCGGTTTACGGAAACTCTGGCCTTGGAACTGCGGGAATACGGCATCGATGTCAATGCCGTCGCCCCCGGGGCGTTGAATACGCAAATGCTCCAGGAGGTGCTGGCCGCCGGGCCGGCGAAGGTCGGGCAGGCGTTCTATGATCGTTCGCTCAAGCAGCTTGAGGATGGAGGGGCAGGATTGACCCGCGGGGCCGGGCTGGTGACATTCCTGGCTTCGGCAGCCAGCGACGGCGTAACCGGAAGACTTATAAGCGCCGTCTGGGATGATTGGAGCAATTTGCCTGCCCACGCGGGAGAACTGGCGGAAGGGGACATCTACACCTTAAGGCGAATTGTGCCGCGGGATCGGGGCAAGACATGGACCTGAGAGCCGCGATTATCGGTTGTGGGCTGATCGGTACCAAGCGGGCCAAAGCCCTTAACGGCGTCAAACTAGTGGCCGTGGCCGACAGTGATGTGGGGCGGGCCCGCAAGCTGGCGGCTGTCGGTGGGCCATGCGCTGCGGAGAGCGACTGGCGGAAGGTGGTCGGCAGGGAGGATGTGGATATGGTCTTTGTGGCCACCAGCAACGATTGTCTCGTGCCGGCAGCTCTGTCGGCGGTTGAGGCCGGAAAGCACGTATTGGTGGAGAAGCCGGGGGCGCGCAACGCCGACGAACTCGCCCCATTGGTGGAGGCGGCACGCTCCGCGGGCGTGGTGGTAAAGGTCGGCTTCAACCACCGCTTCCATCCCGCGTTGCTCAAGGCCAAATCGGTGGTGGATTCCGGCGCCCTGGGCAAGCTCATGTATGTGCGGGCCCGCTATGGACATGGCGGGCGTCTGGGCATGGAACGCGAATGGCGGGCCGACCGGTCCCGAGCCGGCGGGGGGGAAATGCTCGACCAGGGAGTTCACCTGATCGACCTGTCACGCTGGTTCCTGGGCGAGTTTACCGAGGTGTCCGGGCACATAGGCACGTTCTTCTGGCCTATGGAGGTCGAGGACAACGGTTTTGCCCTGCTCAAGACCGCAGCCGGGCAGGTGGCGTTCCTCCATGCAAGTTGTACCGAATGGAAGAATATGTTTTCCTTCGAGATCTACGGCCGCGACGGCAAGCTGCAGGTGGACGGCCTGGGCGGCAGCTACGGCGTCGAACGCCTCACCTGGTATCGTATGCTCCGGCAGATGGGGCCACCGGAGACTACTATTTGGGAATATCCTTTTGAGGACCGATCCTGGAATGAGGAGCTGAGCAATTTTCTGGAGTGCATCGCCGGAAGAGCCAAGGTATGTGGCGGCCTGGAAGATGCGCAGAAGGCTTTGGAGATCGTCGGAAGGGTTTATGAAGACAATAGACGGTAAAAAGTAAGTCATTGTCAGTAGCATTTCTTGGGCTGGAAGACGGCGGGCGTTATACTAGTCTGCGGAGGTTTGCCGAATGATCATTATCCGAAGTCCTCTGCGTATTTCCCTTGGCGGCGGTGGCACCGATTTGCCTTCGTACTACCGTAAGCACAGCGGATTCCTCCTGGCCGGGGCCATCGACAAATACGTCTATATCACCATCCACCAGACCTTTGTGCAGGAATTGATTGTCAAGTACTCCAGGCTCGAACGCGTGGAGAAGATCGACCAGATTCAGCATCCCATCGTCCGCGAGGCCCTGCGCCTGGTGGGTATCGAGGGGCCGTATCTGGAAATAACCAGCATGGCCGACATTCCCGCCGGCACGGGGCTGGGCTCATCGGGCAGTTTCACCACCGCGTTGCTCAAGGCCCTGCATACCTACAGAAAAAATATCATCCATCCCAGTGAACTGGCCGAGCAGGCCTGCCAAATCGAGATCGATATCCTCAAGGAACCCATCGGCAAGCAGGACCAGTACATTGCCTCATATGGCGGGCTGACCTGCTTCCAGTTTCTGCCCAGCGGCCAGGTATTGGCCGAACCGTTGCGTATTGACACCGAAACGCTTTATAACCTTGAAGACAACCTGCTGTTGTTTTTCACCGGGTATAGCCGGGCGGCTTCGAGCATCCTCAAGGAGCAGGACGACCGCAGCAAGTCGCGCGACAGCCAGATGACCGACAATCTGCATTTCGTGAAGGAGCTGGGTTACGAGATCAAAGAGGCTCTGGAAGCCGGCAACTTACGCCGGTTTGCCGAGCTGATGCGCAGCCACTGGGACCGCAAGAAGCAGCGCAGCGGGGCCATGAGCAACCCAGACATCGACAAGTGGTACGAGTTGGCTCTGGCCAATGGCGCGCTGGGCGGCAAGCTGATTGGCGCCGGCGGGGGTGGGTTCCTGATGTTCTATGCCGAGGACAAGGTGACTTTGCGGCGGGCGATGGCGTTGGTGGGGTTGCGCGAAGTGAGATTCCGGTTCGATTTTGAGGGAACTAAGGTCATTACTTGAAGCAAGGAACCAGGGACTTGGCAGAAAACGCGAAACAGTGAATGGTAAACGAGAGTCTCCGCGTCAGGTTAATATTCTAGTCTCGAGTCCCTTGTTTCCTGGAGTTCCATCATGCTGGACATCAGCCAAGTTCCCGCCGCGGTGTTGGCCGGGGGACTGGCGACGCGTTTGCGGCCGATTACCCAAACCATTCCCAAGGCGCTTCTTGATATTGGCGGCAAACCGTTCATTGAGCATCAGTTGGAATTGCTCAGACGCAATGGCATTGGCAAAGTGGTGCTTTGCTTGGGACATCTGGGCCAGCAGGTCGAAGCTCATTTGGGCGATGGGTCGCGGTTGGGGGTTGAGGTTAGCTATTCATACGATGGTCCCCGCCTGCTTGGCACCGGCGGCGCCCTGCGTCGCGCCGCTGAACTCCTGGGAGATGTTTTTTGGGTCATGTACGGCGATTCCTACATGGATATCGACTACACCTCCGTCCTGAGGCGTTTCGATGAATCGGCGGCCATGGCGCTGATGACGGTTCTCCACAACAAGGGTCGCTGGGATCGCAGTAATGTCCTGTTTCACGACGGACAGCTTCTTCGCTATGATAAGAAGAATGTGACCCCCGACATGACCTATGTCGATTACGGCGTGGCCCTGTTGCGCCGGGAGGCTCTGTTTCGCATGCCCGTGGATGAGCCTTATGACCTGGCAGCGTTGTACGGCCAACTTGTCGCCGAAGGACGCATGATCGGCTGCGAAGTAACCAATCGCTTTTATGAGATCGGCACTCCGGTGTCGCTGGAGGAAACACGGGCGTATATCGCGGCGAAGGGATGCGTGTAGGATTGTTAACAAGTGGCATACCGCGCAGTTCTTCTTCCTCGCCAAGACCCCCAATTTGCGTTGCTTTTCCCGCACCGTCTGTACAAAATGCCTCCATGTCTTACACCAATGATTACATTGCCCAAGCCAAGCGGATACTCGATTGCTTGGATGTCGTGGTGATTGAGCGCATCGTGGGCCTGATCGCCAAGCTGCGACAGGAGGGAGGGAGGCTCTTTTTTCTGGGCGTGGGCGGCAGCGCCGCCAATGCTTCACATGCGGTCAACGATTTCCGCAAAATCGCCTTGGTGGAGGCCTATGCGCCGACCGACAACGTCGCGGAACTTACCGCCCGTACCAACGATGAGGGCTGGGAAAGCGTGTTCGTGCAGTGGTTGCGCGGCAGTCGATTGAGCAACAAAGACATGATTTTTGTGTTGTCGGTGGGAGGCGGGGACTTGGAGCGGAACATCAGCCCCAATCTGGTCCGCGCCATACAGTATGCCAAACAGGCTTCCGCCAAGATTTGCGGCATCGTAGGCCGCGATGGCGGCTATACCGCCAAGACCGCCGATGCCTGCGTTATTGTTCCCACCATCGATGCCGCGACCGTCACCCCGCATGCCGAGGCTTTTCAAGCGGTGATATGGCATCTGATCGTCACCCACCCGCTTCTGCTGGCGGCGCCCATGAAATGGGAGTCGGTCCCAGGCCAGGTGGCGCGTTGAAGTTGGGAAAGGATTGTCTGGCGCAGAGCCGCGGCGAGTTCTAATCCTGATTGGCGTTGCCTTTTCTCCGCGTCGCGGCTCGGCGCGAAAATGAATTGTTTTGGTGTGTTGCTATGTCAGTTTCCGCCAAGCGCAAAGCCGTTTTTCTCGACCGGGATGGTGTGCTGAACCGCGCTGTCGTGCGCGATGGCGTCCCGCATCCGCCCCATGACGTCGGCGAAATGGAAATATTGCCAGGCGTGGTCGAGGCCGCTGGAGCATTGGCCGCGGCGGGGTTTGTGCTTATTGGTATCACCAATCAGCCGGATGTGGCCCGTGGCACCCAGGCCAGGGACGCCGTGGAACGGATCAATGACCATCTGGCTGCGGCGCTGCTGTTGAAAGGTATTTATGTCTGTTATCACGACAATGTCGATGGTTGCTCTTGCCGTAAACCGAAGCCGGGGCTAATCTTCCGCGCCGCCGCTGACTATAATGTCGATGTATCGGCTAGTTTCATGGTAGGCGATCGCTGGAGCGACATTGCCGCCGGACAGGCCGCCGGTTGCAAAACAATTTTGATTTGTTGTGCGTACAGTCAGTGCGAGCGATGCCGGCCGGATTTCCAGGTGCAGAGTCTGCCCGAGGCGGCGGCGGTGATCCTGGGACGGCAGGCGCGTGGCGCTGGCGAAGGATGAACTGCTTATGCCCGCCGATAATTTCCATCCGTTTGCCGGTGAGGTGGCCGCTGCGGCGATTGCTGTCGGGGAGGGTGTTCCCAGTGTTAGCGGCTTGCGGGTGAAGCTGTTTGCCGATGGCGCTGACAGGGCCGGCATGCTGCAGATGGCGGCACTGCCTTATATCGCCGGATTCACCACCAACCCATCGCTTATGCGCAAGGCGGGTATTTCCGATTACCGCACCTTTGCCCGCGACATTCTGTCGGTTCTGCCGCCCAAGCCGATTTCCTTCGAGGTCTTTTCCGACAATTTCGCAGAAATGGAGCGACAGGCCCGGGAAATTGCTTCATGGGGCCCCAACGTATATGTCAAGATTCCGGTGACCAATACCAGCGGGCAATCTTCGGCCGACTTGATTTCCCGCCTGGCCCGCAAGGGTGTGCAATTGAACGTGACGGCGCTGACGCATGTGCAGCAGGTGGCTGAGGTTTCGGCGGCGCTGGCTAACTACGCCCCGAGTTGTATTTCCGTGTTTGCCGGGCGGGTTGCCGACACCGGACGCGATCCCCTGCCGATCATGGTTGCCGCCCTCCAGGTCATGCGGCCATTCCCTAGCCAGGAATTGATCTGGGCCAGCGCCCGTGAACTGTTTAATATTTTCCAGGCCGATTCCATCGGCTGTCACATAATCACCGTCACCAATGATCTGCTCAAGAAGCTGTCACTGGTAGGCAAGGATCTGGCGGTTTATTCCCTGGAAACGGTGGTTCAGTTCCGCCACGATGCGGTGGCGGCCGCTTTCGTTTTGTAGGGCGCGCTGGACGTGCCCGGAAATGACACTATGCGCATCATGATTCCGCCTGCTTATCCGTCGCCTGCTCCGCGCCCCAGCGATCTCCAGGAGATATTGCCTGTCCAGGACATGGTCGATGAAGTCGCGGCGGCGTCCATAGTTGAGGTAGAGGATCTCTCCCTCCGCCAACTCGGTATAGGAGCCGGATTCCTGGTTTTGCTGGCCCTGCTGGTGCTGGCGGTTGCTCCGTTCCCCAAGCTCTTTGCCCGGCCCGGCGAGGATCGAGCTAGCATTGTACCTGGGGATACCAATGTTCTGGCCGTGATTCAAAAAGCCAACCTTGGCGATGGCGAGGCCATGGTCACGCTGGCCAACTGGTATAACGACCGTCACAATCCCTACCACGATGACGCGTTGACCATCAACTGGCTCAAGAAGGCTGCTGGAACCGGCAACAGCGCGGCGATGTTCGCACTGGGGAACCTGGCCATGACCGGACAGATGGGCGAGCGTGATGAGAAAAAAGCCGTCGAATGGTTCCAGAAGGGAGCCGAGTTGGACAGTCCGCAGTGCATGTTGTATCTGGGCATAGCCTGCCGTGACGGTGTAGGGCGGGCGGCGGACCGCAACCTGGCGATTCATTGGCTGCAAAGGGCCATGCAAAAGGGCGATGAGTCGATCCGCCGCGGGGCTCTGGAGGCTCTGAGTAAGATTCCCCCAGTGTAATGTTTACGGAGTTGTGAAGCTGGGGGCAAAGCGCAACTGAGGATTAACCACGCGCAGCATGAGTTCGCGCAGGTCGCCGTTGGGCATCTGTCGGCGGCTGGGTTCGTCAGTGCATTCCAAACGCACGATGTTTATTCCCGCTTTCACCGGGAAGCCGATTTCCGTGGTTTGGGCGTTCACCTGCACTTCCTCGGTCTTGGTCGAGGCATCGGTGGAAATCTTCAGATTACGGATGTTGCTTTCCGGCAGCGACGGACCCATCTCAAAACGGGCTATCAGGAAAGCCCTCCCTGTTTCCGGCACGTTCACGCGCAGAGTGGTGGCTCCGCCAAGCCAAAACATCCGGCCCCCGGTCGCCGCATCCGGCTCCATGGCGTAGTGGCTGGAGTCGATTATGAACGGCAGGGCACGCGTCAGCGTCAGGGCCGAGGTGCTGGCCATCACCGGCGAATTGGGCGGCAACGCAGTGTTGCTCCACAGCCAGTAGTCCACCGGTCCGGTTTCCCGAGGGGTCGGCGTGACCTGTCCGGTGATAACGTCCTGGATACCCAGAGGCTCGACAACGCGCATTTCCCATCCCAGTTCCATCCGTACCATGCGTGCCAGCCAGGGGTTGTCGATCATGAGCCCCAGGCGCATACGCGGGGAGATGGCCATCTCGGAACGGATAGCGGAAAGATCAAAATCAACGGCCCGGTAATAGGGCACGTGGTTTATGTAGGACAGGTAATCGCTCCCCCGCGCCACCAGCACGATGCGCAGCAGCGAGGACCAGCCCTGGCTGAGCACCAGGGCGCACAGGCTGGTGTACAGAATCGCCCGCAGCGATTTCAGGTTGGCCAGTTGCCGCGCCGCCCCGCCCCACCAGGTGATAACTGCCAACAGACACAATGGGGCTATGTAGCCGACGCCCTTGGCCGCCGCCCAGTATTGTTTCATGCCCAGCAGCGCCGCCGCCTGGAGAAACCCCGCCACGATCATTCCCGCCAGCAGGCGATCGCCGATCGTTGAATTCCTGGATACGGCGATGCCGACAAGTTGCCAGATCAGGAGCGTGGTCATCATGCAGGCCAGCAGCATGCATAATAGTCCCAGGAGTGGTCCCCACCATCCTGACAGTCCCGCATCCAGGTGGGTCAGGCCCCAGAAGCCCGGCAGGGGGTTTATCGCCAGCCATTGATGCTGGGTGCCCAGCCAGTTGCTGGTGTCGTTGGTTGCCGTGACGAGTTTTGACTGGTGGGTGATGAAAGCGACCAAGACGGGCGCCAGCAACGGAGCCAGGACCAGGCCGGCGATTACGGGGATAGCCTCCAGCATGGCGACTGGCCCGCTGGCCTGCCCAGACCGCCAAGCCAGCAGCATGGCCAGGGCCAGACCCAGGACGGTCATGGGAACGATTTCCGCGTACACCAGGGCCAGGGCGCACAGCCCGACCGCGGAAAGGATGCGGTCGGCCAGAAAAGTGTTTCCCTGCCAGGCCTTCCGGTCGGCAGCGACCGATGGCCACGACGCCATCAACATCAGCAGGATCACCAGACTCTGGATTTGTCCCATGGCCTCCATGTCCAGTATGAAACCGGCCCAGAAGCCCGCTCCCAGCAGCACGGCGGCGATGAAGGCCCACCTGCGGCCGGCTCCGGCGCGGCGGGCCAGGAGGAAGGCCGGGCCGATCGCCATGAGCAGATGCACTGCATACCAGGCCGGCTCGAGGTCAAAAATCGCCGTTCCAGTTACGCAGCCTGCCCAGCCGAGGACCGCCCCGTTGGTCCAGCGGGTTTTCAAGTCCTCACGTAGTTCACCGTAGGTGCTGTGGCGGGCCACCAGGGCGGGAACCGAGGCCGTGCTCAGGAACGAGAACTTGTCGTGGGTCAAGGCGTCGGCCATAGTGGCGTAGCCGTACGCGTCCCAGGCATTGCCGCGCAGGTGGTTGAACCAGCGTCCGCCCATCTGTACCGGCGTCGTCACCAAAATAGACCCCAGGCAAACCGCCGCGAAGCCCCAGTTACGATTGGAGAGGTTGCGGGAAACTCTTTCGGCGGCATGGGGATCGCGCTGTGCAGAGGGTGTTTCCTGTCGGCGCCAGGTCCAGATGGCCATGGCGGCGCTGATGCCACAGAGGCCGCCGGCCGACCACCGGGCCCATATGCCAATCGGCTGATCGAGCGTAACCAGCAGCGTTGCCAGAATGGCCACGATGGACAGGCCCACCGCCGGGGCCAGCAGCCACGATTCGGCATCGTCCAAGCGTGACCGCCGGGCCAGCAGTGTCGGGCCTAGACCAATTATTGCAAAGATAACCAGAAGCAGAATTGTCATAACTCTCCGTTGGCTACCATCTTGAACAGCCGCCCTTCCCTGTCAATAGCCACTGCCACGTCCGGCATGCTTCTTTTTAGGCGTTTCCCCGCGCGGCCGTGTCCCCCTTTTTCGTGTATTCTTCCCGACCATCGATTCCCGGCTCCGACTCCCTGCTCCGACTCCCCTAGCCCTCAACCCATCTTTCCCTTACCCTTCTCTTTCATGTCCGGTCCACAGAGTTTCCCCTGGCCCGCGTTCGGGGTCATCAGGCAGACGCCCGTCTGGCGCGACGGCGCGTTCCATGTTGGCCAACAGCGCCTCGGCGTCATTTCCTATGAGCCCGGTGGCAGCGGCTGGACCGAGGAACTCACCGGCTTGCACGAGGCCGCCGCCGGGCAAGGGGATCATCCCATCGACATCGCCTCGCGCGCCCATGCCATTAGCCAGATCGCCCGCCATCTGCCTCCCACAGGCGTGGTGTTGGAAATAGGTTGTTCTTCTGGTTTTCTGCTCCACAACCTGGCCGCCTCTTTCCCCGACGCCACCATCATCGGTTCCGACATTATTGCCGCGCCGCTGGAAAAGATCGCGGCGCGCCTGCCGCTTCCATTGCTGCATTTTGATCTGGTTCGCTGCCCACTGCCGGATGATTGCATCGACGTTGCGGTGCTGCTGAATGTCCTGGAACACATCGAAGACGATAGCTCCGCCTTGCGGCAATTGTGGCGGATTCTCAAGCCCGGCGGCGCCGCAGTATTTGAAGTGCCCGCCGGCCCACACCTCTTCGGCGCTTATGATCGTGCCCTCATGCATTATCGCCGCTATCGTCTTGGCGGGTTCTGCCAGCAGGTCGCGGCGGCCGGATTTGAGGTTATCTATCGTTCCCACCTGGGATTCTGGATCTACCCGGCCTTCCTCCTGGCCAAGCGCCGCGATGTGGGCCTGCTTAACGCGCCGCCAGAAGAGGTCCGGCACATGGTACAGGAGGACATCAGCCGCACGCGCGGCGGCCATCTGTTGCGCTGGGCCTTGGGTTTTGAGCGTGCCATCGGGCAGGTGGTTCGCTATCCCGTGGGGGTTCGCTGCCTGGTCACAGCCCGCAAGCTTGGCCCCGGCGCACCGGCTCAAGATGCGGCGATTTGCTCGACATAGCCAGCGGCCGGAACGTCCGCAGCACCAGGCGGATCATCTCGCCCACCGTGTACTTGTACGTGCGCCAGAAGACGTATCCGTAGCTGAGAAAAAAAACAAGTCCATTGATGCGCCGATGATCGCGCTCGATCCACTTGCGCAGGAATTTACCCAGCCTCGGATAGCGCACCAGCGGGAAGAACAGTTTTTGAACCCGCAGGATGCGCGGATCGCACTTGGTATTGGCCTGTCCGTACTGCGTGGTGGCGTAGCTCTCGGAGTTGATAGACTTGGCCAGCCAGCCGTGCTGTAGGGCGGTTTCGCCCAGTTCCGTGCCCGGGTAGGGATCGTAGACGGTCGCCAATGGGAAGCGATTGTCGATTTGGCGGTTGATGGCCACCGTGGACAGGGCATCGTCCAGGGTCTCGGTGGGAATGGCCAGCATGTTGTAGGTGCGGAAGGGGATATTCAGCCGGTTTAGCAGCGTTCCGGCGGCGACGACCTGTTCATTGCTGATTTTCTTCTTGAGCACTTCGTTGCGCAGACGCTCCGATCCCGATTCCACCGCCCAGAAGAACAGGGCGATCCCGGCATCCTTTAGTGCTCCGGCCACTTCTTCGCTGAGCAGGTCAGCCCGGCCCAGGCAGGTGAAGGGCAGGTGAATCTCCCGCCGGTACAGTTCCAGGAAAGCCAGCAGCCACTTGCGGTGGAAAATGAAGGTATCGTCCCGGAAGTGGACATACTGAGGCGCTCCGTAGCGATGAACATATTCTTTGATCTCGGCGACGACGGTCTGCGGTTCTCGCAGGCGCACGTACTTTCCGGTGGCCAAATCGGCGGCGAACATCCTCTTTAGCGACTGGTTGTAGCAGAAGGAGCACCCGAAAGGGCAGCCGCGCCCGGCCAGCACGGTTACCGACGCATAGGCCAGGCTCTTGTAGGCCTCGCGATACAGCGACCAGTCGGGGAAAGGCAGCTTGTCCAAGTCGTCGATCAGCCTGCCCATTTCATTGCGGACGATGGTCCCGTCGCTCTTGCGGAAGTGACAACTGGGCACGCTGGTATCAGACGGATCATCGATGAGGCGGCCAATGATGTGTTCGGCTTCGCCGCGGACCACTATGTCCACACCCTCGTAATCGATGATCTCGGGAAAGAACGTGGCGTGCGGTCCTCCCCAGATGCACGGGACCTTGTGTTCTTTTTTGAGCCTGGCGGCCACCCCCAGCAGTGCTTCATGGTCGGCGGTGCAGGCGGAAAAGCAGAGAAAATCCGGCTTATATTCGCCAAGTTTGGCGATCAGGCGTTTGAAGGAGTCGATGTAGGTGATGAATACCCGCACCTCGTGGCCGCGTTGCTTGAGTACCGAACTGAGAAGTTGAACTCCCACCAGTTCCAGCGGTATGGTCTGAACGAAGGCGATGCGTTTGTTCATGGCGGAGGGCTCCAAGCTCATACGAAACGCGGCGGTTTATGGTTCACCTGAGTCGCCTCGGGCCCGAAGCCCGCGGAGCGGTCGACAATGAACTTGGGCCTCGCCTTGACTTCGTCATAGATGCGGCCGATGTATTCGCCAAGAATGCCCGTGGTGATCAGTTGCACCCCGCCGAGGAACATGATCAGTATGACCAGCGTCGGGTTGCCCCAGGGAAGCGTTAGGCCGCACAGTTTTGTCACAATATACGCCGCTGCGATGAGGAACGAGAATGCGGCGATGACGAAACCCAGCAGCGTGCTCAGGGCTAGAAGGTTGTTGGAGAAGCCGACCAGGCCATTGAAGCCGATCCGCAGCGAACCCAGCAGGCGATTGTAATGGCCGGTTCCGGCGAAGCGAGGCGGACGATCGAATTGGATAAGCGTCTGCTTGAACCCCACCGCTCCCACCAGCCCGCGCAGGAAGCCATGGCTTTCCTTCAACTGGTTGATCTGATCCACCACCCGCCGGCTCAGCAGCCGGAAGTCGCCGGTATTGGGAGGTATCTGTACGTCCGACAGCCGGGCGATCGCCTTGTACCCCAGATACGATACGATCCGCTTGACCAGAGTTTCACCCTTACGGCTGCGCCGCTGGGCCATCACCACGTCAAACCCTTCCCGCCACCTGGCCACCATATCCACGATAAGTTCCGGCGGATCCTGGAGGTCCACGTCGAGGATCACCGCTGCCAGCCCCGTCGAGTATTTCAAACCGGCGAGAGTCGCCATGGGCTGGCCGAAGCGGCGGGAGAATACCAGCAGTTTGATGCGACTATCGCGCTCATGGTGTTCGAGGATTACCTCCTCGCTGCGGTCGGGGGAGGGGTCCAGGCAGAAGAGTATCTCAAAATCGCCGGTGATGCCTTCGAGAATGGGAATGATCCGCCGGAGGAACTCGGGGATGTTCCTTTCCTCCTTATAAACCGGCACGATGACCGAAAGCTCCATGCTGTCTGGATACCATCGGGGCGGGCGTTGTGCAAGTGCCGTGGACGAGTGGCTTGTGGGCATGGTGGTGGTTCGACACGACGATCAATGGCGTGCGGCTAATGGGGGCTGGCACTGGCTGGTTGGCTTGACATACGGGGGCAGGGACGGCCACGACACTTGGGTTTGTGGCGGGCACGGCCACGGGATCCGTGCCGGCGCTGGCGGCTGGCGGAACCGTAGCGACTAGGTAGTCGGTGGTGGAGGTCGGGTTGAGGCTGTCAGTCGTCTGGTCGGACGAGGTAGTGTCTGCCGGAGGTGGAGGACTGGCAATGGCGGTCGTAGTGACGCTGTCCCCGGTTGCTTGGGTAGTGGTTGGATCGTCGTCGGCAGTTGGAATCGTGGTAGCCACGTCAGTCATCTGGGCACCGGTTGCGGCGCTGGGCGGGGTGCTGGTGAGAGTCGTGTTGGTGCTGTCGGTGGATGGCGCGGTCGCGACGGTATTAGCGATGCTTGGTGCCGTTACTGTCGCGGTGCTCAGATGGCTGGCGGGTACGATGGCATTGATGAAGTTGCCATCGGGCGTGGTCCAGTCGAGTTGCACTGAAGCCACCGCCTCTTTTTGGTAGTAGTCCACCTCGATGCTGTGCCAGCCGGCTGCCAGAGTGATCGTTCCGCTGGTGGCTTGTGGCGCGACCGTGACGCCGTAGTTCTGCAGCACGTACAGCAGGTCGTTGGAGTTGACGGTTGTGCCGCCGTCCATGGCCCCTTGTTGCCAGCTTACGCCGGTTACGCCGTAATTCTGTAGCACGCTCAGCAGATCGTTGGAATTCACAGTGCCGTCGAGGTTGCAGTCGCCCAAAAGTCGCGGCGTGTCGGTCCAGTTGCTGATTACGGTGGTGCCGTCGATGATTACTTTGATGCCATCGTCGGCCAGGGTGGAAAACGTATAAGTTCCGGTCTGATCGGCGAGTATAGAGCCAGACCAGATCACGCTGAACGGGCTGGAGCCGGTAGTGGCGTTCCAGGCCGGCAGATTCAAAGCGGTCGGTCCAGCCGTGCCCCAGTTGAAGTCCACGGTGTTATCCGTCTCAGGGGTCGGCGTGCCGCTCAGGTCGATGGTTGGATAATACGCGCCGGTAAGTCCAGAACGCGCCTGGCCGGCCAACTGCGTGGCAAATGTCGGTCCCTGGGGCGATCCCCAGCCGGTGGCCAGATCGAATCCGGCATACGCCGGGTTGCCGTTGCCGCCGCTGGTTATGTCGTTAAACGCTGTGGCATAAGAACTGCCGGCGATGGAATAGATCGCCTGGTTCAGCGACGAGCCTATCGGTCCGGCGCCCGCTTGGGAACGCAACTGGTTGGCCAGGGCCACCATACCAGCGAAGAGCGGGGTTGAGACGCTGGTTCCCCCGACGTCCAGCATGTAGCCTTTGTAATAATACATGGCGAAACCAGTGGCGGGATTGGCCATCATGGCTACGTCGGGACTGGCGCGATAAGCGCCCAGCGGCGTCCCATTGATGGTTACCCCGGCCTGATAAGTCGGCACCGCCAGAACATGGCTGATTCCCCCGCCTCCGCTGGACCACGCCGTCTCACTGGTGCGGTTGCCGTCGCTATCCAGATACAACGATGTTCCGCCCACAGCCGTCACCTCTGGCGACAGCGCCGGATAGCTCAGCTCTGCCGCCGCGTCGCCAGTGGCGGCTACAAAAGAGACAGCGTTGCCCACGTTGTCGAAATGGGCCTCATCGGCCAGTTCGTCGGAGTTGGCAAAGCCGCTGCTGTTCTCCGGCTCTCCCCAGCTCATGCTTATGACTCCGCCTCCATCAGCGTTGAGCAACGCCACTGCCGTATCCACGGCGGCGTAGGCATCAGCGTCGTTAGCAGTGGCGGCTTCCACCAGGATTATCTTGGCATCAGGGGCTATAGCATGAGCCGCCTCGACGTCCAGGTCTTCTTCCACCGACCACCCCTGATCGGCCAGGGGCTGCGTGCCCGAGGCGTAAACAACCTGGAAGGTGTTGGACGTCGGCAAGGGTAGGCCCATGTCGATGGAATATTGGGTCAGGTCCTGCATGATCGTTGGTGTGTCATAACAATCGACGATGGCGATCGTCTGTCCCTGGCCGCGATTCGTGTAAGAGGAATCACTCAACGATCCCAGGCCATAGCCGGTGCGGATTTGGGCGGCGGTATAATTGCCGTAATCCGGCGTAACGATGGCCGGCATAGCATCCGCGCCGGAGGTGGAAGGGGCTGCGACGTAATATGGCGCGACCTGAGCGGCGGCGGCGGCCGGCGCCATCAGGGCGTAGCTGGTTCCGGAAAGCATGCGGCGCGTTTCCAGGCATTCCATGGCTGCCTTCCCCTGGCGTGCGGGCTTCCTGTTGGTCCTGGAACAACCGAAGATGCGTAATGTCTGTTTGGTCGGCATGGTTGATTCCACAATTTTGGGACGTCTAGCTTGGATTTTACTCAGGGGCCCAGATTGTCACCGGGCCGTGCACCCTCGTCCGGCGGCAATCGATATTCGTTTCAGAGTTCCAATATACCATGTCGCGCTATGATCTGCATTATTCACAATCACCCGTGAACCACCCGAAGGCTACGTTTGTTAGAGATCAACGCTCGCGCCACCAGATCGTACTCGCGTGCATCGGTCACCTCCACCGCCGCCAATTGTCCGGCGTGCCACGCTCCATCTTGTAGAATCACCAAACCGTCGATCTCCGGCGCCTGTCCACGGCTGCGCGCTATCCAATGCCCAACCTGCTCCCCCTGGCCAGGTCGTTCAACCAGTACCTCGATAGCCTTGCCCACCATCTCCCTCCCTCTGGCAAATGCCACCGCCTGTTGCGCCAGCATCAACTCTTCCACACGTTCTTTCTTCACCGCTGCGGAAACCTGACCTTTCATGCGGGCCATCGCCGTGCCTGGTTCGGCGCTGTAGGCGAAGACCCCAAGGTTGTCGAAACCGAAATCTCTCACGAACCGCGCCAGCTCCCGATGCTGCGCCTTGGTTTCCCCCGGCGTGCCGGCGATGAAGGTCGTGCGGATCGCGATGCCGGGGACACAGCGGCGCAGTTTCTCCAGCAGCGTTTCGATCTGCCGCCGGGTCACCCGGCGGCGCATCTTCCTCAATACCTCGTCATTGATGTGCTGGAGCGGAATATCCAGGTACTTCACCACCCGTTCGCACCCGGCCAGCGCCTGAATCATCTCATCGCTGAAGCAACTAGGATACGCGTACATCAGCCGCAGCCAGGCCACTTCGCCCAGCCGTCGATCCAGCGTCCGTAGCAGTCCGGCCAATCCTTCCTTGTAGCCGATATCCACCCCATAGCTGGTGGTGTCCTGCCCGATCAGGTTGATCTCCACGGCGCCGTCGTCGGCAAGTTCCCTGGCTTCGGCCATGATGCGGTCGATCGGTTTGGAACGCATTGGTCCGCGAATGGCCGGGATCGTACAAAACGAACATCCCCGGCTGCATCCTTCCGACACGCGCAGGTAGGCGTAATGCCGCGGCGTCAGGCGCAGCCGTCCCACATCATTCTGAAGCGTGGCGTAGCGGCTTCCCAGTTCGTGATACTTGCCAAGCCAATGGTCTTTCCCGGTCCTGCCGGCGTCTTTGCCCCGCACTGCTCGCACAATGTGTTCCCGATCGAAAACGCCCACCAATCGGTCAATTCCCGGCTCCTCGGTCAGCAACGCCGTCTTGTAACGCTGCGCCAGGCACCCGGCGACTATCACCCGCTTACACCTTCCGGTCGTCTTGAGCTGCACCGCTTTGCGGATTTCCTCCATCGATTCAACCTTGGAGGCTTCGAGAAACCCACAGGTGTTGATGACGATGGCATCCGCGTCTTGAACCAGAGGCGTGACAATAAGTCCGTCCGAGGTCAGCAGACCCAGCATTCTCTCGCTGTCAACGAGGTTCTTAGGGCAGCCCAGGCTTACAAAGGCGATCGATTGTATGGACGAATCTTTCATGACATCAGAAGCCTACGGCGGCAGAGGGCTTTTGTCTCTAATCTCGGCCGGCAATTCCAGGCTTTCTGCTGTCAAAGTTTCCCTCCTTCGGTTTCCTGCCTCACCCATGACAAATTCCCTACACAAAACTCTTGTGAGTCTGTGCTGGTGCAGATACACTGAATTTTCTGAGAAACGTAGTAGTGGTCTTGTTGTTTCGGGCCGGATGGGAATTACGTGTTCAGCCCCGGCGACGAACTGTGCCGCGCGCAAAGCTAAGGATCGAAAGAGAAGGGTAGTTGCAGCGGTCGCGGTGGTTGGGTTTCCAAAACTCCATCCCGTTGGATTTAACGGGCACGGTACCCGGTGTCTGTCTCATTCGCTAACGCTTACCTGAAGACCGGATAAGGACTTGCACCATGGCCAGACAGCAGAAGAAGCTTGGGGAAATCCTGGTGGAGTGGCGGGTCATCACCGCCAATGAGGTCGCCAAGGCTCTGGAACATGCCAAGCTCAAGAACATGCGCATCGGCGAGGCCTTGGTGGACATGAAGATATGCAATGAGGGCCAGGTAGCCAAGGCTCTGGCCGCTCAGCACGGCATGGAGTATTTCGACCTCGACAAATCCTCCGTTCCCCCCAATGCCGTCAATCTGATTCCCGATGATCTCATGCGCAAACACCTGGTTCTTCCCCTGGGCATGGAAGGGCGCGACCGTCTCAAAATCGCCATTCACGATCCCCTGGACCTGGAACTTCTGGACATTCTGCGGTTCCGTCTTCAGAAGGAAGTGCGGCCGGTGTTGGCCGCCAAGGGTCGCATCAAGGCTTACCTGGACGATGTCTTTACCTCCACTGCCCAGACCACCATCGACAAAACGATGGACAAGACCTGGGCCACGCTGGACAAGACCGTCGACAAGTCCGTCGACAAGACCGAGCGATCCATCGACAAGTCCATCGACGTCGCCGGCATGACCGAAGACCAGATAGCCGATCCCACGCAGGCGCCCATCATCAAACTGGTCCAGGCCATGATCGCCGAGGCCGTTCGCAACCGCGCCTCGGATATTCACATTGAGCCCATGAAGGACCGCGTCCGCGTTCGCTATCGCATCGACGGCGAATGTATCGAGCGCGATCGTATTCCCCTGCGCATGAAGGGTCCGCTCATCAGCCGCATCAAGATCATGGCCGGCATCGACATCGCCGAAAAACGACTTCCGCAGGACGGCCGCATCAAGCTGACCGTCGATAAGTCGAGCATCGACTTCCGCGTCAGCACCTTGCCCGGCTATCACGGCGAATCGGTGGTGCTGCGTATTTTGCGCCCCGACTCGGTCCGCATCGGCATTCAGAGCCTGGGCTTCGAGGAAGAAGACTACAAGGTTTTCCAGAAGATCATCAAGCGTCCCAACGGCATCTTTCTGGTCACCGGTCCCACGGGCTCGGGGAAGACCACCACCCTCTACGCCGCCCTCAATGAACTGAATCGTTCCGACCGCAAAATCATCACCGCCGAAGACCCCGTCGAATACAACTTCGTTGGCATCAACCAGTGCCAGGTCAAGGACCAGATCGGCCTGACTTTTGCCCGCATCCTCAGGTCCATGCTGCGGCAGGCCCCCAATATCATTCTCGTCGGTGAAATCCGCGACCTGGAAGTGGCCGAAGTGGCCATTCAGGCCGCCCTTACCGGTCATTTGGTCTTCAGCACCCTGCATACCAACGACGCCCCTAGCGCCATAACCCGCCTGATTGACATGGGCGTAAAGCCCTTCCTGGTCGCCAGTTCCGTCCAGGCGGTCATGGCCCAACGCCTCATCCGCGTGTTATGTCCCAAGTGCAAGACACCCGACACCGAGCCCGATCGCATGTGGCTCAGGCTCGCCGGCATCGCCGACAAAGACATCAAAGATAGCAAGCTTTACAAGCCGCGAGGCTGCGACCATTGCACAGGAACCGGTTTCCGCGGGCGGTTGGGCATATTCGAGATGATGATCATGAACAACCAGATTCGCGAGTTGGCTTTCAACCGCGCCCCGACCAACAAAGTGCGCAAGGCCGCCCTGGCCACGGGCATGAAGAGCCTCCTGGCCGACGGCCGGCTCAAGATACTCAATGGAACCACCACTGCCGAGGAAATCGTCAAGGTCGCCCAGGCCGAAGGCATTGTGACCGACGGATGACGCGATAACCATCCTCAACCGGCCCCTGGGGCCCACCTAAGCTATGGCAACCCTTCAGATCGACCGACTTCTCGATACCACCGTCCGGCTCAAGGCCAGCGATCTGCACCTGGCCGTGGGCAAGCCGCCCACTCTCCGCCTCAATGGTTCCCTGCGCGAACTCCAGACCAAGATACTCGAACCCGATGACACGATGTCCCTTCTCAAGGCCATCGCTCCCGAGCGCATACAGCAGGAGTTCGAGGAATCTGGTTCCGGCGACTTTTCTTTCGCCTTCGGCGACATAGCCCGCTTTCGCGTGGCCATCTTCAAGCAGAAGGGGTGTGCCAGCATCGTCTTACGCCGGATTCCCAATAAACTGATGACTTTTCAGCAGATTGGCCTGCCCAAGATGGCCGAGCAGATCTGCCGCCGCCCCCGCGGCATATTCCTGGTCACCGGTCCCACCGGCT
>Ga0316227_1000939_pt1 | contig 35395 bp, 51 predicted proteins | sample TBH18019metaG_FD_206012 | JGI IMG/M metagenome (GOLD analysis project Ga0316227, IMG submission 206012) | Freshwater microbial communities from Trout Bog Lake, Wisconsin, USA - TBH18019 | ecosystem: Environmental > Aquatic > Freshwater > Lake > Hypolimnion/Profundal zone | place: USA: Wisconsin... | reverse complement strand
TTCTTTTGTTCAGCAGTTAGCTTACTATCTCGTCCAATATCAATTGCTTGGAATACTTTGCTATCAGCATTTTTATTCCACATTTGCTGAAATGCTTTCATATTGTTATCGCCAAACTTTTGAGCAAATTTATTTGCTGCAGATGCTTGCATATCAATATTTGTCATTTCCGCTTTTGTGCGTTCAGCAATGTTAATCAACACTTCTGGCGGGTAAGTTTCATCGCCATTTGCCAGTTTTGCTAAATGTTGACCAGCTACGGTATCCATTGAACCGCCAGTAGCTTTCATGTTGGCAATTTGAGCATTAGCCAAATCTTTGCTTAATTGCTTATATTTTGGATCGCCAGTTAAATCAGCAATTTTTCTATTTATAGCACCCCAAGCACCTGAAGCAGAACTTAATCCTAATGAATTAATTTTTATTGCTTCTTCTTCAATTTTTCGTGCTTGCCCAATTACTTCATCAATATTCCTTCTTGATGACGATAATGTGCCTTGTCTTTCTGTCAATCCTGCACGATATGTCTGACCTTGTTCTAAATCTTTTTGTTCACTTGGTAATTGAGGATAATTAGTTCCTGCCTGTCGAACTGGATAAGGCAAATCTTCTTTTGCGCTTGCGTGTACTTCTTCAGGCATCATTGGTGCTTGCTGCGGCGCAGCTTGTTGCGCTTGTTGCGGTGCAACAGGAGCAGCTTGTTGCGTACCTGTATTTGGCAATGGTTGAGCCGAACCAACAGGTTGTCCTAATTGATTAATAGCACGATATGTACCATTTGCTTGATCAATAGCTACTTGTTGACCTCCAATAGTACCCAACGAAACTTGACCCATTTGCGATGTAGTAGGCAACATTTGCATTGCTGTTTGTTTTGCAATACTAGGCAATTTGCTTGGATCATCAACATTATTTAAATTGCCTTTAGCTGCTTCAACATATTTTTTTACATATTTATTATCAGGAAATTGTGTTTTTAAATTATCTAATGCTTGAGTATATGCTTTTGGATTTGTTTCGTTAGCATTAGCAAGTGCATTGTATGTAGCACCAACAACACTACGAACTTCTGAATCAAACCCCATTTTGGCTTTTACAGCTTCAGTATGATTTTTTGATAAATCGGTAAGTTTTTTAACTTGATCTATGCCCATTAAAGGAGCAATAGTTGGCAAAACTTTGGACGCTTTATCAATATCAATATCGCCATTTTCGTCTGTATAGTTTTTAGGATCAGACATAAATCCTTGAATCGCTTTGCGATCCTGATTTTCTTGCTGCGCTTTTTGTAACTCTATACCTTTTCCTGCTAAATTTAGCATATCGGAAATTTTCATTCCTTCTGGTTGTTTTACACCAAGAGGAATTGCTGTATTAATAGGATTAATACCGAAATCAGCCATGATTTTGCCTTATTGCAATAATTGACCTTGGATTAGGCCTGAGTTTTGTACTGGATATGCTTGAGCAACAGGATTAGATAAATTTGTACTTTGATTAAGTAATTGCGCTATATTATTTTGTTGTCCTTGAGCAATACTTGGTAAAGCATACGCATTTGCTAAACTATTAACTCCAGAAGTAATTGCGTTAGCAGTTCCAACTGTTCCGGCAGCAGTAGCTTGTGCGCCAGCAACACCTAAGTTAGTAAGATTAGAAGCAGTACCAGTAGCCAAATTAGACAATCCAGATACCGAATTTTGACCAATATTTGCGATTCCAGCCAATCTATTATAAATATTTGATTGTTGCGTCTGAAAGTTATTAAACGCATTTTGATAAGCATTTCCAGCATAATTTTCGGCAAATTGTGTCGCTGCCGTTGTAGGCGTTGATCCACCGCCCCCAACATTTGCAGCCATGTTGGTTGCACCCAAACCTTGATTTAGCATAAACTGATAGTTTGGTGCTAAATTGCTTTGTAAATCAGCAGGAGTAAATTGTTGTGTTAAAGAAGGCAACATTGACGATAATGTACTAACGTCTTGTTGCCCTAAGTTTATGTAAGGCGTATAGTTTGGAGTCAAATTTTGCAGGTTTTGCTGCATAATTTGTTGACCTTGCGTAGTAGCATTGGCAATAGTTTTTGCCGCATTTTGAGATGCGTCTGCACTAATTAGTGAACCCGCCACCCCAGCTCCCGCTATTCCAATCGCTGCTGCAACAAATGACATTTTTAATTCTCCAAAACTTTGGGTTTTAATTTATTGCCCGAATCATATAAAGCTAAAGTATCAGGCTCAATTAATTCAGCTTCAATTTCGTCTAAATCCGTTTTATCCGTTTTATGAACTGTTATTCCAATAGCATCAGTTAATGCTAAAGTAACCCTTTTTGTACCCGCTTTACTCTCGATTATATCGCCTGGGAGCAGTTTTCTCATACCCTTTTCTGACCAAGCAATAATTTCACCAGCAGCGCAAATAAATAAATGATCTTGCTTGTGAACTTTACCTACAATAAGCGTACCAGCTTTGCGAAATAGCTTTCTACAATACATTCCACCATTGAAATAATGCTCTGTAACCATATCCTCTACTTGAGGCATATTGGTCATTTCAGCTTGTAACTTCTCGATTTGTTCACGAGTAGGTACATTTTCGGTAATTTGTTCAATTATGTTCATGTTAAATTGCCTGAATAATATCCAGTTGATCCACTTGGAAAACTGTTTGTCCAGCCAGGTGAAATGTTTCCCGAAACCCAATTATAGTTATCCGTCACAATTTGAATAAACGTCCCAGAATTAGAACCTTTGTCATTTATACGATTGCCAGTTGCGTAAACTCTTGTGTTTGTTGACACATAAATCATTGCATTGGCATACGTCAAATTAGGCGGACTATCAATATAGTTGTTTACCAAATGAAGTTTTTGAGCCGATAAACCGTCTGTATATACAAATCGAGCATTGTTACCTGTTGCACTAAACACAGTATCTGCTATTGATAAATATGAACCTATGCCTGACAAATAAAAATAGGCACCATTTGGTGTACCTTCACAAATGCAATTAGTAAAAGTTGCTCGTTGATAATTACCTAAACCAGATGTTGCAGATAAAATAATTGGTGCGCCATTTCCACTACCGGCAAAAAAAGCACAATTATTAAATTGTGACCAACCGTTAGCTGATTCAAGTGTAAGGTTATAAAACCCGCCCGTATCTTGATTGGTAAAATAACTATTATTTACCGTTAATTTTCCGCTTGTATGGTGAATACCATTAAAAGTGTCAAAGCCTGAATTGTTGATATAAACCCACGGCGATCCACTAGAACCAGCAAATGTATATAACGCCAAATTGCTAATGTTAAAAAACTCATCCATTAACAAACCGTCACATCGACCGCAACTAATCGCCAACGTACCAGAACTATAAAAAATGCTGGCTTGATTGTTAGTCATGCCAAAATTATAAAAATGATATTTGTTTATTCTAATTGTGTCTAATGAGCCATCAATGGCGATACCTGTTCCATAAGCAGACATTTCTAACAAATCAATAAATGCGCCGCCGCTATTTCCCGTCATGTTAATGCCGTTGGATGCATTTGTAATTTTTAAGTTAGCAATGGTAAAACGTGGTGTGCTATATGCGTAGATTGCAACTGGATAAGATGTAAGAGAGCTGCGTGTTGATGTATCTGGTTGAGTAAACGCCATGCCAAAGTTTTGTAATTGTGGCCCTTCCTCACCAGTAGAAAAAATAATTACACCAGTAGCAGATAAATTAAATGTTGATGTAATTTTCAATATTGATTCGTTGCGACCATCTCCGTCAATCATTTGACCAGCGGTACTAATTGTTAACGGTTGAGTAATGTAATAAGTACCAGACGGGATGTAAACTTTTTTGCCAGTATTGATTGCGTTTTGAATTGCTGTGGTGTCATCAGTTGTACCATTTCCTGTTGCGCCAAAATCTTTGACACTTACAATGTCAGACCATTTAGAAGTAGAAGATCGACTGACAGATCCACTAAATGGTGCGGTATAAAAAACCGAGCCTGTAAAAGCAACATTTTGAACAAATGTTAATTGCCCTTTATTATTGACTGAAAACTGAGGAATGGTAGTGCCAGAACCATAAAGTCCTGCAGTCACACCTGTGCTATTAAGTGACAATCCTATTGAACCAGCGTTATCAGCAACGGCAATGCTTGAATCGCCGGAGATATATCCTAATGAATATTGTTTATTATTACCAATCAATAATTGACCATTATTAGGTGCAGTTGGAATACCTGTTCCGCCTGATGTAATAGGCAAAGCGTTTGCAATATTGAAATTTATTACGCTTGGGTTTTGTAACCAAATTAACCATTCCCGAGCAGGTCTGCCTGTCAAAGGGTCAAGGAATGGACTCTGAGGAATGTTTATATTTGTATTTATTGACATCAGTTATCCCCGACCGATGCTTTTAGGTTTGCAGATACAATCACAGCTTTTATAGGATCAGTCACAACAACTTCAAAGATTTTGTCCCTTGACCAACCCAAACGCCGCCAAATCGCACGATTTTTATATCTGCCAATCTTTCCAATGCTTACCCAATGCTCGTTTGACCAAGTTGAGCCACCATCGTTAGACCAGCGTAACATTGCTTGGGGATCATTGCCTTGGCCTGTTGATAATCCAACGCCAGGCTGAAACTGTATCTGCAACTCATCAAAATATTGCCTTTGCAAATCCGAAACCAAATGCGGCGCACGTCTTAATCTGCGAATAACTGTACCGTTATCAGTAAATACATTGTTATCTAAACTGTAAATTTTTCCGTTTTGATAATCGCCAACTAAATTCATACCGTTAAAAAAAGCATAACAATTAGAACGATGACGATGAAATACGTTCTGAGCATCTACCGATAACCATTTATGCCACATTCCAGAAGCTAAATCATAAACCCATGTAATATCAGCAGTTGGAAAAGTGACAACGTAAAATTCATGCCCTTCAATCCGATAGGTATAAGCAATCGCATCCGATACCGTTTGATTTATTAAACTTTGCTCTACTGCGTGAGTTGATAACCTTTGATATTGATACCCTTGAATCATTCCAATTGTGACTTGACCCCTTGTGTCTTTGCTAACAAACATAAATTGTTCAGCAAAACGGGCAACAGAATAAGGCGCAGCACAACCGTGTTGCATTGATGTGCCTTGAATTCTTTGAAAAGGAAATGTAATAATCCCTGTGATTGTATTTCCAACATCCACCCAAACTTCTGATGTGACTTCACCTAACAAATAAACTTGACGATGATCTGCAATCAAAGTAATTAAATTATCAGGCGATCCATCTTTTGAACCAAAATATTGATTGGTTGATAATGCCGATGATAAATCAGTCGCACCCCAGTTTTGCGTGTTTGGTTGATTGTAAAGAATGTAATTATCAACTGTATCGCATACCGTTGCACCTTGCCATGCACCGTCTGTGCTAGGCAGTTTTGTAAATGTATTTGTAGATACGTCTAACATGTATCGGTTTGGGCCATCCACGATATATACAAGCAATCCAGAAGTCGTAACAATATTATCTGTAATCGTCACAACGCCTGTTGAAGTAGTCAATGTACCAACAGACGTATACGCCATTGACGTATTGATTGAATAAACGGTATTGCCAACGATAGCAATTAGAATATTGCCACCAGATAATGCCCTCATGCCACGCACAGGCGCATTTGCAAGTTGAAGCTGTTGTGTTAGCCCTGGAGTTGGATATAAAGCAACCACACCCCTAGAACCAGGTGCTTTTAACGAATCAATTTCTGGATAAAAATTGATACATTCCTGTGCATCTTGGTAAATTGACGGTGCTTCGTAAGATGGGCCAACAAAACCAAAATCAGGCATATTAGTCCTTATACAAACTAGCGGAATTTATCACCTGAAGAAACCCCCCGAGAGTATCCAACCAGCGTCTTTTTGTCTGCTTGACAACAACGCATCCGCAAATCTAGCAGCCTGAACCGGACGCATATTAGTACGCTTTACTGTACTTTTTGCTTGTGCAGCAAATCCAGTAATCAATCCAATTTGTGTTGCTTGATTCTTACCGTACATAGGCATTAGTCTTTCTGCCAAACACCATCTAAGCGCATTTATATAACCTTGTGGCAATATGATTGAATCGTATAGCGTTGAATATCTGCTAAATATGTTATCAGCAAATATGTGCATTTCACCTTGTGCTGGATTAGGCCATACATAAATGTTGCCGAGCGTTTCGGATGGTTGATAATACAACGCTTTAGGCCACGGCCCATTAAGCGTTTTCAGCCCAATCATTTCGTAATCTTCAACATTTAATATCGCTACAGGGTAATCCAACCCACCGTTTACGATTGGAATACCGTTGCTGTTTGTATTGATGCGAACAAAAGCAGAATTTATCGTTAGCGGTCTTTGATAGTATAAATTTATCGTGATTGGCACACTTGATGTACCCGCTGTCTGCGAGATATTAACGGTGTATGTACCTGCTTCGTTTACGTTGTTACCCGCACCCGTCAACATTTGAGTAATAGTTGTGCCGTTTGTGATACCAGTACCACTTAGGGTTTGCCCTGTGGATACTGCACCAGATGTAATACCTGTAATGGTTAAAGTCGTGCCTAATATGTAACCTGTGACCACCGCACCAATTTGACCGTTTGGGCCAATCGTGTACTGAGTCTGACCTGCGGTAATCGGAAATACGATTTCGTTTTTATAAAACACCATCATATCTTCGTTTGACCATTGGTCAATCATATCGTTAAGCATATCAAACGCATCTTGTGCCGCTTCTGCCGTAGGTGTTTCCCCTGCTTCAAGCGCACCAATATCTTTTAATGCTCTGCTTACAATGTCAATTGGTTGAGTCATTTAATACCCCAAGGCAAACCAGTTAATCGTAACGCCTGAAGCTGCTGATCCACCTGACAGTGCTGTAAATGCCGCTGTTGATGTTGTAGAACTACCTGCTGCAACAGAAAATGATCCGCTAGAAGGCGAACCAGCAAGTATTGCGTATGTTCTTAATGTACCAGTTGGAAACGCAGTAGGATAAGTAACAGAAACATTATCAGCACTTGTACCGCTTGATACGGCTTGCCCCCATTGCATATATAAACCAGACGGTAATTTTTGATAACCATTACTCGTTAAACTTGCACCAAATCGTGCTGATTGATATTGCCATTCAATTGAGCCGCCGATAATATTCCAAACACTACCCGTCCAAATTAACGTAGCAGTATCATTAACTGATAAATAAGGACTAACAGATGCACCATTACCAATAAAGTTAATAACATTTGCACCGTTAGCAACTAACTGAACGGTTGATGGATTGATATTAACAAAATTTATTTGAGTGCCTGTCGGTAAGTTATTTGCTAACGGTAGCGTTAATATAATGTTGGATGTTGGTGTGCAATATACTAATGAACCTGTTACCGCATTTGTTAAAGTTTGGGTTGTGCCAATAAATGTGACAGATGATAAATTTCCTAACGCACTTTGCACAAACGCAGTCGTTGCGCCAGAAGTGCTATTGTCAAATTGACCTGCAGTCGGCAGCGTTGAAGCGACGGTAGCTGTCAAATTCGTAAACGTACCGTTTGCCGGCGTTGTTCCGCCAATTGCGGGTGGTGCGGCAAAATAATTAGTAAATCCGCTACCAGTAATTGTTCCAGAAGCTGTTAATGTGCCAGAAACTGTTAAATTTGTTGCTGTTGCGACAGTAATATCATTGATGCCACTAATATTATCAAATGACCAAATTTGTACGGCAGCAGACGTTTGTAATACAAACTTATATGATTGCCCTGTTGTTAGCCATATTTCGTTAGAACTTCTACCCGATGCGTCTAAAACAATAGGGTTTGAATTGGCAACAGAACCTGCACTTGTTGTGTATGTTGTTTGTGGTGTAGAAGTACCTGCGGCATAGGTATAAAGCAAGCCAGCACCCAACGGCAAGCCATTATTATCAAAAAATTGCCAACCTGCGCCAGCTAGAGGGGAAAGATTTACTGACATTATTTATTCTCCAAATGGCGTAAAAGTAGGCGCACGCCACGGTATTTGCACTTTATTATGCAATCCCGCAGCCTGTTTAGCTAAGTTATTTTCAACAAGGTTTACACCATCAATTGTTAAGTCTTGTTTAATCCAATCACGCACAAGACCTTCATTAAGGTTTTCAAATGGTATTTTAGCGTTAATTACCTTTGGTGACCATGTTCCTTCTGTGGTAATTCCTTCATATTCAACGCTATATTTCACAGCATGGACAATTCCATCTGTGGCGTACATTTCTAGGATTTTCCAGTTAAACATGATTAAGCCGTATATGTTCCAGTACCGCTAGTCCATTGAATAATGGTATTACTTCCGCTAGTCGTAACGGTTGTTGTTCCTGTATATGTTCCTACACTTGCAGTTGGTACAGAAAGAATTACAACACCTGTTCCACCATTACCGCCATTTTGTAAATAACCTCCGCCACCACCACCGCCACCTGTGTTGGCTGTGCCGTTTCCACCAGCAACACTATTTGAACCATTCCCACCACCGCCAGCACTTGCTGTACCGGCTGTGCTACCAGAATACGCACCACCAGCACCACCACTAGCGTAATAAACAGATGAACCTGTTATGGATGACGCAAGACCTAAACCGCCATTACCAGCAGCAGAACCAGAATATGTTGCGCTTGCTCCAGCACCACCAGCACCGCCTCCACCGCCACCACCTGCACCACCAAAATTGTTTGCGCCCGCACCGCCAGCATAACCCTGACCAGATGTTCCGCTTCCCCCAGCAGGTCCACTAACACCTGTTCCACCGCCACCGCCAGAGCCGCCGTTGCTACCAGTACTACCAGCAGAGCCACCGCCACCGCCAACCGACACAGCAATTACATCAAACGAACTGTTTGAACCGTTTGCGCCTGAACTTAAACCTCCAGCTCCACCAGCACCAACGCTAATGTTATAAGTTGTTTTAGGCGTTAATGTTGAACTTCCTGATAATAAACCACCTGCGCCTCCGCCCCCCCCGTAGGAACCTCCGCTTCCGCCGCCTGCAACAACAAGATAAGATGCAGAATAAGGCACTTTAGGTGCTTTTGCGCCAAAACCATACGAACGAGCAGCTACAGAACCTATCGTTTGAATTGTTGGCATATTATTTAAACTGAGTGATAGAAGCTAAAACAGTATAAGCAGCAGAACCCGTTTTAATAATCGTATAACTATAAACATCTACACCGCTTGCGTTACCCGATGTCGGTGCGCTACCGCCCTGCCATTTAGGTGTTACAGACGTACCGTCAATGGTCACGGCAGAGTTGTAATAAGCGGTTGAACCTTGCGTTACTAAAAATACCGCCGTCATACTTTGACCTGTGGATAATGCGGTATTCAACGATGTGCCGCTTGAGAACGCAAAGTTAACCGTCCAGTTAGCACTTGCATTACTTGTGTAATACAGCACAGATTGGCTATTTAAATAGTAGTTAATCGTACCCGTTGCCGCAGTTGCGCTTACTGTTGTCATTTCAGCGATGTTAGGAAATACCGCAGCTAACGTACTAGATGTTCCATTAAATGTCTGCGTAGCAATAAATGTCGTTGCTGTCGCAGGTGCAACATAATCCGTACCTGCTGTTGCCGCTGTAAATGCTGACGTTCCATTACCCTTTAAGATGCCAGTTAATGTCGTAGCACCTGTGCCGCCATAAGCAACGCCAATGGTAGAAGCGTTCCATGTTCCCGCAGTTAGCGTTCCAACGCCTGTAATGCCCGTATAAGAGCCTGAAATTTGCGCTGATGGTACAGTACCAGACGAAAGATTAGAAGCGTTTAAAGACGTTAATGACGCACCAGAACCGCTAAATCCAGTTGAAGTTAGCAATCCTGTTGACGGGTTGTATTGCAGCTTGGTAGAACTGGTATATAGCGTTGATAGCGAACCGCTAGTGGCAGATGTAAAGCCTAAATAACGAGTTGCGTTAGTAGTCGTATCGTCTGTAATCGTTGCGCCAGAACTAGGCGTTGTCCAAGTCGGAATCGCACCCGAACCTGCGCTAGTCAGAACTTGTCCAGTCGTTCCAGCAGAATTGCTTAAAAGAATTGCGCCAACATTATTGATTGCAAATGCTTTTGTGCCGCCAGAATATGTATATACATCAAACAAATCTGCTATTTGGCTAGAACTATAGCCATAAAGCGACATTACGTTAGAACTTGTGCTAAACGCTGTCAGCGATACTGGCGAAATAATATTAGAACCAAGCGTATAAACATTTCGTACTGATACGAAAATAATGCCAGTTGAAGAACCGCCAACAATCACAAAACCCGCACGAACCGCATAAAATGGGCTGCTAGGTTGCGTTGTTGTCAATGCACCTGCTGTTGAAGGCGATAAATATAATGTTTGCCCAGCAGTCATTCCCGTTGTGTTATAGCTAAAAATGCCACCTAGAATGACCACAACGCCAGTTGAACCATTAGTAATTGACTGACCTGTTACGCCAATCATGTTTGCATTTGTTGGCGATGTTGCAATTGCTGGTGAAATATAAGGATAGTTGCCCGAACTTCCACCACTTAGATAAACAGCAGTTCCAGACGGAATTGTTGAACCTGTGTTGTTATAGCAAACTTGATCGACTTGCTGACCAATGTTGATTTCATAGCCTGTCGCATTGTAATAAGACAAACTATCTTTGTTTTGATCGTACCAAACAACGCCTGTGCTAGCTGTCGGATTACTTGCTTGTGCAGTAAATGTTTCGTAAGTTGCTTGAATTGGTGCGGTAAAAGTTGCACCTGTTGTTAAAGCAACCGAACCTGAACCAGACGTGCTATACGATGTTCCCCACGCTGTTCCTGTGCTATTTGGGATGCCAGAACTAGGATAAACCATTGGTGCGCTGTTTGTAACGGTTATTGCGCCAGAACCGTTATAGTTTGATCCTGATAAGCCTGAACCAAACGTCAAACTAAATAAATTGCTGCCCAACGAAACGCCAGAAATCGTGCTGTTTGCTAATTGAGCGTTAGTAATCGTACCACTTAGTGCTGTAGTTGGAATGGTTGTCGATGCTGTTGCTGCACCTGCGCCATTTCCATACAAATAACCAGTTAATGACGATGCTCCTAAACCACCGTAAGCAGAACCAATAACCGATGCGTTCCAAGTACCTGCTGTTAACGTGCCAACGCCTGTAATTCCGGTGTAAGAACCAGAAATAAGCGACGATGCAAGCGTGCCAGACGTAATTTGCGATGCGCCAATAGCAATTGGTGTATTGCTTGCCGCAGTTAATTGACCTTGAGAGTTAACTGTAAAAGTCGGTACGCTTGATGCTGAACCATAGCTGTTAGCAGTTACAGTTGTATTGGTAATGCTAAATACGTTGCCGCCAGATAGCGTTAAACCTGTACCTGCGGTATAAATTGCAGTAAATGTAAATGAATTCCAAGTAACAGGCGTGACACCAAGCGTTCCACCTGGCAACACAGGGCAATAAAATGCGCCACCTGCGTTTGCTGTACCTTCTTCTACAAACAAAAATGCTGATACTAAGGCGTTCCAAGTCGCTGCATCACTAGAACGTGACCAAGCACCCGAATCAGCGACATAAATGCCATTATCAGGCGTATTTGACTGGTTTTTTACTAGAACTCGTGAACCCGCAGGGACAGAAATACCGTCAATTGTCTGCAATCCGGACAACGTAATGTTCGCAGTTGTCGCTACTAATGCGGGATTTTTAAAGCTAAGACCTAGCGCAGCACTATCAACATACGCTTTATTGACAATATCTGTACCGTTTACAGGTGCAGTCGTAATTGTGCCTGTAACCGTCGATAAACTTGTAAAGTTACCCGTTGAAGGCGTAATAGCACCAATAGTCGTACTATTAATTGTGCTATTTGTAATGGATAACCCTGATTGAACAGGGTTAAATGTTGCATAAAATGGCTGACCTTGACCGATGAACGTATTAAATGACCCGTCAAGATTGAAATAAGCCTGAACAGGCAATAAGTTTTGGTCAACAGTCAAGGCTGGGTTAGCCATAAAAAATTCCTTACGACTGATCGTTAGTCGGTGTTACATAGATTATAGATGCAGTTGCACTATTACTGATAGCAGTCATGTAAAAAGGACTAGTCGGTACAGCCAATACTATCGGAGTTGTCATCAAAGGTGACAAAACAAAGTCACCAGGCGTGCCATCCGTAGGAAATACGGCAGCAGGAGCAGGTGAATAGTTTGTCACTTTGATAGCAACAGGCGATGCGCCAGTATTTAAAAACGAAGCAAAGTTAATCTGATCGTTAGTAGTGTCGTTGATCGTAACCGATGCGTGTGCCGAGTTAGTAACCGACAACGCAAAGGTTTGACCAGCGGTACGGATTACGCTGGTATTTGACATGATTACACCGCCGACGCTGGGAGTGGCCCATCAGAACGGACAACTTGAATTACATAAGTGCCGCTTGCTGGTGTCAAAGAAGCGTTAGAAGTTAAATTGCCATACTGGATTTGAATCGTGTTAGCAGCAGTTGCGTCTGCTTCAGCGATAATTACTCCAGCGGTTTGTGAACCAACAACGCCTTGAACAAGAATATAGTCAGTTGCTTGGATACCAGGTACGGTATAAGTAACTGCTGTAGTCGTGTTAGCTGTCAGCGTGTTAGAACCGTTAGCCAAAACTGCGCCAACGTAAAAAGTCTGTAGGGCATTACCCCTAGCAATGGTAGTCGAAGGCATGATCTGTTCCTTTAAAGAAATCCCCCCGAAGGGGGATAGTCTTATTAGCTAAAGTCGTAACCGTAAACGTATACGTCAGCAGTTACGCCTGAACCTTGGGCAGTAGCTACGTTGAAGTACATAGTTTGTGCGGTAAACGAAGTGCCGACGTTAACGCTGAGTTGTTCAACGCCAGTCGTAGCTGCACAAGTTAAAGTGCCGCTAGTTACAACAGCAGAACCACCGCCAGTCGAACCACCCGTTGCGGTGTAAACACCAGCAGCAGCGGTTGACAAAGCAGAAGAAGCGTTCGTCACAATGACGTTCGTTGGTTCGTAGGTTGTGGAGTTGATAACCGGAAGTGCGTAATCACCCGCTTGGCTAATGTTAACGCCTTTAGCAACAGCCAACAGACGTAGAGCCTGATTGGTTGATACTTGTTGTGGATGGTTACTTACGGTACTTGCTGGGCCTGGATTTGCCATGATAATTTCCTTAAAAAGTTTATTAAATGGGGGGCGAACCCCCCACTAAATTTAGGCTGCGACTCGGCAAGCCAGTTCTGGATACAGAGGTGCCCAGCCGTACAACACATCAAGACGAGTAGGAATACTATCGTTGTTGATGGTGTATTGGCGAACCACACGCATTGACAGACCAATCTCTTTGTCAGACGCACGACCAGCGAAGTGAACACCCTCTGGCAACTCAAGGTCAGCCACAGCCAGCGTAAATGCATTGCGATGCATTACGATGTTTTGTGGAGATACTGTACCCGTGTTGTTGAAAGGAGTTACAACTGCGCTTGACGATGTTGCGCTAACCGATACGTTCTGGAATTGACCAGCGGTGATGATAGCAGGGCTAACAGTAACCGAAGCTGACGAACCCGAACCGATGGTTACAGCAGAAGTCACGACAAAGTTGCGTAACTTGTTTGAGCCGTAAGCCTGACGGTTTTGTGGGTTGACTGCGTAGACGTTAGCAATCTGAATCACATCACCTTGATTCAAAGCGGCAGCGGCAGAAGCCGAAGCAATCGTGATAGTCGAAGTTGATGCCCAACCAGAAGTCAACGAACCTGTGAAAGTTGCTGTGTTGGTTGACAAAGTAGCCGAAGAATACGAACCAAACGTCTGACTGACCACGTTCTGATCCATTTTCCAAGACATACCAGCCGAGTCAACACCCATCAAGCCTTTTTCGTATTGGCGGCTGATCTTCTCAGCAGGCATAAACAGACCTTTCAGACTGTCAACGATAGTTGCAGATGTAAATGGCTCAACGATACATGAGCGACGGCCATCACGTGGTGCGCCTTCAGCATCAAGGTAAGCACCAGCAGTCAGATAAGTAATCAGACCAGTTGGGGGCGTACCAGCAGTACCAACGATGTTGGCGGTGCTGTTTTTAGCCATTACTAGACCATCACGATCGATCTTGTTGGCGATAGCCGCTACAGCGGGCTTCAACACACGATCCGAGAACATATCCAGCGACAGAGCCAAGTCCTGCGTGGTAAATTGAGTATCCACATGGAATTGCGTGGATAAAGTTACTGGCACGCTTGATTCGTTAAAGTCCTCGACATTAAGCGCAGGCCCCGTGGTGCCGATAAAGCGACCAGGACGGCGGACGTTAACGGTGTTACCAATCTTTGCGCCAACAACGGCGAATTGGTCATCATAGTTGCGATCAACTTCTGATGTAAAAGTTAATTCGTTCTCAAGCACCATCAATGCTTCGTTGGTGATTTTACTAATGGTTAGCAAGTTATTTGCCATGATATTTCCTTAAAATTAGAATTGGTTTATCTAATCTTTTTCGCCAATCTCGCTTCTTTCCATTGCTGATATGTTCCATGAAATTCGCCATTGGCGTTAATCGGCACATCAGCAGCAGAACTAGACGCTTTTAACGGACGAATAGGACTAGGTGCATTTGACTGTCTAGCAACAGGTTTCGCTTCTGGCTCGTCTTTAACCTCAAAACGTGCTTCCAATTTCCCAATCTCTTTAAGTGCTTTTGCAACTGGCATCGCAGCCAATTTTCGAGCGTATTCAGTATCTTGAGCAAGATGATATAAGACCTCCGGCCCTACATCGCTCTCAATAATCGCATCACGGACTGCATCGTTTACCGCTACATCCGCACTCGCAACCATTTCCTCAAAATCTGGCATTTTTGCTTTTGCAGCCTCAACTTTTTGCGTCCAAGCACTAATAACCTTGTTACGCTCTTCGTTAGCTCTGCGACTAGCTTCCGCCCTGTCACGCTCTGCAAGCACCTTTTCAACATTCCATTCAGACAACGCTTTTGCGTATTCAAAAGCATCCTGAAACTGTGAAGGTTGGGGTTCTTGACCTAAAGGTTCGTCCACTACTAATGGGCTTGCCTTCTGTTCATATTCCCGCAAACGGGCTTCTAAATTTTCCCTAGCTTCTCGTTCCTTAGCCGCTTCTTGTTTGGCTTGCTCACGTTGCTTGGTTAATTCAGAAAACCGTTTTTCAATCTTAGGATTTTGTTTCGGCTTATCTGTTACTTCCGCTTCACTTTCCGCATTAGCGTCGCTTTGTGATTCTGCCTCTACTGTACGCTCTGATTCCTCAGCCACTACAGGAGCATCTTCTACAACCAGACCTAACTTGTTTGCGTAAAATTCCGCTGCGTTCTCACTCGTTATAACTGTTCCTGCATTTCTATCATCAGACATGAGTTGCCTCAAGAATTGTCCTAGTTAAAAGCTAACTAGTAAGCTATGTTGATAGTTTAATACTATTTATATTAAATAGCACGTTCTGTTGTTTCTGCCGACGCTTCGTGTAACGCTTTTTCGTCCATTTTTGCCAACAATATTGCAACGTGCGATTTCAATTCCTCAATTTGTACCTGAGTTTGCGTCTTCAATACCGTATCGTGTGCCTTGCCAGATATTTGCATCTTAGCCACATCACGGCGTTCAGCGTCACGCATTTCAATATCGTGCGCTTTAGCGGTCTGTTTCATCAACTCACGCTTGGTTTCATTATCTTGCTTGACCTGCTCGATGTCTTGACGTTGTTTCATCGCTATTTGCAACTGCTGAATCTGTTGTTGCATCTGCTGTACTTGCGCTTGCGACATCTTCAACTGCATCTGTACTTGTGGCGGGATAGGTGACTTATCATCAATCTGAGCCATTGGGTTAGCCGCCGCCATGCGATCTGCGATGATCTCAGCACCAGGGAAGTCCATGTTGCGGAATATCAAATCACCTGCTGTCTGCATCAATGTGGGATCAGCTTGCAACATACCCAACATTGCGTCCACCGATTCTTGACGCTTGCTGTTGTAGCCTGGGCCTGTTTCCATCACCACATCGTACTCGCCGATGGTCACATCGTTTAGAATTTTCTCCACGCCCGTTTCGTCCACGCCCTGTTGGTTGAGCGTTACCAACTCTGGCTTGCCATCATCACCAATAATCCGCATGACCCTTTCGGTATCGTATATCTTGGGAATAAGATCGAGAATAATCCGCCCTGTTTGAGCAATGGATTGCGTCAAATTGTCGTAATAATGGTAATTGGTCATGTCAACGGCTTGTTGCTGACCTTGCAATGACTTACCGCTGATATTGCCAGTAGGTAGCTGTGCGGGGTCATAAATACCAATTACAGCCATTAAATCTGCGCTGAGTGCTTGTGCCGCCGCCATCACGCCTGCTGGTGGTGGCTCAGGTTGTAGACGTTGTGGTGGTGGTGCTTGTCTGCCATCAATATCTGTCTGCTTATAACGCAAGACTGGCATTGCCTTAATATTAGCCTGCGCCCACTCGTTCTCATGCCCTTCGTCTTGCCCTTCTGCAAGCAACCATTTCGCTTTCGGTGCAAGTGCAACAGATTCGGTAAGGGCAGTCTGCCAGAAGTTGTACATCTTTTGAGGGTCTTTCGCCTGACGTGCCAAGCCAAAGTATTTCTTTTTGTTGTGAACGATCAATTGCTGACCAGTAACACGCACGACGGGGATATATTTGCCAGCCCATGTGCCTTCCTCTAGCACTTCCATGCCGGACATTTTGCACCACTTAATCACTTTCTTAAATGATTTTCTGCGGCTCACCTCATACACACCAGCCGCTTGTAATATCTCTGGTTTGGGCAATTCTGACAAGAAAACGTGAGAACCGTCACTTAACAACACAAGATCAGCAGGTTTACGTTCAGTCCAGAAGTATTCAGCAATACGAATATCCTCCTTCATAATCCATTCTGAGTCGGTATCACCCGTCCCACGCTGATTAAACCCCGATCCATCATCTGCATCAGGATACATCTTTCTAAATGTTTCTTTGCGGATAACTTCGGTAATCAAGCACTTTTCAGCATCACTACCGTTGGGCAAAATAGAATTGGGATCGAAATAGACGGTAAATGGGTTATTGATGCGCCGTATGTAAATATCTTGGTCAAATGATTTCTCATTGATATAGTCGGTTTCTACCCGCCAATAACCCCAACCCATGCGCACAGCAAAATCAAAAGCATGATCGTAAGCATCGTCTGCGTTGCTATTGACCTCAATATGCCGACACACACCTTGTAAAATCTGTGCCAGTTTAGCGTCGCTTTCATTGTTCATCCCATGTACTTTGATTCGTGGACGTTGCTGGCGTTGCTGATTGGTAATCTGCCGACAGTATGCGTCTAGCTTGTTAATCGTTAGACATGGGCGAGATTCTAAGCTGCGACTGTTTTGCAACTCAACAGGCCATTGATCGCCTGAGCAAAACAATATATCCTCTAAAGCCTCAGCACGATTGTTTGAGTCAGCATCATTACAGAATCGCAGGAATTCTTTAGCTTCGGTAATCCGTGAGTCATAATCGTCTTGCATATCTATCCCATCCATGAACTTGGCGGCGAGTACGTCAGTTTTTTAGGCTTTGCTTGCTTCGGCTCGTTAACCATCAATCCGATATATCTAAACGCATCCGCACCATGCGAGTATTGGTCATGCAATGGTGTCTTGCTAAATTGCTTAGTATCAGGATCGACTTCATAACGATAATGTCTTAAACATTGTAAACCTTCTGCACAATTATCTCTATCAAAATAGCAATTACGGAATATTGTCCTGGCTGCATCAATGCTATCCACAATAGGCACTTTGCCCAATATCCGTGTCTTAAACCCTGAATTACGTACAATTTCCTCAATAGATCGACCATTTGCCGCCAATGTTTTGTTCTCAGCATCGTGCGGCAACCATAGCGTATCATAGACATAACCAAAGGTTTGTAATTTGGACAGATAGTATGCAATCGTCTGCTGGCTATCTTCAATGTATCTAATCAAGCGTGTTTCCATGCCGATAAACTGGACAAACCAGATAGCTGTCGCATCAGACCAGCCTAAATCAAATACGGCATGAACAGGCTTGGCAGGGTCATACGTCACCCTTGTAATGCGCCCGTCTAACTCTGCTAGCTGCATCTCTTTGGCAAAAACAGCACCGTCTACCGTCTGGCGGCAAATGCCTTCCCAAACCGTGTTATATGCTTCAATATCCCGTTGTTTAAGCGATAGACGCTCTAAATCCAATGTTTCAGGAAACCACGGATTATCCGACCAGTTGATTTTCTGCACCACGGAATTATCGGGTGGATGCAATACAAACCGTTGATAGGTTTCGTCTGATTCTAGTTCGGGGTTGAACGTAATCCATATCTCGCTGTCTTGCTTACGAATCGTTGGGATTAACACCGACCAGGATGCACTTGACGTTGTTTGTGCTTCTTCCACCCAGCAAATATCAACACCCTCAAATGACTTAATGTTAGCTACGTTGTTTTTCAGTCCAGCAAAGCTAAACTCTGTGCCATTTGCACCTCGGATGCTATTTTGGGTGATCTCGTAGAATCCTAGCAACCCTAATGCCTGTATCTGGTCAGACAACAATTTATGCACCGAGTCTTTGATACTGGTTTGAAACTCACGAGCGCAAAGTATTCTTAATGTCTTTTGTGCGCCTTTGATAAGCAATGCTCTAGCTACCCCCCACGACTTCGCACCACCACGCCCACCGTGAAGAATTCTATACCGACTTTTAGGGGGGTCAAACAAGCATTGCAGCTTTACTGGAAACTCTGCCTTTGCTATTGCCTGTTTAACTTGTGGTGTCATTTCTCTTTGGGACTACAAACGATACTTCTATGCCTGTGAGCAATGGTTGACCGTCTGCACCTGTAATCTCAGTCTTGGTTGATTCTCTGTACTTCTTGGGAAATCGTGCCGCCATTGATCGTGACCAGATACTAGCGTTCAACTTCGCACAATCTTTCTCTTCAATCATGTGCGTCTGAGCAATCGTTTCCCACCAATTTTGCTCAAATTCCTTAGCCATTTCCAAGGCGTGCGCAAATTCCTCATGTGCATCACGCCATTGGTAGATTGTCCTCGTTCCTGCGTTCAATTCACAGGCAATCTGTTCAATGCTCTTTCCCATTCGACCAAGCTCAATCACCCGTTCACAATAAGCGGAATCGTATGTACTTGGTCTACCAACAGGATTAGCCATTATTCGTTTGCCATCATCCCAAATGCGTCTGCCATCTCTTGCATATTAGCATCTTCCATCTGATCCTCTATGCTTTCAATCAATTCTGCCGCAATGTAATACGGTTGCTCTTTTAAGATCGCTACAATCGCATCCCATTGTGCTTCGTCTAGTGTAATTTCCATCATTTTGCCTGTGGTTGTGCTTCGGCTGGTGCTTCGGCAGGGATTTCGGCGGCTTGCACTTGTGGCACAGCTTGAGCGTGAATCTTTATTAACAACTCATGCACCAGCTTATGCGGCAATTCCTGCAAGGCTTTCAGGATGGTTTCTACTTCTTCTTTTGTGTGTTGCAAAGTAATCATTTCTTTTTTCCTTTCTTTTGAGATTCACGTTTTTCTGCATACGCTATTGCGACGGCCTGTTTAACGGGTTTCCCCGCTTTTACTTCAGTCTTGATGTTTTCCTGAAATGCTTTGGGGCTTGCTGATTTTTTAAGCGGCATGATTTTCCTCTGATATAAAGCAAATATCCTTCCAACTACAGATAAGGTATCGCTCCCCATCTTCGTAGTATTCTTGATAATTTAAATATTCATCATTACCCATCGTACCAAAGCGTACAAATTCGCCTATGTTCAGATGGTTTTTGGCTTGATCGCCTACAGCAACAATAGTACCCATGTTGTCTTTTTCAGACATTACCACGTCAATAATGGACGATTTAATGCGTGATATGGGTTTGACAACGATTCTATCTTTCAAAGGTCTTAGCTTCATTTTGCCACCCTTGGTCTGCCACGCTTTACTTCTATTTGTGGCGCATCCATTAAAGGAATGATCTTCATTGCCCATTCGCCGCACCATTCATTAGCGTGACGATTTTGATACGTTGGAAAACGCCTACAACTTCCTAAATCATTCCCTAGGAAGTATTTACAGTTAAAACAAGATGTAAAATCTGCTTCAGCCATTACAAACCTCTTTTGTACTGGTTAGCGGGTTCTTGGTGCTGTAACACCTTGAACCTGCGAATTACATACCGTCTTGATCGTGATCCATGCGCTTGTGGTCATAAATGACCTTTTCGCCCATGTGACCTTTCATTTCACCAAGGCAACCATCATTTTTGCCCATGTGTGATGCTTCACGCAAACCAATACCGTCAGCTTTGCCCATGCCTACGCCACCAGCGATAGGTGCTTTACGTTCGCCTGACTTGTCGCTTGCCAATACGCCTTTAGGCATTTTCTCGCCCGATGCGCCTGGATGGTATTCTTCTTTGTCAACTTTTGACGCTTTGATGCGCTTTTCGCCAGATAGGTCTGGTTTAGCAACGCCTTTGGGGAATTTTTCGTAGCCCATGATTATCCTTTAATAGAAGGTAGCTTAATTTTACTCTCTAACAACAAAAGTAACAACAACTTTGTTGCCAATTGTATCCGACAACGACGGATGAATACGAAACATTTTATCATTAACACCTAGCGCATCCGCTATCCCATCTCGTCCTGATTTGAAAGCTGCCACCATATTATCGTCATCCCTATGTCTGCGGTCTGGTGGACAAAAGGTAATGTGCATATCAATCAATTTATCATTTGGCAGTTTTGTACCAAACGTCAATATCTTGCACACCTCACGATAGATTTTCTTATGCCGAGCCTTAACCGCCCAATGTAATTGCTTGTTTGGGTTTAATTCTTTGGGCGGAAATGGGTATTCAATCGTTGTCATGTGCGATTTTTATCACAATATTTGCATAAGGTAGTGGTTTTGTAACATTTATATCACTACAATTGCAAGGTATCTTAAATTAAAGGATGCTTATGCCCTTGCATTTAACAGATGACGAATTTGTAGCAGAATGGCAAAAGATAGGCAGTCCAGAATTATTTGCCAAAACCCATCAATTGTCTGTCCGAGCCGTTTACTCTCGTAGACGCACCCTTGAAGCAAGGCTTAACATAGAACTACGCACAACGAACGATCAGCGAATTGTACACAAGCGTAGCAGGGTAGAAAACGCCGCCCCCAACGTCAGAAGCGAGATAAAACTAGAAAAGGGTGTAGTCATTGTTTTTAGCGACGCTCATTTTTGGCCTGACGAAACCACCACGGCTTTCCGTGCGCTCATCAAACTTATCAAAGAATTAAAACCCGTTGCCATCGTTTGTAATGGTGATGCTTTTGATGGCGGTGCTATTTCTCGATTTCCCCGTATCGGATGGGATCACAAACCGACAGTAAAAGATGAAATTGAAGCGTGTAAGTTTTATTTGGGCGAGATTGAGAAAGCCGCTAAGGGTGCAAAACTAATCTGGACAATGGGCAATCACGATGCAAGGTTTGAAACTGCGCTAGCTTCGGTAGCTGGACAATATGAAAACGTGCCAGGATTCTCGCTTAAAGATCATTTCCCTTTTTGGCAACCTTGCTGGTCATTTTGGGTCAATGACGATACCGTAATTAAGCATCGTTTTAAGGGCGGTCGATACGGCGGATACCAAAATACAATTAACAGCGGTGTAAACATCGTAACGGGGCATACGCACGTTTTAGCGGTGCAACCTGTAACTGATTACAACGGTACTCGTTACGGTGTCCAGACGGGCTGTTTAGCCGATCCTGAAGCTATGGCGTTTGCAGATTATACCGAAGATAATAGCAAAGATTGGCGATCAGGGTTTGCCGTTCTAACGTGGGATCGTAGCAAATTGCTCATGCCCGAATTGGTACAGGTTTGGGATGAAGACGAAGTGCAATTTCGTGGGAAAATTATATCCGTATGAAATTCACATCTAAAAATCTTGGCTCAATTTACCTTATGTTGTGCGAATTGCGCCCATTTAAGAATTGGGCAATGCCAGATTGGGCAGATGTTTATTTTGTCGTGTCATCCGACCCCGATGTAATGGGGACATACATTTACGATGACGAAAAAGAACGACACGTTATCACTATTTCCCGCATTAAAAACGGTCATTTAGACACCGTCATTAAAACAATGGCTCACGAAATGATACACATGAAACGATGGAAAACATCGGGATGGGATAAGCACGACGCTGTATTTAGAAAGTATGCTACGCAGGTGGCAACCGAATTAGGGTTTGATGCCTTTGAGTTGTAATCGCTCTAGCAATCCCTCTTCGCTGATACCGTAATGTTTCTCAAACGCTTTGCGTCCCATACCATGTACGCCGTTGTTTCCTCGATGGTGTTCGGGGCAGAGTGGTATAACTGGTGCGTTTTTGCGTAAACCCCCGTGTCGGATGTGGTGTATTTCCGTGGGCGTTTCACCCAATCCCAAAAAGTTACACAGTATGCAACCAAACGATGCCAAACAATCATAATGTTTCTTTTCTAACTTGTTCAACGTATTTGTCCCGAGTTTCTTTCGCCAAAATTTCTGCTTGTTCAACAATGTTTGACACTTGCTTAAATGCTGCTTCCCAATCGTTCTTTAACGCTTGCTCGTAAAATTGTTTGGTGTATTTGGTCAAATCAAAATAACTTTCTGCATAATCTTTCATTTGTCCGCCAGAAGATAAAGTCCGACATTGCCAAGCGCATAGCCGAAGTAGGTGATAGCAAGTGGATAATTACCTTTTATCCCTTGCTCAAGGGAGATATAACTATAAATCAATCCCGTCACGACTATCAACCATGCACTCATATAAATTTCTTATCCATAATTCTGTTGTTCGCTTGCTCAGATCTCCACGCATCAAAGCGCATCTGCGCCGTTGCTAATCGCCAACGTAGCAACTCTACATTGTACGTTGCCTCACCTAATGCTTTGCAATGATTTTGATATTCGGCACTAGCATACGCTTCACGCTCTTGCGCCGACACAGGCAAATCCGGATGCTTTTTCATCTCCAACGCTTTTAAGCTAGATTTGAATGTTTCCAGTTCTGCCAATTCTTGACGTGCTTTAGCGTATTTAGGTGCGTTATCCCAAATATATTGTATAGCTGCGTTAGCGTTATCTTCATTCATTATTTACCTCTATCAGTTTCATTCCATAATTGTTAACACCAGGCGGCACAATAATATCTTTCTTAATCAATCTATTTTTTTTAAACGCACCATAATCAACGTAATGATGATGTCTATCAAACTTCCATAACATTCTTGATACATCTGGATGCAAATCAACAAGCATTTTAGATTTATTAAATGTTCCTTCTTTTTCGTAAAATTCTGTAGTGTTTCCGCCTTTCATTCGCTGAGTTGTCACTTTATTGCACAAAAAAGCATTAAATTGTAATGTGCAATCTCCATTTTTTAGCACTCTTAATGATAAATCTGTATCTTCATTGTATCTACCACGCCATCTAAAAGGGATGCTATTTTTTATAAGCAAACAAGAATAAATCCTAGTATTTAAAACAAATGGCGGTGGCGTGTCTTTGCGTTTGACAAACATTTCATAATTTAAACCAGCGATGGAAATATTTTCATAACGATTTACAAAATCTTCACAAACTTTAAAAATTGTTCCTGAACCAACTTTTACTTTTAAGTTCTGATTTAGCCTGGTAAATCCATTAATGTTATCGTCCATAACCCAATGCCAATCAGCATTGTTTTGAATGGAATGTTCCCAACAAAAATTTCGTGCTGCGCCAGGCCCCTTACTCTTTGTTGCTTCCAAATCATCACACGTATCATATTCATCTAAATATTTTTGAGGAAGAATCAATATTTTGTTTTTATCAATTACATTGGCATAATTTTCATATTCTTGCTTTTCCACCACTATTAAATAAGGCACATTCATTTTTTCCAAGGATTTTGCAGTTAGCCTTGTTTCCCATCTGCCTTTGGAAATAATATAAATAGGATAACCAGGATTCATTCTTCATCAACATAAAGTTTGTTTTTTAGCATTTGAATTTCAGCTTTTGGAAACCATACATATTGCGTATCTATCGTAATAATTTGCCCAATAAGATCAGCAAATTTTTTCATATCTTCAATAGAAGCAAAATTTACTTTTATAGACTTTTCTGGCAATAAGTTTTGCTGTACAAACTCAGGCATATCTTGCCATTCAGCTTCCCAGCCTTGCTGTTCTTCAAAAATAGACATTTGCGATGTTGGTTTTGCATAAGGCATTACGCTAACTCCGCTATACGTTTAGCAATCCTAGACCTAAACTGACCAAAGTCCTCGCCTGGCAAGGGATTGATTGCAACTTCCCTGCCTTTTTCTAGCGTTAGCTGCTCTGTGCTGTACCAAGGCAATTTAGGGGCTTTCTGCGCCTTTTCTGTCATGTCTAATTCATCCTCAAATCTAGCTTGATTAATCCATGTACTAGCATGAGGAATAAACTCGCTAGACGTATCCTTTAGCTTCCAATACTGTATATGGTTTGGCAATGCGTCACTTGCCGAGTCTTGATCTTGTGGTGACAGCTTATGCCATGCTTTTTCGGCTTCCCGTCTGGATACCTTTCGGGGATACATCGCCCACCATTCTGCAAATGTCATTTTAACAATCGCCATACGATAAATTTTAGAATGAGTGCCAAAACAAATGACACCCCCAACACACATAGGTAATATTTCATAGACCCATATGTTTTGCAACGTCAATCATTACAAACAGTAACTGGTAATATTTGACAAAAAGCGCACAGCCAAATAGTGACCACCATCCCCAATTAGCTTCGAAAGAATGTAAAGTATAGGCTAGTAAAATTTCAATCATATGTTTTTCTCCTTGAGTTTAGCTTCGATTGCATAAGAAAATGCAATATGGTAAAAAACTTTGCCAAAACACTCTTGCTGTATTTGCTCACGCTCTGTAATCGTCAATCCAACCCACGGTTTGCGTGGTGGTGCGGCGTATAGCGGTGTTCCGCCAAGTTCTTCCCAATCAATTTCATCCGCTAAGTACACTTCGCCGCCGACGATACACGCAACAGGCTCTTGCTCAACCTCATAATCCAGCCCTAGTTCACGGGCATTTTCGGCTTTCTTGTCCAATGCTTTTTGCTTGGCTAACTCTGCCTCCAACTCCTTAATCCGTGCCATATGTTCACGGAGCGACTCCTGAGTTTTTGCAAGTAAATCCCAATCTTGCTCAGGCTTGGCTAACTCTGCTTCAAGTGCTGCAATAACATTACGTTCATCTTCTGAATGATAATCATCGCCATAGCCGCTGCGAGATTTTTTAATTATGTCCAATGCTTTTTGTAATAGTTCACGGTTCATTTCAATCTCCTTAGTTGTTTTCCCAAGCACTCAAGCCCAAAACCAATAAAAAATCCCATGCCCCACAATCCAAACATAATACAAACGCTTGCTATGACAATGTTCATGTCATCTCCTTGCCGATATCAACGGCGCATTTCAGCGCATCAATAATCAAATCGAGTTTGTTCATGGTTATTCCCTAACAATATTCAAAAATTCCCCGATTGCCCACAATCCAACAACCAAGCTAATAAAGGCCACAATTGCAATATGAACCCCTCGTTCATCAAAGTTATATCCGCTTAACCATGCAAAAAAAGCAAACAAAATTTGCACGAGTAAAAACACAATTGAACATTTCAAAATCTTCATGGCTTATCCTTAAGTTTTCTGATTTCGTTGGCGCAGCATTCTCTCCAGCATCCCTCGGACATGGACACCATAGTGTCTTTGGGGTCATAAATGCGTTTCGCCGCCTCTTCTAACGCATCGTCACGGACTAAAGCGGCAAAGTGTTCTAACTGGTTATCAATCGGATAGCCGTCGCTCACCCAGATCCAACCGATGCCTCCGACCCCACGGTGTGATGTAACAAACCCCGCTTGTTCAGCCAATACCCTAAGTCGCTTATTCATTTTGCCTCTTCAATCAAACTTTCAAATACCGCACGCTCAACCAATGCGGCAAAGATTTCAAGCTGCACCAGCATCAGCTTAGACATAAATTCAGTATCAAATCCAGCGTCCTGCGCCAGCGTTTTCCATTCGTCTTTCATTTTGACCACTCCAGTTGTCCCCAGATTCCAGGGTGTTTTCTTGCCAAGTTAATTGCTTCTTCACAGCTTGTATCAGCACCACTAAATCGCCATGCGGTAAACGGTGTACGACTGCCTTCCATTGCTACCTTTGCCCGTTGGATGCCAGGATACTGCACCATCGTCATAATTTTATGCACGTTGTAATCCTTGACACCTGTTAACTCAGCGATTGCCCTTGCGTTTATCCACTTACCGTTTTGGGCAATCACCGTGTCAATTATTTTTGTCTGTTGGGGTGACATGTTGAATCCGTCCGTCAGGGTAAAAAAGGGTGTTTTCAATACGACTAGGTTTGTACAGCAAGTCCAAGCTATTCGGTCTGGTGGCGCATTGCTCAAGCGTAAAGCCTTTGTATTCGGGACGCTCCATGTAATCAATCTTTTCGCTCATTCTGATACCTCATATTTTGTATCAATAATTTCTGCGTCATCAATCTCGGATACATACAACTCGTACCCCATGTTGTCTTTGACACATTCCAATGCGTCAATTGAGTCTTTTGCAAGAATGTTGATGACGATTTTTTTGGTTACGGTCACGGTTACGTTAAATTCTTCAAACTCGGATAAATGTTCATCACCGTGTATATGATCGTTGCGACCAGCGTCTGGATGTAATGTCATGGTTGCACCAACTCAAACCCATTGTTTATGTCATCCCACAACGAATTTAAGGCTTCATATTCGCCGTAAGCAATAATTGTTTCTTGTGATGCCGTTTTTAATTGATCTGAACCATTGTTGGGGTCAAAACCAAACTCACGTTCCAACAAAATCAATTTTTGTTCAATGTGTTGCATTATTTTTTGTTTGCTAAATTTCATCATTTCACCTGTATTTGTTGTATGGCGTAATTGCCATGACTAGATATTAAGCCAACTTAACAGTCTGTGCAAGCCTTTTTTGCTTTTTGTTGTAAATATTCTATTAAATAATTAGCAAATAGCCTATACAAGGGTGGATAGCGTTGGCTATTCAGTCCTGATCCATAGCTTTACCAGAGTAATAACCTTTATTGAATTATGCACAAATAGCTACCAATCCTACCGGAGTTAATGTTCAATCGAACATACGCTTGTTTACCACCAATTCCGTATGTCTTGTGCAGTACCCATTTAAGTCTGCGTGGCTCGCTTGCGGGTGTGGTCAAGGCCAATCTTTCTTGGGTGCGGGCGATTTAACCCCATTTGATAACGCTCCCTGACGGAAGTCGTGAAAAGCAAAAACCGTTTAATCTGCATCTTGGTGAGAACCCCTTATTTACGGGGCAAGACACAGACTAAACGGCTCTCATTGGTTCTCACGCCAACAATTTAATTATAGCAAAAAAAGGGGAGTTAGTCTTTTCCTAACAGTCACCATCCTTTTTGAGCGATTTGGTTTCTCGTTCCCTGGCTTTTCTCAGGGCTGCAATTCAGGCCAGATCTCATGCCAAGATGCGGGAAATAAACACTTGCGTGTGTATTTGCCCTTGCTATGCTTTTCAAGTTGCGCCGCTAAAAAGATTAGCTTTTCTTGTGGCACACCAGCAACACGCCATTGCGAAACGGCAGCGGGACTAATTCCACACATCTTGGCCACCTTCGTCGTACCACCCAGTATGTTTATGATTTCTTTATGTTTCATAGCTTCATTTTACTTAATGTTAAGTTTGCTTGCAACAACCTAAATTGTCTGTTAAGATAACTTCACTAGCAATCAAGCTAGCAATCCAATACAGGTGATATATGCAAGATCTAGCCAAAGCATTAGTCAAGGCGCAAAGCAGTATGAATCACGCCGCCAAAGATAGTAAAAATCCTCATTTTAAATCGTCGTACTCAAGTCTAGTTTCCGTCATTGACGCTGTCAGACCGCACCTTGCTAGCAACGGTTTAGCTGTTGTACAAAAAACACACGACGCAGAAGGTGGTGTATGTGTTGAAACCGTACTGATTCATGAATCGGGTCAAGAAATGTCGTTTGGGAAATTGTTTGTACCCGCTACCAAACAAGATGCCCAAGGTTACGGCTCGGCACTTTCTTATGCAAAACGGTATTCAATCCAATCCGCATTATGTATCGCAAGTGAAGATGATGACGGTAACGCCGCAACAAAGTCTGCACCTGTAAAACTGATGTTTGACGGTGACAAAGCGGTGGACGAAATGAATACCAAAAAGACGTTGCCAGACCTGCAAGCTACATTTGCAAAATGGTACAAAATCGCTGACGTAGAACAACGTGCATCGCTTCAAGCGTTTTATGAAGGCATGAAAGAAACATTACAGGAGAAAAAATAATGAGTAATGACCTTAACCGTTGTGAATTTATTGGTCGCTTGGGCAAAGACCCTGACCTACGCTTTGCACCTTCTGGCGGTGCTGTGTGTAACTTTTCTATTGCCGTTGGATACAAGTCCAAAGAAAAAGAAACGACAGAATGGGTGCGTGTGACCGCATTTGGCAAGCTGGCAGAGATATGTGGGGAATACCTTAAAAAAGGCTCACAGGTCTTTCTAGCGGGTCGCATGACCACTCGCAAATGGCAGAAAGATGGTGTTGACCAATACACGACTGAAATTGTGGCAGATCAGATGCAAATGCTTGGTGGCAAGTCAGAACCAGTTGACCATAGCAAACCCGTTTATAGCGGGATGAAACCCAAAGCTGCATCTTTAGCAGATATGGATGATGACGTACCTTTTTAATAGGTGATATATGAGCGAACATTGGTATTCTAAAGATGGGCAACCAGCATATACGGTTGTCGGGTCAAACGGTAAAGAGCGCAACACAACCATTCGTGATGCACGAAAATTAGGTCTTGTGCCATCTGTGACTACGATTTTAGGTTTGTTGCACAAGCCTGGACTTGAATCGTGGAAGATGCAAAACGTCTTACTGGCGGCATTGACCTTACCACGGGAAGATGGCGAGTCAGAAGTAGACTGGATTGCTCGTGTGATGCTGGATTCCAAAGCGACGGGTAAGGACGCTATGGAAAGAGGCTCAAGGATGCACGATGTGTTGGAAAATTTTTACACTAAACAACGCATTGGTATCTGGCCTTCGTATTGCATTGAAATTGATCGTTCCTTGTATTCGCATTTTGGTGATCGTAACTGGATTTCAGAAAGGTCATTTAGCGACCCAATGGGATTTGGTGGCAAAGTTGACCTACATTGTGATGGGATTGTCGTTGATTTTAAGAGCAAAGAAGGTAGCTTAGAATCAATCAAAGCATACGACGATCAATTGATGCAACTTGCCGCTTACCGCATTGGTTTGAATATGCCCAAAGCCAGATGCGCTAACGTATTTTTTACAGAACAAGGTGATGTAAAAATCATTGAACATTCTGAGGATGATTTGCAATTAGCGTTTGATTGTTTCGATCACCTTTTACAATATTTCAAAACATGCAAAGGTCTATGATTTCTGCGCCGAACGGGGTGTCCCAAACTCCTTGTTCCCCTAGTAGGCGCACCCTTTTTACAACAGTTTGTTAAGTTAGCTTGCGTAATACATTAAGATCGCTTAATATGTCATTGTTATCAATCATATAGGTGCAACATGAAACAAATCTTATTAGCTTGCGTAGGCTGGTTGTTGATTTTCACCCCCGTCATTATTTGGTGGCTTCAATGAAACACAAACATTACAAACTGATTGTCGCTTGGGCAGAAGGTCTTGTTATTGAGCGCAAAGACGAATTTAACGATTGGGAGGAAATTGAAAATCCTCAATGGAATGAAGATACAGAATATCGAGTCCAACCAGAAAAGGAAACAACATGAACAAACCACACAAGCACGCAGAGTTAAGTTGGACAGTAATAAAAAAAATCTACCTGTAGTAACAATCATTTACATTTTTAACAAATCGGATGTTATATGACACAACAAGAGTTAATTATTAAATGCCTCAAGAAAGGCTGGAAATCGCCCCTAGACGCATTACGTGAAGCGGGTACGATGAAACTATCAACCCGTGTCGGCGAACTGCGTAGGGCAGGTTGTGTTATTTTAGATAAATGGCATCCAAGTCGTGCTTATAAACTTTACAAAATGGTGAAAAATGCAAAACCCATCGTTACTAGACCCAAAATTCAAGTATGTGCCAGCAAATCAAACAAACGTAGCTGAAACATTTAAGCGGTTTGGTTTTGTACCGCCAAGCCAAAAAAAATAATTACTTTTTAGGCGCAGAAGGATGCGCCTTATTTATTGGTGTTTGCTCATGCTTTTTTAATTCTTTTGCCAATTCTTTTACTTGGTCTTTCACAACTTCGTAATTGCTTTTTTGAGTGCCTTTACGTTCATCTTTGTATGTAAAATTCGTAGCCATTTAGTCCACCATTTTTAATGCGTCATTTTTGACACGTTCAACACGATCTAACCAACCTTTATCAAATGTCGAAAATGTTGGTAATGATTTATAAAATTTAACTTTTTCGTCAGAAAACCGAAAGATGGTTACATCTGTTGGAAACTTGGACACAGCATCCAATGTCATTTTTCCTAGCTGCCCATCCACCGTCGCATCAACAGAACTTTGCAAAGTCTTAATGCTGCGACCAACCCCAGCATTGACAGCAAAATCAAATACAACATAATCCAAACCTGTCGGCAAATCATCACAGCGACACGCATCCCAATATTTCCGCTTATACAATGGTTCTACGTCTGTAGGAACTAGGTTACGCATCTCTTTTTCGTTTGATGCACGACCTACCCACGATTCCCAAACGGCTTGCGTGACACCCAAGTTTGTGCGACCGCCTGGGTCTTCCGGGTCATCGCTGTAACCCCCTTCTGATTGCAACAATAAAACAAAACACCTGTTCCAATTCATTTAGAGGCAACACCCTTTGCTTTATCTAGCGACCGCAAACCGCCCATACCGAGCATACCCATCAATATTTGCATGGTTAGCGATGTATCAATAACTGGAAATGCGCCGTGGTATCCGACCATCGTTGCAACAAATCTTGCTAATGGTTCAATAATAGCAACGTAACCTAAACCTAAGCCGCATACCCAACCTGCAAAAGGCCGCCAGCCAGATACAAATATGCTCGTACTTGCTGCTTCTACTTTGTTAATATCCATCTGACCGCTAATAGCCGCCAAGTCACCTGCTTGTTGCATCTTGACTAACTCTAATTGCGCCGCCGCCGCTTGTGCGGGGTCTGGAAACAATCGAGTAATAAGCGTATTACCAATACTTAATAGTGCGGTAATCGGATCCATTATTTATCCTGTTTCAAATCAAGTTTGTCTAATATCTTGTTAAGCATTGTTTTAACTTCGCTCATAGATTCTTTGAAATCATCACGCTTTACAAAATCCGAGTGCATTTTTTCGTAAAAATCTTTAATTTTATCTTTTGATTCTTCGCTAGAATCCCAAATAACTTTCACTAGCCAAACGACCAAACCAAGTAATATCCCAAAAACTGTATTAAATGCCGATTGATAATCCATGATTATTTGCCAATGTCACGAAGGTTTGTTAATTCTTTCTTTAACTGCTTTTGTTGACGCTTAGAAATTCTTGCTTGGGACATTTTACTTCCAGCAATTTCACCTGCCGCAACACCCATGCCGCCTAAAGTTGGGCCGCCTAAATAAGTACCAGCAGCACCTAACGTGCCGCTTATTCCTCTTTGTAGCGCAATATCTGAAAATTTTGTTTTTAATAAATGTGTTTGAACTGCTGCGCCTGGATATTTAGTTGGTATATGTAAAATGTCAGCAGCCTTAATACCTTTGTAAAATGACTCTAAACCTTTTGCATCATCAGCAAACGCAACTTTAAATTTTTCACTAAGTTTTGCAGCTTCTTTAGCAGCAGCGATACTATTAAATGGTTGATTAATACCGCTTTCACCTGCTCTGCGAACCTGATCGACCAAAGATGTTTTAATTTGATTAATTGCAGCGGTTTGATTGTCTGCTTTTAATGTTTCAACAAGATGATTAAATTGGCTTTCTGGTAAAGCGGAAACTTTATTCATTACTGTTTCATCAGCAATTTTTTGATTTACGCCTTTATCACTTAAAAGATCACCAATAGCTTTGGGGTTTTCATAAATATCTTTACCTTTACCCCAATGTGTTCTTGCTTGTTGATATGTTTCGCCGCCAACCTGTTCAAATACTTGATCGTCAATCAATCCTTTAAGTTGACCGCCTAATCTTGCTGTTTCATGGTGATATTTATTATTGATAAATTGACGCACTTCTTCAGCTTCGGCAACTGTCATAGGTCTGACATTTCCCTCTTTATCCATAAAATTTTTACGTTGCATAAATCCACGAATTGCGTTTTGCAAACCTTTTTCTTCTGTGTATGCAAAATGTTCGTCTTTATTTAAAAAATCACCAAATTTATCAATTGAAACAGGTTTATCACCATGCACTTCTTCAGCACGTTTATAAAGATTTTGACCTTCTTTAATCCAATTGTTATAGCCTTCAGAAAGACCAGATTTGACTGATTTACCTGCAATCATTTTGTCTGCAACTTCTTCTGGCGTTCCATAGCGAACAACTGTTCCACCAGAATCTGCCGCTAATTTTTCAAAATGATTATTTAAACCAGTTTTTTCATGGTTAATTTGAGCAGTCATTCCAGAACCGTATGGCCCTTGATCCGCTTGTGATGTAATAAATTGTGAACTAGCTTCTTTAGGATTTCTTTCTAAAGCGGATTTGCGTACGCTTTCAATGCCAACATCACGCAATGTTTGTTCCGCATCGCCTAATTCAGCCTTGGATGGCTTTGTTTTAGGCATAGGAGGATTTTCTTCAGGAACTTTTATTTCTGGTTCTACAGGCTTTTCAACAGCAGAAATTTTAGAAGCAATTGGCTCATTTGCTGCTTCTGCAACAGGAACTTGACCAACTTTGCGTTCTTCAAATTGTTTTTGTAATTGTTCAGCAACAGGTTGTTCAGCAACAGGTTGTTCAGCAACAGGTTGTTCTGCTAACTTTTCAGGTGCAACTTCACCGCCAACACGATATTTTTCTTCTCCAAACGTGGGTTCTTTGCGTTTTGCAAACTGGTTTTCTAAAGCAGTTTCTGCTGCGCCTTTGGCAACTTTAATTGTTTCGCCACCAGCTTTATGAACAAGTGCTACTCCAACAGTATTTAATAAAAATTCTGTATCATCTTTAGGCAAACCAGTTTTGTTTGAAATATAGTCAGCACCTTTTTCAATATTTTCACCAACAAATTGCATTAATTTTTGTGTTGCTTCATTTGCATAGTTAGGGTCATTACGATCAATTCCTAATGATTTTGCAAACGGTGATGAAACTTTTTCGGCTATTTCTTTAGAAAAATCACCCATTTTTGCCGCTGTTTCTGCGTCATTCATCCCCGCAGCAAGACTTATTCCTCTGCCTGTTGCATAAGTCGCTAATTGTGTAAGAGCAGGGACAACTCCAAACAAAGTATCAAATTGTGCTGCTTTTTTAGCAATAATTGCTTCACCACGCTTTTGATCTTCAGGTGACAATGCAGACGATTTAATATTTTCAGCAACCCAATCCATCCAATTACCAGGTTTTTTTTCTAATGGTTCTTTTTCACGCTCAATAGGTGCGTTTGTGTCCAATTCTGAAACAGGCTTTTCAATTGGATTTTCAATAAGTTTTTGTGAAGGTTTTTCTTCACCAAGTATTAAAGAAGATATGTCATCTGGTTCATACTTGTATTCTTGTTCAGCAGTTTGTGTAGGCTGCTTCATTCTTGAATATATTTTATTTAAATATGAAGTTGGGTCTTTTGTAATGTGACCACCATACATTGACAATGCTTTGTTAAGATCACCACCAGTCGCTTCTAGATTTGTTGCAATCAAATGTCTTGCTGCTTCTCTAGATTCTTTTTCATCGAAAGGATTAAATTTAATCCCTTGTTTATGCAAATTAGCAACGGTTTCAGGCGTAAATTGCCATGCTCCCATTGCACCGGATTGTTTGTTTACAGTTAATGGATTTCCAGAACTTTCAACGTCTTTTAAAGCGTCAAGCAAAGAATCGGTCACTAAATTACCATACTTATACTGACGTGGCTCAGTAGATTCTTGTTTTTCTACAGGTTCGCCAAGAATCAATGCTGATATTTCATCCATTACAGCGTCCCTGTGTTTAAAAGCCTGAGAATGTTTTGATATTTACGCTCAAACAATTTTCGATCTGCTCTATTATTACCCATCAAATCATCAATCATTTTTTTCTTTTGTTCAGCAGTTAGCTTACTATCTCGTCCAATATCAATTGCTTGGAATACTTTGCTATCAGCATTTTTATTCCACATTTGCTGAAATGCTTTCATATTGTTATCTCCAAACTTTTGAGCAAATTTATTTGCTGCAGATGCTTGCATATCAATATTTGTCATTTCCGCTTTTGTGCGTTCAGCAATGTTAATCAACACTTCTGGCGGGTAAGTTTCATCTCCATTTGCCAGTTTTGCTAAATGTTGACCAGCTACAGTATCCATTGAACCACCAGTAGCTTTCATGTTGGCAATTTGAGCATTAGCCAAATCTTTGCTTAATTGCTTATATTTTGGATCACCAGTTATATCAGCAATTTTTCTATTTATAGCACCCAAAGAACCTGAAGCGGAATTTAATCCTAATGAATTAATTTTTATTGCTTCATTTTCAATTTTTCGTGCTTGCCCAATTACTTCATCAATATTTCTTCTTGATGATGATAATGTACTTTGTCTGTCTGTCAATCCTGCACGATATGTTTGACCTTGCTCTAAATCTTTTTGTTCACTTGGTAATTGAGGATAATTAGTTCCAGCTTGACGAACTGGATAAGGCAAGTTTTCTTTTGCGCTTGCGTGTACTTCTTCAGGCATCATTGGTGCTTGCTGCGGCGCAGCTTGTTGCGTTTGTTGCGGTGCAACCGGAGCAGCTTGTTGCGTACCTTGATTTGGCAATGGTTGAGCCGAACCAACAGGTTGTCCTAATTGATTAATAGCACGATATGTACCATTTGCTTGATCAATAGCTACTTGTTGACCTCCAATAGTACCCAACGAAACTTGACCCATTTGC
>Ga0316227_1000937_pt1 | contig 35507 bp, 42 predicted proteins | sample TBH18019metaG_FD_206012 | JGI IMG/M metagenome (GOLD analysis project Ga0316227, IMG submission 206012) | Freshwater microbial communities from Trout Bog Lake, Wisconsin, USA - TBH18019 | ecosystem: Environmental > Aquatic > Freshwater > Lake > Hypolimnion/Profundal zone | place: USA: Wisconsin... | reverse complement strand
ACCGTTAAAGGTGTTCCAATCGGTTGAACTAAGCCATCCATTAGTAGATGTGCTGGATTGAGGCATACCGATATTCACCGTACCTGTTGATGCGGATACCGTAACGGGTGCTGTGGCAGTAACACTATTAACCATTGTTCCCGATGGAATCAAACCACGCAAAACTGCCGCTGTATCCGCCACAAGATTAAATGTAGCGGCATGTCCTTTGGTATTGCTGTCGGCTTTTCTGAATAAATAGGTTGTATCTGCCGTAGGGAAATATCCGCTTAAATTGGGCAAGCTATCGTGTATCGCCACTCCCATCTGTGTAGGGGTAACATATTTTATGGTGCTGTCGGTGTATTTTACCACCTTAGCAATAGTGTCGTTTATCGAAGACGTAACAAAATATTTAGATGAATATATCGAACTATCTTTAGTCATCATGAATTGCCCGCTTTCGTCGGGTAACGTGTCGTTTCTGTTGGCAGTAAAATAATCATATTGGACATGACGCACAGACGATGACATGCCTATTGTTTTTGTATATTCAGATTGAACACTATCATATTCTCCCGATGTAGAACCATTGTAAATAAATATCGCGTTTGTGGTGTAATTCCCGGCATTTGTGACCGTCTGCAAATCACTCGAACCGCCTGTTGCTATCAAAGCCCTCAATGTGTCGCAACTATCCGCTAAAGCTTGTTTAGACGCTGCAAGACTGTCGTAAATATTATTTATTTGTACCCCCGAGTTGAGTAAAAAATTGATATTCATCCATTTGATGACGCTATCCATTGACGGGAAAATAGGGTTGCCTATCACATCGCCTTGTAGGTAATGAGTATGGTTTCGGGGGGTTACATTGACTTTGTAATTGTTATAATTAATCTGCATCAAAGTATCACCACCCGAAATACTGAAAACAGGGTAAAGATAACCGCGAGGGTATGATGTGTAGTTTACGGCTACATTCCCAGCGGGCAACGAACCAAGCATAGTGTTTGGCTGCGCGTTTGCGATTAATGGCAGTATGGCAATAAGATATATGAGTCTTTTCATTGCTATGCGAAGTTAATTAATTTGTGATAATTCCCCAATCATACGGAATGTTTGCTAACGCTGTTCTTGATAGGCCACTCGCAAAAGAAGGTGCGGCATTTGTACCGCCATCCGTAAGGAATGTCCCCATTGTTGCTATGGTTGGTTCAGACCCATGGTAAAAGGTATTGAACAACTTATCAACTTCGCCCTGCGTGAGTGCATTATTGTTAAAGCTAATAAGCAATAAATTCGGGAATGGTGTGTTGAAAATAGTATTTGCAAAACCGGTTAAACCACATTGTGTTATTACTAAATCGACAAGACTTTCCGCACATCGAGATAAATCTATTTCGGGAGTTGTAGTTGTGAAGTTATTAAGCCATATGGTAAGTTGCGTTAGTGAAGTCGGCAATTCACCCGATATGCTTATGTTGCTTTCGGGGTATGAAAAATGCTGTCCCATTTCAATCCCTTGCAAGCGGTCATCATGAAACACATTTACTGTGTAAGTTCCAAAATTTGCATAGGAATGTGTCACCCAATGGTATATGCCGTCATACGCCTCAAAAGTATCTAACGGACTACCATCCCCCCAATCAATAATCTCATTGTTAGAAATATGGCTTTCAAAGTTAAATCCAGCGGGAAAGGGAGTTATAATTTGTTTTACCACGGTGAAATAATGGGTTAATACCAATGGATCGCTATCTGAATAAAAACTTTCGTTGTCCCCGTTTTGGTAATACCAATTACCACCCTCATGCAAGAAAATACCTTGCAAGAAATAAAGGTCTAAGTAATAAGAATTTAGATTACTAAGGTATGTGTCCGAGTCTGATTCGGTATAAAATATTGCAATGGGGAATGTATAAACATTTATCCCGTCCGTTATTGTTGCACCACCCGTTGCATAAGGAAATCCGCTTATAGGGTCAGACCACATAGGGACAAAACCCGTATTTGTCAAAGCCCGTTGAGCATCATATCTTTCTGTAATTGAACATTCGGCTTTGCAAAGTTGTATAGTATCCATTGTTTTGACCTTCCAAACGCCTGCCAATGTGCTTTTGCTGTCGGGATTGTCCACGATATAGGGATAACCCGCAAACCAAAAGTTATCAGCCAAAACCGCCTCTGTTAATGTTTCGAGTAATGGAAATGGTATCCCAAGACAATTTTCCCCCACCGCCAACTTCCAAAAGGGGCGTTGCATGGTTTTGTTTTGTAATTGTTCATAGTTGGATTGAAGATAGCCGATATTTATAGCTCTCGGTTCAGCATAAACCTTGTACATTTCTGCCCGAATAGCCCAAACGGGATTGTAGGGTGATGTATGCAGGGAATCATAATGCCAACCGGTTTGAACAATATTTTTTTCGCTATTGTTGCTGTTGTAAGAAAATTGTATCAGTTCGGTGAAAGGATGGTCTAATAATACCTGCATGGGTTCACTAAAATAAACTGCACCATTAAAGCCGGGCGTTGCCTGAAATGCTATCTGTATGTAATAAACGCCTTCAGGCAAATAAGCCGAGAAATCTCCAAACTTGAAAGAAAACATATAAACCCTCAAACCGTATGGCGTACCTGAAACGGGATCGACATAAACCCCTATATCTAGATAGCCTTTATAAACAGGATATATGTCATAAAAATTACCGCCGCTGCCGCCAATTGTGGTGATGATATTTTTATTGGAATCGCATATGTAAAAGAAAATAGGAGCACCGCTAGCGTTATATGTACCAAACTGCAAAACAATATCATCTGTAAATTCTACCTTTTGAACATATGGTATAGGGAATTGCCAAATTTGGTTTGTCTGTTCGTAGGAACTTACCGCCAATTCAGGTACGGGATTAACCGGTTGCGCCTCGTAGAATTTGACTGTGTTGCTTTTAGGTTGAACAATTATTATTTCAGGCATATTAGAAAGTTTGGTCGGGGTGAGCTAATAAAGTGAAAGTTGTGGATGCGTCATTACCTAATTTTTGGGATACGTCCCAAATGAACCCTTGATATATATTCCCGTTTACGGTAAATTGGATATACCCATAAGGCGCGGAAGCCATGATACTATACATATTCAATGGCTGACGGGTAGAAATGGTCATCAGGTATGGTCGGAATAGTTTTGTTATACCGCCGCTATCTGCACCCCAATAGCTTGAAAGATAACCGACTTGTATATCAGCCGCTTCATTAATCGGCGCACTACCCAAACCTACCTGTAAATTGGAAGTGACGGAAGGATAAAGATTTGGTACATAAGAACCACCCGATAGCGAACCTTGATTGAATAATAATTGGTATTGTTTGCGGAATGTCAAATATGTTTCGTCCATGCCATCCAATATAGACCGAAAGAAAGCTCCATTTCTATTTACGCACCTCGCGGGCGATAATCCCAAATTAACGGCTGTATCGGGAAATAAAAGCCCGAAAACATAAGGGTCTGTTGCTGCTGTGTTATCCGTATTTTGAACCGTGCCTGTAATATCAATAGGCATGAAGTTATTGTAGTAATTTTCTACTGTCGGTGTAAGGTCGGGTGCATAAATAGTTGTTGTGCCTTCTACGGTATCATTAATCTGAATAAGGTAAGTCTGATTGTCGCTGTTTGCGCTTGATTGGTCTTTACTGTTTTGTTCCGCCCGTGCCAGCTCTATTTGGTACATATCGCAGTTATCGGCAATGGTTTGGTCTATATCCGCTTTTACGCGGGTAATGGCTGTTTGATAATCTTGCTCCACGCAAAAACTATCTTGTCCGTAATCCTGATTAGGTGCGCGTTGTTGGAATCCCGTTTTGATATTATTACCTATGAATGTCGTTGTAGGCTTTATGGTAAGCCCAAATACAGCCTCTCCTAAATCAAGCAAAAGAGTAGTATTATCAAAGAAATAATGCAAAGTTTCTATTTTCAAAACGTCCACACCGCTAATAGTTTCAATACCTAACCCAACGGAATAAATATGAGAAAGCGTGTTAAAAAAAGTTTGTAGCGATGTAGATAAATACTCTATGCCTTGAATATTACGAAGGCTGTTACCGCATGTAAATAGTGTTCTGAAAGGTATTGAATCAAAATTAAGTGTCGGGTCCAATGTGTCATCGTTTAAAAATTTGCTTGCGCCATATTCCCCGTTATAATCAATTACCGAACTAAGGTCAGGCATACCATTCGGATCTGTTTGTGTCGTAAACATCGACATTGTCAACGCTTTGAGTAAATCCAAAGGTCTGAATCCTATTGCCGTTGAATCGGGTAATCTTGGGGCATCAGATGATGGTACGGCATTGCCCGAATAAGCGGGAATATCGAAAGCATAAAAATCAAGGTCATTTGCATAAATATTAATAGTACCCGCAGTCGAAGGACCACCACATGCCGTATCGCAATTCATACCGATAACCGTCATACCGTTTTGATGTAATGTAACGGGATAATTATGTGGCGTATAAGTGACAATTGGATTACCTATGTCGTCATAAAAATTGATTATACTATTTGGTATGTCTGTTTTATTTTGGTTTTCGAAAGTCAATAATTTACCCGAAGGGTTGTAATCAGCCTCCGATAATAAAATCAATGTCCCATCAGGTTGTGACGGGTCATTCCAAATTAAAATTGTACCAATATTATCCGTAAAAGCAGGGTCTCCGTCATGCATCACCCCGTAAACTTGAAAGTTAGCTACAAAGGGACTTCCTAATGGGTATGTTGCCAAAGCGGCAGGGGGATTGTTGTATTCTATATCAAATATAAATTGAGGTGAAAAAACCAATGATGTATCCACGCCTAATAAGTTCCAAAAGCAATAGGAATTTCTAACAAATGGTTCAAAATCGTGATTATTTGGCAAAGACCTGAAAGATTGCGTCCCTAAAATAAATTGATTTTCTAACAGGTGATTGCCCACAATTGTAGATGAACCATTGGCTTGAATCAAATTTAATTGCTGTAATGAAAATTCATTATGACATCCGCTACTATCATCTGCTACGGGAAACCACAGCGGGACAGTTGATGTTGCCCCTGTCGTGAATCTTTGATTGTAAAGTAGTTTGATGCCCCGATTATTGACAACAACGGGTGATACAGGAGTAGATGAGCCGTAATCAAGGTCATTTAAAAACCATTCCCCACTTTTGAAAATCCAAAGCGGCACATTGTACTGTGTGCTGGCATAAGCGTCTAATTTCTCCCTTAAATTGCTATCTAACGTAGGTACGGTAAATATCAATTCCTGTTGGTTATCGCTTGCCTGTTGAAAATTGATATTAGAAGTATAAACGGTTGAGTAGGTTAAATCTACTTGGCTTATCATGTCAATTTCAAGAACACAATAAGCCTGAATCCCCGTTACATTGAATGCGTCATAGGGTGAACCGTTTACGATGCCATTAAACAACAACGCTTTGAGTATAGCCCTGCCATCTTTTACAAAACCGAATGATGATGTTTGTGTTCTGAAAACACCCATCCACATATTGTTACGTGTCCATTGCAAAGTCAGCGTATCCCACCCTTTTGGCAATGACGCTAATGGAGTTCGGGTAGATGACGATGATATGGTATAGCTTTCGGGTGAAGATCCATCCAAAACAGCGGTGAAATAATTACCGTTACCGTCCTGCAAATAATATTGAAAAGTAGGTTGCATTAGTTTCTCCCCCTAAGTTGTTCTTGTTTAATGGTCATTCTTATTGCGTCATTCAGGTCGGGTAATGGCAAGGGCCGGTTTCTTTCAATAGCCGTCACTAAAGTATCAATTTTATCATTAAATACATCTGCCAATATAGAATAGCTGTCATCATTGGGTTTCTCATTCAAGATATACGTTATTTTATCATTTTCGATACCTATGGAGTTAGTTAAATTATCCTCTGCAAATTTACGGAGTTTACTTATAGGCGTAACCGATGTTCCTAAAGGCTCATGGAATAATTTAGCGGAAGTACCCGACCAATAGGCTGGTTTGTTTGGTGGCGCAATCAATTCATTTTCTGCCGCCTCACCTGCTATGAACGTATGTGTATGTGTCGCTGTTGTACCAAATCTGTATGTCGGAATTGGCGCAGACGATGCCGCTGCAAATTCTGCTGCACCTGTTACTGCAATCAACGCTGCAATGGCGGGATAGAAAGGCGCGAGCAATGGATTACCCAATAATGTTAATGCCGATGCTTCCGCTTGTGCGGTACTCATAATGACATTTGCCTCTGCTGCCGACCTATCAAAACGCGCCTTTTTAATGTCTAAATCCTGCTGTTTTTGTTTCAGCATATTTTCTTGCGCCGCTGTTTGTGCATTAACTATGGCAAGTTGATTCTGCTTTGATATGTTATAGCCCACACTTGCATTGATGGCATTAATGCGCTGTTCTGCTTCGAATTGCACCTGTTGGGCTTGCTTGGTTAGCAAATCCTGTTCGTGCGCAAATTCATTATCCTTTATTGTTTTCACTGCATCGGCTGTTTTTTGTGCCAATCCAATGGTTACTGCTGCCGCTTGTTCCGCCGCTTGCTGCTGCTTTTTTAAGTCATCCCCCGTACTCGATGAATCCCCAAAAGCACCCATGAATAACTTACCCAAAGGCGACATATCGCTATTAGAACCTTTGCCACCCTTACCCGCGTTTATATCATTCAGTTCCGATTGCGCAGCCCCTTGTTTGCCGATTAATTTTGTACGGTTATCGCCTACAAGTCGTTTATCGCCCGTAGCGTCGAGCAATTCCTGATATTGCTTTACTTCGTCTTCAAGCTGTTTTTTACGGAAATCCTGATTAATCTTTTCAGCCCTTTCGTGGTATTCCTGTTGCGATATTTCTTTGGCTTGTAGTTTATCATTCAGGGTTTTAATCTCCATTGCAGCACTCAAAGCATCGCGCGATTGACGTTGCGTATCAACCTTATCCTGATTTTCTAATATATTCTTACCGTTTGAATCGAATATGTCAAAAATATTCTTTTGTGTTTCGGTTTCATTTTTCTGCATTTTAACGGATGCCTGTGACTGTGCATCAATCATTGCAATTTCAGCGGATTTGATAATGTCCTTTTGGGTATCAATACCTTTAACGAGATTCTGAACATTGGCATCTTTGTAGAATTGCTTTGTTTTACCACCATATCCCGCCTCTAAACCCGACAATTGCCCCTGTAAACTTGCTTCCCGCGCCTGGGCATTTTTGATTACAGTTGCTTGGTCTTCAATTTGTTTTTCAGTTTCATTTTGGACAAGTTTATTCAGCGCATTGAAATAGGCAATGTTTGCGTTTAATCGTTCCTGCAAAGACTTATTTGTGTCATTCACGATGGCTTTATTTGCATCGCGTTCTATTTCCAATTGGTCTTTTATGAGTTTATGTAATGCATCAATTTCTTTTTTCGCGCCAGTATCGTTTTTGGATAAAGGGGTTAATCCTATTGTTTTGCTTTCTTTTTTGCTTTCTTTTTCGCTTCCTTTTTCAAAAACTTGCGCATCTAACAGGGCTTTTTGTTTGGCGTTATAGTCATTCAGTTTTGCCTCCCTTGTTTTCTGTAATCTGTCATATTCTGCTTCCTGTCGTTCTATTTCATTATCAACCGAATACAATTGGTAACCCAAAATAGCCTTAGAACCTATACTGCCTGGTATCAATAGCCCTTCAGCAAAAAGATCATTCCGCTTTTTTTGCAGGTCCAATAAAACCTGATACCCATCAGCCTCGTTTTTAAGACTTTGGTCTTTATCTTTTTGCGCTTCCTCCGCCTCCGTTTTTACTTTATTGAACTGTTCAGCCTTGTTGATGTCAATAGTTGGCAAAGGTGATTTACCCGATTCCTGTTCTTTTTGCAGGTTGAGTAAAAAGCCCGGATAAAGTGCTTGTATTTTCTGATAAACCGCTACCCTTTTTTCTAATGCCACATTTGTATCATTATAGTATTTAATGAGTGGTATAAAATCGGTAGTGTTTTGCATTTCCTTGCTCCATATATTGGTTGGCATCTCCGCTTCCAACTGTTTTAATTCTTTGGTTGCATCAATAAACGCATCGAGCCTGTCTTTTGCCAATTCTTCAGCATCGGATAATTTTGTGAAATATTCGGTAGCTAAATTTATACCCTCGAAAAGTGCTGCCATAGCTAATAGTTCAGGCACCATAGCCAATGTACGAATCATAGTACGCCCAAATTGCTGACTAATCCTATCAGATATTGATAATTTATTAGTTGTGTCTTGTATCTCTCTACCGAGTAAAGTCATTTCCTCTTTTACAAGTCTGATTTGGTTCGCTTTCTCTTTTAATGCTGTGCTATCTTTTTGCTCGGTAAGCAAAAGCATATCGTATTCCTGAATCAGCCCTTGTAAAGCTATTCGTAATTGACCAACACGACCTATCTGAACATTTGCCTTTTGGGCCGCCAAAACAGCATCTGCCACTTGTTTTTGTTCTAAAATAGTAGCTTGGTCGATAGATTTTTGTTGTGCATCGCGTTTTTTTACTTCATTATCTATAACATTTTTCGCTACCTTATCATTTGCGGCTTGTTCGAGTAGTGATATTTTTTCTATGCCATCCAATTCGGATACCCTCGTAGCATTTAATTTCAATAATGCCGCTATTTCCGCATCAATATCTTTTTGTTCTCTCCCTCTTGCCTCGGATTCCTCTTTAGCTGTTTTTATAGCCTCTTTCCTTGCCGTAACGCCCGTTGCAATAGCCAAACTCTCTTTATTTTTAGCGGCAATAATGGCATTTGTAGCCTCCAATTCCTCATTTTGTGCCTGTACCTGCAACTTGATATTTGTGGTCATTGACTTGTAAATGGTTTCAAGTTCGACAGTACGAGGTATTAATACTTCAAGTTGTTTTTTATTTTCATTTATAGATTCCGTAAGTCTTACTACTGTATTTTTTGAATTTTCTATGAAAGCGGCTGATTTGCCAGTGGTTTCGCTAAAAAATTTTATGTCATTCTCTAATGCGATAATGCTTTTATTTAGTTGGTTTATATTCGCATTGTTTGACTTAATTTCTGTCTGGAATTTAGCCATTTGTTCAACCATCGTACCCGTAGATTGACCAAATTTCAAATTAGTATCAATCATACCCGCCGATACACTCCTATTTTGATTTTGTATTTCGGTAAGATTATCAATAGCCGCAGCCATTTTATCAATCTGCGCCGAAATAGCGGCTAAATTATCAGCACCCTGAATATTAATTTTTATGTTTTTCGCCTCCTCTGCTGCCGATGAAATAGCGGCTTCGGTCTTCACAAGCAAATCAATCAACTGCTGTAACTGCGAAAACGCCGACGGGTCAACTATATTACTGATATTATCTGCCATGTTCGTTCATGTGTTCTATATGCTCCATTAATTGATGCTCCAAAACGGCAAATTCCAAAACCGTCATTGTCAAATCATATCTAACCCCGTTGTGCTTATTTATATTGGCGATACGCTTAGTAAACTGCATGTACTTTTGCGTGTCGGTCTGAACTTTGTTATTTGCCGTTTTGCTGTCAATTTTAGACAGTTGGTTTACTATTCGGTCATACTTTACCTTATTGGCTATTTCCCTAGTAGAAACGCCTTGTAAGTCCATTAACGTGCTTTCTTTAGTGAATTGGTATTGAGGGTATAAATCACGAAGTAGTTTTGCTCCTTCGGAATAATAATGGTCTTGCATTATTGAACCGATTACTTCAATAATTTTAAAATGCAAATTCAGTAATTCAATTTCGCGCACCAATTTAAGGCGTACAATAAAATCTGTTTGCTCACATGCCTCATAATATTCAGACATGATGTTCATCCATGCCGCATGTCTTTCTTCGTCCGCGCCATCACCCAAAATAGACAAGTCTTTAGAAATAGAAATATCTATGAAGTCTTTAAGGATTAGTGTTTTAATGGACGTTATCATGCTTCTAAAAGTTCTTTTACCTTATCAACAAAATCGGGCAAAATAATCAACCAGGCTTCTTTTTTGTTTTCATCCGTTAAATCCATGATCGGCGCATCTGCCCATTTAGCCAACCATTCTGATTTTAATTCCCCGTCTTCGGTCTGTGCGGGGCTGTCCAATTGGTATATATTGCTTTCTTCATCAACACGCAATTCAATTCCTGCTTGAAATTCACCTGTCAAATTTAAGTCAGCTTTTTGACCTCTACCCGTCAATTTATATTTCATTACGAAATACATCGGTCTGTATTGGGGTAATGGATTACCGAAGCTATCTACCCCTTCATCATATTGCTGATGCACTAACAATGCGACTATTTGCTCATTGTTCTGCATCATACACTCCCCCGCAAGCGAAAGCACGGTGTCAAGGACACCCTCAACCCGTGCTTTCATTTCGGATATCGTACACATTATTCGTGCATTTCGTGCGATTGCTCGCTTGCTTCTTCTGTTTCCGGCTCAATGGGCGGTGGCGTAGGCGCAATATCGGCTTTCATCTGACGAACTTCAATTACAGGTTCTGCAATCTTAGGTGCGATAACAGTCGGAACAACCGATTGATAAACACCATGTAATTCCTCTGTTGATTTACCAAACATCGGTACTGCTACTTTCATAAATTCCGCCTCATTCGGGAACGACTTAATAAAATCGTCGCTGTAATTTGTGCTTCCTATGACCATGGCTTTGATATTAGAAAGTATGATAAGCGTAGCCATTTGATTCGTTAGCCAAATAAGTGCCGGGCAATACTGATTCTGTGGCACTCACGGAAATCATAGAAATCTGATTTACGTGTGTCGCGGTATTTGTCGTAACCGTCAGAATTAAGCAATTGTACAACTGACCGGCAACCGTTACAGGGCTATAATCAATAGCTGTGATAACATTTGCCGCCCCCGCCGTTTGGTCATATACCGCAAAAACGGCTGTTGCAGGTGCTGCTTTAATGGCTGTACCGAAATACTGACCCAAATCGGCCGCACCTTCGCTGAATGTACCAACAACGGCAATCTGATGCGCTGTCAGCAACAACGGAGTAGAAACAATGGCTGTAACATCGGAAAGCCAAACCGACTGAGGCATGAGGTTACTCAATGCTTCGATGTCTGTACCCGCGATGAACTGCGCAAAGTTTTCGTTTATCTGCCTACGGTCTGCAAGGTTGATAGACAGGGTGTAGGCATTATCAGTTGTCGGGGTGATAGCCTTGCGGTCTTCAACGAAGAACTGAAATAAACGATACGCCTGCAAACCACCCGATCCTGTGGCATCAATAGTACCTTGCCAATTGCCGTCTGCATCAATGTAATACAAGTCAAAGAAGTCCTGACAGTTGTTGAAACTTTTTACGGCTTCGAGGTAATTACCCATGTTCGCCATATACCTGAAATTGTACAGGGTATTGAACTTGGTAATCATCTTGCTATACAGCCCTGTGTCTTCGGAACTTGCGGCTTTGGTTTTGTCCTCGAACTTGTCAAGAGGCGTAAACATGAACCAACGCGCTGAATGACTGTTAGTTTTAATTGCGGTATTCACATAAGTCGCAAAAGCATCCTGTGACACCAATGCGGATGCGGGGATAATAGTCCCGCGCGGAACAAGAACCGCCGCCGTGATGATGGCAGGGTTGTTGTAGTAAGTAGTCGTACCCGTATTACCTGTGTTGGTAATGAGATTGGTATTGACGTTTGAGAATGAATTTTGTAATTCCATTTTATTTCGATTTTTTATTGGTTAAGAAAAGAATTATAAATAAATGTCAGGTCAAACCTGCAACAAAAAAGAGGCTGCATATCATAGGTAAGTGCATCCTTTTTTATTTTCCCGCTAAATTGGTCTAACACCTTATCGACACGTTTGAGTATTGATTTAATGGTGAAATTACCTGTGCCGTTTATGCGGATAAAATTTTCAACATCATTAACGAACAACTCGTCTAATCGCTGCCCTGCTTGTTTATTCAAAGGAACACCCCCTACCGTCATTTGCGCAAGATTGACGAAAAACAACCATTGAACATTCACCAGAGATTCACCATGAGAAACTTTTACAGGATCGAGGCTTACAAAAAATGAATTTGCGGTAACGGTATCATTAAAGAACAAGTCTTTGGAGTATTCATTCCCGCTATTGGTAAACCATTCAGGAATATACCCTTCGTCCTGGTTGCCTTTGTACCTGTTGACATACACGCGCCCATAACTATTCCATGTGTTATCTGTTAGATTCCACTTGGCGGACATTATATTGTAGAACCTTGTTTGGAGATTCTGAATCCAATAGTCTTGCCCTTTCGCTATGGTTAATGTGTTGTTCATTATTGATAACCTACTAATGATGTTTCATGCTTTTGGAACCCTTCTTTTACTCTCTTGATTTCTCGGCTGATTTGGTCTTTTAATCCCATGATATATGGGATTTCATCGTCGGCTTTAAACCCGTTCAATTCGGCATACAGTTGCGATAATTCAACCTTCGCGCCTAATATTCGCTGAATGTTGTTTGAGCGGTAGTCGAAGATGATGTCCTGAACATTCTTTTGAGTCATTTTAAGCCCAAATAGTTCATCAAAAAGAAAGTTGTTTTGTATGATGTTATTTGTCGCATCTACATATGTGCTAACTTCAAGATTCATGCCATAAGTCAGGTTGTTAGACCCGATGTTATTCCTAACGAAGTTACGCTGACCATCCACGATGTTTGTAGGGGCTGAATAAGACCAAAGCTTGATTGGGTGATACATCTGCATATTAATTGGGTAATAGATAGCCTGTGCGCCCTGGGCCGCGATGTCATCCTGAAAGTAACCAAAGTAAATGATACCGCCTTTATTCGCTGTAGTCAGATACGCGCTGATTACAGTCTGATTGAGCGGGATAATCGTTTGCTGATTAGCTAAAGTAGTAACGGGGATAACTGCAATCGGAGGTGTTGTAAAGTCGTTGTACAAATAAAGATTGAATGTTATCGCATTGTTGAAATATAACTCAACGCTATTATAAATAACGCTGTAATCCCCCCTCGACATTAACATCTTTATCCCTACAAATGCACCCACATTATTAACTGGTTGTGGGTACAACATCACATCAGCGCGGTAGAAACACAAACGAGCCGAGTCAATCACCTGTGGCGCATTATAAACCGCATTAAGACACTCCATTATGACAGACCTTTGTTTGTTGGCAAGGTACTGCGTTAACGTGTCCCCATTTTGCGGACGTACTGCATCAAGTATTTGAGTGTTGTTCAACGCATGGAAATCCTCATAGTACCGCTGCGAATCGCTGATTGCGCCCTGTGACTTCCACAATACCCGATTTTGTAGCGATGGGAAAACATTATTGTAGTTAAACCCATTTGTTACGGGTAATGCGGATGACACAGTGAATGTTACAGAAATGGAATCCCCGCCAACGGTATAGATTATTGCGCACGAACCAACCGAAATAGTAGTAACAACGCCCGTACTTGAAACAACCGTACAAATAGAAGTATCACTACTTGACCAAGTACCCGCAGGTGTTGCATTGGTCAAAGTCGTAGTAGAACCTACAATGAGATTGGTTATTCCAAGTATGGGCGTTGTCAATGGCATATTTAATAGCTTATGTACGCTGATGCGGTTACTACTGTTGTATCGGTGCTACGTGAACCCACAAGACGACTTCTCCAATAACTAAACGGTGTTTGTGACACTTCCCAAATGTAATGATTGTTGCCCTTTGCGTTAGTAATGGTTGCCGATGCGCCAATACAGGTAGTACACAATGTAGAATAACCTGTGATGGACTGCCAATGCACATTATCGTTACTACCCTGCAATATGGCTGCACCTGTGGTACTATCATACGAATAGGGGGTAATCGAAAGGTCAAAATTGGTAAAATAAGTATTACCCATATGCCAATATGCATAGGCTGTATCAACACCCCGCAAAGTATCGCTACCCGAAGGATTTGCCGTACCCGACCTATTGGTCATTGTTGCGGGTAAAGCGGTAAACTGTGTGTTTGTGCCGTATGTACCCCTTTTGTTCTGCGCAAATGCGCCTGTCCCGATGGTTACTAAAACCAAAAAGATTATTATGTTTTTCATATTTATCTGTTTAGATTTTAAAGATTAAGGAACAAGTGCGAATTGATAGATAGGCGTTTCACCTGCATTGGACAAATAGGCTGTCAACCACGCTACTGTTATACCAATCTGCCATGACTGTGTCTGACCCTGTGCGTAACCGTTAGAACCCGATGTGTCGGTCTGTGTGTTCCAACCAAATAGCTGATACTGCAATTCAGGGATACGGTCATCACCGATTGTCCCATAACCACCTTCGTAGCCGTCGAAACGCTTAGAGAATCCGGGCTTGTAATAGTTCGCTGGCATCCACGGAACAAAGGCAAATGCGTTTTCTGGCATTACAAGGGCTGTGCCATTGGTGTAAGCGACTTCAATCGGAACGGTAGTACCGAGGTTGTTTTCTTCCCAAACATTTGAGAAACGACCTTTGCCCGGTCCCGGTACGCCTTGCTTAACGAAGGCATATGCGAGGTTGGTAGCATTTTCTGTACCCTGTGCCTGAGAGAACTCAAACGACTGGAACATAATAGGGTCTGCCAACACATCATACATATTGCCGCCATAGGAGTTTTGCCTCATAATGGAAGTAATCGTACTCCACGGAGTTGCATTGGTAATTTCAAATGCGTTTGTGGCAGGGTTGAAGTTTGCGCCTTTAAGACCGGGCAGACCATAAGCGGTACGGTTCGTATAAAGGGACTGTACGATAAACGTAGAGAGCCTTGTACGAATATTACGCATTGCCTGACTGAACTCATTGCCTGCGATCTTGATGAAATCAAACACGTTGTCCAAACCCGATACGTTGTAGGTGGCGAATGTTTCTGTGAATGACACGAAAGTAAGCGGTATCTGTGTTGCGCTGCCGAGTGTACCCGTTGGGAAAGTAGTCATACCTGTGCCGCCTGTTGAAGCAATACGGTTGAACTGATAGCCATAAACAGGACGTTGTACGGATTCTTTGATTGAGCGAATATCATACAGATTCTGATAGAACTGCTGATTTTTGAGGGCATAAGGTAATGCCATTGTCACAAGTTCACGTACTTCGTGACTTGCGAGACCTTTGAGCATTTCACCCTGAAATGCGAGTAGGTTTGATTCTACGTAATTTGCCATTGTTAGGTAAATAAAAAGTGAAGTGATACTATGAGTGGTGAACATCACCGAAGCATGGAGTACAACTCATTCACTTTTCAGGCGGTACAACCGCAAGGAAGGAAGCTATTTGGAAGGATGCTGATTGCCAAATGCGATACAAAGATATACATTTTTTGAATTGCAAAATTTATTTTTAAAACAAAAAAAAGGCAGGTGTAGAAACACCCGCCCAAACTAACCACAAATGAAAATTCTTATTCCTAACTATTAGCTTCTGCCAGTCTTTGTGTGGTAATGTATGATGCCTGTTGCCGTGCATCATCGGGGAACATCGCCTGAGCCTTAGCAACCAAATCGTTTTGTGCGGCGGTATTTTTACCTTGCACCATGTTAGATGGAGTTCCTAATGTGCGTTTTCCCGCCCCTGCGGCGGATTCTGCTTCCAACCAATTGTTTTGCTTGTATATTTCAGGAATAACATCTTTGGCAAGTCGCGGGTTCATTAAAGTATCTTTATATGGTTCACCCGTCTGTGGGTTAATTGCAACACCCTTTTCACCGATGACAACATGCTTTTTTGCCATTGACACATGAATGTCGTTATCTAGGTTTTTAAGGCGTTCTGATGGCAGCATGGATACATAGGTATCAAATTCATCTCGCTCCTTCAGTTTGGTCTGGAATTGCGTTAATGCGCCTTCTTTTTCGGCTATAACGTCACGGAGTTTCTGCATATCGGATTCAAGCGCGGATACCTGACTATCTTTCGATATTCCTGCATCTTTTACCGCCTTAGCTTGCATAGCCGTAATAACCTTTTCCTCGTCCTTTGCATCCGTAGTTGACAATCCAAGTTTGTGTTTCTCGTTCATTTTCTTGCCCCATATTTCAGGATAAGCATTTTCATGCCCTGACTTTATATTGGTTTTAAGGGTGTTGAGTTCTTCGTCAGAAAGGATATGCAATATCGGTACATCAACATCATATTCGCCAACTTTCATGAGTTCGGCAATATTTTCGTCGCTGAATTTAAGCGATTTGAGCAATTTCGTTTGTGCAGCTATACTAAGCATCGTTTTTAGTTTTTGGGGTGATTAAAAGCCTATAATTGACAATCTCCGTACCATTTGCTTTGGAAGTAACCCATTTGCATTGGAGTTGTCCGTTTTCTTCCGTAAATTCATCGCCGTCTTTTACTTCTCCGACTTTGAATAACCACATAATATCACGTGGCGTACCGGGTAGTTGCCAATCAATGCAATGGTTTTGGTAGTCGGCTGTTTCCTCAAATATTTTCACGTTATGACCAAATTTCTCCATCACTTTGATTTTAGTGACATAACCTTCGGTCTGTTGTGGCGATGGTGGACCGGAATAACGCCTACTCTGCATGGTGAGCCTTAGAATACGATATTCATAGTCTTCCAAACCCACGCCTGTACCGCAAAGTTCGGATATATCGCCTTTGTAGTGGCGCACCTTGCCTTCGTCATCGGTTAGGTACTTACCATCCCGCGTCTGTTGTTTACCTTTGATCCCGAACACATAACGATTGTCAAGTGGGGATTCAGGCGTAACTGCCTCTTTCGATGTGTTTGTTGGTCTTGCCATTTGTTTTGGTTTTAAATTATGAAAATATCTTTTTAATTAGCATCATCAACATTCCGCGATTTGATTCATCAACGCCCTTTAGTCTTTTCAGCATTTCGGCAAACTTGTTGACAATATCCTCCTGCTTCGCAACATATTTGCAAAGATGGTTTACTGTCTTTACATCATCTCCTGCCATCTTCACGTCATCATTCAGCATTTCACAAAGTTTATACGCGCGTTCATATCCTTCGTTAATGAGCGATATTAACCCCGCTGCTTTTGGCTGAATCGCTTTAATGTCGGGCAATACAGGTAAAGTACCCGTATCCGTTAATTTGCGTTCTATTCTGTGCGCCCTGTGGTGCATATAGTGCATGAGGTCCACAAAAAACGGAATTTTATAGCCTTCATTATCGCACCAAATAGAGGCTGCTTTGTAGAATTGCTCCTCGCCACGGTATGCGGCTATTAGGTCATTATAAATCTTTACAGATTCAGGTTTGAGTGAATAAATCTTTGCCATATTATTGTGTTTTTTTAATTTATACCTAATGGTTCGCCACCTCTGATTCCTGATTTGTTTTCTACATCCCCGCGCGTATAACCGTCAATAGTGTTACCCGTATCATCAACAAAGGTAACATATTTGGAATCCATCTTGCTTATCTTGAATGTCTTGCCTGTATGAGTAGGGCTTAATTCCTTACCTTTTATTACGGTAGCATTACCGCCAACAAAAAGACTATTACCCATTGACGTGAACATCAGATTATCGGTTTCAGTACCTTTTTTGTACCTATCCATCATATAAGCCTCTAAGTCTGCTTTTACGACCTCCTCAACGCCATTACGAGGCAATGCTGCAAAGTAATCATCAGATTTGCTATCAAACCATTCATCGAAGTAAATCTTTTTCAATTTGTCGGACATAGGTATATCCCACGAAAGAACATCCGATGTCTTATCCCACATAAATGGCTCGGCAATATATGCTACATAATATTTCCACCAGTCGAGCGGGTTGTTCTGATATTTATTATTCAGGTATTCAATTTGCAAGGAGTTAAGTTGTGATTTCGGGGCATTCCCCATACGCGCCTTATCCAACCTATCAAATGTAGCATCGGAGGATTCTTCCATGTACATATCACCCATAAGGATAGCACATGAAATATAGGAGTCCTCGTATTTAAATGAACCAAAAATATCAACAAACCATTGAATAGTGGATGCTGTCCAATTACCCCAGTCCCGCAATACATCGCGTTTAGATTGGTCGTTCATGTTCGCCTCGAATGCCGTATTTGACACGTTGCCGCCATGGCCTGCATGATTGCCCGATACCTTTTGTGATGTGCCGGGGCTTGGCTTAAATGTGCCGTAAAGAGTGTAATAAATCATCTCCTCTAATGTCAGATTATTATCCTTCATGAACTGCAATCCATCAATAGGCGAATCAATTACCCCCATCGGTGGCACAGGCACATTCTTATTAACGTCATTCATGAACTCGACAACAAGGGTATCGCTGTTTTTCTGATGCGGTAACGCACCGGTCCCATTACATTCGGGGCATGGTTGGCTATCTACCGTCTTCTGACCGTCACAGGTAGGGCATTTAAATTTGTTCATCCATTCCTTTGGATATGCTGTACGGGCATAAGCCACATCAAACACGGAACGATTAAACATATACTTACTAAGTAGTTCGTGAATTGGCTGCAATGGTGACATATAGCAATCGAATGAATCAGAATCCTCGCTACCCTCCTCACCTGGTATGTCGGATAGTATTTCGCCCGGTACGAACCCAAACGGATTATCAACCTCTGTAATGATATTAATAGATCCCCCACCACCATCGAATGAAATAAGCCTGTCAAATGCGTCATCAACGACACGGTAAATATCCAAATCCTTCGCGGAATCGGGCAAATCGCCATTGAGTAAATAGAACTTTATCTCCTGCTTCGATAACCTGAAAAACACATATTCAGGCTTACGACCATTTAGATGCCATTCGAAAACAGAATTGATGGATTTAAAGCATGGGTATGGTTCACCGTCCTTATTCACTTCCACCCATTTCAAACCTTCGGGGTCATAGTCTAACCGCTTTTGCAGCACATCGCGTATATACGCCTTTAGTGACGATGAACCTGTAACATTGGCTAAGAACTCTTTAAATTCATCAACCAGTTGGGGTGTTTTCAGATTATATTCTTCGATGCCTCCTTTAGCGGTATATATCTTTTTTCTCGGCAATAAAACACGATGCACCAAATCAACATTAGTAATGGCCATTTCCTTTCGAAGTCTATGTATGCCTTTACGCTCCATATCCTTCAATTCTTTGATAAGGTCTTTAGCACCGATCCCCGTTACCTGCAGTCTTAATAGTTTAGACTTTTCCTTTTTGAAATCCAACGATTGCTTATTAGCGTTCGTAGCCCAAATCTTGTAAATCAGTTCATTGTCTAATATCATAGTAAAGTATGTTTTATGCCTGTGCTTTTGCAGTTGCAGCTAAAGACATTTGCTTGCTTGCGCGTTCAATCTGTTCCTTTTGCTGTTTTTCTGATGCGGAAACAAACAGGTTATAAACTGTTTCGAAGTGTTCCACCTGTATCGGTTCAATCACATCATTGATGGCTTTGTTATGTTCCATCATCACATTGACCAGTTCAAGGTATTGCGCCTTAACAGGGACGGTTGCATGCTGTTCGTTGGGCAATATATCATCCAATATAACCAATTCAAATAAGTCGCATGGGCGTGATGACAAAAGCAATTCAATCGCTTTCTGTTGTATAGTAGCCTCCATATAACTGAAATCCTGCGTATATAACTTTATATATGCTTCCTCGTTTATTTTGAGTGCATAAAACGGGCATTTGTCCATGATTTTGTCCAAAACACCACGCAGATAGCCATCACGTATTTTATCGAATGGGACCTTCAACCCTTTCAGTGATTCGCCCATGAGGTCATTAAACTGTTGGGAGTTTAATATCTGCTGCCTCTGCTGTTCTGTTATTTCAACATTCATATATGTTTAGTTTAGTTTAGTGATTTTACGACCTTTATAATAAATTTCTGCCGTATTCATAGGCAAAGGTATATTATTTTCGCGGAGTACAAAACTTCCATCAGACTGGTTCAGTTCAAATGCCATCCGCATGATTAGATTATCCAAATAGTTGGGTGAATGTCCAAGTTGTGATATGATGTCTTTTTTACTCATCAAAGTTTTCTTAGATGTATCTGCCACCATAGAACCAGTCTTCAAATAGCCCAATTCCTTCGCTATCTCGACCTTCACCTCCTGACTGCATATAATACGCATTTTGCGAGCATTTATTAACTCCGCCAACTTATACCCACACCTGTCCTTGTAGTTCCGAAATTCAACGCTATCAGATGACGCATTGCCGTGGAATGGCTTGATACCTTGGAGGTACGATTCTAAGTAGTTGCCCATGCCATCACTATCCGCTACTATATTACTATTAGGGACTTGTTCGTCTATCATAAGCGCGCGCAAATCATCTTCAATGGTCTTGCCTGATGACTTGCCTTGTATAATCGGGAACCTGCCAATAAGCCCGTCCCAGCATGAAGCCACGAATAAATCACGCCCTTGCATAGCTAAGTCAGCGGATATATACCTCTTGCCTGTGGGCTGAATATGCTCGTTAAGGAATAAGTCCTGAATAGCCTGATAGTCGCATAGTGTTGCGGGGTCATCGTCATACTCCCAATTGTTGAATATTAATCGTTGCTTTTCATTTTCAGAAATAGTTAATAACAGGTCGGGAATGTAGTTGGGCGGGAGGCACTTGTTATCCTTCGCGCTTGCCATAATGAACGACATATGAGGCGGTAAAGTGCCGTTGCGATATGGTAAATAATAGGTATGATACAGAAAGTTTTTGGAGGGGTTAAATGTAATCAGCCCCTTCGCGCGTAAACCATACTTATCATTATTCTGCCTTCCGCATCGGGCAAATAAAGCATTGACACCCTTCTCCGTAACACCATGTTCCCCCGCTTCCTCTACCCATGCCCGGGTCAGTTCCATTGACCCGAAACGCTGATAATTATCCGCAATGTCGGTGGGTGTTTCTTCCATTGGCACTAAGTACACCTTAGAACCATTGTACAGATTATATACGTTATCCTGCCCATTGAATGGTGCATAATATTCTATATTTAGGCGATACACCTCGCGAAATACCTTATCTATTGACGGGCGCGTATACTTGCGCAGATCATTTAGCGCAGACCTGCCAATGGCATATGAAGTATTAGGGTAGGTGAGCGCATCTCCGAATATGCAGCCGACACCGGTAAACGACTTAGCACCACCGACACCCCCACCATAGCCTATTCGTATATGTTCTTGGTCGTGCCATTGCTCGAAGCACTCGAACTGCTTTTCATTTCCTCGACAGTCAAATCTAATATTCATCGTATCTTAGGGTAGTGGCTCACTTACCCATGATTAGCATGGCTACTTTTTTTTGCTAAAAATGGTTGTTTTCGCGATCTTAGACAGGTCTGATACCAAACCATATCCATCGCATATGTGGCATTCGGAGCCATCAAGTAATATCCCGTTACTCACCTTGCCGTCGGTGCAGCAGGGGCAAGGAAACAACCCCTTACCCGTTGTAATGATAGGTATTACGGTGCTGAAATCTGTTTTATCATTTGGATTTTCCTTTTTGAACGCGCTTATCTGTGCTACTGTGATGGGTGCTATCTGCTTTGCCATGTTTTTTCTTATTTTTTCGTACATATGGAATGATTTATTGCCATACACGCATGCCATTTTACTTGCAGTTGACAAATACGGTATCCAGGACCTCACCTATTGCTGACCCATAATAATAGGCGTAGTCGTAGGCGGTATCTGTGTTTATCTTTGCCACATCAGAGGCTGTTAAGCCACATTGCAGCAGCGTTTCAGAGTAACTAACATTGGCCGGAGTATGTATATTGCAGCGCGTGTATTTGGTGCATTGATAGCACGATGTAGCGGCTATATTATCACCTGTGGAAGGCTTAATGCAGCCCGATATGATAATGGCAGCAATGACGCAGGAAATGAGCGTATTTTTCATATTGCTACTTATTAAATGTTATACCTGTAATTATCGGGTTATCAGCCTGTCCGCCATGATTCACGTCTAATTTGTCCCCGTATTTTTTTGGGGCTAGCTTAGAAGCCAACCACATACGTGCGTGGATCTTTAGCTTGTCCCTATTCACCTTAATCATATCGTCATCTGTGCTGCCGTCCGAGATATCTTTTAGGTCTTCAATCTCTAGTTCTTGCTGCATTACCTTCGCCTGTGCGTAGAGCTGTTTAAATTCATCATTCGAACGCAACCATCTAACAACAGTAGTCAATGCAGGCATACCTGGCATCGAGCAGATAGCTTTTAATCCTTTAGTTGTTGTCGCTATCTCATCGCATAGCGCAGATGCTAGTTCAGTAGTGTAAATCGGGTTACGCATTTGGAATCTATTTTAATGCGCACATGCGCGCGATATTATATCCTTTTTCGAAATATCGTTAATGGTAAATGTAGATTGTGTTGGCATATCGGATACAAATATAGAATCTTTTTCGATTCCGACAAAATATATCTCAATCTCCCCTATCGGGGTATACGGAATCTCACCAAACCGTTAATATCCAGTGCACCGAATACTCGGAAATGTATGGATATCGTACTGATTTTTTTGTGCAAAAAGAGCAAAATGTATTATCGTTATTGGCATTCGGGCAACCATTATTATTGTTTATTTCATAGCGTTACGCTTGTTGGCGCAACACATCGCAGGTGTTTACCCTGTCCGCCCATCAGTCACGCCCCGCGGATGCAAGGTAGTGAATGTTTCGCGAAAGAGCCTATTTTTTTATAAAACATCGAATTACAAAAATATTTCTATGCCTTACTATAAAGGCTTTCAGCCTATTTTTGATTTATTTTTGAAAAAGATTTGGAAATCAAAAAAGAATAAACGTATCTTTACATCATCAAAACGATAAAGAAATGAAAAACACAATCAACGTAAACGCACTCACAGCAACATTATCTAAGATAAAGTTTATTAACAACCGCATGAGCATTACGCAGAAACAATTAAACAACGGCTTTAACGCTATCATGGCTATCAAAGTTCAGTTGATGTTTGAACTTGAAACACCACAGAAAGACAGCGCACTTTTCCAAACATTAGATGCAATCACCCGCAAGCTATTTATTACTAATGAAGAAATGGTGATAGTTACCGAATATGCCACTTCAATAATGGATGAAGAATTTGTAGAAAAATTAACCAATATTCTTAACTAAATAAAAACCAAACAACATGGCAACGTCAAAGAAAGTATTACAGAAAGATTTTACAGTTCATTCAAACGGGATGCAGAAGGCTATTGATTTCCTTGAAAAGAAAGGATATAAGCGTTATCAAACCGGGATGCAAAAACGTGGATACGATGATGGGATTATATATTTCAAAAATGGCGAAAAAGACGCATCAATAAGTAGAAGTAGTTTTAGTTTATATACAGCATATTACGTATAATTTTATGATTGACTTACAAAAATTCAAAACATGTGCAACAAAAGGGCAATGAAGCTCTTTTAAAAATCAAACTAAAATGAAAACAATATATCTCGTGAAGACTACTTTTTCTCAAGCAGGTTTTTACGCCACATCCACAGCCCAGTTTAACACATTTCAACTGTTAGACGAACGTACAATAATTGTTGTTCCCCCGTCTCAAATGATAAGTGTAATAGAAGTAAAAAACTAATTAAATCACCTTTAATTTTCATTTTAATCACTCTTATAAAAATTAAATATTATGGCTTACATGAGCACAGAACACGCCGCCGAGATTCGCGCTAACCTTAAAAAGGCTTTCCCAGGTTGGAAATTGAGCGTAACAAAAAGACATCATTCATCTATCTGCGTTGATATTATTGAGAGCATAGATGTTGATTTCACCGAGGCTTTAAACGGTGAAAAATACAAGGCGATCAATCATTACTACATATCAAATAGCTACCAGGGCGAACAACGCGAGGCACTTCTAAAGATGTTCGCTATTATCAATGCCGGCAACTTCGACAAGTCAGACAGACAAAGCGACTATTTCCATGTTGGCTTTTACGTTGATATGGGTATCGGTACTTTTGAAAAGCCCTACACTTTTAAAGGTAAGAGCGCAAAGGTCGCCGAACCAACCACACTGGCGACCAAAGGCGTAACAGAGGTATTCGCGGACGCTACAGGCGAAGTACACATAACATCTGAGTACGGTCTCACAGTTCAGCAGATCGAAAGCATTACAGACCATTTTAATTTTCTGCAAACTAAAGTCGTCGAGATCGAAGAACCCGCCAAGATTGAAGATATCGCAGCCGTGACCGTTGAAGTAATCGAGCCGGCAAAGGTTGAGATCGTGACCGATTACGCCGAAGGCCTTGAAACCGGTAAGCACTTCCATGCTGAAATGATACCCCAGACGGAAACCCAGACAGCCGCCGCGGTTGGATTGCTCCCGGCCAATGTTGAACCGGTTACACCGTCTTCACCGTTCGCAGGTCTAAAAGAGACAGCCCGCCGGGCTTTTTACTGGACGTCATTTAACCCCGAGGGCAGAGGCGACCGGACAATCGCGGAACATGAGCGGTTACTTGCTGCAGATCTTGCCCAGGTACCGGACAACTACAAAGCCAAATACACCGAAAAATTTATAGCTCATTTCTCCGGCTGGCTGCATTCTCACAGCCGTTGCGCCTCATCCGCTGTTACCGGCGGCTCTGGGTTCAATGTCCGCAGGGCGGAGAAAGCCAATAACGCCGAAAATAACAAATATGAGGCGTTCACAGCGTGGCGGGAGCGGATACTTGCCAAACTGGCCCGGTCAGAGCGTAAAAGAGAATTAGCAGGGAACGGAGGCGAGTTAGGCGAAGCCGTTCGCAACCTCGAGAGCCGGAAAGCCTCACATGAGCGGATGAAAGCCATAAACGCAACTATCAGGAAACACCATAAAAACGAGGCCGACTGTGTAGCCGCTCTGGCATTGCTGAAAGTAAGCGAGAGCGACGCTCTTAGCCTTTTGCACCCGAAATACAGCTACCAGGGGCAAGGAGTACCGCAATACATGTTATCTAACAATCTGGCACAGATCAAGAGGTTAGAGGACCGCGTTAAGCAGTTGCAAGCCAAAGAGACCGTAAAAGAACAAATTCAGAGCGGCGAAGCTGAGACACCAATAAAAGAGATCAACGGCGCAAAGATCGTTAAGGACTTCACGGATGACCGCCTAAAGATTGAGTTCCCCGGCAAGCCCGCGCCCGAGGTTATAAAGGCTTTGAAGTCTCACGGGTTCCGCTGGTCTCCATTCCTCAAAGCCTGGTGCAGGAAATTAACAGCGGCGGCGGCTTATGATGCCGAGCGCGTATGTAAAGCGATCGCAGCTTAGAACCTGTAAACCCTATCACATTTTTAACATTTTTCAACCCGCCACCACATGAATTTTCAACTATTTTGGAAAGGACACCGCCAGCCAACCGGAGGAATAACATTTGAAGCCGTCAAAAAATATTTTGATAACGCTATATCAACCGGCGCAAAAAGAACAGATTTTGTACTAAAAAACCAGTACGGAGTACTAAGTCCGGACACCTTTAATTTATCCACATGGCCAGAGAAGGACAACCTAAAATATTATACAACTACTTTTTTAACCAATTAAAATACATAACCAATGAGAACAACCACGCTTAAAGAAAATCACGAGAAAGCGAGTAACGCGCTCGAATTACTGCAAAAAGCAGACCTACGGAAACGAGAGCAGATTACAACACTCCGAAAAATAGAAAATAATATGTACAAGGATTGGAACCGGTACAGATATGCTTTGAAACAAGCCCGTAAATACGCCCGCTGTGAGAGGTGGTTACGTGATTATTACCGGAGGAAACTCGAAAAAATAAATACACTTGCTATTTATAACAAATAATATGTTTCATTTTTCAATCTAATTTTCTACGAAAATCATCTTTCAAAATTTCACTCAAGACAAAAAATAACATGAAAAAACAGAAAGTAAAAAAACGAAAGCAAGGTTCAGGCGGTGCGCGTCCCGGTGCAGGGCGAAAACCGTTAGAAAATGCTAAAAACGTTTCAAAATCATTGACGAAATCCGAGGCGGAACTCATTGAAAAACTAAGGATTACAAATTATGTAAACAAATATCTTTAAAATTGTTTGTTTTATCAAAAAGTATAGTACTTTTGCTAAACAATTTAACAATCAAAAACAAAAAATCATTCTTTCACACCACAGGGGTAAAACTTTCTTAACAAACTTCAATAACCATGATAAACAACCGAAAGCAGACCATTGCCGAAAGGCTAAAAGCAATTGCGCCTCATTGGTCACAGGCACAGCGCACAGGATGGGCATACCGAAACGAGGTATCTCTTGCCACCGTTAACCGCTACCTGGCGGGAAACATCGGTAGCATCCCGTTAGCCGAGGCCATTCTATCCGAGGCCGAGAAATACGCGCCTGGCAAGCAAATAGCCAAAACAAGCTAAAAAGAATTCCAAAATCAATTTCCAAAATTCCAAAATCAATTTCCAAAATGTACAAGGGAAAGTATTCGTTCAGCCAAAAGACGCAGAAAGCGATTAATGAGGGCGGTCAATCCATCAGCCTCCGTTCTGCCATAGAAACCGAAATACGCATGATTAGCCGCCGCATGGATGCCAACCTCATTCCGGCAGACCTGCGCCCCGGTTACCAGCTTAAACTTGATCATTTGAATGAAAAATTAAAAAATCTTGAACCATGATTTCATTCAAGATACTGGCGGTATTATCCATCGCAATGGTAGCCACCACAATCGGACTTAAAGTATTAGAAATCATTTTCCACAACAATAAAACAACCAAAAATTATGAACGAAAAAATCACACTATTTAACAGCGTACTGGATGCACGTATAGCCACAACGCTGGCACTTGCCGAAGAAATGGAAATCAAGCGCGACCACCACGACACCGATTCGCTGATGTTCGGCATATATGACGGATTTGCTTGGGAATGCCGCCACGCCGCCAAAGAATTCCGGTCAATCAAAACCATGTTCAACGACATTTTTAAACCGGTTCCTGATGTGGATATTATGCCAATCGAAGCATTGCGCATTGATGATGCACGTTATGAGATGCAGCAGGAACGAGCATTTGAAAAGTATTTACGTGACGATGCACGGGCTGATTTTGATAATGAATAACCAAACTAACAAATCATGGCAAACGAAATAGCTAAATGGCAACCGCCGACATTGGCAGAATTGACCACCGATATCGAAAAAGCAGCCCAAAATGATGTACTGAACATCGCGCTCAACCTTGAACCGCCGCCATCTTGGGTGAAGGAAAACGAATTTGTCAAGGTCAAAGTAAATGGCAAATCAGAACTGCTTAAATATATCCCCATCGACAAACAACGCCTTATAGCAAAGCGGATATTCGGAATAGTAAAGGTAGAAATATTGCGCGAAGCGGTAATGTTTCATTCGATATGCGTAACGGTAAGATTGCATTATACGCACCCGTTGACCGGGCAAGAACTATTTATGGATGGCATTGGTGCGGTAGCTGTTCAAACTGATAGTGGGTCAAGCGCATCGGATTTAAGCAAAATAAAAAACGATTCAGTCATGAAAGCCGCACCCGCTGCTGCAACATACGCAGAAAAAAACGCTTACGATAAAATAGGTCGCGTTTTCGGTGGTGAAATTCAAAAAGACGCTATACAGTATAACGCCGATATGTCAAGTTTTGCGAAAGAGTTTTACGGGGAGAAGCCAACGGACGAGGATTGGAAGGATTTGTCCGAATTGCTTAACCTGAAAACAGACAGCCTATCGCCCACAGAGTTAACAGACGCACAACGGATTATCAGCAAAAAAGAATCTAACAGTTTCAAAAAATTGCAAACACTTTTTAAAAACAAATAACCATTAGCAAAATTCAGAAAATCCAAATTTAGAACTTCAAAGCTATTGACCTGTTTACCGCAGATTTCATCGCCAGGACAGCAATAGTAACCGCAGGAGAAATTGAATACAGATTAATCGAAAATTAATTTTAAAAGCCGTCCGAATAACTGATATTCGGACGGCACAAAATAAAACTAATGCCAATAAATAACTTAGAAATTCGCATAGGCAACTTCACATCGTCAGGCATTGCCGACCTTATGACACTTGCAAAAAATGGTAAAGACTTTGGCGCACCTGCATTGTCCTACATTTACGATTGCAACATGGAACGCCGATTTGGCTTGCCAATATCGGGCGAAACAGATGCAGTACCAACAGAATGGGGTAACGCCTTAGAGCCTTTCGTTCATGAACTACTTCCTACCTCATACGAATATACATCGCAGATCACCGCAATACACCCTAAATTCGATTATTGGGCAGGTAGTGCGGATGGATTCAACAACAACGGAGAAAGGGCTGTATTTGACACTAAATGCCCCTTTACCAGAGCTTCGTTTCATGGGCTTGTTATGCCTTTGGTTTGCGGGCTGACGGGTATTGATGCCATGAACGCGATACGGTTCGGATTCGAGTACGAAACATGCAAGTTCAATAAACATAAACAGGGGGAACAATATTATTGGCAGTTGGTAAGTAATTCCGTTATCAACAATTGCGACTATGCTGAACTGATTGTGTTTATGCCATATCGCTCCGAACTACTCACAATCATGCCGATAATAACCGAGATCCCCAAATTGCGGTATATCGGCGATAGAGTGCCATTTATTGAGGATGGCGGTATGTTTAAGAACCTGAATATTATCAGATTCCGCGTTCCTGATGCCGACAAACAATTACTAACGGAAACGGTTGAATCCGCCGCCCAATTGCTTATCAAAAGAAACTAATCAAACATGAACGCAGATACCCCAATTAACGAAGTCCTGCTGTTCGGCGAATGGCGTTATGCACATCCTGAAGTAGTGGAACATCTGAACACTTTAGATGAACGGTATAAGAAGCTGTGCCAAGCTAATTTCGCGGCACTCGAAGCGGATAGACGTTACAGACTTCACCCAACGTTCTTTAACAAACACAGACGTAACATGCGGATTAAAGATGTCATAAACATCATTTCAGGCACTCGTGAACTTTTTAAATAACTGATGGTAGCTATATACTTATTTACCAAACTGATATGACCACCCCATTAGAACGCATAATGTACGCCACGCATAGGCTGATTCGAGCCGAAAGATTAGCGATGGAATGTTCTACTCCGAAACGGGCAGCGGCAGTTACTAAGCGTAAAAACGAATTGGTCGAACTGTGCAAACGCGAACTATGGATGGCTAAATTCAGTCAGCAGTATTTGTTTAAATAAATTTGGATAATCGGAAAATAATAACTACTTTTACAAAGCGACAAAATTAAAAAGTATGTTATTTCCTTAACAACATTTAATGTACATTGGGGGGCGTATAACATACGTGTTTTTGAGTTTGTCGCTATTCTCTGCCCCCCAATTTCTTTTCTTTCAAAATAGCTGTGATGAAATATTTCCTGCACGACTGTAATGCGTTTCAAGACGAAAAAATAACCGAATTGTATATGCAATTTGGCTATGAGGGGATTGGTCTGTTTTTTACGACATTAGAAAAGCTTGCAAATCAAGAAAAACCCCTAAAAACTTCTGTACTGAAAACCCAATTAAATGTTGGTAAAAAGTTGGAGAAATGCTGGAAGTTTATGGAAAGTATCGAGCTACTTTCATCAAACAATGGTGAAACTTTCAACAAACAATTACTAAACTACGCAGGAAAATATAAATCTAAAAATGAAAAAAATGCAAAGAGGGTTGCACAATGGCGTGAAAATCAATTACTTACAGAAAATGTAACGCATTACGAAAGCATTACGTTACCATTACGTAATGCAGACAAAGTAAATGAAAGTAAAGTAAAGGAAAGTAAAGTAAAGGAAAGTAAAGCAAAGGAAAGTAAAGTATTTACGCCACCAACAATTTTTGATGTTATTGCCTATTTTAAAGAAAATGGATTTACCGAACCGTTAGCACGTAGAGCCTTTACTCATTACAATTGTGCTAATTGGTGTGATTCAAAAGGGAATAAGGTTATTTCATGGAAGCAAAAAATGCACACAGTTTGGATGACTGACGAAAATAGATTGCCAGAACAAAATACAGAACTTAGCCCACTTAATCAACCGCAACTATAACCCATGATTAACCCCGAAATCATACAGGAAGTAAAACAGAAAGCGCACGTTTTCGATATTATTCCGCTTCATGTCCAAATGAAGCGTGCGGGAAAGGATTTAGTTTCTAAATGCCCCTTCCATGATGAAAATACGCCATCATTCAAACTTAATAATAGGGACAATTATTTTAAATGTTTTGGTTGTAATGCCGGTGGCGATGTGATTGAGTTCCTGATGAAATACAAGCATTGGGGCTACATGGAATCTATCAGATATTTGGCGAACCATTACGGAATTGAATTTACAGAGGATACACCGCGAGAAAAAAAGGTTTACACTAAGCCTACACCACGCACCGATAATCTAAGTCCCCAGGCGATAGCTGTGTTCGCCAACAGGGGTATAAGCGAGAAAACTCTGAACGACATGAAGGTGACGGGATGCACCACATGGATGCCCAAGGGGAAGGATAACACCGATGCGATTTGCTTCAACTACTTTAGGGACGGGAAACTTATCAATATCAAGTTCAGGGCGGTAGCCGAAAAAGACTTCATGATGGCGAAGGATGCCGAACTGCTACTCTACAACATCGACAGCCTGAAAGGTCAGAAGTCGTGTTGCATCGTGGAGGGGGAAATAGACACATTGACGTTGTACGAATGTGGATTTAAATCGGTTGTATCAGTACCTAATGGGGCATCGGGAAGGAACTTAGAATACCTTGATGACTACATGAATATTTTTGATTTTATGGATAAGGTATATATTTTCACAGATAATGATCCACCAGGAACTGAATTAAAAAATGAACTTGCAAGGCGAATTGGGTTTGAAAAATGTTTGCAAGTATCACACTTACCCGATTGCAAGGATGCGAATGAAATACTTACCAAATACAATAAAAAAACAGTTCAGGAAGCTATAAAACATTCAATCGAATTTCCGCACGAAGGGGTATATTCGTTATCCGATTTAGGCAGTAAAGTTTATGATTTTTACAATGTCGGTTATCCAAAAGGTGTAGGAATAGGGATAAATTCGTTTGACGAACACCTAACATTCAGGCTTGGTCAATGGACAACAGTAACGGGTATTCCCTCACATGGTAAATCAGAATTTGTAAATCTTATTTTGGCTAAACTATGCGAGTTACATGGATGGAAATCGGGGATATGTTCATTCGAAAATGATGTAGCAATACACATAACTCAATTGCAGGAAAAAATTGTAGGCAAGTCATTCAATCCAATAAAAGACCAACAACCACACGAACGCATGAATCCTGATGAATTTTCATGGTCATTGGATTACATACATAATAACTTTTTTTTCATAAAAACCAATGAAATAGACGTTACAATTGATGGCATTTTAAACAAGGCGGCAGAATTGGTAAAACGTAAAGGGATTAAGGTGTTTCTTATTGACCCGTGGAATTATATTGAGTTTCAGCATACTGGCGAAACGGAAACAATCTACATAAGTAAGACGCTCACGAAAATTAGTAACTTCTGCACAAAATACGGGGTACATATTTTCCTGATTGCGCACCCGACAAAAATGCCACGGGTGAATGGCAAATATGAAATACCCGGTCTTTACAATATTTCGGGTTCTGCGCATTTCAAAAATAAGACTTTTAATGGTATCGTGGTTTATCGCGATTTTGTTAAAATGACAACAGAAATAATAATTGAAAAGGTAAAATATTTTTGGCTCGGTAAAATGGGAACAGTTGAATTCACTTACAATATGAACACGCGACAATACGAACCATCGTTACCTAATGCTTTTGAACCACCTCCTACTTTACCGCCACCACCCACAGGCTTCCAAACGCCACGGTTACCATACAAAGACGAAGAATTTTAATAATAAACAAGGTAGTAATCACCAAAATAAATTTTGAAATTCAAAACTAATAACTACTTTTGCCATGATAACTGATGCGGCCACATCTATCAAAACATTCTTTCCCTTGCGGGAGTTGACGACTGGCCGGTCTGATGCTTCCACAAGGGATTTGTCATTTACGATGTTTACGTACATTCTAAAATCACAATGGTGCTATATATAATTATATTCAAAAATAAATCCAAACTATGCCCAATAGATACGTAGAGTCAATAATGGAGAAGTGCCACCGAGAAGGTTGCAAGAATAAGGTCAGGCGCACACCGTATGATTTAAGAGCCGGAAAGAATATTTATTGCTCCTGCTCCTGCAAGGCACAGCAGATGCACACCAACAGAGGAGAAACAGGCAAGCAAGTAAAGTGTGGTCGTCCTGAATGTGATAATATCATGAAGCAGTTTCCATCCGATGTAAGGAACGGAAAGGCTAAGTATTGCTCCAAATCATGCGCTATGAAGCACAGGCAGTCACTATCACCCGTAAACAAAGGAAAGATGGAACGCGCCTACTTAGAAAAGGCAATAGCAAAAGATTACGTCAGACACACCTACAAGCAGATAGCCGAGAAATTAGGCTACCATGAGCATCATATCCAAAGGATAGCAGTAGCCATGAGGACAGCAGGAACACTACCTGAAAAACACAGAAAAGAAAAGCCTGTAAAAGTAAAAAGGCAAAAGAAAATACCAGCACCTAAGCCACCTAAAGTAGTAAAGGAGAAGGTCTACCACGAAACCATGAAACGCGCTCCAAAGGCTCCGGTACAACAACTATCTAATAGAGTAATAAACAACTCCGAATATGTCTGGGTGCAGATAGATAGCAGGACAAGAGTACAAAGAAGAATAGCATCGTAGTGTAGTTTTACGAAGTCAGCGTCAAGCTGATTGAGGAAATCGGAACAAAATACAGGAACATTTTTAACCATACAAAATAATCAACCATGAGCAACAGCACATCATCTTCAAGCGAAGGCATAGGCTTCTTTGGATTACTCACAATAGCACTTATTGTACTGAAACTAACCCATTACATTAACGTATCATGGTGGTGGGTATTACTACCTATGTATGGCGGAGTGTTAGTTACGGTATTACTGCTGATTATAGCCGGAATATTCTTGTACGCAAATCACAAAAAAGAAAATAACAAACGACATGACAGAATGGAAAAATTCAGGAAAAATCATTACAGTTAATTTGTCAATCAGAAGTGTAGGTTACAGAGATCAGCCAACGAAGTGCTGATGGAAGTAACCGAAACAAAATACAGGAAAATATGAACAGAACCTCACTAAAAGGACTACTTGATAGATCAGCTAAAGGAGTAGGAGTTACTTCTAAGGATAATATATTACCTAAAAAGAGGTCTAAGTACGGCAACAAGAAGAAAGTAGTAGACGGAATAACCTTTGACTCCGAGAAAGAGGCTAACAGGTACATAGAACTAAAGTGGATGCAAGACCATCATGTAATATCAGGACTAAGGCTGCAAGTACACTACGAACTAAATCCAGGAGGTACATTCTCATACAAGTACATAGCAGACTTCGTTTATGCTCAAAGTGACCACTTAATAGTAGTAGAAGATGTAAAAGGATATAAAACAAGAGAATTTAAGAAAAAAGCAAAACTTATGGAGAAGGTGCATGGAATAAAAGTAAGGCTGCATTAGTTCCGATTTTCATGCTAATTTCTATCGAAATCACCACTCAAATCGTTCACAACCAAAAAAACAAATATGGAACTAAAATACGCAAAAATCTCACTGTTATTCGGCGAAAGGCAAACAACCATAACTCTACATGATGGGGAATCAGGAACTACATTTGCCGAAATAACGCTTACCCCCGACCAACTGTCATCTGCATTGTCAAGGATTGGGCATACCCCATGCAAGATTCAATTGTTTGGTTTAGACCGCGTAAACAAAAAACTCGAAATAGATAATTTCAGGTTTGAAATACCAAAGGAAAAACCAACGAATGACCAATTGCTTTGGTTGTGCAAGAAAGCATTAAAAGAAATCGGGAAGGAAGATTGGACACCCGATAATTATTGGAATAACCAAACGACATTTGTCAGTGTCGGAAACAAGAACTACGCGCAAACCACTATTAGAAGGTGGGTATAACCAAGTTAAAACTCCCTAAATCGAAGCAAATTACAAGAACAACCAAAGTAAAACATACACCCACCATGAAAAATATGTTTGATAGTCCTGAATCATTCCAAGCATATGCTACCATAGAAGCAGGCATATGGATGATGTCAGAAATTCAAAAGGAATGGAATAAAAAACGAAGTCCTATCGAGAAAGCCGTTGACGAAGCAACAGGATTTGGAAGAGACCAAGATATAATGTGGTCGCAAAGTATAGTCGTCATTCTTGAAGATATTATTGTGGCTAAAAAGTTTATAGAAATGGATTTTGAATCAGACCAAACCATTCTTGATAGAACTAAAGAGCATATAAAACTCATGAAATCTGCATAGGTAAGCATTTAGAATACATAACCAACCACCAACCAATAATGAGACACTACATTGTACTGGACACGGAAACTACAGGAACACCCCACGACAAAGCATATAGGTTCCCCCCTATTTACTTAGAGGAATGGTGTATAAGGGCTATACAGGTAGCGTGGCAGGTATATGACGAGAGAGGAAAACTACTTAAAGAATACTGCAACCTGATTAAGCCCGTAGGATTTGAAGTACCCAATCAAGACTTTTGGATAAAGCACAATCTTACCCAAGATAGGTGCCTGAAAGAAGGGGTAAACCTTTTACAAGCAACCAAAGCCTTCATAGACGTAGTAAGCCGGTACGACAACATAGCATGGGTAGGTCATAACGCTGCCTTTGATAAGGGAATATGGGGATCAGAACTCGTAAGAGCCGGAGCCATAGAAAAGGGATTAGACCCACTCAAGCTATCCATAGCAGAAAGAGCCTCTTACATGCTCAAAACAGGCAAGAAACTCGATACCTACTGTACCATGCGGGGAACAATGAATTGGATTAAACTACCAAGCAAAAACGGGGGATTGGAGTATAAGTTTCCACGCTTAGAAGAAACGTATTCATGGTGCTTTCCGGGCGAAGTACCCATACAAGCTCATGACGCATTGGGAGATGTAAAAGCAACGGCACGTATCTTCTTTGAGTGCTTGAAAAAGGGCTACATGGAACTCAAACAACCAGCACCATCACTTTAAAATAGGGTTCTCACCAAGATAAAACACGACAATGCCGATTATTTTCAACAGAGAATGGGAGATGCCAAGTAAGTGGACGTTTACTATCCCATCTATAAAGCAGTTGATTTACAAATACTGTAAGGACGGCATCGGATGGATAGACCCTTTTGCGGGAGAAAATAGTCCGGCAGAGATAACCAACGATCTGAATCCTGAACGACCTACGCTATACCATATGAGAGCATGCGATTTTGCCACGACATTGCAGGGTAAGTACAAAGGCATACTATTTGACC
>Ga0316227_1000930_pt1 | contig 35901 bp, 23 predicted proteins | sample TBH18019metaG_FD_206012 | JGI IMG/M metagenome (GOLD analysis project Ga0316227, IMG submission 206012) | Freshwater microbial communities from Trout Bog Lake, Wisconsin, USA - TBH18019 | ecosystem: Environmental > Aquatic > Freshwater > Lake > Hypolimnion/Profundal zone | place: USA: Wisconsin... | reverse complement strand
AAGACCAGCAACGCATCCTGGAATTGCTCAAAGTGAAGCTGTAGCCATCATCGTGAAATCGAAACACGGCGCTAACCACTTCGCCGCCAATGGGCTAGTGTGTTTTCCATCCAAACAAAATGCGCTTAATCCGTAAATAGTTCGATCCAGAAGTGTGCAGGACATCTTCATTTAGTAGAATTCGCGGCGACAGCCGTCCGCGCCGCCCCACTTATCCAGTCAAGCGTTGCGACTCTCCCATCCACGGAGAATCTCCAGACGTCACCTTCGGTGCTGGCCAGCACTGTCTTTGGCGGCTGGCCAGACCTCGACCAGGACAGCGCGACCGCGTTGCGCCAAACCGCAGCCTCTTTGTGCAACCGGAGGGTGAACATCATCTGGTTCTTCTCTCCGTCGCGTCCTTGAATGGCGACGTCCTCGGCTGAGACGTTCATATCCGAGGAGACCACCAACGGTTCCAGGCGCAGCAGTGATTTGGCGCCGCGTATTAGAAAGGCGCGCCCTTCGCGCACGGCCTGCCGGCTTTCGGGATGGAAGCGCAACTCCAATTGCCGCGGCTTGTCGGTTACCACTTCGTCGCAAACCACCAGCACATCCGGCTTGAGGAAGAGCAGATGGCGCAGGTGGCGGCGCAAGCCCAGTTCGCGCGGGTAGGCATCTGTCGCATCGCCGCTCATCTGGTCCAGGACCGCAGTGGAAGAGGCGCGCACGATTTTCGGCCGGGCATTGCGGTCCAGGGCCTTGGTTCCATCAAACCATTGTTTTCCCTCGCCCATTTGCCCACGGCCATCCACCAGAAGCGTGTTGTGCTGGCCCGTCCATTTGGAGCGGTAGCCGTCGTCGCGGATCAGCCATTCGCCCGCGCCGAAGAGGACGAAATGATTGGCGTCGGGATGCACGTGGCCACCGCCGGCGTCGTAGCTGAAGTCCTGGACGGCCTTGTGTCCGAGGAAGGGCCCGCACTTGAAGACCACCAGCGATTCGTCTCCGGACCAATCCGAACGGCTGGACACGATCCCCATGTCCTCGAAGTGGCGTTGCGTGGGCAAGGAAGAGGGCGGCGTGGCGGGCAGGCCGGGATCATACCAAAGGAGGTTCAACCACGGCGCTTCGGGCGAAGCGACCTTGGCATCCTCGACCTGTTGCGCCAGCCACTGGGCGTTGCCGTCGTGGAACTCACTGGCCAATCCGCGCAGGAGGTAGTCCGGTCCGTACCAATGGCTGCGAGGGCAATCGGCAATATCAACGATGCAGTTATCGCGGGTCCAGGCATGGCGCGGCAGCGCCAGATATTGCGCGTAACTAGAGGTGTTGCGCCACCATGCGTTGGTATAGAGGTCCACGTCCAGGCGGGTGCGGGCGAGGTCCATGAACTTGAGCATGTATTCGACCCCATACTCCCAGTAGCCCACGCCTTCATGACTGGCCCCGTCCGGCCCCAGCGCGGCCATGGTCCGCTCAAACTTTTCCAGCGGCAGACCGATCCAGTTCGGCGCCTGATCCGCCTCGTCGAACAACGCCAATCCCGCCGCGGCCATCCCGGAGATGTTCACCCAAAGATGATTCTGGAGATACGAGTTTCGCCACCAGGCTTTGCCGGTTGCCACCGCCTCGAACATGGCGGAGGTTCGCCTGACCAGCGTGTCCCGAATGGCGCGCCGCGCGTCCTCGCCAAGGTCGGCATAGCACCAGTCATAGACCAAGCTCAAACCAAAGAGTTGATGTCCAGCGGCGAGGTCCAAGCCGTCGATGCGGCCCAGGCCCCACGTCGGGTAACCGCACGAGGCCACCGCCCACTGGCGCGCCGCATCGAGGTATTGCCTCTCGCCGGACAGGACCCAGGCCATCGCGAGCACCGGCATGGCATTGCCCACCTCGCGTTGCCAGAGTTGCTCGTCGCCACTGTAGTTGTCGTGTTCGCGGTAGGGTGGCGGGCCATCCTGGACGGCACGGTCGGCCTGCGAGCGGAGTTGCTGCCACAGCGCCGCATGGGTGGTGTGGATGGCTGCGCGCAACGCGTTGATTCGTGTGGCGTCGAGATAAAGTCGCGGGTGGATTCCACGGACCCTTTCCAGCGAAGGCAGGGGACGAAATCGGTCTGCTTCCGCATGATTTCCGTCCTCGCTGGTGGTGGCATCCTCGATAGCCCAGACCGTCATCGCCTTAAGCGGTTCCGCGCCCGTGACCGCGATACCTGTCCCCGTGATGGGCTGGGAAGCGTTGGCGTAAACCGCGCCTGTAGGGGCGTGGCCCCCCGGCAAACGAGCGGCGAGGAGAGCTTGGCTCCAGAAGGCATCCTCGATGGCCTGGTTATCGTTCAAGCGGGCTGATTCACCGCCCCAATCGTTGGCTCGGTGGTTGAAGCTATGGTTCATCACACCCCAGCCCGAATCGAGGAGAGCGTGGTTGTTGCCGATGGTCCCAACGATGAGGGCGGCGGAGCCGACGAAGGGGCGCTGGGCGCCACCGTCCACTCCCGGAGGAGCGTCGGTGTAGTGGTAATGCGCGAGGAATCCCACTGCGAAGGAAGCCGTCCACTTGGGTCCGTCGTCGATCTCAATCGCGTAGGCCCATCGCTTGCCGAATTTGAGGGTGCAAATCTCGGCCACAGGGGGCTTGTCCTCGCCCGGGGCGGGTCTCCAGGCCCAGGTCCATTCGGCCGCGGAGAGCGAACTGGCCAGGATCGCGTGCCAGAGCAGGATCGTCACTGAACCTGCCATCACGAATGTGCCGGACACCGAGTTCCAGTAGGCGCGGCTTGAGGATGCCTTCAAAATCGCCGTAAGTGGTATCGGAGTACCCGAGGTGGTGGAATCCCCGGCAGAGCGAGGGGTCGGGAGAGCCAGCGAGTGCAGAGTCAGGCGTTCTACCCCAGGCTCTTCAAGAATTTCGCGCAACCCTCCATGATGGCGGGGTTGGATTCCATCTCAACGAAGATGTATTTCAATCCGCCCACTCTTGCGGCGGCAAAGAAATCCTTCCAGTCGACGATGCCGGTACCCATGACCACCTCCTTGGTATGGTCGTCCGGGGCGTAGTCTTGGAGGTGGGCCGAGATGAAACGACCGGGGAACCTGCGGAAATAGTCCTGGGCCTTGTAACCCGAGGTGATCGCAGCGACCTGAAATTGCATTTTTACAAGTGAGGGGTCGAGATGATCGAGCATCAGGTCGTATTGCGGGCGGGCATCCAGCTTCGCGTCGAATTCACCATTGTGGTTGTGGTAACCGGCCACCATGCCGCCTTTCTTCACCAGCTCTCCGAAATGGTTCATCTGCTGGCAGCGCTGCTTGACCTCATCCGCGGTCTTGGCCATGAGTCCGCCGGAACAGACCATGTGCTTGAGCCCCAACTGGTTGGCGAACTCGATGCGCTCGGCGAGGCGGTTGTCATCCATGATCTCGTTCCAGACGAAGTGGCAACTGCCGGTTTTCAGGCCTGAGTCGTTGGTGATCTTCTTCAGTTCCTTGCCAGAGTATTTGACCAGCGGCGTGAAGGGTCCCTGGTAGCCTTTGGGGCTGCACCATTCCACAGTGGTGTAACCGTAGCCGGCCAATCGGCCCATGGTCTCTTGGGGTTTCTGGGAGATTTCGTCCCGGAACACGTAGGACTGGAAGCCGATGGGCAGGTTGAGGTCGTTGCCAGGCGCAGTGGCCTGGGCCCAGCCGCGCATCTGAGTGAGGGCTCCGGAAGCGGCGAGGCCGGTAATCGCTTTACCCAGGAAGGATCTTCTATTCATAAGGTCGGTTGAGTTGCTGTTGATAGTGGGACGTTGGCAGGGCGGGTGTGGGACGTCAACGCGTTTCTCGTGGATGGATCCGCCTCCGTCAGGCTGGGAAATAAGCCGACGCGCGATCCAGACGCCTTGCCAGTTCACTGGCGTAAATCCGACCGAGGGTGCCGGCATTGGCTCGCATCCAACTGGTCAGCCGCGTTTCACCGGCGGGCGGCGTATCCACGTAGAGCAAACCATCCATCAGACCTTTGATTTCCTCGCGGGTGATGAAGGTGTCGTGCTGAAACCAACCCAGCACGCGGCTGGCTGCGTATCCCACGCCGGGCGAAACGGAAACGAGGCGGCGCTTGCGCCCGATGGCCTGGCCGACAGCCTCGACCAGCGCACGATAGGTGAATGTTTCCGGCCCAATGGCGTTGATAATTTTATTATCGTGGCCTTGACCCTGGTCGGCGGCCAGGTCCGCCAGATCCTCGACATAAATCGGCTGCAAGCGATACGAGCCGTCGCCGAACACCGCAAACAACGGGAACCGTCGCAATGCCCAAGCGATGTTGTTGATCAGAATGTCCTCGCGGCCAAACAGCACCGTCGGGCGGAGGATGGCATATTCCATTCCGCTCTCCCGCAGCGCCCGCTCCAGGTGCGCCTTGCCCGAGAAATATTCCAGCGGCGAGTCTTCGCGCGGATTGGTGATGCTGACATGAACCACGCGCCGGACGCCCGCACGCCGCGCGGCAGCAAACAACGACAGCGTGTTTTTCACGGCTTGGTGATGCGTGAACGTGGCGTGGTTGAAACGCACCCAGTAGGTGTTGTAAAGCACGTCCACGCCGGCCATCGACCGCGCCAGCTTTTCCGAATCGTCGAATGCGAGCGGAAACGCCTGGACTCGATCGCCAAACGGATTTGCCCGCGTTAGCGAATTGGTCAGCGTGATCACTTTGCGGCCTTCGTGCAACAGACGGGTGGCTAGGTAGCGACCGGAGTAGCCAAAGGCTCCGGTTATGGCGTGAATGGTTTTATTGCCCATACGTCTTTAAATACTGTAAAGTGTGAAAAGTTAGTCTAAAGACACTATTTCAACCACTTGCCGATCTGCGCGCCCAGTTTCACCAGCTTGACTCGCGACCCGAGGGGCAGCCGACGAACGTCGCCGAACCAACCGTCCATCAGCTCGAAAAACTGCCGCATTTCTGCCAGCCGCTGCCGGGTGTGCGAGTCGACCGCCGGGTCGGCATCCAATTGTGCCGAGGTTTCACGAAGCACCTTGAGCGTCGGATCCATTTCGCGCCGCTTGCGCTCGTCGAGCAGGATTTCAAACATTTGCCAGACATCTTGAATGGATTCAAAGTGTTCCCGACGGTCGCCCATGACGTGGACGACCTTCACCACCCCCCAGGTCTGTAGTTCTTTCAGACTGTTGCTGACGTGGGACCGCGCCACGCCGAGCACCTCCACAATCTCGTCCGCCGTCGGCGGCTTGGGGGAAAAATATAGCAGCGCGTGGATCTGAGCCACCGTGCGGTTGATGCCCCAACGCGCGCCCATCTCACCCCAATGGAGCACCATTTTTTGAAGGACGGGATTTGATTCAATTTCTGTCATGACAGGAATATAAGAAACATCGTTGGTCAGTCAATACCTATGTTTCCCATTGCAGGATAGGCGCAATCCGTTCGCATAGTTCACGCTGCCGCCTTTTTTTCGTATTCCTCCAGTGACGGGATTTTCACGGAGGGCCGCTTCGCGTACGCCCGAAGCACGGCTTTGCTGTTATGGCCGAGGTTCTCCAGGGCAAATCGCTCCGGCATTCCCGCCGTCTTGGCGCGCTTAAGCCCAGACATATCTCCAACGCTGCAGCGCGGCGCCATGCAGCGCGGCGCCCTTGACCCAGGCGTGATCCGGGGTTAGAAGGCAGGTATGAGATTCATCGCTCCGATCTTTGCCGTTTGTTCGCTGGCTCTTTTTGCCATCTCCGCGGAGGCCGCCGCGCCAACCGCCGAACAGGTGCTCGTTCCGGCCAAGGCGAAGGCCGCCACCGAGCAGAAGGCCATTTTCCTGCATTTCGGCGCTTCCTGGTGTGTGTGGTGCAAGCGCCTGGATGCCTTCCTGGACCGGCCCGACATCAAGCCGGTGTTTGAGAAGTATTTCATACCGGTCAAGCTGGTGGTGCAGGAGCATGACAAAGACAAGGCCCTGGAAAATGCGGGGGCCGACGCCCTGTTCAAGGAGTTTGGTGGTCCGGCCGGTTTGCCATACTCCGCCTTCCTGGACGCAAAGGGTGGCCTGATAGTGAACTCCCTGCGCGAGGGCCAGAACATCGGCTATCCGGGCGAACCCCAGGAAATTGACTGGTTCCTTCAAATGATGAAAAAGGCCGCGCCCAAGATGTCCGACGGCGACCTGAAGACCATCGAGACGGTGCTCCGGAGTTTCAAGCGGACGTGAGGCTCAAGCGGGTGGCTTGAGGAAGGCCCGAAACCGGGCTATCTTCGCCAGGTACCATGAATGCACACTTCCGCATCCGAAGGTCGGCGTGGAGGCTTCGGCTCCGACGGCTCGCGATGCTTTCGGGCGGGTTTACGCTGATCGAACTCCTGGTGGTGATTGCCATTATCGCGATTCTGGCGGCCTTGCTCCTGCCGACCCTGGCATCAGCCAAGGAAAAGGCCCGGCGTACGACCTGCCGGAGCGCCCTCCGGCAGCTCGGTCTGGCGGTGCAGATGTATGGGAGCGACAACCGGGAGACCGTGCCTACCGGGGTACGGGACGATGGGGGTGAACACACCATTTGGATCGGCACCAATACCTTCAATGCCATTCGGTCCTACAGCGGCACGAACATGAGCACCTGCCCGAGCCTGGCCGGGTCCTTCCAGTATTACGAGGCTCCTTACGGCTGGGTCATCGGCTACAGTTACAACGGCGGGCACAAGACGCCCTGGCCGGGCCAGCCAGGTCCCCCCTGGACCTCGCCGCAAAAGCTCACCGACAGTGCCTTGCTAACGCTGGCTTGCGACCTGAACCAGTGGGCCGAACCCAGCGGTGGTTCGGGATGGGTGATCGCCCCGCATGGGGCTACCGGAGCTGCGCAGCAAGGGGGCGATCCATTCCTGAGCGTCAAGACCCTCACCACCTCGCTCCAGGCCGGGGGCAAGGGGGGCAATGTGCTTCTGCTGGATGGCTCGGTGCCGTGGAGGAATCTCCGCCAGACCACCAACTATGCCGCCTCACAGTTCGGAAGCGGTTATTGGAATGCCTGGTGAGCGAGGTCATGGGGTGGGAAGCAAGCGACCCGATATGCCGGCGGCCTCGCACACCGGACAGGTTGGTATCTCAGGCATAGTGCTGGTCCGACATGTGCGGGAACATAGTCGGCGCGCACTTAACGAAGAGGAGGGTGTCGAAGTTCAGCAGCGGGTTGTTCAGGGCCATTCGACGCACGGCCCAATGGGCTCGGAAATAGCGCTCGCGGCGGGTGTCATCGGAGGCATCGGACGGGAGGGTGTCCTGCTGGCGATCGGCGCGGATCAACTGGCAGAGAGTTTGCAGCCCGTGAACCGAACCGGCCGGCCCGTTGGCGCAGACGATTCCATCGGGCCGCACTTCGAGGGTGTACCCGTCGGGGGCGCCTTGCTGCGGGGCGGCGGGCCAGGCCACGGCGCGAGTTTCGGCACTCAGGCGAAAGCAGGGCAAGCTCGATCCCAACCGGCGGATGGCGGGCAAAGGCAGACCAGCAGCGGTGAGTTCCGGGTTCAGGGTGCGATGAACCGCGTCGACGCCAAAATCGGCAATTTCGCAGAACAGGGGACGAGGAAAATGGCCGGTTTCCGCGACGGAGACACTCTTAGGGAAAGGCACCAACCGCAGGTCGAGGGCGTTGGAGCGGTTGTCCCCTGCCGCATCGGCGGCGGGGGCGGGGAAAGGACAGGCGACCATCAGGGCAAGCACCCAGGCCCAGGATCGGTGAGAGGAGCTAAGAGTTTTCACAGAAGGAGCTAAGGCCGCTGACGATAGATGATCAGGGCCGCCGCCGGCCGGGTGTTGAGCGACACCAGCAGTCCCTCGTCCATCAACTGGCGACCGCTCACGGCGAATCCTCCATGCTCGTCGGCGTTGGTCAGATCATAAGTGGCGGCCGGGTCCAAGCCCGCCAGGCGAAGGCGAGCCGACTCGTAGGGGCTATCGGGCCGGCGGAAGGCCTGGACGACGTCCTGTTGCCGGGCGGGCCAATCGAACTGGTAAGCCAGCCAGACATCCGAAGCGGCGCTCCAGGAGGTGAGAGGATAGTAGTCGCCGTTGAGGATGATGGGGGCAACTTGTTGCCATTCCTGGTGGAGCGCGCGCAGCAAGGCAAAGTCGAGATCCTGACGCCGGGCATCGTAACCGATGCCGGTCATGGGAGCGATGCCGCTGCGGAAGCCGTATTTTTCAACTCGATCGGCGGGATAGACCGGGGCGCCGAAGTAGGGCACCCAGAAGGCAATGCCGTAGAGCTGGGTCTGTTTGGCCGTGAGATTGGGGTATTCCATGTCGCTCTTGTGGAGCGGCACGGAACGACGCAACGTTTCGAGGTCGTTTCGCCGCCCGCCTGAGGCGCAGGTATCAATGAGCAGACCGGGGTGCCGGCGACGGAGTTCATCCCAGAAGGCCAGGTAGCCGGTGACATGGCGGATTTCCGTGAGGCCCTGGCGGTCGGGGGCGTCATTCCCTCGCCAATAGCCCAGCGGAGGGAAGTTAAAATCCTGGCGGTAGATATCGATGCCCTCGTCGGTCATCACCTTGTCGATGTGGTGGATGACCCATTGCCGGGCGGCCGGGTTGCCGAGGTCGAGGAGCTTCTGTTTGCCATCGGCGCCCAGCAGCCAGTCGGAGTGGTTTTCGTAAAGCGAGGTGCCGGGGGTTACACGCTCCGGTTCGAACCAGAGGAGGGTCTTGACTCCCTGCTGGTGGGCGTGATCACAGACCGCCCGCAGGCCATTGGGGAAGCGCTGGCGGTCAACCTCCCAAGTGCCGACGTTCCACCAACCCTCCCGGAAGGTGTACCAGCCAGCATCCATCCACCAGAAATCGAGGTGGACTCCGTGGGTGCTATAGCCGTCGATGAACTGCTTCTGGTTCTCCTCGGTGGCGTGCTGCATCTCGCTCAGTTGATTGGCGCTGGAGGCGGGGAACAAGGGGGACGGCAGCGCGCCGTTGAGCCGGGGGAGATTGCAGACGCGCATCCAGTCCCGCCAGACATTCTGGGCTCGCACCCAATCGCCCCCGTTCCAGAATTGCAAGACTATGAGCGGGGTGCGCGCTTCCTCCCCCGGATGCAGTTTGAAGCGGGTTAATTCCTGGCCTGCGCGAAGGGCGATGCCGGTCTGGGCGTTGCGGGTAAAGGTCGCCGCCCATTGGCCCGGCCAGCCCACGGCGACGATGAGGCCTTCGCGGCCCCAATCGAGATCGAAATAAGGCCAGACCTCGTCGCTGCCACGACCGCCACTCGGGGCGAACCGCCGTTGGGCGTTAGGTCCGAGCGGAGTCACGAACGGCCGGTAATCATCGGAGTTGGCTTGGCTGCCCGCCCAATGATGCAAGACGAATTCACCGTCGGTCCGACGCTGGAAGGTGGTGTCGAGGGCCGCGATGTCGGAGATGAGGGCCGTGTCATTGGTGCCGGTGTTTTTGAAATAGAGGGTCCATTCCACGGTGGGAAAGGCGCGATACTCGACCAGGACGCGGCGGACTTCGAGACCGGCGTCGCCTACCCGCCAGGTGGTCTCGTGAATGACGCGGTTGGTCCCATCGGGTCTGGAGGTGTGAACGCCCTCGCCCGTCCAGGCTTTGCCGTCGTAACGAAAGGAGAACGGGGCCGCAGTCCGGTTGGTGGTGGTATCGGCCAGCCACTGGCCGGCCCGCTGCATTTCCTGCGGTATTATGACCGCCGAACGGCTGCTCAGCGCCAACGCCAGCAGGAGGCCGGAGCAGAATCCGATGCCGGGGGCGTGGCGGCCGTGGGAACGCGAAAGCGCCGATGGAAAAGAGCTTTGTGCGGGCCGGTTCATGGCCTGCGGTATACACCGCCGGTGCGCAAGGTCAAGCGGAAGCGAAGACACGAGTTTGGAGAATCAGTGCCCTCGCCCAACAGTCCGACACACCAGCCAACAATGCCGCCTGGGAAGCGGCGAACGTGGAGAGGCGTCGCTTGATGCCATGCAGCGGAGTCAGCCCCGTCTGCGGTCCCTCGTCGTGCCTGCGGCTGACGGGTCGAACCATGCCGCAAAGCGGCTATCCCCTCTACGTGGGGGCTTGACGCAGCCCATCACGGGAGCCACGGTCGCGGCGGAAAATGTCCGTGCGAAGCCTTGGCCCGAGGGCTATGCTCATTGCGTTGTGACCACGAAAAGTCTCCTGCGGGCCGGTTTGTGGACCGGCATCGCCGCTGTCGGGCGCTACGGGGATGAACCCAGGCGCCATGACAAAGGCCTCATATACGCCCTGACTTTCGGCGGGCTGGTTTGTGTGCCCGCCACCGGCCTGTCTGTCTTCCGTGCCCAGATTGATGGCGGCTGCCGCATTGAGATGGAAGGCGAGGATGCGCTCGTTTGGGAGGGCCAGCACGGTACCACGGAAAAGGCGATACTGCGGCACCTGGCCAACAGCGACCATACGGTGGCGGTGACGTGCTTGTATGATCAACTCCCGGCCAGAAACTTTCGCCTCGAATGGGAAGGTCCGCATCTGCCGCGCCACAACATCCCGCTGGAGGGGTTGCGGGTCGCGGATGCCGGCAGGGATCCGGTGCCGGCGGTCACCGCCGCCCCCCCAGGCGATGGCACGGGGAGGGTCAAAGTCAAGGTGGAGGCGCGAGGCCGTCAGTCGAACCGGACGCGCTTGTTCCTTGGGCCGTTGCAATTGGCGAAGAGCGGCGGCCTTGCGGTGGCCTACACCGGGCCTTTGTCGCGAGGCACGAACACGCTGCGGTGTCGGGTGGTGTACGATGACAAACATTTGGTTGATTCCGATCCCGTCTTTCTCGACGTGAGCCGCAAGGCCGTGTCCGATGGCTGGACGGTGCGCTACGCCAGGGAGCGGGGCAAGCAGAGACTTTTGATTTTGTGGAGATCATCTTGGGGATAGTCGAAGTGGTACTGGCCGGTTTGATCAGCGGCAGTGGGGCCTGGCCCATGAAGTTGCTGCGGCGGTACCGATTTGAGCACTGGTGGTTCGTGGGAACGCTCTCGGGCCTGGTCGTGTTTCCCTGGCTGGTCACGGTGGTTTTTTGTCCCCACCTGGCCGTTGCGCTCAATTCCATTGCCTGGCCGCCACTCTGCAAAGCGAACGCGTGGGCCATCGGATGGGGCGTCGCGAGTGTTATGTGCGGGTTGTGTTATGTTCGTCTGGGGCTGGCGCTGACGACGGCGGTGCTCAGCGGCCTGGGGATCTGCCTGGGAGTAACGATCCCCTTGGTTTTCAAAGGGTCTGGAGTGTTTCAGCAGGCGCCGCCACTCCTTTCCCCGGCTGGGCGCCTGATTTGCATCGGCGCCGCCGTGGCGGTGCTGGCGGTCATCTACGCGGGTGTGGCCGGTTATGGCCGGGAGCAGGCGCGCGGCCGAACCCGCACGGGGTCGAACCGCTTCGCTATTTCGCTGATGCTGGCCCTCCTCGCGGGCGTTCTCTCCTGCGGTTACACGTTTTCGTTCGTTTACAGCCAGGGGCCGGTGATATCTGCTTTGAAGGCGCAGGGCGCGAGCGAGGTGGCCGCTTCGTTTGCCGTTTGGGCGCTGGCGCTGGCGGGTGGGGCCCTGGTGAGTGTCGGGTATGCAGCGTGGCGGTTGACCGGAAATAAGTCCTGGGGCGTGTTTTTAGAAAGCCCGAAAGAATTTGGCCTGGCACTGGTAATCGGCTTGAACATCTCGGTCTCTATTGCCCTGCTGGGCAGCGGCATGCTGCTGATGGGGGCGATGGGGGGATCGGTGGGGACTGGATTGCAGCAGATCGCCTGGATGCTCGGAGGGCAAGCGGCCGGCTTCCTCAGTGGCGAATGGCGTGGAGTCAATGGCCGGCCGAGAAAATGGATGCTCACGGCGATGGGGTTGCTGATGCTGGCCGCGTTGCTCATGGCGGGCGGGAATTTCTTTGCACGATCCGGAGTTGCACCTTCGCCTTAACGCGTTAGTATCGTCGGGACACCAACGTGGCCGCGATACGCATGAAAGCGCCAAAAGAACCGACCGGCCTTCGGACCTCGCCGGCCGAACCCGCGGGCAAACCGCTGCGCATCCTGCTCGCCATGCGGTGGTATCGTCGGCATCTGCATGAGGGCGCGGCGGCTTGTTGCCGGGAGCAGGGCTGGGCGTTGGATTCGCTGGATCATTCTCCGGATTTGCACGCCGCCAGCCTGTGGGATGGCATTATCGTGTTGCATCAGAGCGTCGAGGGCTTGCAAGGCCTCTTTCGCAAAGGGGTTCCGGTGGTCACTCTTGCCATGAATGAGCGCGGGCAATTTCGCCTGCCTTGTGTCTGCCAGGATCAGCACGCCATCGGCGCCATGGGGGCCCGGCATTTGTTGGAGCAGGGCTTCCGGCGACTCCTTTTTTGCGGCTATCGGGATGCCATTTCCCACGCCCGCTTTGCCGGGTTGCGTGCGGCAGCCAGAAAACACCAGGTATCCGCCCATGAGATTTGCCTGCCGCACCGAACCCCCGCGGCGGCGGGGCCGGACTTTCTCATGCGCTGGCTTTCCTCGCGCTTGCTTGAGGAAAGGCCGCCCTTCGCGGTGATGGCCGCGCATGACTTGCTGGGGATTACGGTCATGGATGCCTGTCGAACGGTCGGTCTGAAGACCCCGGAGCAGGTCGCCGTGCTGGGGGTGGACAATGAAGAAATCATCTGCGAGTGCGCCGCAGTTCCCTTATCCAGCGTGGATAATAACCTGTTCCGGCAAGGTTATGAGGCGGCCAAACTGCTCGGCGGCATGGTGCGCGGAATGGAGCCTCCCGAGGGGCCCGTGTTGATTCCTCCCCGGCGGGTGATCGTCCGCTCCAGTTCCGACACCATTGCCGCCCCGGAGCCCCGGCTGGCCCAGATCCTCCAGTATCTTCACGACCAGGCCGATGATCCCGAGGTGAACGTGAATGGAGTCAGCGCCCGGTTCGGGTTTTCCCGGCGGGCACTGGGGGAACTTTTCGCCCATGCCGGGTTGAGGTCTCCCGGACAGATGCTCCATGAAGTCCGCCTGCGCAAGGCCTGCTTCCACCTGGAGGAAACCTCCTTGTCCGTCAATGAGGTGGCCAAACGCAGCGGCTTCGCTTCCGCGCGGAGCTTCTGCCGCTTTTTCCGCAAACTGAAGGGGAGCAGCCCCGAGACCTGGCGGCAGACGGCAAAAGCCTGAACGCACGGCTGCGAAGCGGGTGAGGGCCTTTGGGAACAAAATGTCCATTAGTTTGCCCAAAGTGTCCATTGCGACAAGCTTACCTTTTCGAGAATACTCATGGAAGTTATGACTCTCACAACACAGCGCCTATTTCAGCCCGCCATGAAGACATCCTTTGAAATCATCGCGATCGTCGCGGGACTCCTGCTGGCCGCCCCGTCCCCGGCGGCCAACATCACCATGAACGGGACGGATGCCGCGGGCACCAGTTCCTTCAATACGGGCTTGCACTGGACGGGCGGAGCGGCGCCGACCGGTGGCAATGCCTACTTCACGGGCGCCTATACGCTGCGCACCCCTTCCAGCTCCGGCAGCTATGCGTTTGCGGGCGATTCGCTCTCCATCGACGCCGGGGGATCCATGAACCTGAAAACGAGCCCGGGCACGCTCACGTTCAACAATCTCATCCTCAATGGCGGGAAGATGGCGAATGGCCAGGGCGCCGTCACCCTGGCGGGCAATATCACTGTGGCGGCCAACAGCACGCTGGACACCCAAACCCGCAATACCACCAACAGCGCCGCCATCAGCGGCACGTACAACCTTACCGAGTTGAGCCTCTCCGGCGGTGGGGGGACGGTGGGGTCGTATACGTTGAATGTCCCCAACCCTTTCAGCGGTCAGTGGATCATCAACGACGCCAGCAATAGCGTCGGACTCGTTGCTGTGCTCGTGCTCGGCGAGCCCAACGCGCTGCAGAATGGCACGCTCTCGTTGACCACCACCAGCATCAACTCGCTGAAGTTCGGCCCCGGCATCGGCACCTTCACGCTGGGCGGGTTGGCCGGGACGGGCAGTTTCGCCCTGACCGACACGGCCAGCGGCGCCATCACGCTGCAAGTCGGCAACAACAACGGCTCGACGACCTATGCGGGCGGGCTGAGCGGGGTCGGCGGCAATGTGACGAAACTGGGGAACGGCACGCTGACGCTCAACGGGACGAATACCTATACCGGCGCGACCACCCTTAGCGCCGGCACACTCGCCTTGGGCAGCAAGGGGTCGATCAGCAACTCCAGCTCGATTTCCATCGCCGCCGGCGCGACTTGCGATGTCTCCGCCATCGCCAACTTCACTTTTCCCGGAACCAACTTTAGCGCCAGCGGCACAGGCACGACGCCGGGCACCTCGGCCGCCGCCATTACTGGCGGCGCCACGGTCAGCCTGGGCACGCAGCCGATCACGCTGACCTACGACGGCTCCCATCCGGCGCTGTATGTTCCGCAAGGCACGTTGGTGCTGAACAGCAACACGTTCATCATTAACACCAGTTCGGCGCTCGCCCAAGGCACTTACCCGCTGATCCAGCAAGCCGCTGGCAGCATCGACGGCACGGGACCCTACGCCTGTTATGCCACCACTGCCATTGGCCCCAACAGCATCGGCTACATCGCGGTGGTTGGCGGGACGGTGAACCTCGTCATCGTCGCGGCAGGCGCGCCGGTCAATTTGGCGTTGATCTCGGGCAACCACCAGCAAGCGGGGTTGGGCAAAAGGTTGCTGAGTCCGCTGGTGGTCAAGGTTACCTCGGGCAATGGGCTTCCGGTCTCGGGCGTCGATGTAACCTTCGCCATCACCTCGGCGCCCGTCGGAGCGACGGGTCAATCCCTTTCCGTCGCCGATGTGACCACCGATGGTAACGGTCTGGCCGCGAGCGCGTTGACTTTGGGGAACCTCTCGGGAACCTATACGGTGACGGCGTCGGCCTCGGGTCTAGTCCCAGTGACCTTCACCGCCGCCTGCGCGGCCATCGCCAAGGCCGCTACCGGCACCGACCTCACGGTCGGCGGAAGCTGGACGAGTGGCGGCGTTCCCGATTCTACGAACGTCGCCACGTGGGTCAGCAGCTCGCTGGGGGCAGGTCTCACGTTGGGCACTTCCGCCTCGTGGAGCGGCCTGGATGTGGAGGGCGCCTTGAGCGACGTCGCCATCACTGGCGCCGGTACGCTCACGCTCGGCGCGAACGGCATAGATATGTCCGCGTCGCCGGTCAATGTGTCGCTGGGCAATCCCCTCGTCCTGGGTGATAATCAAATCTGGGCGGTGAACACGGGCGTGGGGCTGACGGTGTCGGGAGTGATTACTGGCTCCGGCGTGGGACTGACGCTGCCGGGCGGCGGCACGGTGACGCTCTCCGGGGCGAACACCTACAGCGGGGCCACCACCCTTGGCGCAGGGACGCTGGCGCTCGCGGGCTCGGGCGCGGTGAGCCAATCCGCCGTCACTCTTTCCGGTGCCAGCGCCGTCCTGGAGGTCAGCGGCATTACCGCCGGCACGCAGATCGGCTCCCTGAGTGGTGCTAGCGGCTCGACCCTCTCGCTGGGGAGCGCAAGCCTCGCGGTGGGCGGCCTTAGCACCAGCACCACCTTCAGCGGCAACATCCAGGATGACGGTGCCGGCAACAGCGTCTTGAACAAGGTAGGCAGTGGCACGCTCACGCTCGACGGCTTCAATAGCTACTCCGGCACCACTACTATTTCGGCGGGAACGTTGCAGATTGGCGCTGGCGATGTCACCGGGGCGATCGGAACGGGGCCGGTAAACAATAACGCCATCCTGGCTTTCAACCTGAGCGGGCCCCTGGAGGTGGATGCCGCCATCGCTGGCAGTGGCGCGCTGCAACAGCTTGGCGCTGGAACCACGATGCTGACGGGCGCCAATACCTATGGCGGCGGCACGACGCTCAAGGCCGGCGAACTCTCGATCGGGGAATACGCCAACCTCCCCGCGACCGGACAGCTGACGTTCAATGGCGGCACGTTACAAGTAACCGGCATCGATGTCACCAACCTCGATCCCTACACCGTTAACTGGAGCAGTTTCAACGGCGGCTTCGATGTTAACAACAACGCCAACACCTTGACCGTGACCAACGTCATCGGTGGCAGTGGCAGCCTGAACAAAGTGGGGAGCGGCATGTTGCTGCTGGCCGCCTCGAATTCGTTCAGCGGTGGTCTGACTTTCAGCGGCGCGACTTTGACGGCGGGCGCCGCCGGCGCCTTGGGCAACGGCTTCGTAACCGGCAGTAACAACGCGGTCCTGCAATTCAATACTCTCGGCAATGCGACCTTCACCAACGCCATGAACCTGGCAGCGCGGGACTACAACTCGATTGTCAATAATTCCAGCACCTCCACTATTACCCTCAACGGGAATATTGCCAATACGGGCGGCAACTTCTTCACCTTTGTTGGTCAAGGGGCCAGCGCTGCTGGTTTTGTGCTGGGCGGCAGCAACACCATCAACCTCTCACGGTTCGTCATCAAGAATGCCTCGGTTACCCTGGCCAATAACAACGCGGCCAGCGCCCCCAACTTTCCTCGGATCAGTCTCGGCGATTCCGGTGGCACCAACGCGGCGGTTTACCTGCTCGACGGGATCACCCAAGCGCAGAAGGTCGTGGACGCCAACAACAACGATATTAACGGGTCGACCTTCACGGTGGGCATGACGACCCCGGGCACCTCGACCTTCAGCGGTGCCGCCGCCGGCAACGTGGCGGTGGATTTGCATGTCAGGAGCACCGGCGGCGCCAACACGGCCTGGAATTTCGAGGCCGATGCGGGGGCCACGGTCAAGTTCACCGGCGCAATTGTCAACACCGGCAGCAATGTCAATGCCCCGCTCACCAAGATCGGGTCCGGCACCGTGATTTTCAGCGGCGTCAACACTTACGCGGGAAGCACGCTGATCAATAATGGCACCCTGACGGGCGTGGTGGGCGGAAGTTGCGCCAACAGCGACGTGACCGTCGCGGCCACGGCCGGCAATACTGCCACCCTGGACGTTTCCGTCACAAACAATACGAGCCAGTGGACTTGTGCGAGTCTGACCGTCAATAGTGCCGGGGCCAGTTCCGGGTTGCAGTTTGACTTCGGCGCGCTGACGCCCAGCGCGACGGTTCCACCATTGAACTTGACCGGAAGTGTGACCTTCGCCACCGCGCCTGCCGTCACCATCTCCGGTAGCAGTCTGCCGGTGAGCACCGGCGACGGATATCCGTTGCTGACGTGGGGTAATGGTCCCGCCCCCAGCCTGGGCGGAGTAGCCTTGACACTGCCATCGGGCATTGAGGGCAGCCTGGCCAGCGCGGGCAGCACCCTGTACCTGCAAATCAGCCGCGGCACCCCTCCGAACACGCCCACTAATATCAGCTACAGTGTCACCGGCACCACCCTGACCATCAGTTGGCCGGCCAGTTACCTGGGCTGGATTCTCCAGTCACAGACCAACGTGCTGAGCGTCGGTCTCAAAAAGAACTGGTATGATGTGTCCGGCAGCGGCAGCATCTCCTCGACGAATCTGCCGATCAATCCAGTGAACCCCTCGGTATTCTATCGCCTGCGGCACCCCTAATTCAGTCTTGCCGTTCGAGCCACCGTGGTGGCGGACGTCCTGGCTGGTCCCAGCCTCCGCCCTGCGGCGGGCAGCGGGAGGCCAGCGGGCAAGGCCGCCACCTCCGGACCATCACAACCACCGTTACTGTTTGCGCCCCAGAAGCGAAGACCTGGGCCTCGCGTTGACGGCGAAGCTCATGGGCCGACCTCGCTCATATCCCAGGAATTTGAAAATGAACTATTGCATGACAAGTCGTAGCCTGGCCGCTGCCAGGACTCGCATTGACGGCCTGACCATGGTCGTGTTGGGCCTATTGCTGGCCGGACCAACTCACGCCGCCGAACAGACCGGGCTGAAGCGGGACGGCACGCCGGCCGAGATGTGGGGCGCTGGCGGCACCAGGACGAACGGCGTTCGCGGCGCGTGGCTGAAGGACTCCCGGTTCGCGATGTTCATCCACTGGGGGCTGTACTCCGAACTGGGCGGACAATGGAACGGCAAGACCTATTATGGCATCGCGGAATGGCTCATGAACCGCGCCAGAATTCCTGCCGGTGAGTATGCGCAGACGGCGGGTCAATTCAACCCCACCAACTTCAACGCCCGCGAGTGGGTGGAACTGGCCAGGGCCGCCGGGATGCGCCACATGATGATCACGGCGAAGCATCACGAGGGTTTTGCCATGTTCGATTCGACGGTCAGCCCTTACAATATCGTGGCCGCCACGCCCTTCCATCGCGATCCGCTCAAGGAACTGTCTGCGGCTTGCCGCGCTCAGGGCGTGCGGCTGGGATTCTATTACTCACAGACCGTGGACTGGCACGAGCCTGACGCGATGGGCAACACTTGGGACTGGCCGGAGCAAGGCCGCGATTTCCAGCGTTACCTGAAGACCAAAGCCATTCCGCAGATCGAAGAGCTGCTCCGTGGCTACGGCTCGGTGGCGGGCATCTGGTTCGACACGCCGGGGCCGATCAAGCCGGCTGAGTCGAAGCTGCTGGCGGATCTGGTTCACCAGCTCCAGCCCCAGTGTCTGGTGAATAGCCGCATTGGCAACCACCTCGGCGACTACGACACCCTGGGCGACCAGGAAATCCCCCCCCTGCCGCGGTCCGGTCTGTGGGAGACGCCCGACACTCACAATGACACCTGGGCCTACGCCAAAAACGATCATAACTGGAAAAGTCCGACTGAGATTGCGGAGCGCCTGGTGAGTGTGGTCAGCCGCGGCGGCACGTATATGCTCAACGTCGGCCCGGACGGCACCGGGCGCATCCCGGAACAATCCGCCCGCATCCTGCGTGAAGTCGGTCGCTGGGTCCATGCTCACGAGGCAGCCATCGAAGACACCGACCCGACCCCGTTGGGTGCGCTCGCCTGGGGCGAATGCACGCGGCGCGGCAACACGCTGTTTCTCCACGTGTTTCATTGGCCCGCTGACGGACGGTTGATGGTGCCCGGCCTAAAGACGAAGGTGAACGGTGCCCGGTTGGAAGCCGGCGCGAGACTGCCCGTCAAGACCAAGGCGGAAACGGTGGAAATCACCTTGCCGGCACGACGGCCGGATGTCCTCATTCCGGTGGTGACCGTGGAACTGGCCGGGCCGGCCGAGGCGAGCCGCGAACACTCGGTGCTCAACGCTTGCCGCAATGAACTGAAAACCGGGGAGGCGACGCTGACCGGGTGCCAGCACACCAAAGTGGATTGGATGGAAAAGTTCGGCGACTGGAAACACGCCGAGTGCGTGGCGGGCTGGCAAGGCGCGGCCAGTGTCGCGGCCTGGGACTTTCGCACCTTGGAACCGGGTTCGTTCTACCTCGACGTGGAATATACCTGTCCCGCTGAGGACGACTATTCGGAGTGGCGCACGCGCTGGGGCGATACGGAACTGACTTTCCCCCTGATCGACACCGGGGAACGTCCGAAGCGCGAAGCCTTCGGCGGAGCCCTACCGCGCTTCCGCACCTACCGCGTGGGCGTGGTCGATGTGCCCAAACCTGGTGCCCAGCGCATCACCCTCAGCCCCACCGGGCCGGCCGGCAAAGGTGTCCGCATTTCCTCGCTGAGCTTGGTGCCGATCGAGTAGTATTGCCTGGCGAGTTGAAAATGAGCCATGAGAACGTTGCTGCCGCTCTGGGTCTGTTGCTGGCTCTCGCTGGCGCTCCCCGCAGGGGCGGCCATCGAGTTGGCGGCAGGTTCATTCACCCTGTCGTTCGACGGCGACGGCCGGCCCGCCGCCTGTCATCGCAAAACCGATGGCGCGGAGTTAGTCCGCGCGGGTAATGGCGGTCAGGGCTTCTATTTGAAGGCAGCCGACACCCCGCCCGTCCGCCTGAATCAACTGAGGCTTCAACCGGATGGCCGGCTCTTGGCCCACAGCGATGATGGCTCCCGGGCAGTTCTCTTCCACGTGACCAGCGGCCAGCGACATATTGCGTTGCGGATTGAACGCGTGACGGGAGTGCTGCCAGAGCGGCTGGAGGAATTGCATTTCGAGATAAACTCCGATCCGTGTCTGCGGGCGCTGGACCTGGATTACATGACGCAGGCGGACAATTGGGACTACGGCGTCCGGGTGGCCTGGCCGGCCTTCTGGCATCGTTCCGCACCGAATCCCCTCGGCGGATTTGCCCTCTACGAGAAGACCGACGAGCGCGATGAGGACGACACGCTCCTCCAACTGTGGGTCCAGGAGAAGCTGCCGCATCCGAAAGTGGCCGGGCCTTGGACGATGGAGCGCGCCCGCCAGTGGATCGAGCAATGGCAGCGCCGGTTCGCGGTTCGCGACCAACTCATCCTGGCGGGGCGGAGCATCGCCGAATTGCACGAGGGAGTCGAGTTCGCCCGCCGCGCCGGCCTCAAGCAAATCTACTTATTCACGGACACGTGGCGGACGGATCCGTTCTGGCCAAGCACCGATCTGAACTGGGGGGTCAACCGCACCGTGTTCCCGCGCGGGGAAGCGGATCTGCGCGACTTCTCCGATTTTGTGCGAAGCCAGGGCATGTATCTCGCCTTGCACTACGTCAGCGGCGGCATCGGCCTGCACGATCCGCTCTACGTCGGCCAGAAACCCGACCGACGCTTCGCCTCCTGGGGCGGCGGGTGTCTGGCGCGCGAAGTGGGAGCGTCCGACGCCACCATTGTTCTGCAACCGGCGCCGGGTGTGGTTCCGCCCGGCCAACATCGCCCCGCGTACCCGCATTTCGAGGAGTGGAATCTGCTGCGCATCGACGAGGAACTGGTGCGGTGTGGCACGATCGAGCCCGGGCCCGACGGCACCTGGACCTTGAGCCGTTGCCAGCGCGGCCAAGGCTCGACGAAGGCAGCGGCCCATACGGGAGGGGTCGAGGTCGCCGGCTTGCTCCTCGCGTATGGGCAAAACCTGGTGCCGGACAACGACTCGTCGCTGCTCGACGAAATCGCGCAGAACTACGCCGGCTTGTTGAATCGCTGTCGCGTGGACCATGCAGAATTTGATGGCGCGGAGATTCACGCTCACGACGGTCGTTGGGGCTACCTCAAGTTGGCGACCCGCGTGTATGAAACCTTGGATCATCCGACCACGTCCCATGACAGTTCGGGACGGCAGGCATCCGCGTGGTTCGAGTATCGGTTGAACTCTTCGCAGCGGTTGATGCGGGGGAGTTGCGCCTACACCCACGGCAACTACAGCGTGCCGGTCACGCTGGCCACGCCGTCGCGCCCGGCCACCACGCTGCTCGATGCGCATTTCACCCTCAGCCAGGGTAACTACGGCGGCGCGCTGGGCCTCTGCAAACCCGAACCGATGTTTGGCGTCAGCCCGCAGGTGCTTGAGGCGCACGGTCTGACCGGCCAATTCATCGAAGCGCTCCAAGCGTGGCGGGACCTCAGCAGCCGGTTGACCGACGAACAGCGCAAGCGGATTAATGGCACCTTTGCCCAGCCCAGAGGCGATGGCGCGAGGTTTAACCGCCATCTCTGTTCGCCGGTGGTCTGGGTGGCGCGTGAACTCGCCGGCGGCAAGGGCGAGCTCATACCGACGCGCGTCCTCACTCGCAAGACAGGGGATATCCTGTGGCAGCATGGGCAGGAACATGGCGCCATTTCTCCTCGGCAATTCATCAAGCCGGGTGAGACGCTCGCACTGGAAAACCCCGAAAGCGCGCAACCGCTTCAGTTCATCCTCCACGTGCTGCCCGCATTCCAGCCCGAGGCCGCGGCGACTGCGGACACCGCGGACACCTCCCCGACGAAAGCGGCGGCCTCGGATCTGTTTACGGCAGGCAACGGCCCAGCAGGGGGCCTGAACGGCAGGGCGCCGGCGGGAAACATCCTCCTTCAACCTGGCGGCACTGAAGTTATTGAGGCCCGGGGCCAGACGAGCGCCAGGATAGAAAACAAGGCGCTCGTGCTGGCGGCAGCGAATCCCGGCAACCAGGTGTATCGCGAGACGGAAGCGCTCCCCGCCTGGAATATCGCTGTGGACATGACCCGGCGGCGGGGATTGGGCTTATGGATAACGGGCGATAACAGCGGCGCCTTGCTGTTGGTCAAACTGGGCCGCCGCGATTATGTCGTGCCGATCGATTTCACTGGGCGTCGCTATATGGAAATTCCCAACGGCGAGGTTTCGTGGGCCAGCAGCGGCTGGGGCTGGCGCATGGAAACCAAAAGCACGGACTATTCAAAGGTCCGCCGAATTCAGATCGGCTTCGCTCAGCTCCCACCCGGCGGGAAGGCCGCGGTCACCGTCGAGCAACTCACCGCCCTGGGCGAACTCCCTGTGCCCCTCAAGAACCCCGTCGTCCACCTCGGGGCCGGCCAACTTCGCGTCCTCGGTACCATCGCGAACGGGGAATTCGTGCAATACGCCGGCGGGGACAAGGCAATGGTGTATGATGAGAATTGGCGCCGGCGCGCGGAGCTTTCCGTAGAACAAGTCAATTACCTCATGCCTTCCGGCGAGGCCAGCGTCAGCGTGACGTGCGATCCGGCAGAGTTCTCGCCGTGGTTGGACGTGCAATTCATCACTGTCGGCGCGCCCCTGGTACTGAGCAAGAAATGATTCCCCGGGAAACATCATCCAAGCAGATCGAGGCGCGAACCGGACGGCTCACTGGTGAAAAACTAGTTATGAAGCCCTTTAAGATATGTCTCGGGTGTTTGATGTTGGTTAGTGCCCGGATGGATGGCGGCGAGTCGCTTCCGGCTATCCAGGAGGGGAAAGTGCCGCAAAATCTCCGGGAACTGTGGGCAGGGTACGACCCGCGCCGGGAACCGCTGGAGACCGAGGTCCTCAAGGAATGGGAACAGGATGGCGTGGTGTTACGCGTCGTGCGTTACCAGGTGGGCCTCTTTAAGGGTGCGCCAGCCAAGGTCGCCGCCTTTTACGGGTTCCCCAGAGGGGCGCCGAGGTTTCCCGGGTTGCTCCAGTTGCATGGCGGGGGGCAATCGGCCAGTCTCTCTTGCGTGATAGCGGACGCCAAGCGCGGTTATGCCAGCCTTTCTCTCAATTGGGGCGGCAACCCGATGAGCATGGGCCGCACGAACTGGGACGGAGCGCAAACCGACTGGGGGAACCTCGACGCAACGCATCCACCGCAGCGCAACAAGGTGAATCATTTCGCCTGGGGGGATGGGCCGCTCATACCGGATGATTACACGCTGGACCCAGTGCGCTCGCCGCGGAACAGCAATTGGTTCCTCGTGCTGCTGGCCGCGCGGCGCGGTTTGACCTTTCTGGAACAAGAACCCGAAGTCGATCCCGCCCGCCTCGGTGTCTATGGTCATTCGATGGGGGGCAAACTGACCACGGATCTGGCTGGCCTTGACCAGCGCGTCAAGGCCGCCGTGCCTTCCTGCGGTGGCGCGGGGGAGATTCTGGAAAGCCAGACCGACTTGCCGGGTTGCGTCAAACGGAACACGCCGGAGCTGGAACTGGCGACTATTTCCGACAACGCCCACATCCCGGAAATCGTCTGCCCGGTGCTCTGGCTTTCCCCCGCCAATGATTTCAACGCCCCGATGGACAACATGGCGTGGAACTGGCGCGAGATCCCGGGTGATCAGGTCCGCTTCAGCATCTCCCCGCATTTCAACCACCGCCACACGGATGCACATGCCCTCACCCAGCTTCTCTGGTTTGAGCAACACCTCAAGGGGGCATTCACGATGCCAAAGACCCCGGAAATCGATCTCGACCTCAGTACTGCCCACGGCGTTCCCCTTCTCACGGTGACCCCCGATTCCTCGCGCCTCGTCAAGCGGGTGGATGTTTACTATTCCATCGACCCACATACGCTCTCGCGCTTCTGGCGCGACGCCAGGGCCGTGAAGGATGGAGCCCGCTGGCGGGCGTTTTGCCCGGTGCTAAGCCTGAACCAACCGTTCTTCGCCTACGCCGATGTGATGTATGATACCCCGGCGCAATACCGCAACGTGGCGCAACCGCCGGGGTGTGCCAACTCGGAGGTGTTCGCCCTCAGTTCACGCGTGATGTCAGCCAGTCCGACCCAGTTGCAGGTCGCCGGGGTTAAGGCGACGGACCAACCGGAGCGGATGATCGACGATGGTTCCCGCGGCTGGCAGGACTGGTATCAGTCGAATTGGGGGCATCCGCCACTTTGGCGGGCAGACACCCGTAAGCTGAAGGACCCGAAGTGGCGCGGCCCGGATAACGCCAGATTGGTGTTCGAAGTGCAATGCGCGGTGGACAACACGCTCGTGATCAATTTCAACTGCAACGCCTGGGGCGCCTTCCAGCCCGGCAAGCCCGCTCTTGATTATGCCGCGGTCAAACGCCTGAAAGGCTCCGCCGACTGGCAGACGGTGTCGGTCAGCCTCGGCGATCTGGTCGCGACCGATCCGCGGGTCACCGGGCCGCTCGCCAATTGGCAGACGGTGACCGAGTTGAGCCTCAGTCCCAGCGGCGAGACCGTCAAGGCTGGGCAAAAAGTCAGGATCGAGGGGAAGCCGTGGCAGGGTCCGCGCGAAATCCGCAACCTCCGCTGGGAGGGCGGCGAGTGATAGCCCGTTGAGAATAGTCTGGAAAGCCAGTCCATAAAGAACCGACCTATGCGAATCGTACCGACATCCCTCCTTCTGTTCCTGACATCGCTGACCACGCTGTTGTTGGGAATCAACGAGGAAAACGTTTGGGGCGCCGACTCCCTGCCACCGCTGAAGGACAGCAAGGCACCGGCGAAGTTCGAGGAACTGTGGGCGGGTTATGATCCGCGCCAGGAACCGCTGGAGACCGAGGTCCTCAAGGAATGGGAACAAGACGGCGTAGTGCTGCGGGTGATTCGCTATCGAATTGGGGTCTTTAAGGGGCAGACCTCCCGCATGGCCGCGGTCTATGGATTCCCCAAAGGCGGCACGCGACTCCCGGGGTTGGTCCAAATTCATGGCGGAGGACAATTCGCCGACCACAAGGGGCCACTGACCAATGCCAAACGTGGCTATGCCACGATTTCGATCGCCTGGGCCGGAAGAATCAGCGCGCCGGACTACACGGTCAACAACGACAGCGTTGCTCTCTTCTGGGCGGGCAAGACCAACGACCCGGCCTACAAACTCACGACCGACTGGGGTGCGCTCGATGCCTATCACGCGCCGTGCCGAAACGACCGGAACAACTTTCAGACCGTGGCCCCTGCGGCGTGGACCCTGGATTCCGTGGAATCCCCGCGCAACAACCCGTGGTTTATTTGCGTGCTTGGGGCCCGGCGCGCCCTGACGTTCCTGGAGCAGCAACCGGAGGTGGACGCCGGAAAGCTCGGCGTTTATGGCCACTCGATGGGCGGGAAGCTCACGGTGATGACGGCGGCGGCGGATTCGCGGGTCAAAGCGGCCGCTCCTTCTTGTGGCGGCCTGAGTGATCGCGCTTCCGACAACGCACTCTATCGTGCCACCATCAATGATGATCAATCCCTCCGGCGCATCGCCTGCCCCATCATTTTTCTCAGTCCAGCCAATGATTTCCACGGCCACATTGACGACCTGCAAAAAGCCCTCGACGAACTGGCGAGCCCGGATTGGCGCGTGACCTGCGCGCCGCATCACAATCATCAGGATACGGCTGATTATCAAGTCGCTGGACCGCTGTGGTTCGACCAGCACTTGAAAGGGACTTTCCACTACCCGCAGACGCCGGCCGTCGCGTTGGAATTGAAAACCCGTGCTGGCGTCCCGTCCTTTGCCGTCACGCCGGATCCTTCCCAGACAATCCGCTCCGTGGACGCCTTTTTTACCCAGCAGGGACAAGGAGACGGCAAAGGCAGTATGGAAAACACCATCGCTCGCTTTTGGCACCATGCGAAAGTGCAATCCAGCGGGAAAACCTGGCGGGCAGACTTGCCCTTGCTCAGCAAGGACAAGCCGCTCTGGGTTTATGCGAATGTCCTCTATCGCCTGGAGGCCCCGGTTACCGCCGCCGGTTATTACTATGCCCCCTACACCGCCAGGCAGTTCAATCTCTCGTCCAGGATGGCGGTGGTGACCCCGGCACAACTCGAAGCGGCCGGAGTGCGGGCGACCGACAAGCCGTCGCTGATGATCGAGACCTTCGACCAAGACTGGCAGAAGGAATGGTTTACCTACGACTTGACGGACAACTGGGCGAGAAAAACCCACAAGCTCAACGACCCGAAGTGGAGCGCCCCTGCCGCGGCCAAGCTCGCCCTGGAAATACGTTCCCGGCAACCGAACAAGCTGGTGATCGGCTTGGATGGTCACGCCGTTGAAGTTGAGCTGCGGGGCGGAGATAAATGGCAGAGGATCGACCTGGTCCCTCTGGATTTTCATGATGCTTCCGGCAAATCATTATCCAACTGGGAAAACATCAAAGAACTGCGTCTGGGGGCAAAGGAAACACTCCGGTCCAAAACGGGTGGCGTGGAAAAGAAACTGGACCTGGGTGCCGATTGGCAGGGACCGAACCCGGACTTCCGGAATCTGCGCTGGGCAAAACTCGACGAATCCGATTCTCCCGCAAGCAATTAGACTCACGGTGCGCCTCCCCCTGATCGACCCCATGCCCTGGGGATGCCCGTCGCAGAAGAAATGATGACTGGCTAACGCGCCGTGCGGCGTTTAGCTTCCGCGGGATGCTCAACGCCTCGCAAATCCTGTCAACGCAGAGGGCGCGTGAACTGTATCGAGCGTCCAGCGATGGGGTTGTGTCGATGCGATCCGGCCGGCAGGCGTGTCCGGACGGGCTTGGCTCAGCGTGAATTAAACCAGGAACCCATCCGATGATCAGACTCCGACAGAACATCAACTGGCTGTTCGTTGCGGCCGCAGCCACACTCCTGCCTTTGGGCCAGGCGAAGGGGACGTGGTACAGCGCCAATTGTGAGGCCGGATCCGACATTCTCATGGTCGAGGTGCGCTGGCCCTATTGGTGCGTGGGTAGCTATTTTGCGCTGTGGAATTCGTCCCCCTACCCGCAGGGCGGCTATTTCTATGGCGGTATCGCCGTGTATGGGCAGGGCGAGCAGGCGACGCCAGCACAAACGGAAGCCACGTTGCGGCATGAGGTCTGGTCCTTTTGGCCGAGCGATGCCTACAAAGGGGAACGGACGCGGATCGAGGCCATGGGCAACCCGTTCGACGGCGCCAGCATGTCGGGCGAGGGCACCGAGGCGGGCATCCACAGCGGCACCCTTCCCTTCCTGAAGCCGCAGCAATGGTACCGGCAGGTCATGCGCACCTGGCCGGACCCCAACGCGGCGGAGAGCCGGGGCTACCTCGGCTGGTGGATGGAGGCAGTCGCGAGCCACCGATGGTATTTGGTGGGGGTGGTGAGCGTGCCCGTGAAGGTAACGGGCCTGCGGGGTAATTCGTCGTTTGTCGAAGCCACGGGCGGAACCGGCCGGCGGGTGATTGACCGGCGTCGTGCCTATTACCGTTTTGAAAACCAGTGGCACAAATCCGACCGGATCAGCCAGGAAAAAGGACGCGCGTCCACCTGGCGCATCATCGAGGACGGGTCGGTGTTCCACTTTGAAAGTCCCGTGCCCACCGACTTCAAGCACGATGCGATTGCCATTAACGGGAATGATGTCTTCACGCTCACCAATCAGCCCGACGCGCCGGTACTGGGTAGCCTAACGCTCGAGGCGTGCCACGCCACCAGCCTCGGGTCGCAATTAGCCGTGGATTGGGCGGTTTCGCCTGAGGGCGTTCCCCAGCTTGCCTATCAGCTTGACGTTTACTCGGAAGCCGAGGGTCACGGAGAGTTATTGCTGAGCACCAAGGAGGCCCTGCCCCAGGTTTATCTGAAGCGGTTGGACCTGCCCAAACCGGGCGGCAGTGTCAAGCTGACCCTGTGGGATATCTTTGACCGGCCGACGGAGACCATTATGCCAGTCAAGGCCGGCCTGGCGCAGAAGGCTATGGATGGCCCCACCCTCCAACCCGGCCTCCACTACCGCTACTACGAGGGAGATTGGCGGTCCCTGCCCGACCTGGCCCAGCTAACCCCGGCCAAGCAGGGAAGAGTCAACACGATCTCGGATTCGGCTACGCAAGGCCGGACGAAGTCCTACACCTTCAGCTTCACCGGTGGTTTGCGTGTGCCGGAAACGGGCATCTATACGTTCGGTCTGCGGACCTGCGACGGCAGCCGCCTGCGGATCGGCTCGCAGGTGGTGGCGGAGAATGACGGCATCCATACGGCAACCACGCATCTTTCCGTAGCCTTCCTGGAGCAGGGGCTACATCCCTGCCAGCTCGACTATTTTCGCGGGGCGGATGGCGTCGGCCAGCCGGTCTTGCAGGTTGAATGGGCGGGTCCACGCTTCGATTACCGCCGGATAGGCCCCGGCGACCTGGCCTGCGAACGACCCGCCGAGGAGCCGGTCGCCGGATTGGCCCCGGTCCTCAACGAGGGCAATCGGTTGTCCCTTCACCAGGCGCACCAGATGAAGGGCGCTTCGTTCTCAAGACTGGAAGTGTTTGCCGGAAAACTGATGCTGGGGGTGGCCAACCAGGCCGACGAGGTGCCGACGTATGTGCTGCCGGCGGGCAAACAGGCCATCTGGGGCCGACTGTGGTATAACGGCAGCCGTTCCGTCGATTCCGACGAGCAGGAACTTGTCTCGGTGGACCACCGCAGTCCGAGTTGGGCCTACACGGTGCCCGGGGAACAGAAACTGCCGCTCGCGGTGTCCACGACCGAAGACACCGTGGCCGTGACCGGCGATGGCCAGTTCTTTGCCCATCGGACGGTCACGGGCGACTTCACGGTGACGGCCCGGATCGAAGACTTGCGCCGCAGCACGACGGACAATGGCGTGGCCGCCAATTCGCTCATGGGCCTCCAGGCGTGCGGCCATCCCGAGCAACTGCTCAGCCAGGAAGAGGGCTTTGGGCTTTGGGGTACCGCGGGTATGGGAGTGCAAGGAACGGGCTGCGACCGGGACTTGGAAACCTCAGGGATGAGCCGCTGGCCTTTGGACCGCGAGAAGCCCTGGATCCGGATTACCAAGGAGGGTCGGCTGTGGCGAGGGTTCACCTCCCTCGACGGAAGTACCTGGACGAAGGTGGCGGAGCGGCTGTTGCGGCAGGACCGGGCCTCAAACTACGTCGGCGTCGCCTTCATCACGCGGCCGCCAGGCAAGAACAAGACGCTATTCTCCGGCCGGATCGGGCAGATCGCCATTACTGCCTCGGCGCTGCCGGATTCGACGCCGCGCGTCCCAGAACCGGTGGCGCGCCCCGGCCGATTCGCTGGTGTGGTCTGCGATCCGCAGGCGCCCGAGACGCTGTATGTCAGAGTTGCGGCTGGCAGCCTGATGCGATCCACCAACGGCGGTGCGACCTTGACGCGGCTCCCGCTCCCGCAGCCGATCCGAACCGTAGCACTGTCGCCCGTATCGTCTTCCCTGCTGCTCGCCGGAGCGGGCGACGGCCGGGCCGGGGGGCTTTGGCGCAGCGATAATAACGGCAGCACCTGGTCGAAGGTCTCCGAGGCCATGGACTTCGATGGCACGGGGGCCGAGGTCTTGTGCGGCGAGACGATCAGCTTTTGCCCGCAGGTTCCCGGGCAGGTTGCCGCCGCGGGGGCGTCGTCCGGGCTGTATCTCAGCGACGACAGCGGACGGACGTGGCGCTACGCCGGGCTGAAGGGGGAACGGATTATGGTGGTCGCCTTCAGCACCAAAACGAAGAACTTGTTGCTGGTCGGCACGTCCGGCACAGCAACGGCGCCGGGCAAATTCATCGCCTCGGAGGATGGCGGGAAGAACTTCCACGTGATCGCGGAGAAGCGAGACTGGAAGGTGGCCAACGTCGCCTTTGAGGCCATCCCCGAGGGAGAGCACTACATCTACTTCGCCACCAGCAGCGGAGTTTACTACTGCTTTAACCTGGGCATGTATCTCTATCAGTACCGGCACGTCCTTACACCCGATGTTCCCTACACAGCGATTACCAGTTGGACGATATCCAAGGAAGGCCGCAACCGCATCCTGACCGCGCCGGCCAAGGGGCAAGGGGCGGTTTATTCCGGCCGGATCGGATACTACTGGTCCGTCGAATGGAACCAGCAGGAAATCACCTCGGGGGCAGTGCCGGAGGGCATCAACAGCCTGGCCAGTGCGGGGAAAGATGGCGAGCGGGTGTATGCCACCGCCGCGAACGGGCTGTTCGTGAGTCGCGACCAAGGCCGGTCCTTTGCGCTGGTGCAAGAGAAATGAGGACAGCGCACACCATCTCGCTTTTCGCCATTGCCCTCCTGGCGGCTTGCGGCGGCGTGCTGGAAGCGAATTACTGGTCGCTGGGCAGTGATTTTCGCGGTTGCGGCAGCGCGAGCTACACGCTGAGTTATATGTCGCCGATGGCAGGGCTGCGTGACAGAGGCGTGGCGAAGTCTCTCAAGGCCCTACCTACGCCCCGGTTCTTCCAATCGAAAAGGATCTCGAAGGTTTTTCCGACCACTACCGCGTCCGGATAACTTAAGGCCCCTTCACCCACCCCAGTTCGATCAGTTGCAGCATCAAGTCCGAAACCAACTCGCTGGTGTAAGGGCTACCGCGCCACTCAAATCCCGAATTCCGCTCCAGCCACGGATCGGCGATCGCTTCCGTAACGGACCCCCGGTAGGGACCGTCCGTGACTTGCGTGAAGAGGTTCAGTTGCAAAACCCGGTCACGGAGTTGTGCGAACAGCACAACCCCCGTTTTCTTGAACAGGCGGTCCAGGCATTGGATTTTGCGGTTGTGATAGCTGTAAACGGAATACTGGTTGAAATGCTGCTGCTCACTGTGGGCGCCCTGAGTGGGGTTCTTCACCCAACTGAGCTGTTTTGGGCACCAGTAGAGGAGGGCGTAATAGGCATTGGCCACGGCGCGGTCGAGGCTGTCCTTCTCCCCCGTCCGGTCGTGCTTGTCCAGCCAATATTCCACCACATTGTAGAGGCTGTCCTGTTCGAAGTCGCCGGGCGGTAGGTCCGGATGCTGCCCAGTGTACCAGAACCGCCCTTCGATCTGGTGTCGCAGAAACCGCTCCTGCTCGGCGCTGGCGCGAAGGCAGCGCTCGTCGCCAGTAATTTGTGCGATGATCGGCAATCCCACCAAGGTCCTGCCGCCAACCACGGACTCGGACTTCCGGCCGGAGTCAATGTCCACCACCTGAGGAAAACCGCCGTCCGGATTTTGCTGCGCCAGCACCCAGTCGAGCGATACCATCGCGGCCTTGCGCCAGTCCTGCCGGTCCACGCCCTCCTTTTCCTTCACCCGTTGCCAGGTCTGAAGGAGGTAGCGGATCATCCACGCGTTGATATCCACTTTGTAGCCGTTGTGCCCCCAGTCCCAACTCCAATAGCCCGGGGCGGTGGCCCCGCCGTCTTTGCGAAAGTAATAGCTCGTGTGAAACACACCGCTGGGCTGCTGGCCTTTGAGCGCGAAGGCAATCTGATCGAAGGCGCGGTCGCGCCACATTTTCTCGCCCGTGATCTCGTAGAGGCGGTACTCGTAGTAGGCGATGTAGGGGTTATTGCCCACGTAAACGAAGGGCGTGCCACGGGCATGTTCGTAACCGACGCCGGGTTTCCAACTTTCCATGCTCCGACGGCCCTCGAGGGTGACGCTAAAAGCCTCCTGCGGTGTTCGCACCTTGAGGGTGTCGTCCACTTGGTAGTGGTTCAAATCGATCCAAGCCCGCATGATCGCCGTGATGGCGCCGGCAAATTCACCCGCGTCGCTCAACACCAACTGCAACGGCATCTCGTAGCGCATGCCCGCCCTCAGTTTGCCGCCGCCCACACGAAACTGCGGCGCGATGGAGCCGTTGGCAAAGTGGAACTCCGTTTTCCCGGTCCAGGTCGTCGGGTTCAGGTAATCCGAATTGCTGTCGATCGCGAACAGGGCGACGACGGAGAGATCCGGCCGGTACACCAGCGCCCCCGGCACACCGCAGTAACGCAAGGGCGCGACCTTCACGCTCCGGCTGTTCCCGGCCCAGGGATAGCTCTGGACGCGCCACGCATTGGTGAAACTGTCATGGTAGGCCAAACAGACCTCCGAACCCTCGACATCGCGGTCAACCGACCAGGAGACCTTCCACTCGACCGCGGAGAGTCTTTCCGGGAGCGCGAACTCGACGCCGAACCGCAGCGTCGCCTCGCCGATCCTGGTTTGGCCGGAGAGACGGGCGGCCTGCGTGCTGAGACGTTCGGCCTGGTCGGCGGCCAACCAGCGCACCACGCCCGTCTTGACCTCTCGCAACGCGAGGACGCCGGACGTGGCTGGCGACTCCACCGGCTTTCCGTTCAGCGAAAGCTGCCCCAGGCTCCAGCCGTTTTCCCCACGCCACAATTCCCAGTTCACCCCGGCGGAGTTCTTCAACGCCAGGGAATCCAACCGCTTCGACGGCAAGAGAGCTGGGACGGCAAGGCCCCCCGCGAGGGCATGAGCCAGGACGCGGCTGGCGTCGAGCGCCTTGGGGTATAAAGCGACCTCGGCCAGCGCTCCCTCCAAATAGGAGCCCCCTTGATCCGGATCGCCGCCGATCTGGATCGACCGGTGGTTGATGATCGGGCCGCCGTCATCCTCCGCCTGGTCCGTCAACCGCCCATCAATGTACAAGCGGTTGAAACCGTCACTCGTGCGTGTCCAGACCACCTGGTGCCATTGGCCGTTGTTCAAATCCGGGCCGGAAGCCAGGTTCATATCCTCGCCCGCCCCAGATGGGCCGGTGCTGAGGAGAATCCGGCCCTCATCTTCGCCATTTCGCAAGGCCCCCGCGTTGAGCGTCCAATCACTGGATCCGGGTCCGCTGGTGGCCTTGGTGATCAGCGTGGCGCTGCCGGGCCACTGTTTCGCCCGCCACGGTTGCCTGGACTTAACCCACAGCTCCACCGAGAGTTCGTTCAACGCCAGGTCGTTTTGATCCGGCACGTTGAGATACGCCCGCCGGCCATCGAATCGAGCCGCGCGCCCACCGATCGCGGTTGGTCCGGCCTCGGAAGTCACGCCACCGCGATACAACCCCGGGTGCCGGCCCGTTTCGTCCTTTGCCACGGTCTCTTCTGCGCAGGACGGGTCCTGAAACCGCCACCAGGCGCAGGGGCCATCCTGCCTCACTTCGACTTCGTAATTCGCCGCTCTTGCCGGCGCCACCAGCGTCAAGGCGGCCAGGATCTGAGGCATCATTCGCATGCCGCGAGTGTTACTCGGCCTAAAACCATTCGGCAATGTTCAATTGCTCCACCCGCACACACACCTCGTCGCCGTGAATGTCATGACCCGCGATGCCCTAAAACCCTTCCCGCCCGAGACCTTCCGGCTGACCTTCGATGGGGTCATGGGTAACCGCGTTGAAGCAATCCATGTGCTGAGCGGCGCCACCGGGCCCATCCAGTTCAGGCCCCTCGGCGCGAACAAAGTCGAGGTGACCCTGGCGGTTAGGGACAAGCCGATTCTCGTGGCCATGGGGAAATGGAGGATTGTGGTAGTGAATGATCCCTCTTGAACTCGAACAACCCCGGCACAATAATCAGCCTCGCGTCATGAAAGGGAAGATCAAGTGATGTGGACATTCCGGACACTCAATCGGCACCTGCCGCGCCATGTGGCAATACGATGTCTGGTGGTGGTGGCATTCGCGGCCCTGGTGGTGGCGGCGACCGCGGGCCAGGCTGCCGCACCCGCAACGATCTGGGCGGCGCCGCCGGGGGAGAAACTGTGCGCGGATTACGAACTCCGCGTCAACGACCGGCCGGTGCCGGTTTACGCCTGCCGGGTCTCGGCGGTGCCGTTCAACCAAGTCTGGCCCGGTTACCAGCGACCCATCGACCAAACCGAGTTGGCGGGATTCGCTCATTGGGGGATGTCCAGCGAGGTCTCGGTGGAAATTCTCTCGAATCGCCCGTTCACCAACGTTGTCGTTCGGCCTGGCGCCCGCGGAATCCGGCCTGCAGTGAATGGCCGGACCATCACCTTTGCCCTCTCGAAGGCCGGGCAAGTAACCGTCGAACTGGACGGCCCACACCACGCACTGCACCTCTTCGCCGACCCGGAAGAGTCCGCGGTGCCCAACCGCGATGCGGCCGGGGTGCGGTACTTTGGGCCGGGCGTTCACCACCCGGGCAAGATTCAACTCAAGAGCGGCGAGACCCTCTACGTCGCCGGTGGAGCGGTGGTCTATACTGCGGTCGAGGCGCGCGCTGCCACCGGTGTGCGGATTCTGGGGCGAGGCATCATCGATACCAGCGAGTACGCGCGGGATCAGGGCGGCGGATGCATCCGGTTGACGGATTGTTCCAACGTGAAGGTCGAGGGCGTTATCCTCCGCGACCCCGATGTCTGGTGCCTGAGCGCCTTCGGGTGCCGCAACCTCGAGATCGACCAGGTCAAGCTGATCGGCCTGTGGCGTTACAACGCCGACGGCATCGATATCTGCAACAGCCAAGGCGTTATCATCCGCAACTCCTTCGTTCGCTCCTTCGATGATGCCATCGTGCTCAAAGGACTCAACTGGGGTCCGGGCGGGTTCCATGAAAGGCCGGTGCGGAACGTGCGCGTCCAGAACCTGGTCCTCTGGTGCGACTGGGGCCGCGCACTGGAAATCGGGGCCGAAACCTCGGCGCCGGAGATCGCCGACGTCCGCTTCCAGGACTGCGACATCATCCGAAGCACCCACATTGCCCTGGACATCCAGTGTGGCGACCGGGCGTTAGTCCACGACATCCGCTATGAGAACATCCGAGTCGAAACCGACGAGGTCAATCCCGCTCCCCGCATGCAAGGCAGCCCCAACGAACGGTACGTGCCAGACCGCCAGGCTCAATATGTGCCGGACCTGCTGGTGATCGTGATTCGGGAGAATGCCTATTCGAAAGACGCCGATCGCGGGAACGTCCGCGACGTCACGTATGCGGACGTGTCCGTCACCGGCGAACGGGCCCCCCGATCTGCCTTCAACGGCCTCGATGCCCGGTACACAGTTGAGCGAGTCTGGCTCGAAAACCTGCGGCTCAATGGGAAGCCGGCCATGACCGCGGCCGAAGCGAACCTGACGATCGGGCCACACGTGAGCGACGTGAGTTTCAGCAAACCTGCAAAGTGACCACCCTGCTCAGCGAGGCTCGTCCTATGCGAATTCGACCTGAGAATATGCGAACCACCAGAACATTCCAGATGATCGTGTCCCAGCAGAACTCCTGCGCCGACCACTCGGCCTCCGCCCTCGCACAATGGAAAGTAGGCGTGGATTACCCTGCCGACATCGTCTGCTCCGGCCCGAAGCACCAGTATCCTACGACTGAAGACGTGCATCTGACCCTGCGCGTCGGACCCCGGCCCCGGTGCGCGGGTCGGTTACGCGATGGTGGGGGAAAAGAACCGGATGGCGACTCCCTTTCCTGGGACCTTCCGCTGGGGTCTCCTGAGGGAATCCGCCCAGACGTTCCCTGCCTCGAACCCGGCGACGGCTTTTATGACGCCGCGCCCCCGGCCACGAGCATGAACGATGACACTCTCACCCCGCGGGAGCAGGAGATATTGCACCGATTGGCTCAGGGCTATTTGGCTAAGGAGATCGCCGCCCCATTGGGCACCGGCTGCGACACGGTGCGAACATACATGCGACGGACCCACGAGAAGTTGCCTGTTCATTCGCGCGCCCAGGCAGGCGCCAATTACCTCCCCGCAGGCGCCCCACGCCAGACAGGTCAGGCATCAGACTGACACGACATCAGAAGTTGATCGTTGCCGAGTGGTTTCAGGCCGGGTAACACTCACGCCATGAGAATGCTGCCTCAGATTCTGGTCGCCTCGATGCTGCTACCCCGACTTGGCGGATTGGAGGGGGCAAAAAGCGTAAGTAGTTGAAAATCAACGGTCGCATTTTCTAGGTCTTCACTACAGACCCGGATTCGCCGGTAGGTTTCGGCCCGGTGATTTTGGGAGGCGGT
>Ga0316227_1000928_pt1 | contig 35931 bp, 28 predicted proteins | sample TBH18019metaG_FD_206012 | JGI IMG/M metagenome (GOLD analysis project Ga0316227, IMG submission 206012) | Freshwater microbial communities from Trout Bog Lake, Wisconsin, USA - TBH18019 | ecosystem: Environmental > Aquatic > Freshwater > Lake > Hypolimnion/Profundal zone | place: USA: Wisconsin... | reverse complement strand
GGATCTTTTTGAACATACTTTGTACTAGTGACTCCATAAAACGGACTCATGTACTTTGCCTGTAGTAGTTCGCCTGCTGTTGAATTGCCGCCTGCTGGTCTTAGAATTTCAACTTCTAAAATTCCCATGTAGGTAGTATCAAGATTGTTTACAACTCTTGCTAAAAACGGGCCTGATTCAGATTTAGATTCTCCCGATGGTGCATAGTCAACTCTTTTATCTGTCATTGTTATTGTCCTACTGCACTTTTAATAAGATCGGCGGTTTGTTGTAGATTAACGTTACTAATACTAAACGTCGATGCGGCGCCAGTGCCAGTGCCTTGACCTCTTAATCTATTACCCGTTAATGTATTTGTAAATTTACCATCTTTAAAATTACATTCAACTTGCACAACTTTATATACTCCGGTAAACGGTGCTGGAGTTGTTGCGGCACTTATGTTATTATACAACCCAGTTGACTGATTAATATCAGTAGGGCTCCTAAAATTAACTTGAATATGAACTTCGCCGTTTTGATAATTCATAGTACTGTCTGTATTCAAATTAAGGCTTGATTGGCTTGACGTATAATTTCCACTGCCACTTTGTATGATATAATATGGATCGCCAATAATTTCCATGTTTAATTGAATCATATCAGTTCCATCGCATATTGCATCATGAAATAATCTGGCCGCTTGTGTAAGTTGTGAGTCAGGGCCACCGCCGCCTTTAAGTTGGCTTGCTAATGTTGTAAGACTAAATTTTGCAGTTGACGCATCATCAACTCCGCCCGGTGCGGCCTTTGTAGCGCCGTCTGGCAAAGGAGCAATGGATGGAGTAGGTTTTTGTTCTTTTGTTCCGCCTTGACTTGTTTTTCTTTGTTCGTCAGCGGTTGCTGTTAATGGATTAGCTGCCATTGCTGTTGCAAAAGATGCAGAATATTCTATGTCAAATTTTAGTACATCAACATTTTTTCCAGTGTAGATATAATTATATTGTTTAACAATTTCAGTTTTAAGTTGAGCAATACCTGGTGATGGTACGTTAGGCACTGCTACATTAGCTACGTGTGCGAGATATGGTATTACTCTATAAACTATAAGTTTAGGTTCTTTACCTGTTGCTTTTTCTGTATCGCCAATGTGGTATACCTGAGTATCAATTCTCCACCAAGGTCTAAATCCGTCAGCGGTAATACTTGACTGGTCAAGTGCTGTGCGAATATATTCGCTTTTCATCATTACCTGATTGATGGAATTAATTATATCGCTATCCTGTGAAAATTTAAATTCACTAACTTTAGGATCTGTAGTCATTTTAGCACGAGTATTAACATTTGTTGTTGTATCATATACAACGTTTTCCTTGCTTGTGCCTGGATCTCCTTTTTTAGTTTCATCAAAATTTAAATTTGATAAACCTAATTGATTGCAAGATGCTTGTGCTTGTACTAGTGTTTGATTCGTAGAACTTCTTGTAAGTCCTAATGTCGAAGATACCGAATCTGCACTAGTAGCGTTTGAACTTTGTGTAGGACCTGTATTATTTTCAGTTTGGTCACCTTGTGCAGAACCACCAGATGCCGTGTCCGCTGGAAACATAATTACAATCTCGTCTGCTACTTGAACAACTTTATCTTCAACCATTTTTTTAAATCTTGCATTAGCAACTACTTGTAAACTTTTTTCACCAGTTTGCAAAACTTCTTGAACAGTTTTTCCTGAAACAGATACATCCGATTTATGTTGTACATATTCTGCCGCATGTGCATGATCGTTAGCGATGAACGCTGAACAGTTATACACCGAACCCTTTTCGGTAACTTTCATAGTTACTAACTGAAATTTAAATGGTAACTTTCTAGTAGTTTTAGGTATGTTAACTAGTTGCCCAGTTTCAGTATTTCCTCTAAATTCGATTGTTAGTAAGTATGGACAATCTTTCCAGTTTGTATAACCTTTAGCAAATGCCGCGGTTTCGCATGCTAGCATAAACATACCCATACTATAAGGTTCAATAATATCAAAACTTATGTTTTTAATATTGCTGTTAACGCCGTTTTGGAATCCAACGTTACCTTGTAGTACAACGTTGTTAATATAAAAGTCAAATTTTCCATATTTTGTATTAACTCTGTTGTTAGGTTGTGCATTTGCAGACTTGCAAATTAATTGATAATTGTTGCTAGTTATATAAGACGAGCTGTTATATGATGCTTTGTCAAGAATTGCAATACCTAATACATAATCCCAAGTTGCATAAGCAAATAATGGATTGGCTAATGGTAGTTTTTGTCCACCAAGTCCTTTAAATGCGCTTGTAATAGAAGAAAATAAACCAGATACTGTGTTAGCTATTGAACCTAATGCGGCTACTGGGCCTGATGACAATATGCTACTAGCAGAATCTGCTATAGATGTGACTGCACTACCAACTGCTTGGGCTCCAGCAGTTACACTAGCAGTTGCAGAATCAATAACACCTGGAAGACTATCTAAACTCATCTTATAATCCTAACAATGTAGTTAATCCGCTGCCTTTTGGTATGTAAATTTGTGTTCCTGGAACAAAATCTAAAATAGGATCTTGAATTACATCAAGATTACGTTGCATGAATACCCACCACAGATTAACATCACCATATAAGTCAAATGCTAACAAATCAGGTCTATAACTGTATTGTGGTTGTAGCGTATATAAAAAATCGTCGGCGTCTGCTGGCACTGGACGTATAGTTAATACGTCTAGGTAATTATTCTTAACTGGAGTAACAAACCACGGACTTGTATTTTTATAAGTTGCTGACATTTTTAAATGTATCCAAATGAATTGTTAAGATAACCGCCGCCGACAAATCTATCAAGACTAAAGTTCTTAACACTATTTCTACTGTAAACAGGTTGTAATGTAACTTGGAATGAACTCTTTGTAGGAACGTGAGCAGTGCCACCGCTAGTTGTTCCACCAAGTCCAAAACTTCCTAAAAGGCCTGCAACTTGTCCAACTCCGCCTGCTACACTACTTATTGCTCCTGTCACATCACTCAGCCCAGGAACGGCTCCGCCTAATGCGCCGCCGATAGAACCTGCTAAACCACCAATGCTATCTGCAACACCTTCCACTGCTCCGGCAGCACTACCTACAACATTACAACCAATATAATCACACTTCTCATCTAATGTTGTAGTAAAACTAGTCACAACAACTGGTACGTTTTTAAACACATAATTTCCGTAACCATTTAAAAATACAATAGGAGGAGGATTGCCAGCCTTAGGATCATTTCCGCTGAACATTTTGGTTAAACTTCTTAAATAATGAACTGCCGCAATCCAATACAACGCCTGTGTCGAATCTTCAACGTTCATAGGCGCTACAATTTGAATTTCGCCAGCATCGCTATTTTGATAAGCTCTAAACATATAATTGTTATGTATGGTATTAATGTTTGTATAAGTCGCTTTACTAGTCATAGTAATTTGCGGAGTATATGGAAAAATTAACCCACCAGCATCTTTTAATGGTTTAAAAACAGGGCTGGTTCTAAAACTAGTCCACTTAGGGAGGCTCATTCTGACACGCCAATCATTTGCATTAGCATCGCCACCAAAGCTGGCTACTGCACCCATGATATCGCCAATAGCTTCACCGGCCGCGGGCAAGTCAACACTTCGAATTGCACCCATAATGCCATCAGCGTTATACCCAGCTGATATGGCACTAGAAAGATTTGTAGCAGTACTAAACGCACTTGCACCTGCATTAATCAGGTTCGATGATGCGCCTATTGTCTGTATTAAGTTATCGCCTAAAGCCATAGTAAATATTCCTTTTTGGTATATTATTTATTTGACTTTATTAACTACGTAGTTTATAATTAACCTATCAGAGGACTCTAAAGGATGACAGCAAAAGTTAACTACCTAAACAACAAGGATATGTTGTTAGAAATACACCGTTCAAAAAGCTCATATTGCGTATTTGAAAAACCAGAATATCACCAATATGACATAATTTTACCTAGTGTGGATAAAATCAATATTAGGACCGTTGCAGAAGCCAAACGTAACCGTGCAAAGCGGATAGGAGATGCAGATTACGCAACTCGTAAAAAGGCAGGAGAAAAGATTAAACAAGCAGATTGTGAAATTGATTACAAAAAAATTCCAAAGACAGATTTAGTTTTTAGAATTATGACATTTGATCATATTCCATTAAACAATACCCGTAAAAAGAATCCAAAAAGTTTAGCAGATCACAGGGATAAAGTAAATTTTCCACCATTCCAACATTGGAAATTTAATGATAACGATGAACTAGTATGCGTAGGTAAAAGCCATTGGAAGGGCAGTTTAGAAAAAGGTCATTTCGACAAAGATGCTGGCCAAATAACTAACACTTTAGCACGGATGATGTTAAAATTATGTGAGAGGTACGCAACTCGCGGTAACGTTCGCGGGTACACATACAATGACGAAATGAAGGGACAAGCTATTTTGCAGTTGACACAAATCGGTTTACAATTTGATGAAAGTAAATCAGACAATCCGTTTGCTTATTTTACTGCGGCTGTAACTAATAGTTTTGTTCGTGTTATTAATATTGAAAAACGCAATCAAAACATACGTGATGATATTTTAGAAATCAACGGCATGAATCCTAGCTACAGTAGAACTGGTGCTGGAGAACATGCGGCCGCAGTCAAGCGGTACAATGAGGACCATGAATGACAAATTTGTTTAAAAAAGTAGCCTGTTTTACAGATATACATTTTGGTTTAAAATCTAACAGTTCTGTCCACAACCAGGACTGTGAAGATTTTGTAGATTGGTATATTGCCAGGGCAAAGGAGGAAGGGTGTGATACTGGAATATTTATGGGGGACTGGCATCACAATCGCAATAGTCTTAACATCACTACTATGGACTATAGCCTTAGGGCCTTGGAAAAACTTGGTCAGAGCTTTGAGCAATTTTATTTTTTTCCTGGTAATCATGACTTATATTACAAAGACAAGCGGGATATTCATTCTGTCGAGTTTGGCAAGTATATTCCAGGGATTACTGTTGTACACGAGCCTACTACTATTGGGGACGTCACTTTGTGCCCGTGGCTCGTGGGAGACGAATGGCGATCAGTAGGTAAGAAGGGTGGCAAATATATATTTGGTCACTTTGAATTGCCTAGCTTCTTTATGAACGCTATGATACAAATGCCCGATCACGGTGAAATTAAATTAGATCAGTTTAACAATTATGAACTAGGATTTAGTGGACACTTTCACAAACGTCAACAACAAAAAAATATGGTGTATATCGGTAACGCATTTCCGCACAACTATGCAGATGCATGGGATGACGACCGCGGTATGATGATACTTGAATGGGGAGGCGAACCCGAATATCACAGTTGGCCTGACCAACCTACATTCCGTACTGTAAAATTAAGTCAGTTAATCGACGACGCAGATAAAATTATTAAGCCTAAACAGCATTTACGTGTTACACTAGATATCGATATTACTTACGAAGAAGCTAGTTTTATTAAAGAAAAATTTATTACAGATTACGACATCCGTGAATTAACTTTAATTACAGAGAAAAAAGAAGTAGAAATTAATACAAGTATTGATATACAATCTTTTGAAAGTGTAGATCAAATTGTTAGTAGTCAAATTATCAACATTGAAAGTGATACTTACGACAAAAACATTTTATTGTCAATTTATAATAGCCTATGAGCATAAAACTTAAAGAATTAACGGTAAAAAATTTCATGAGCGTGGGCAATCAAACTCAAGCTGTAAACTTTGCACAAGAAAACTTAACACTTGTTCTAGGTGAAAATCTAGATCAAGGTGGAGATGACAGCGGAAGTCGTAACGGTACAGGTAAAACAACCATTGTAAATGCACTAAGTTTTGCTTTGTTTGGTAACGCACTTACTAACATTAAAAAAGATAATCTTATTAACAAGATTAACAATAAAAATATGTTAGTTACGTTATCGTTTGAAAAAGACGGAACAGAATATCGCATTGAACGTGGACGTAAACCTACTATTTTGCAATTCTTTGTAAACGACCAAGCGCAAGAAACTGATGAAACGGATGACGCCCAAGGCGACATGCGAGAAACACAAAAAGACTTAGACGATTTGTTAGGTATGAGTCACGATATGTTTAAACATATTGTAGCACTCAACACATATACAGAACCATTTCTAAGTATGCGAGCTAATGACCAGCGTGTAATCATCGAACAATTACTGGGTATAACATTACTAAGTGAAAAGGCAGAAGGTCTTAAAGAGATAATTAAATCTACTAAAGATGCTATCATACAAGAAAGTGCAAGTATCGAAGCTGCCAAGAAAAGTAATGAAAATATTCAGAAAAGTATCGATAATTTATTAACAAGACAAAGTGCTTGGAATAATCAACATACCCAAGACTTAGAAAAAACTGGGCGGGCTATTGTAGAATTAGAGGGTGTAGATATCGAAGCTGAACTTGCTAAACATGCAGAGCTCAAGGCTTATGATGAGAAATCAGCGAAGCTGAAAAGCCTAAATAAGGAGCGGGCTACGTTAGAAAGCGCGATAGCGCAAGCGGAGCGAAGCGTCACAAAGTATGACGGCGAGCTCGCCAAGCTGGCTAACAAGACCTGTCACGCATGTGAACAAGAATTGCATGATCACAAGCATGAAGAAATGACTGCTATCGCACAGGGTCACCTGGATGAAGCCCGAAAGTATTTTGACAAGGTTACTAAAGATCTTGAAAAAATTGTTAAAGAATTAGAAGAAATAGGCGAAGTAACTGCAAGGCCCAATACTTACTATGATACTGTAGAACAGGCATTAAAACATCAAAATAATCTAACTACCTTGGAAACACAACTAACTGTTAAAGCTGGGGAAGTAGATCCTTATCAAGAGCAAATTGATGAATTAACTGACACAGCTATTCAAGAAATCAGCTGGGATCGTGTCAACGAACTTAACACTCTTAAGGATCATCAGGAGTTTTTGCTCAAGTTGTTGACCAGCAAGGATTCATTTATTCGCAAAAAGATCATAGATCAAAACCTAGCGTATTTAAACAACAGATTAACCTATTACTTGGACAAGATGGGGTTACCTCATACTGTTATGTTCCAAAATGATTTAAGTGTTTTGATCACACAGCTAGGGCAAGACTTAGACTTTGATAATCTAAGTCGAGGCGAACGAAATAGACTAATTCTTGGCTTGTCATGGAGTTTCCGTGATGTATGGGAAAGTCTATATCAGCAGGTCAACTTGTTGTTTGTTGATGAACTTATCGACAACGGCTTGGATGCTGCCGGTGTAGAAGGTGCCTTAGCGGTACTTAAGAAAATGGCCCGGGAACGCAAGAAGAATATTTTCTTAATTTCGCACAAAGACGAACTGATTGGTCGTGTAAACAACGTATTAAAAGTTGTTAAAGAAAATGGCTACACCAGTTATGCCACAGATTTAGAAGTTACAGAGTAATGAGCAAGCATGTAGAGCCGTCACCGTATCAAAACGAAGAGTCGCACGAACGACTCATGGCGGCTTTTAAGGAATATTTCAAGGCAAATCAAGATTGGCAGGCAAAAGGCACACGTAGAGCAGGCGAACACATGCGTTACTGGCTAGCGCAGATTCGCATCATTGCTAAAGAACGCAGAGAACACGTACAACAATATCGTGTTTGGCTGGATAAAGACAAGGCAGCTCGTAAGGCAAACCAAAAGGCAGGTGGTACTGAGGACAAATAAACTACATAGTTAATGTCCTGGTACTATGAAAATAATTTAATAGAAGAATTGCCCGAAGATTGTGTTGGGTTTGTTTATATCATAACAAACACAATTACAGGGCGCATGTACATAGGCAAAAAATTAGCTAAATTCTCCAAAACTACTTACAAAACAGTAAAACTTAAAAACGGCACTAAGAAAAAGAAGAAAATCCGTAGTAAAATTGATTCAGACTGGCGTGACTATTATGGTTCTAGCCCAGAATTAACCAAGGATATTACGCAGTTAGGTACAGAAAACTTCCGTAGAGAAATACTTTTCTATTGCAAATCAAAGGCAGAATGCTCGTATATAGAAGCACGTGAACAATTTTCACGCAGAGTTCTTGAATCAAATGACTATTATAATGGCCATATCCAAGTGCGTGTACATGGTTCACATATACTCAAGTCTTAATAAAACAGGCCGTTTAATCACCAAATAAGCCCGCACAGGCGTTGATATTGTGCCCAAAATCCGCTCTGATGTGTGGCGGTAAGGTAGTTCTGCTTGGTGACAGAGTTATACATTACTATCCTTAACCGGACGATGATCAGATATGCCTATAACTGGTTTAATGTGTAAGTAGGAGAATAAGGCTAAAAGAGTAGAGAAAAACTACGGGTTTTTACAGCGTTTTACGTTGTTGTAAAGACTGCCGTCATATAAAGACTAAGCTCGAGGTACCGGATGACCGCCTCTGTAATGCTTAAACGTAAGGGTGATATTGTTCAACTCAGATAATGTCCTCATTTTGCCCGCCAGGGCAAAGTGTGACTGAACAATCTAGATAATATCTTAACGCTTCGCGTTTATAATAGTTCTTAAAAAAAACAAATAAGTTCGAGCTGTAAGCGAAGAACAGAAGAACGTAGTTCTTCTTTAAACCCGAATAAATACATCACTAAGGATAGATATGAAAGTTTACGAAGTAATCTCTAAAGAAACTACAACAATAAATGAGTTAGGAGTTCCTGCTCCTGTTGCTAGTGCTTTTGGAAAACTATTTAAGACAGGTTCTAAACAAGTAGTTAGAGCAGCCGCTAAGAATCGTAGTGGAATTGCCGCAAGTGCTGTTAAGGGAGCTAATGCCTTGACCAAAAGCGCAGATGCTATTGGTAAACTAGCCGGTAAAGCTACAAAACTAGCAGGCTTGGCTGTAGATGCATTATTAGTATTTGGATTTACTGCTGGCGCTATTCGTCCTTTGTATAGATATTTTACCACCATGAGCCAAGCACACGACAAGTTAGAGTCAGGTGAATGGACTAAAGACAATTTTGATTATGTGCATCAAAAAGAAATGAGCATACTAATTGTATCTCTTGGTGCTGACTTGGCCAGCACTAGTATTCTAGCTGGTAAAATGGGTTTACTAAAATTCTTTACTAAAGTTCCATTACTAGGTACGCTAGTTAAACCATTATACACTTTAGACAAAGTTGCTAGTGCCGCATTTTTAACTTGGCTAGCTACATCAGGTAACAAATATCTAGTAGGTGCCGCACTATACGACCTAACAAGTATTCCTGTTATTGGTCCTATACTAAAATTTTGGGGATTAGAAGGAACTGTTGACCAAGTAATTGGTACAGCTGGTGTTAACATTTCTAATGTTATCAAGAAACAAATGGGCATGCAAGTAGACGAACCTACCAAGCAGTCCGATGCTAAAACAAATACTGCTGTTGACTCCACTAGTCAACCAGCTACTACTCCAGCTACACAGCCCGGAGATCCAACAAGAAGCGGTAGTGATCCAACTATGACTGCATCAGGTGTTGGACAATGGTTAGATCTTCCCGGAGATCCTACTAAAGAATATAACTCTGTCACTGGACAGCGTAGATATAAAAATTAAAGTAACGGCATTCCGGTATTTTTAGTAGTTTCCATGTTGTCGGCTATAATGGCCTGCATAACTACACGGTCATCATGACTATAACGATCCATTAAATCATTATAGCTGACACCACCTCTCATGTACCAACTTATTCTTGCTAGTTCTGTTTTGAATTGTGTTACTTCCTTATCAAGCCTAACCAGTTTTTCTTCAATTTCTGAGGCTGGTAATCCGATTAGGCTCGAACGAAAAAATTCGATTGATCCATAGAAATATTAAGATTGGTTGCTTGATGACATTCTGCACATTCTACAGGAAATGTAGGCAATGTCCATTTTTCTTTGTTAGTGTCTATGTGATCTTTGATTTTACTAAAAATATCTCTATCGCAGTTAACTAACCATTCTGCAATGTAACTACGTTCTGTTACATTTGTTTTACCTACTTCTACAGATTCAATAGTCATTAACACAATTTCATTTTGTATGCTACCAAGCTCGATAGCAATTTCTTCGAATACACGTTTGCGCTGTTCGTCATCTGTTATGCCTTCGACTTGACTTAACTTTTGTCTAAGTTGAAAGTTTTTCAAATTCATATCATTGCTTTGACGATAAGTTAACGGGCGTGTGTGAATGACCAAGTCTGTTAATACTAATTTGTTATCGTATACACATTTGCTAAAATGTTCTATAAATTTAGTAATGTCTAATTCATAGTCATTTTCTGCAGAGCAGTGTTCGCATTTGTGTGTAACATCAATTAAATTGCCGTAAGTAGCAATTCTAATAGCTGTAAACATCATGTCCGAATCTAATATAGACATGTCCCAGGCATCTTTAATACCGGGGCAACAGCTTTGTACAATTTTAACGCTACTTTCTCCGGATAGTAACGCATCTGGAGTCCTCATTAGAATTTCGTCCATGCCAGTCATACCAAATACTGGCATATTGTTTACATCGCCTGTTATTGCACCTGGCTGGTTATAAACACCTTGGCTAGGCAATTTAACAAAGATTTTAGGTTGTCTAAAATATTGTTGTAAGGGATTTTGGGGCATATTTTACTCCAGATAAATATAATATGTAGTATTTATATGCGCATATTTCTAGGAAAAAATAATGGATCAAGAAGAATTTAATACGCTGATGGAAGGTTATAGAAAATCTTCTGCCGGATCAAGCGGTGGAAATTCTGCGGCTAAGTCTTCTAGCGGCGGTCCAGACACTGCTGGCGTAGTTAATAAAGGCATTGATGCTATGGGTCAGTTGACCAATGGCACATTCAAAGTTAAAGATGCTGTAAATCTAATGGGAGACACTATTGGTGGTGTTATTCCAGTTGCCGGTGGTACGTTAGGTAAAGCCTTTACTACTATGTCTGGTATTGCTACAGATACTGCGGCTAACTTACAACAAACTGGCAAGATGGGTGTTACCTTTGGCGGTAACATGGGCGAAGCTCGTGATGCTATTTTTGGTGCTAGATTAAATCTTGATAGTTGGAGTAAAATGCTCGAGAAGAGCTCAACGCAAATTAGCGGCATGGGCATGGGCATGGATAAAGGCGCTAAAGCATTTTTAAATTTTACTGCTGACATTCAAAATAGTAATGATCAAACTGTACAAGTATTAAAAGATGCTGGCATGAGTCAGCAAGATTTTGCAGATGTAACTAGACTTTCTACTATGAACATGAGAGCTGGTACTATGCAAGACAAGGCATCTCGTGACATGGCACTTCAGTCTACTATTCAATTAGCAGATGAAATGGATAGTCTGGCCAGATTAACTGGTAAGAGTAAACAACAGCAACAAGACGACATTGAAAAGCAATTGAATAAAGCTAACGTCATGGCTACATTACGTACCATGGACGAAACAGGTCGTGAGCAATTCATTAAAACACAAACACAATTAAACACCTTAGGTCCAAGAGTTATGGACTTGGCTGGTGAAATTTCTACTGGTGGTGTAAGAACTAAAGAAGGCATGGCCGCAATGGCAGCTTTAGGGCCAGCAGGTAAAGATTTTGAAGCTGCCGTTAGACAACAACAAAGTGCAAGAACTGAAAGTGAAAAGGCCGCCGCACAAGCTAACATGGATCGTGTTAAAGCTGAAATATCTCAGTATCAAAGTACTAAGGAATTTGTTGAAAGTGTAAACAATTTAACAGGACCAGTCGGCGATGCTCAACGCGATATGGTCAGCCAAAACAAAGAATATAATTCGCAGATGGAAGCAGCCAACATTAAAGCAAAAGCTAATGCTGGCGATAAAGAATTTGAAAAATATAAAGGCAAATCTGAAGCAGAAATCATGGCCATGGTTGCATCTGAAGCTAAAAAGCCAACGACGCAAAAAGGTCAAGAAGGTGCCGCGCCTTTTACAGCTATTAATAAAGCAGAAAATGCGCTAGGAACTGCTACTGCCGCTATTAATAAAAATTTAGTGCAAGTAAATGAAGACGTAGGCAAGCAACTATTGCCTGCGATGGGACAATTTCAAAAAGCAATTACTGATACTACTGCTAAAATAAATCAACCTGGCGGAATTGCAACTGGTATTAAAGAAGCTACTGGATTAGACCGAGCTAAAACTGAATCATCAGCACCTAAAGGATACGATCCTAACACTGGAATTAAACGTAAAGATGGATCTCCTGGCATTGACGGGTTCTTATCAGGCGGCAATTTTAACAGTATGTTTGAAAACTTTGGTAGTGCTATGCCTGCAACACTACACGGTGAAGAAACAGTTGCTACTAAAGATCAAATGCAAAAAATTCTTCAAAAGACAACACAGGACATGCAAAAGCAAATGACTCCAATGATGGATCAAATGCAAAAGCAAATGACTCCTATGTTCGAAGACATGCAAAAGCAAATGACTCCAATGATGGGTGATATGCAAAAGCAAATGACTCCAATGATTGATCAGATGCAAAAACAAATAAGTCCTATGATGAAAGGTATGCCAAACGTCAGCGATATGATGAAAGGCATGGGAGGCGCACAGGGATTAAATGGTGCTCCTAAAACTCAAGACGACATGATTGCGTGGATTAAACAAAATCAAGCTAACATGTCGCCTGAAGAGTTATCAAAAGCAGTAAAACAAGTTGGAAATATGCAACCAATGGAGCGTATACAATTACCTAACGCTAGTGCTCCTAAAATGCCGGATATTCCAAAAATAACTCCGCCTCCACCGCCTGCTCCAAAACCAGAAGAAAAGAAACCTACTTATAACCCAGCCGAACATCATGAAGGCGAACAACAAAAAGCCAGTGCTAAAGTAGCAGATGTAACCATGAAAGACCTTAAGGAACAGCTAGTTCACTTAAATAGAAGTATAGATAGACTAGTTAGCCACAGTGCCGATACTGCCGATGCCGCGCATAGACAAGTTAAAGCCACTAAGAGTTTGACAGGCAACAAGTTCAATTAAGGACATCGATACATGAGTTGGAAAAAATATTTTACCCCTGTAGAAGTAAACGGCGGTTCTTTAAGCCCAATTAGCGGTTTAAATTCTGGAACCAGACCGGGTCCAGCAAGAACAAATTACAGCAGTTACTTACCAGACGTTTATACTGGTAGTCCAAATCGTATTGAACGATATCAACAGTATGAAGTAATGGATTCAGATCCTGAAGTTAACGCGGCCTTAGATATTTTAGCAGAATTTTGTACACAAAAATTAAAAGATTCAAATAGCCCATTTGATGTTAAATGGAGACACAAAGCTACTAACAGCGAAATTAAAATCTTAGGTGAATACTTACAGCAGTGGAATAAATTACAAAAGTTTGACACACGTATTTTCCGTATTGTGCGTAATGTATTCAAATATGGTGATGCATTCTTTATTCGTGATCCAGAAAATCAAAAATGGAGTTATGTAGACGCACAACACATTGTAAAAGTTATTGTAAACGAATCAGAAGGTAAAAAACCTGAACAATATGTTGTAAAAGATCTTGCTCCTAACTTTGAAAGTCTAGTTGCTACACAAATTACCACTAACATTAGTCCAAGAATGGGTGGTGGACAAGCTGGTCCACAACCTGCAAGTGGCTATTTAGGTGCAAGTCAAGGTGGTGCTAGTGGTGCTGGCGGTAGCAATCGCTTTGGATTACAGTATAAAGAAAATGCAATTGATGCTAAACACATGGTTCATCTAAGTTTAAGCGAAGGTTTAGATCAAAATTTTCCATTTGGTAACAGTTTATTAGAAAATATCTATAAAGTTTACAAGCAAAAAGAACTTTTAGAAGACGCAATCCTTATCTATCGTATACAACGTGCTCCAGAACGACGTGTTTTCCACATCGACGTGGGCAATATGCCAAGTCATTTGGCTATGGCATTTGTAGAACGTGTTAAAAATGAAATCCACCAACGCCGTATTCCGTCACAATCAGGAGGCGGACAGAACGTCATAGACTCTGCATACAACCCTCTAAGCATTAATGAAGATTATTTCTTCCCTAAAACAGCAGACGGCAAAGGATCAGACGTCACAATGCTAGAAGGCGGTAAGAATATTGGCGAAATTGATGACTTAAAGTACTTTACTAACAAGTTATTCCGTGGATTACGTATTCCAAGTAGTTATTTGCCCACAGGATCTGATGATTCTCAAAGCAATTTTAATGATGGTCGCGTAGGAACTGCTTATATTCAAGAGTTACGCTTTAACAAATACTGCGAAAGACTACAATACTTACTAACAAGTACCTTTGATGAAGAATTTAAAATGTTCTTGCACAGTAAAGGTTTAAACATTGACAGTAGTTTGTTTGAATTAGTATTCAATCCTCCAATGAACTTTGCTAGTTCACGCCAAGCCGCTATAGATACTGAACGGATTAACACATTCAACACAGTACAAGCAATACCATTTGTGTCAAAACGCTTTGCTATGAAGCGTTTCTTAGGCTTAACAGCTGAAGAAATTGCAGAAAATGAACGTATGTGGGCAGAAGAAAATGGTAAAGGACAGCCATCTAGTACTGATGCCGCTGGAGAATTGCGTAGTGCAGGTATTAGTGCTAGCGGATTAGAAGCAGATGCTAGTGCCGCAGGCGATATGTCAGCTCCAGAAGATATGGATACAAGTGGTACAGAAGGCGAAGGAGCCGCACCAGGCGCACCTCCGGCAGCCGCACCTCCAGGCGGAGCTCCAGCACCGGGAGCATAAATACAATATGATTTTAAGAGAATTATTTTATATCGATCCTGACACACGTCACGTAGCTAACGATTTGCGTTATGAACCAAGTCGCGATGATACTATGTTGCACAGAGATGATACAAGAAAAACAAGATTAACTCTTAGACAAATTAACGAATTACGCAAGAGTAGTGAAGCTCATATACTAGAACAAGAAAGTGAATTAGATTTTATTCACTCCATGTATTCAGCTCCTCCACCAGCTCCTGCCGGATAAATTTACAAAAATAGTCAAAACTGACTATTTTTCGTCTATATTGCACTAGTTTTTTAATATTAGTGTAAATATACTACAGCCTTGTAACACAAAATTCACAGGAGACTAAACATGACTGACCGCGCTCAATTTGAAGCAATGCTTGAAGCCTTGATTAATGAAGATCAGGAATCAGCAAAAGAGATTTTCCACAATATCGTAGTAGGCAAAAGCCGCGAAATCTACGAAGAATTACTAGAATCAGATTTTAGCAAAGACCAAGGTAACCCTTACGGTAAAGACGACGGCGAAGATGACGGCGACGACAGCGAAGAAGGTGACGATGGTGATGACGACGGCGAAGAAGATGAACCAAGCGAATTAGATGATGCAGAAGATGACATCGAAGATGCAGAAGATGACGCTGAAGAAATCGAAAAAGATGCTGAAGACAGCGAAAGCGATGACGAAGACATCGAAGATCGCGTAATGGATCTAGAAGATGCATTAGAAGACCTAAAGGCAGAGTTTGAACAACTATTGTCAGGCGAAGAACACGAAGAAGAAAACGAGCCAGGAATCCACGGTGACGGCATGCCTATGCATGATTTAGAAGCTGAACTTAGTGGCCCAGAGCATGAAGAGGAAGAAGAGGAAGGCATTATGCACCACGTTCATCATCATGTAAATGAGTATGTTAACAAAGTTCCACTACCAAAGCATGGCGACAACGGTACAAACACCAAGTCAACAATTGATAACATGAAGAATGACATGGGTGGCACAACAGCTAACATTGCTCAAACTCATACTGAAGCAAAAGCTGGCACAGCAGGTGGTTTAGCTAGTCCTAAAACAGGCGACCTAACAGCTGGTATGAATGTACACAATCGTCCTGGTAGCGATGCTGGTAAATCAGCATTTAAAAAGCAACAACCAGGTCACGGTGCTGAGAAGAAAGGCGTTGCTGAGAAAGAAGTAAACGCTAAATCTACAATTAGCAAGCGTGTACGTTAATAGATAAACAGAGACTATACTAAAATATGTCACTATACCTCCGAGAGAATCTCAGTTTCAACGAAGCAAAAATGATCGTTGAGTCTGATGACAAAGATGGGAAAAACTTATACATGTCCGGGATTTGCATCCAGGGCGGTATTCGTAACGCTAACCAGCGTGTTTACCCTGTGAATGAGATTGGCAAGGCTGTCAAAACCCTAAACGATCAGATTCAAAACGGTTATTCAGTTCTCGGAGAAGTAGATCATCCAGATGATCTAAAAATTAACCTGGACCGTGTGTCTCACATGATAGTTAATATGTGGATGGACGGTCCTAATGGTTACGGTAAACTGAAAATTTTACCAACCCCTATGGGACAACTAATTCGTACAATGCTGGAAAGCGGAGTTAAGTTAGGTGTTTCAAGTCGCGGATCTGGAAACGTCAGAGATGACGGATCCGGTGAAGTATCAGATTTTGAGATTATCACAGTAGATATGGTAGCTCAACCTAGTGCTCCTGGAGCTTATCCTACACCAATTTATGAACACCTGATGAATAATCGCGGTGGATTAAGTGCCTTGCGTATAGCGCAAGAGGTGAAAGGTGATCCTAAGGCACAGAAATATCTCAAAGAGAGCTTATTGAATATAATAAGCAAACTCCAATAATAAGGAGAATCACATGTTGGATGCACTAAAATCTTTATTTGAAAACAATGTGATTTCAGAAGAGATCAAAGAGTCAATTGAAGCCGCTTTCGAGAATCGTATCAACGAAGCTCGTACACAAGTTGCTACACAATTACGCGAAGAATTCGCACAAAAATACGAACACGACAAAAACACCATGATTGAAGCAGTAGATCGCATGATCTCTGAACAATTAGCGGCTGAGATTGTTGAGTTTGCCGATGATCGTAGTCAACTAGCTGAAATGAAAGTTAAGCTAGTTCAAGAAAAGAAGAAGATGGCTGGTGTAATGAAGGAATTTGTTACACGTCAACTAGCTTCTGAAGTTCGTGAATTGCACGAAGATCAAGTAGCAATGGCAAGTAAATTTGGCAAATTAGAAACTTTCGTAGTTGAGGCTCTAGCTCAAGAAATTACAGAGTTTATGCAAGATAAAAAGGATCTAGCTGAAACTAAGGTACGCTTAGTTCGCGAAGGTCGTGAAGAAATCAAGAAGGTAAAACAAGAGTTTGTTCAACGTGCCGCTAAGATGGTTGAAGGTGTTGTAACTAAAGAACTACGTTCTGAAATTACAACATTGAAAGAAGACATCGAAGCCGCTCGTCGCGCTGACTTTGGACGTAAACTATTCGAGGCTTTTGCCGCAGAATATTCGTCTAGTTATCTAAATGAAAAATCGGAAACAGCAAAATTACTCAAAGTCATAGACTTGAAAGACCAAGCAATGCAAGAAGCCGCACAGGCAGTTGTCAGAGCTGAACAAATATTAGAAAGTAAACAAGCTGAAATCCGTGCTCTTAAAGAGAGCCAAGAAAGAAAAGCAATCATAAGTGAATTACTTGCTCCGCTTAACGCAGAACAACGTTCAATTATGGGTGAATTGATGGAGACTGTGAAAACAGAACGTCTGAACGAAAGTTTTGACAAATATCTCCCAGCCGTAATAGCTGGAAAAGCTCCGCAGAAGAAACAGGCACTAGTAGAGGCTAAAGAAATAACCGGAAATAAGATTTCCAACAACCCAAATAGCAGTGAGTCTGCAGATATCATCGATATCCGTAAACTTGCCGGACTAAAATTTTAAGGAGAAATTTAAATGTCAGAACTATTAAACGGACGTTGGGCAGAAACTAAGGAAGCCCTATTAGAAGGCTTACAAGGCACAAAAAAATCAGTAATGGGTGTAACCCTTGAAAATACTCGCAAGTATTTGATGGAATCTCCAACTGCTGGTGCCACTTCTGCTGGTAACGTTGCAACTTTAAATCGCGTGATTCTTCCAGTAATCCGCCGTGTTATGCCTACCGTTATTGCTAACGAGTTAGTAGGTGTACAACCAATGACTGGCCCAGTTGGTCAAATCCACACTCTACGTGTTCGCTACAGCGATACATCAAGCGGTGCTAACGTATTAGCTGGTGAAGAAGCATTGAGCCCATTCAAGATTGCGGCTTCTTATTCTGGTAATGCCAATGACTCAGCCGCTAAGGCAGCTTCTACAGCTACTTTAGAAGGCCAAGCTGGTAACAGAATGAGCATCCAAATCTTGAAACAAACTGTTGAAGCGAAGACACGTAAATTGTCTGCTCGTTGGACATTTGAATCAGCTCAAGATGCACAAGCTCAACAAGGTATCGACGTTGAAGCAGAAGTAATGGCAGCGTTAGCGCAAGAAATTACTGCTGAAATCGACCAAGAAATTATCGCTTCGTTGACTTCATTAGCTGGTACAGCTACACAAACTTATGATCAATCACAAGTTTCTGGTACAGCTACATTCGTTGGTGATGAGCATGCTGCCTTGGCAGTTCAGATCAATCGCGTAAGCAACTTGATCGCTCAACGTACACGTCGTGGTGCTGGTAACTACGCTGTTGTATCACCATTTGCTTTAACAATTCTACAATCTGCTACTACTTCAGCTTTTGCTCGTACAACAGAAGGTACATTCGAAGCTCCTACAAACACTAAGTTTGTTGGTACATTGAACGGTGCTATGAAGATTTATGTTAACAGCTACGCTTCAGATTCATCTTCAATCCTAATCGGATACAAAGGTGCTTCAGAATCAGATGCTCCAGCATTCTATTGCCCATACATTCCATTGATGAGCAGTGGTGTTGTTCTTGACCCATCAACATTCGAACCAGTCGTTTCATTCATGACACGTTATGGTTATGTTGAGTTGTCAAATACTGCATCTTCTCTAGGTAACGCCGCTGACTATCTAGGTCTAGTTGGTATTACTTCAGCTAACGTTAAGTTCAGCTAATTCAAACCTAGAGTTTGTAAATCTAAAAAGTCCACTTCGGTGGACTTTTTTTTCGGTAAATAAATGATGACAACCACTACATTTACTTCTCCATCAACTATTGCTAACGTGTCAATTCCGAACGATGTAGTACCAATGAATCCTAGTATTGATTGGAATTTTAATCCTACTACTATTGCTCTAGGAGCAGAAGCAGTTAGCAGTAAATCTTTATACACAATTAGTGGTTTGTGGATGGAAAAATTCTTAAGCAATACTAGCCAATTATGGTGTACAGGTTATAATTTCTCAAATACAGGACGTACTGTTTTAGGAATAGAATTTCAACTTGGTATGCAACGTGCTTCACGCATAGAAGATTTATTAATACAGTTAACACTCGGTGGTGAACTAATTGGAAATAATTATGCAAGCACTGTAAATCCTGTACAAAGCGACATGTATACTGGCGATTTAACAACTCCAACTCCTGTAGGCGACATCAACATATATGGAGGTTCTGCAGATCTGTGGGGCGCAACACTAACATCAGCTAACATAGCTGATCCTACATTTGGTGTTGTTATTAGTTTTCGTAGTAATATCATATATCCGCATAGAGATATTTGCTATGTTAATCAAGCTAGCTTAAGAATCACCTACGCATAAATACATAGTACGATCCACATGGGGTGGATTTTATGCAGAAATCCAACTGCGTACGGCCTAGAACGCCGTGTTTTCGTAAGGAGAAATCAAAATGGGACGTCCCTTAAATAAAAAGTACTTTGGTGCCCGCAATGCCGGTGTAACAGGTACATATAACCGTGCTTTAGCAACTGATGCTGGCATTGGCGGTTCAACTATCGCAAGTCTTGCAACAGGCGGTACACTAACTGGTTACACATCTGGTGCTCCAAGTGTAAGCATCTTTGGTCCACGTGTAGCTAATGGCGTACAAGCTACAGCCGTTGCAGTATTAACAGCCGCAGCCGCAAGCATAACATCTGGTGGTACAGGTTATCCAGTTTCAAGTACATTTACAGTTTCTGTAACAGGCACATCAGTACAAGGTGGTGGTACAGCATTATTGAACGTTTCAACAAACAGTTCAGGTGTTATTACAACGGTTAACAGCGTTACTTCAGGTGGTACATGGACTGGCGCAACATCAGGTGCTTCAGCATTAACAGCAGTTGGTAGCACATTTACAGCGGCCGCTACATTCACATTAACATCATTTACAATTACAAGTTATTCATTAACTAACAATGGTGGTGATGGTTATATTGATGCCGCAGATACAAAATCAATGAGCATTTTATCTACTGATGGTAGCGGTAACGTTACAGTTAGTTCAGTTGACGAAATGGTTGTTGGTATGAAATTTACACCAAGCCAGTCAATTGGTGGATTAACAGGCGGTACTACTTATTATGTTAAATCTGTTAACACAGCAACTGATGTTATCACATTAAGTACTTCAGTAACAGGTGCAGGTGTTGGTACATTACAAACAACTACAGCTCAACCTAACTCAGCAGTATTAGCCGCAGTTAGCCAAACAGCTGGACAATTAACATTCACAGCAACTACAACAGCCCTTCCAGTTGGAACAGCGATTGCAGTAACAGGTACACTAAGTGGTAACTTGACAGGCGTAACAACTGGCACAACATACTATGTTAGTTCAGCAGTTGCTCCAACAACTACAGCAGTTACACTTGCTGATACATACGCACACGCTATTGCAGGTACTAACAGTATTACAGTTGGTGGTTCAACATCAACAGGTTTAGTATTCACTTACACTGTTAAAGATGCAGTTACAATCGCTGGTTACACACCAGTTGTAACATTAAGTTCTGGTTCAGCTACAGCTACAGCTACATTGGCAGCTCAAGTAGCAAGTGGTTACACCGGACGTTACGAACAAATTATTGTTAATGCTAACATTGGTGGAACATTATATACTGATTGTGACATTATCAAACAAGAAAGCAGTCATACTTACCGTGTTATTCAACAAGGTGGATCGTACCCTGGCACATTGTGTAAACTAACAGCAGTTAGTGAAGGCAGTTTGACTTCAGGTCAAATGTGTATCATTGCTACTGATAGTGCTGGTGGTATCTATGCAGTTCAGAAGTTAACAAACCGTAAGGCATACTTAACTCCTATTACTGGTACTCAATGGACTGCTGGCCAGGCAGCGGCTTGGAATTTATCAAGTGCAGTTTCTGGTTACTCAGTAACATTAGATAACGCTTAATAGTTAATTAGGGAGGAGGCAACTCCTCCCATTAACCTTACAGGATTTTTTAAATGTCAAGAATATTAAAAGTAAACGGTGATTATATACTTCAGGTTACGTCGGGTAATAGTATTACCTTAGACACCCAAAGTAGTGCTGGACAAGTCACGGTACACGGTAATCTTGATGTCAAAGGTGCATTAACTTATATAGAAAGCACCAACACACAAATTAGCGATAACATACTTCAGTTAAACTATGGACAAACTGGAACAGGTGTAGGCAACGGAAGCGGCCCACAAACTGCTGGTATAGAAATAGAACGAGGTTCTTTGTCTCCATCACAATTTTTATTCAGCGAATTAGTTACTCATTATGATGCCACAACTGGATTAAATCCTACAGGAACTTGGAAGTTAACTACTTCAGCAGGTATTCTTGGTGGCTTGCAAGTGCGAACAATCGCCAATGATGGCTTAGCTGATCTTGTTTTTGATTTACAAGGTGGCACTCCAGTACTGCGTGTTGCTAATAGTACAAATTATTATTTGCGTGTAACAAATGCAAACGATATTCCTACAGTACAATGGGTACAAAATTATGTATCAAGTAGTTGGAGTTCGTTAAGCCCAGGAACGCAAGGATCTGCGGTTGTTCCTTACATTCAATATCCAGTCACAGTTTCCGTAGGATCTGCGCAGTCATCAGTTCAAGCAACATCGACTAACATTATTTTTCAAGTTGCTCAAAATACTATTGCTACAATTAGTAGTACAGGATTCCAATCTGGCAACATATCGGTAGGCGGTACTTCGACACCTGACACAATTACAAACACTGCCGGATCTCCACACAATTTAATATTGACATCAGTTAACGGTGTTGTAGAAGTAAATGCTGTCACAGAATTAGATAATCAAAACTCAACGCCTAGTTATACTAATGGTGCAACTAAACTATATTCTTATGGTACTAGTGGCGGAGTTTCTTATGGTCCGGGTAAAACTGGAATATATTTTACAAATAGTGCAAGCCAGACTCCAGATGAGTTGATAAGTAGAAATAGAGCAGTCTTGTTGAGCATTTTATTATAAGGAAAGAATATGGCATTAGCATTAACAACACAAATTGGCACAAGCCCAGCGTCGGCAATTTATACATGTACTACTTCAGGTTCTCAAATAGGAACTGCAATTACTACTATAATGGTTTGCAATACATCAAGCAGTACTACTGCTAACTTAACTTTGTATGCTGTTCCTAGTAGTGGCGGGGCTGGTACTTCTATCGGAACAGCCGCTAACGCAAATATGATTGTAAATGCTTTACCAATTCCTCCAAACGAAACAGTAAGTTTTGATCAAGAAAAATTAGTATTAGGCCCATACGATTCGATCCAAGCATTTAGTAGCGTTGCTACAACATTGTCAATAACTATTAGCACATTACCAGTATAATGAGATACCTTAGACAACAAACTCTTAGTCGCAGAATTGCAAACGATACAACGTTATACACTTCTTGGGACGCACTAGGAAATATTATCCTTAATATGAAACCGTCTGGCGGCGGCGCACTTGTTGTGCCTAACGGTTCAAATGCTAATCAGCCTGCAGGTATTAATGGTATGATGCGTTATAATAATGATGTATCATTTAACGGTGGCACTGGCCGCTTAGAAGTTTATTCAGCAGGCCGTTGGAGAGGGTTAAGATTTGCAGAACAAGGTCCAATCATCCAACAAAATTTAGGCGCAGGCGACAGTCAAAATTTATTTTTTGGCCCGTTGAATAGTACATATTATAATCCTGGCAACAATGCTAACGGTGCAACTGTCGGTGGACAAAACATTATTGTTGTAGTTGAAAATGTTATTCAACTATCTGGAATAAATTATTCAGTAGTACAAGGCAGTAGTATAACTCCAACTGCTGAAACATATACAGGATATCTTGCTGTAGCAGCCGGTACATCTTCTTCAACAATTTATTTTAATTCAAGTTTAAATGTAGTGTCAGCAACTTGGAATAGCGGTACTAATACTGCTACACTAACATTATCAAATGGTAGCCCAAGTGGTAGTCCGACAGCGGCATTCGCCCAAGGTTCTACCATTGTTGTTACTGGCATTGTATCGTCAGGACAAAATCCAAGTGCGTTTAACGGAACATTTACAGTAGGAGCCAGTGGCTCAGCAACTACAGTTACATATACATTATCAACAAATCCAGGAACTTATCAAAACGGTGGAACTGCTACTGCAACTGGTAGTTATCCTGCTGTATTTCCTGCGTTTGCTATTCCTACTAATGCTGTAGTAAGTGGTTCAAACATTTATAGCGGATCAACTGTAACAAGTTATACAACAGATCCAAACACTGATGCATTAACTAGTGTTACGTTGAGTCATGCACCTACTGGAACTATTGCTGTAGACACAGCAATAACTATTTCGGTCACACCATCATATGTAAGTAGTAGTTACTATTTGCAATTTAGTACGCCAGTACCATACGGAAAAGTTGTCATAGCATTACTTGGCTTTGACAGCTAATTAGGAGCACGTAATGGCTCAAATGGGAAGAATAGGCGGCCCGTTACTAGCAGATAACTTACTACGTAACGGCGCCAATCTTGCGTTTGAATCGCAAGTATTATACCTAAATGTCACAGGAAAATATATTGGTGTAGGCACAGCCGCACCTAGTGCTGATTTAACAGTCAGTGGCACTACAAGCATTCCTGATTTAAGTGTTACTACCGCGGCAACATTTACCGATGTTGAATTTACTTCCAATCAAATACAAAATCCTGTTGGCAGCATTACATTTTCACCTACATTATCTAGTGGAACTCAACAAGTTATTGTTCCTAATTTAGGTACAATTAACTCTCAATTAAATCCTATATTGTTGTTTAGTGGCAATACTATTTCAAATAGTTACACAAACAGCGATATTAATTTTAGTCCTAATGGAACTGGAACAATTAATTTTGCTAACGGTAATGGCAATGTACAAGTAACTGTTACGGGCGGCAATAGTTTACATGCCACTGGTAATATCACATTTGATGGCAATATCACATTAGGTAGTAGCAATACCGACACTATCGATTTTACAGCAGAAGTAGACAGTGACATATTACCCAGTGCCAGCGGTTTAGACAATTTAGGTTCTAGTGGACTAGAATGGAATAACGCTTACGTATATAATTCACTTGGTAATTTTTATAACCCTTATTTCAGTATAACTGGTAATACTATCGCTGGCACTGTTTCAAATAGTACGGTATATTACACAGCTAACGGGTCAAGCAATGTTAACTTAGAATACCTATCTGTTTATAATAATAATATTACAAACGTATGGCATAGTCCGGCAAATAACACGCAAGCCAGCGTTATATTTGCACCTAACGGAACTGGAAATGTTCAAGTAAATTCTACACAAAGTTTAATTTTACCCATAGGTGATGACAGTTCTCGAGTGCTATCAGCAAACGGTGAAATTCGATTTAATGATATAAATTTAAACATAGAAGGCTATGAAAATTCAGGTTATGTAAACTTTATCAATTTATACAGCCAAGATCATAACACGTATATTACAGCTGAATTAACACCCGGAGCTGCCGATAATACTCTTAGATTTGCTGTCAACAACACAGTTACAACTACTATTAGTTCTACAACTGTTAGCAACAGTAATTTAGTTGCAGGCAGTGTGGCAATTACATCCAACACTATTCAAAATACTAATGGTGCTCAAAATCTAGCAATTACAGCCAATGGTACCGGGCAAGTAAACTTACAATCTTTTGTAGGATTTGGAAACAACACCATAGTTAATAATACAAATTCCGATATTTTGTTTCAATCTGAAGACGGCGGCCACTGGAAGTTTGGCGGTACTAACGGCGTTGGCTTGCCTACTGGCGGTACTAGTTCGAGACCCGGCAATCCACAAAATGGTGCTGTACGATATAATTCAGATTTAAGCGCCGGCGAGATATACTCGTCAACTCAGGGATGGATGCCTTGGGTAGGTTTGGGTAATACTGTTATTACACAAGATCAAGATCAAGATTTAACCTATGTATATACCCTGATCCTGGGTTACTAATCAAAACAGCTAAATACTATTACTGTAGAATTTGACCAAAATTCTACGATATCCGACTGTGGTAAACCCGCAAAGAGCCCTAAAAACTAGGGATGAAAAAGTGGTTATCCGTGAAACACGGTGGTAACGGGAGCGTAAATGGCTGTTGGTCGTATTTCAGGTCCGCTCTTAAAGGATAATTTACTTCGTAACGGGGTAAATTTAGCTTTTGAGACGAGCCTTCTCTATTTAGATGTTGTCAACGGTCGCGTGGGCGTCAATACTGCGACTCCAGCTTACACCTTAGATGTAAATGGAACAACCCGTACCACTAATTTAAATGTAACAAACACTTTTAATTTTGCCACATTCACCATTTCTGGTGATACGATATCCAGTACTTCTAATACAATTAATTTACTTCCAACTGGATCTAATGGTGTAGTTTATAACACTACACTAAGCGTTGGTAATTTATCAGCTACCGGAAATACTATAAGTTCCACCAATACAAACGGTGCAATTAATATTACAGCCAACGGTACTGGCGCAATAAATTTAAACAATAATGTACTAGTTACTGGAAATTTGCATGCTACTGGAAATATTACCGCTGATGGTAATATTCAGTTAGGTGCTAATACCGGTGATACTATTACATTTACTGGAGAAGTTAATAGTAATATTATTCCTAGTGCAACTAACACATATAATTTAGGTTCAAATGCACTACAATGGAACAAATTATACGCTAATTCTCTTAACACAAACATATTAAATGCTGGTAATGTTCAAATTAGCAGTAATACTGTTACCACTACAACTGGCAATTTAAATTTAACAGCCAACGGAACTGGCACTGTACAAGTACAAAATTTAAGTTTTTATAATAATATAATTGGAAGTGTTAATTCTAATGCAAATATTGTACTAACTCCGCAAGGTACAGGTAGTGTTGTAGTTAACAGTACACAAAGTTTCATAGTTCCAATCGGAACAACTGCCCAACGTCCAGGTACGTTATCTGGTACAACTGCCGCTAACGGCATGATTCGTTATAACAGTACAATGTCACGCTATGAAGGTTATAGCGGAAGTCACTGGCAAAATCTTGGCGGAGTACAAAGCGTTGACGGTAATACTTACATAACTCCAGAAAGCAGTCCAGGTGCTGGAAACAACGTAATTAGTTTTTATGCCGCAGGAGTTAATAGTGCATATATTAATAGTAGCGGATTGTATGCTAACGATTTTAAAACTGCCAATATTGACATAACTGGCAATACGATAAGTACATATACTAGTAATACTAATATTAATCTTACTCCTAACGGGTCTGGCAACGTAATACTTGGTACTTTATCATTTAATACCAACACTATTACAAACAGCACTAACGGCGCAGTAACTCAATTTTTAGCCACCGGAACTGGATACTATACTTTCACTGGAACGTATGGCGTTACAATTCCTGTAGGAACTACCAGCAATCGTCCTGCTTCCCAGTATGATGAAACTGGTATGATTAGATTTAATACAGACTTATTAGCTGTTGAAGTATATAACGGAGTGTCTTGGGGTAGCGTAGTTGGTAACGCTGGCGGTATTAACCAAACTCAGGCTTCTGATATTGGTATTGCAACAGTATTAACATTTGGATAAAACATGACCACAGTATTTAAAAACGTATTATCTCCAAGCATTGGTACTACACCAACTACCATCTTGACCTCTAATGCGTCTGCAACCACAACAGTTATTGGATTAAGTGTTACTAATACTACTAGTGAATTGTCACTAGTTTCTATTCAATTACACGACACAATAGCAAACACAACTGCTTATTATATTAGTAATGTACTAGTGCCGTCGTATCAAAGTTTTAGGGTAGTAACCAACGGAGAAAAATTAATTCTTGGCCCGTCAACTACTGTAACTATAACTGCTTCGGTTGCTAATAGTTTAGATGTAGTAATGAGTTGGGTTGAAATAAGTTAACGGAGTTTTATTATGGCATACGTAGGATCAAATTCGATAGGACCAGATATTTTAGGCGGAAGACCTAGATTCTTTTACGGGTTACGTAGAACAGACTCTGGTGATTTATATATTCAAAAAATAGATACAGTTTATAGTCAGGACAGTGCAAATATCAATAATCCAGGCGATCAAGTTAACAACTTTCTTCAAGTAGACGAAGGTGTTGATTTTTTTGAAGGTAGAGATGTTTACCATAATGTAGTTTATCCAAACTTAAACTATGAACAATATCGTTGGGATGATGTTAGTATCAATTATTACATGGATGAATCCACCGGCGAATTAGTTGCTAGAATTAATCAAATATATAGCTATCCTGCTTCTAACCAAGCGTAAATAGTTAAAAGGTATACAGAATGACTCAATTTAGAATAGACAGAATTAGATTTACCTGGAGAGGTACATGGAATGGCACAACAGTTGTTAATAGTGTTACGACTGTAGGCACCTCCTACGTTAAAGATGACATTGTACGTTACGGCGGAAAATCATATGTCTGTTTGATAGGTAATGTTGCTGGTACTAGTTTTTATACAGACTTAGCAGCCGGCAACTGGACATTATGGTTTGATGGTTATTCTTGGCAAGGCGCATGGCAAAATGGAACTGCATACAATCTGGGCGACATTGTTGCATATGACAGCGTAGTATATATTTGTAATACACCGCATACAAGTGTAGCAAGTAATTTACCATTAAACATTACTGGAGTTTCTGCCGGTACTCCTTCTGCCGGAAATGTAACATATTCGTTTAGCCCAATGGCTATACAACCTTTCTTAGCTAATTCTACTGTAACTACTACTGGGTTTACTCCATCTGGATACAATGGAACATTCACTGTATCATCTGCTACACTTAGTAGTGTTGTGGTACCAAATGCAACAGTAGGTTCTGTATCAGTATACGGAACAGTATCAGGGTTAATACAAGCTGGTTTAGAATATAATCAGTCTTACTGGAGTGTTTATGCTAGTACTGATGATTGGAATGGATACTGGGCTACAAATACTAGATACAAAGTTGACGACATTGTAAAATATGGTGGTATAACTTATCGTTGTACATCTGCTCACGTAAGTTCTGCATTACTAGAAACAGATATTGCTAACTGGGCAACTGTTGTTCAAACAGATAAATGGACTACAGAATGGCAAATTAGTACGCATTATCGACTTGACGACATTGTGCGTTACGGCGGAACAGTTTATCGTTGTATATCTGCGCATACTAGTGCAAACAATATAACCTTAGGTTTAGAATTCAATCAATCAAATTGGCAAACAGTTATTTCTGGTGTTCAATACTTAGGCATATGGGTTAACAATACTAGATATAAAAACAATGACGTTGTTAAGTATGGCGCAAATGCATATATTTGTACATACCCGCATACTGCTGGTTCAACATTTAATCCATCTTATTTTTCCTTGTATATTCCAGGCGAAGAATATAGAAATTCATGGAACGCTAGTCTTAACTATGCTATAGGTGATATCGTAAAATATGGCGGATACAGTTATCTTGCCACAGCTCCTAGCATAAACGTAGCACCATCAACACTTGGCGGTTGGCAACTATTGACGCTAGGCTATACAATGTCCGAAGATTGGAATTCTACAGCACAATTCCAAACAGGTGATGTTGTTAGAAGAAACGGACAACTGTATGTTTCTATTGCAGACAGTCTTGGACAAGACCCAAATGCTGCCGGATCAACTTATTGGACTTTAATTGTTTCAGGTAGTCAATGGCAAAATAAATGGGCTTCGGGAAACAATTATGCCATTGGAGATGTAGCAACTTATTATGCTACAGCCTATCGTTGTTTAACTGCTCATACTGCTAGCGGTAGTAACAGCCCATTGGGTAATGGTGCAGGTTATTGGGCTGTTTATATTCAAGGTGATCACTTTGAAGTCTTACAAAATCAAGGTGACATCACTAGTTACACAAATACTCAAGTAGCAGTTCCGATTGGAACTCCTGGTATGGTGTTAAAGTCTAATGGCACACAAGTATCTTGGCAACAATTTGGATTAATTAATAATGTCTACTATGTAAGTAATGTGAACGGAGTAGACGCTCCAGGCTACGGACTTACAATGAATGCACCATTCAAGACTGTTGCGTATGCTTGTCAATATGTTGGCGCTGGAATATATTATACCAACACAGCATATTTGCTTAATGCTAACAAACAATGGTTAGTATCAGAAATGTTTAACTGGATGAATTACAATAGTGTTCATTCATCTAATGGATTTACTCCTAGTTCAACTTATGATCCTTATAAAACACAACGTGATGCTGAATACATCATCGACGGAATTATCTATGATATAACACGCGGCGGCAACAGTCAATCAGTTGCTAATGCATACATGTTCTTCCAACCAGGTACTAATTTCTTTTATGATTCAGGTGTTTCAGCAGAAATTTCTTACTTTATTTCCTCGTTGACATTTTTATCAAACTTAATGACTAGTAATGTTATTAATAATATTGCTCCAGGTTCTAGCTATCAAGCATTAACTGGTGCTAGTACTGCACACATAACAGTAACTGGCGCTAGCGGAACAGGATCGACTGCAACATTAACTTTCTCAACACTAGCTCAACCTCCATTCAGTATAGGCGAAACTATCACCGTAGCTAACGTAGCACCGATTGACTATAACGGAACTTACGTAGTTACTAGTGTAAGCACAAGTAGTGTCAGTTATAGTAGTCTTGCAGTTGCCGCATATTCTAGTGCATCTACTGGAAGTATAACTGGTTCAGCAATTAATCAAACAATTAACACAAATTATGTTGCTGAGGCAAATGCTAGTTCAGTTGTTAGCAGTTTAATGAATATTATTATCAATGCATTAACTAATGCTAGTACTGCTAGTATACCTCCAACTAATTCTGGTATAACAAGTACTATTAATATTAAAGATGGCACATATAACGAAGTGCTACCAATTACTGTTCCAGAGAATACTGCGATTGTTGGTGACGAATTAAGAAATACAATTATTCAACCATCAGTTGCAAATGCTACATTTACTGGATCAATATCTGGAACGACTCTTATTATTTCAACAACAGCACCATTTACTGGATCGATTAGTATTGGCATGTGGGTAACTGCTTCTGGAATTTACACACCTATACAAATTACAGGACAAGTTTCAGGAACAACAGGATTAGCTGGCACATATACAGTAAGTTTAAGCCAGACTATTGCAAGTACATCGATGACAGCAAGTTACAGTGCTGGATATATGTTCTATGTAAGAAATGGTTCTGGCATTAGAAATATGACATTAAGCGGCCTTAACGGCGGCCTAAGTCCAGCTAATGCTTATTTGACCAAACGACCTACTGCTGGTGCTTACGTGAGTTTAGATCCAGGTAAAGGTCCTTATGATAGTAGTGCTTGGATCTTTAGAAAATCACCTTACGTGCAAAACGTAACAACTTTTGGTACTGGATGTAGTGGATTAAAATTAGATGGAAATTTACATAACGGTGGAAATAAATCTGTAGTTGCTAACGACTTTACACAAGTTCTAAGTGACGGGATTGGTGTGTGGGTAACAGGATCTGGCGCATTAACTGAATTAGTTTCAGTGTTTACATATTATTGCCATGCAGGTTATTTGGCAGAAGCCGGTGCAAAAATTCGTGCTACTAACGGTAATAGTTCATATGGTACATATGGTGTAGTATCAGAAGGATATGATACTACTGAAGTACCAATTTCATGTACTGTGTTTAATAGATATTATCAAGCTCAAGTGGCATCTGCATTTGCCGGGCAAGCTCAAAATAAAATTTTATTATTAGAATTTGCTAATTGTGGAACCACTTATACTAGTGCATCTTATACGTTTGCTGGTGCAGGTACACAAGCAAATGCCGTACAAAGCGAATTTAGAGATAATGCAGTATTCGAAACACACTTAACTGGCGCAACGCTAGGCTTAGGTGGCAGCGGCTATATAACTGCTGGTAACCAAGCTCAAGGTGGCACAAGCACCACTATTACTATTGCTACTAACGATCAATTCTCTCTAACAAATTATCAAGGTATGAGAATTATCATTATTAGCGGTACAGGTGTTGGACAATATGGCTACGTACAAGCATATAACACAGTTAGTAAAGTTATAACTGTCTTTACAGAAAGTACTGGAGTTGCTGGGTGGGATCACGTAGTACCAGGAACACCTATTGTGTCTACATTAGATACAACTACACAATATTCTATCGAGCCTCGCCCAATTTGGACAAGCCCAGGTTTTGCATCCACTGTGAGAACATTGCCAACTTCTAATTCTTGGTCATCAGTGGCTTATGGAAATGGAACATTCATTGCTATAGATAATATCAGTGGAGTTACGGCGACATCAACAGATGGACAAACATGGGCACCAGGAACATCATTGCCCACATTTGCTACATGGACTAGTGTGATATATGGCGGAACAGTATGGGTAGCAATTTCTGCTGGTCCTGGAAACGGAACTTTAACCTCAACTACTACTGCCGCATATTCTTCTAATAACGGTGTTACTTGGAATAATGCAACATTGCCATCCAGTCAGACATGGTCAGCTGTTGCTTATGGAAACGGAACTTTTGTATCGATTGCAAACAACGGAACTGCTACTGCAACTTCATCAACCGGAACATCATGGTCAGCTGGCGGAGCATTGCCAACAGGAACATGGGTATCTATTGCTTACAATCCTATTAGTAGTTCGTTTGTTGCAATTTCTTCTAGCGGAAATTATGCGGCTTATAGTACTAATAACGGAGCATCGTGGACTCTTTCAACAACACAACCGTCAGCCGCTACATGGGCATCTGTCACTTGGGGTAACGGAAAACTAGTAGCAATATCAACTAGCGGAACAGCTACAACATATTCGTTTGATGGTATAACATGGTATGCAGGAAATAATTTACCACAATCTGCAACATGGACACAAATTGCATACGGTCAAGGATTATTTGTAGCAGTTGCATCTAATACTACCGCATGCGCAGTATCTCAAGATGGGTTAAATTGGACTCCACAAGTATTAGCAATTTCGGCATTATGGAATTCTGTAGCATTTGGTAACCCGACAATATCAGGAACTATAACTCCAATATGGACAGCGGTATCCGGTGGCGCCATAACTCCAAGTCAAATTGGTTGTTCTATCTTAACTGGTGCGACAACCAAAGGCCGACTTGTTGTAAGTTCCAGCGCAATCTTCCAAGTAAAAATTTGGGAGCCAGGAAGCGGATATGCATCAGCTCCTACTATGACTATTGTTGATCCTAATATTGCACTTAACAGTGGAACTAATGCAACTACAATATGTAGATTAGGCACAGGTGTTCTAGCACAACCTTACTGGATCAACAGAGGTATTGGATATCAGACTAGTACAACTACAGTAAGTATTACTGGAAACGGTTACGCTGATATTTTACAAGGTCCTACTAATTTAATTGTAACAGGAATTACCGGCTCGGCACCAACGCCAGGAGCTAACATGGTAATTTCTGGAATTAATACTCAGTACAACATTACTACTATTACTCAATTAAATTCTACAACATATTTGTTTACATTGAGTATAAATTTAGACAATAGTGTGCAACCTGCTAATGGAACACCAGTGACTATTCGTATCAAATATAGTCAAGCACGTTTAACAGGTCATGATTTCTTATATATTGGTACTGGTAATTTCTCTACTACAAATTATCCAAACGTTAATATTAGTACAGCATTACAGAATCAACAAATACAATTTAACAATGGTGGTCGTGTATTCTTAACCAGTACTGACCAAGACGGTAACTTTAAGGTTGGTAACCTATTTGGAGTACAACAAGCTACAGGTATTGTTACAGTAAATGCTAGTTTGTTTAATTTAAATGGTGTTACATCATTGAGCTTAGGTGGCGTTTCTATAGGACAAAATGCTGTGATTATTAGTCAATTTTCAACAGATAGTTATTTTGTTGCTAATAGTGACGCAATTATTCCTACACAAAAAGCTATTAAATCTTATGTGGCTCGTGCAATTTCAACTGGTGGCTCTGCCGCCCAAACAGGAACTGCTGTTTCGGGTATTGTTGGAATAGGGCAACAAAATAATGTCACAGCCGATATTTTTACCACAACCGGTACAGCAATGTATATAGGACGAAACGGCACCGCTAGTCCAAATAAAGTGTTGTTTGCTGGTAACGGGCAAGGGGTTCCTACTGGAATTGATGGAGGAATGCTAGCTATGGCATTCTTTAGTAACAGTTTTGGTGGAAGCCAGTTATAAAATAGCAAAATATTAGGAATGCATAATCGCATAAATATATCAGAGGAATAATATAAAATGGCAGAATTTAAACTTGGTAGACTACGCTTTGTATGGCAAGGCAATTGGACCACTGGTACAGCATACGTTAAAGACGACGTTGTAAGAATTAGTGGTAAATCTTATGTTTGCGTAGTAGGTCACACAGCATCCACGAATTTTATCACAGATTTAAATGCAGTTCCAACAAAATGGAATTTAGTTGCAGACGGATCTACATGGACTGGGACTTGGAATAATTCTACCTATTATAATACAAACGATCTTGTAAAATATGGCGGAGTAGTTTATATCTGTAACACTCCACATCAAAGTGTTCCAGCATCGATTACATTAACCACAACTGGTGCAAGTGCATCTAACGGAACAGCAACATTATCGTTTAATTCATCATTTACTATTAATGGTACAGTATATGCTAATGCAGTACAACCATTTTTAGTTGGTGCAACTATTGTTGTTTCTGGTTTTTCAAGCGCGGCTAATTTTAACGGAACATTTACCGTTACTGCTTGTACAACAACTAGTGTAAGTTATGCATTGATCGGTTCATACACTGACACTGTTGGTACTATTACAGGTACTGCACAATCTGGATTGGAAGCTAGTTTATCAAATTGGACTACTTATGCTACCAGCATGAACTGGATTGGCAATTGGTCTATTAATACTCGATATAAAGACAATGACGTAATTAAGTACGGTGGCGAAACTTATGTTTGTAATACCGGCCACGTTAGTGCTAACACAGTTTTATTAGGATTAGAAGCTAATCAAAGCAACTGGACATTATTTGCTGATGGCTTCAATTGGGAAACTGCATGGAGCAATGGAGTACACTATAAACTTAATGATGTAGTCACATATGGTGGTTATGTATATGTATGTAACACTCCTCACATTAGTGCGGCTTCAAGTCTTACACTTACTTCTACCAATTTTGTACTTAACGCCAACGTAGCTACAGCAACATTTGCTCAACAAGTTATTCCACCATACGCAGTTGGTTCAACTATTACTTTAGCAGGATTTAGTCCTCTAACGACTTCTGGAAGTGTTAATAATGTAAACGCATCCTTTACTGTTACTGCTTGTACAACTACTACAGTTTCTTTCGCATTAACTGGAACATATACAGTAGTAGTAGAAGGTACAATCACTGGAACAAGTCAGTTAGGTTTAGAAAACGATCAAAGCAAATGGGATTATTTCCACAAAGGATTTAATTATATTGCAGGAGGCTGGCAGCCTGATACACGATACAAGATTAACGACATTGTTAACTATGCAGGAACTGCTGGTTCAACCGGTGGCGACACTTGGATCTGTACAACAGCGCACACATCTACAGGATCATTTGTTCAAACTAACTGGGCAAGATTTGTAGAAGGTTTAACATATTATAACACATGGAGCAATACTACTGTATATACTCCGGGCGATCTTGTTACTTATGGCGGATTTAGTTACATTGCAACTTCAGTAGTACCAGCTGGCACAGTTCCACCAACAGATGTATCCAGTCCAACTACGTTAAACATAACTAACGCAACTAGTACAGCCAGTGTGGTTACTTTAACATTTGCTACACAAAGTAGCATTCCGTTCCAAGCAGGACAAACCATTACTGTATCAGGAATGAGTCCAAGCGCATATAACGGACAATATGTTGTTACTGGTATTCCTTCGACCACCCAAGTACAATATTTGATTAATGATGGTCCGATTGGTGCTTATTCTATTTTAGGTACAGTAGCATCAAACAACTGGGCATTATATACAACTGGATTTACATTAATCGGCGATTGGAGCAATGCTACAGCTTACCAAGTTGGTGATGTTGTTCGCTTAGGCGGTTACACATATTTGTGTATCGTAAATAACTCTGCTACACAACCGCCAAATACTACATATTGGTCTAAATTAAATAGCGGTGTTCGTTGGAATGCTCCAGGTTTATCATATACTGGATTAACTACAACTAACGTAACTGTAACTAACGGTGCCGCAGCCGGAGCAACATTCTCGGTTAGCACCAGCGGTACTACTTATAGTTTAACTAAAACAGCTAACGGTACAAATTATACCAACGGCGACATTATTAAGATTTTAGGTACAAGTGTTGGCGGTATTAGTCCATTCAACGA
>Ga0316227_1000918_pt1 | contig 36231 bp, 26 predicted proteins | sample TBH18019metaG_FD_206012 | JGI IMG/M metagenome (GOLD analysis project Ga0316227, IMG submission 206012) | Freshwater microbial communities from Trout Bog Lake, Wisconsin, USA - TBH18019 | ecosystem: Environmental > Aquatic > Freshwater > Lake > Hypolimnion/Profundal zone | place: USA: Wisconsin... | reverse complement strand
TCGGGGCCATGGTGCTGCGGCTGGATTGAAGGTCAGTCCTTGTAGCAGCCGCTGCCGATAATATGATCCTCATAAAATTCGAGGTAGGACGTCTTCTGCTCGATCTTGCTGGTGACCGGGTTGGGGTATTTGTAATCCACCCAGCCCTTGCCCTTGTTCTGGGCGACGTTGATGATTTCCTGGATGAACGGGAAGCCATCCGGGTCCCTCAGGTTGATCCGGTTGACGCCGACCAGGGCCTCCGTGTTGTAGCCGATGGCTTTGACCGTCCCCCGGTCGTTGTAGATGAAAATGTATAACTCGTTGCCACTGGCGACGTGGAATTTGCCTTTCGGCTGGTTGGTTTCCTGGATCAGTTTGGCGATCCCGTTGACCTTGGCAAACGCCACCGCCTCCTTCACCAGGGCGGCCGCATCGGCGGGCGAGGCGGTCTGGGCGAAGGCGAGGACGCCTGGAAGGAGGGCGATACCCAGCATTTTCACGTAGTTCATGAACATCCCCTTCTGGTTGACGGCTTTCGGAAATCAGCTATCAAGACGCTTCTTGTTCATGATCAGCAAATCCTGCGGCAGCGGCACCAGGCCCATGGGGGTCAGCATCTTCTGCCCCGGGGCGGAGAAGACGTAGCGCAGGAAGCCCATCAGGACCGGTTCCACGGGCCTGGCGGGGCCCCGGTTGAAGTAGAAATACACCATGTGGGTCAGGGGGTATTCACCGCTGGCGACGGCCTTGAAGGAGGGTTCGACGGGATCCTTGCCGCCGAGCGGCGTGATGGGCACCGTGCGCAGGTTGTTGTAGACCTCCTGGATGCTGCCGTAGGCGATCGCCGCCTGGTTGGAGAGCAGATCCTCGACCATGGTCATGGAATCCATGTTTATGACGTTGTCGGCCTTGTGTTTGCCGCCCTTGCTGATGTTCTTCTGGAAGAAGTCCCGGATGCCGCTGCCGTCGGGGTGATCTAGGCAGGTGATGGGCCGGTTCGACCAGTTGTTGCCGACCAGGCCCAGGTCGCCCCAGGTGTCGATTTCCTTGGGCCAGCCCTGGTAGCGGGTGGTGGTGTAGATCGCATCCAGCTGCTCGATCTTCAGGCTCTTGAGCGGGTTGTTCTTCTGCACCAGGATCACCACGGCGTCCTCGGCGATGGCCATCCGGGTGGGCGGGTAGCCCCATTTGGCGGTGAACGCGGCCGTCTCTTCCGGCTTCAGTTCCCGGTTGATGGCCACCAGGCTGGACCGGCCTTCGATCAGGGCCAGCTCCGGCTCGTTGCCTTTGCCGCCCCGCAACTCCAGATTGGCATTCGGGGTGGTTCCCGGCATCTGTTCCAGCCAAAGCTGGAGCATCGCTTCCAGATCAAAGGTGCAGACCACGACCGGCTTCGGCCTGGGCACATCCTGGGCCCACAGGCTCCCCATCGCCAGCAGCAGTGGGGGTAGGAGGGAACGAATGCGCATGGGGCCTCCGGTGCAAAGGGTGTCCCTTCCGGAAGCCGCAGGCTCCGGCCGGGGCGGGTATTAAAAAGGCCCGGGGCAAAAGCGGCCCGGGCGGATGGATTGGAAATATCTTTGATTAAATTAATCCCGTTCGGGGCCCTGGTCAAATCGAATCGCTATGCACATTTTTCCCCAATCGCTCACAGGGCACGCAGGAAGGTCTCCACTTCCGCCCAGTCCCGGCTGAGCGGGAACGGCGGCAGCGCGGCGCGCACCTGGGCGGCGTAGCGCTTGCCGTTGGGATCCTCGTGGGGCAGCATCATGCGGGGATCCAGGATGCAGACCGCGCCCCGGTCGGTGCGGGTGCGGATCAGCCGGCCGATGCCCTGCTTGAGCTTCAGGGTCATCTGCGGCACCTGGATGCCGATGAAGCCGAGGCCCTGCTGCCTGGCGTCGGCCTCGCGCACCCGGGCCTGGAGCACCGGGTCGTCGGGCGGGGTGAACGGCAGGGCGGTGACGATCACCAGGCTGAGCGCCTCGCCGGGCATGTCCACCCCCTGCCAGAAGCTGGCCAGGCCCAGCAGGGCCGCCTGGGGGGTCTTGCGGAACCGGTCCATCATGGCCGAGCGGGTCATGGCTTCGCCCTGGACGAAGAAGGTGATGCCGGGCAGCGCCTGCTCCAGCCGGGGCCGGAACGCCGCCAGCATCTTCCGGCTGGTGAACAGCACCAGCGCCCGGCCGCGGCTGGCGCGCATGAGCCGCTCCATGGCCGCGAGACTGGCCTCCACCCAGGCCGGATCGCCCACGGCGTCCCGCCCGGGCCGGCGCGCCGGCAGGTTCGGCGGGATGAACAGCAGGCCCTGGGTGGGGAAGTCGAACGGGCTTTCCACGTGCCGGCTGCGCTCGGCCTCGTCGTCGCGCAGGCCCAGGCGCAGCTTCAGCCCGTTGAAGCCGCGGCCGTCGCGCAGGGTGGCGGAAGTGAGGATCACCGTCTCGAAGCCCCGGCGCAGGTGCTGGTGGAAGAACGGCCGCACGTCCACCGGGTTGGCCTTGAACAGCACGGTCTGCGGCCCTTCCCGGCTGATGGTGGAGACCCAGCCGTCGGGCTGGGCGAAGATCTGCTCCATGCGCGAGAAGGCCAGCCCGATGCGCTCGGCCGCCTTGCGCCAGGCCATGTCCTCGGGGTTGCCGTCCACCCGGCGCGCGGCGAGCCGCTTGGCCTCGAGCCACACCGCCTGGCCCGCCGTCACCCAGGCGCCCACCGCGTCCGCCAGGGGCCCCAGCTCCAGCCGGTCGTCGCCGAAGCCGAAGGTGCCGTTGTCCATGGGCACCCGCGCCAGCAGGCCATTCCAGGCGTCCTGCCAGGGCAGCATCAGGCCGTCCAGCACGGCGGCCTCGGGCTCCTTGCCGGCCTCCTCGGCCAGGTCCCGGAAAAGCATGGTCATGGCCCGGTTCGACCACTGCTCGGCGCAGCTCTCGGTGAGCTGCTCCTCGATCTCGTGGGCCTCGTCCAGGATCAGCACCGGCGCGTCCGGCAGCACCTGGCCGAAGGCGCTTTCGCGCAGCACCCGGTCCGCCAGCAGCAGCGCGTGGTTGGCCACGACGATGTCGGCTTCCAGGATCTCCTGGCGCAGGCGGGTGAGGTGGCATTCCTCGAAGCGCGGGCACTGGCGCCCGGTGCAGCGTTCGGCCCGCGCGTTCACCTTGTCCCAGAGCTCCGATTCGCCTTCGCCGTAGCGCCCCAGCTCCTCCCGGTCCCCGGTGAGGGTCTCCTTGGCCCAGCGCGGCAGCGCCAGCCACAGGCCGTGGTCGGCCATGGTGAACTCCGCCGGCGGATAGGCCTCCAGGGCTTCCCAGGCGGTCTTGCACAGGTAGTTGCTTCGCCCCTTGGCCAGCACCGCCTTGACCGGGCGGCCCAGGATGCCCCGGGCGCGCGGCAGGTCCTCGTCCAGCAGCTGGCGCTGCAACTGCTTGGTGCGGGTGGCCACCACCACCGGGTGGCGCCCGGAGGCCAGCGCCGGCACCAGGTAGCCCAGGGATTTGCCGGTGCCGGTGCCCGCCTCGATGGCCTGCAGCACCGCGTCCGGCCGGGTGTCCCGGTCCGATCCGGCCCGCTTCCAGGCCTCGAAGCGCTCGGCCCCGGCCTGGATGGAATCGGCCACCAGCTCGGCCATGCGCCGCTGCCCCTCGCGTTCCTCCGCTTCCGGGAAGCAGCTGAAGATGCGTCCATCGGGCGGTGCGAAGTAAGGATCCATGGGGTGCGACATGCCTTCAGGATGGCGGAAAAAGGGCGAAAACAGAAGGGCCCGCGATTCCTCCGGCGCAGTTGGCCGCTGTTGCCGCATCATGGCAGGAGCGGGCGGGGAGGATCGGACATGGCAGGAGCGGGCTGGGGACGTCATCAGGTCAGGCTGGGCCTCGCCCTGCTGGCCCTGCCGGGCCTGGTCCCCGCCATGGCGCAGTACGAGCGGCCCAAGCAGGAACTGACCGCCCCGGAACGGGAAGCCATCGAGACCAACCGCCGGCTGGCCGGCCCGCGGCCCACCACCCCCAAACCGCCGCTTTCCCCCACCGAGGCGGCCCGGGTGACGGTGTTCAAGGGCGCGCGCCATTCGGTGGTGTTCATCTCCTCGATCACCAAGAAATGGTTCCTGGAGGACAACCGCACCGGCAACCGCTACCAGGTGCCGCCGGCCTCGGGCACCGGCTTCGTCTGGGACAACCTCGGCCACGTGGTGACCAACCACCACGTCATCACCGTGGACGACCCGGCCGGCGGGCCCCGGGGCGAGGCCGAGGACCTCCAGGTCACCCTCACCGACGGCAAGACCTACAAGGCCCTGGTGATCGGCCGCAGCCTCACCCTGGACATCGCCGTGCTGCACGTGTTCGCCCCGCTGGAGCAGATGCGGCCGCTGCCCCTGGGCACCTCGCACAACCTGCAGGTGGGCCAGCTGGTCATGGCCATCGGCAATCCGTTCGGGCTGGACCACACCCTGACCTCCGGGGTCATCTCGGCCCTGGGCCGGGACATCCTCACCGGGTTCGGCACCCACATCACCGACGCGGTGCAGACCGACGCCGCCATCAACCCGGGCAATTCCGGCGGCCCGCTGCTGGACCGGGCGGGCCGGCTCATCGGCATGAACATCGCCAAGGGCCAGCTGCACCGTCCCGAGCTGGGCATCATCACCTTCCCGCCGGCGGCCACCGCCAGCCTGGGCGCCAAGCACGGCATCGCCGTGGACTCGGTCACCCCCGGCAGCCTGGCGGCCCGGGCCGGCTTCCGCGGCCTGAGCATCCGTCCGGGCGCCAAGGAGCCGGTGGAGCTGGCCGACGTCATCCTGGGCGACGTGATCGTGGCCCTGAACGGCCATACGGTGGAAAGCGACACCCAGCTCATGGACCTGCTGGAACTGGAGCCGCCGGAGACGCTCCTGGCGTTCGACGTGCTGCGGGACGGCAAACTGATCCGGATCGTGCTCAAGCCGGGGGAGAAGGCGCCGGAGGGGCCGGTCAAGCCCGGGAGCTGACAGCTTCCCGGCTCGACCACCGCGCCACCAGCAGCACCGCCAGCCCGGACAGCAGGGTGATGGGGATGAGCACGATCAGCACGTCGGCGGCGGACTTGCCCACGCTCAGCAGGGAGCCCGCCAGCAGCGGGCCGGCCACCGTCCCGAAGCGGCCCGCGGACACGGTGGCGCCGACGCCGGTGGTGCGCACCGCGCGGCCGTAGCAGAGCGGGGCCAGGGCGAAGATCGCCGCCTGGGCGCAGGTCACGGTGCCGCCCACCACGAAGGCCAGGGCCTGGGCCGAGTGGAAACCGAGCGGCATGCAGCCGAACAGGGTCAGGCACAGGGCCGACCCCAGGTAGGCCACCCCCAGCGTGGACGAGGTGAACGAGCGGTCCAGGAGCAGGCCGCTCATGGCCGCGCCCAGGGAGGCGCCGAGGTTGAAGGCCATCTGGATGAACTGCACCTGCCCGCGCTGGAGCCCCAGGCCCACCAGGAGGGTCGGCATCCAGCCGAGCAGGAGGTAGATCACCAGAAGCGTCCCGAAGGTGCCCAGCCAAAGCGCCAGGGTCACCCGCGCATGCTCCCCGCCGAGCAGCCCCCCCAGGAACCGGCCTGGGCGCTCCGCCCTGGGCCCGCCACCGTTCGCTGCGGGCAGCAGGGCCAGGAGCAGGGGGGCCGCCAGGATCGGCGCCAGCCCCCCCACCAGGTACACCGAGCGCCAGCCCTGGCCGAACCAGCCGGACTGGATCACCGCCCCGGCCAGCAGCGCGCCGAGGGGGATGGCGCAGTAGATGAAGCCCACCGCCCGCTTCTTCCATTCGGCCGGGCTATGGTCGCTGGCCATGGCGATGACCGCCGGCATGGCCAGGCCCAGCCCCATGCCGGTCATGAAGCGGACGGCGAGCAGCGGCCCGAAGCCGCCGGCCCGGAGAGTCAGCAGTGAGCAGCAGCCGAACAGGGCCACTCCGGCCACCACCACCGGCCGGCGGCCGAAGCGGTCCGCAAGGATGCCGCCGAGCACCGAAGCCAGGAAGATCCCCAGGGAACTGGCGCCCAGGAACCAGCCGATCTGCACCGGCAGCAGATGGAACTCGGGCGCCAGGTGCGGCGCGGACACCCCCGCCGCCTGGAGGTCGAACCCTACCAGCAGGATGACCAGCGCGCACAGGGCGAGCACGCGCACCGTCCCGAGCTCCCGGGCCCGGGCCCAGGCCGGGGCCGGTGGACGCGCTGGGTCTGCCTGCATGGGGGCTGGGCTACTTCCTGGCCGGGATCTGCACCAGGGGCGTCGCACCGCCGCTGGTGATGATCAGGTTGCCCTTTTCGCCCACATAACGCAGCGCCTGGATGCGCTGGTACTCCAGGATCTGCGGGGTGAGCGACTGGGAGACGATCTTCTGGGCGGTGGCCTGGCCTTCGGCCTCGATCCGCTTGCGCTCGGCTTCCTGCTTCTCCTTCTGCAGGACGAAGGTCATCTTCTGGGCTTCCTGGTCGGCGGCGATCTTGTCGTTGATCGCCTTGGTGATCTGGTCGGGCAGCAGGACGTTGCGCAGCAGCACCTGCTCCATGTTGATCCCGCGGCTTTCGAACGAAGCCTTGAGGGTCTTGGTCACCTGGTCCACGAACGACTGCCGCTTGGAGGTGTAGAGCTCGGTAGCCAGGAGGTTGGCGGCGGCGTCGCGCAGGCTGGTGCGGATCAGGCTGCGCAGGATCTTGTCCTCCACGTCGGGGCCGATGTCCTGGTAGATCTTGGCGACCATTCCCTGCTGGAGGGAGTAGAAGATGGTGCAGTCCAGCTTGACCGTGAGGCCGTCGCTGGTGATGACCTGGATGGAGTCGTCGCCCTTCTTCTGGCCTTCATCCTGGATGTTGGACATCGTGTAGTTGCGGGTGCGCACCTCCATCTCCACCACGGTGGCGAACGGATTGATGAAGTGCAGGCCCGAGGGCAGCACGTCCTGCTGCACTTTGCCGAACAGCAGCATCACCCCGGCCATGCCGGGGGCGACGATCACCGCCATGGACGCCACCGCGCAAACCACGGCCGCGGCCCAGGCGACCAGATGGATGACGCCCAGCCGTTCCGACATGGGGAAGCCCATGCTTTTCTTGGCACGCCAGGCGGCAAGCCCGCCCACGAACAATAGCAGTGCGAGGAAGATCATCGATGGCTCCCGGAGTTTCTTGAATGGACTGGAGTTCAGTCTTTCTTGTTGGGTACCACAATAACATCCTCATCAACGATAGGCAGGTCAGGTATGTAGGCGACGGGCACCCGCAGGGGTTCGTCCTGCCCCGAGCACCGGAGCACCAGCATGGCCCGGGAAGGGGCGGTGGCGATGCGCCGGACCGCGAGGGCATGTTCTGGAGCCGCCGTCCCTGACGGCCGGCCCAGCTGGAAACCGTCCCCCTCCAGTTCCGCCCCCAGGATCCGGAAGGGGTCCCCGCGGCGCGATCTGAGCCGCAGGACCAGGGTGTCCTCGGGTTGCACGAACACCAGCCGCTGCGGGATCGGCTCGATGGGGCGATGCACCCGCCATTCCAGGTAGAGGTCGAACCGGGGCTCCAGCGGCGCGTTGGTCGCCACCTGGACCTGGTCAAGCCCCAGGCCCATCCCCGGCGGGATCCGGCCCGGGCGCAGGGTGAAGGCCAGCTCGGCCCTGGGCCCCGCGCTCCGGAGTTCGCACTCCAGGTAGGCCGGAAGCGGGGTCACCACCTGCAGGGTGAGGGTTTTGCCGGTCTCCCGGGCGAACTGGAACACCGAGGACGGGCTTTCGTTGACGCCCAGGTCGCCGAAACTCCGGCGCCGGCCGTCCACGGTGAGGTCGGGACGGACCGTCATGCGCACCGGCAGGTAGAAGCTCCCCTGGCCGGGGTCGTCGGTGCCCAGCCGCACGTTGCGGGCCTGGGGGCCGCTCCAGCCTTCCGGGTCCACCCGCAGGTCCAGCCGGGCCGAACCGCCCCCGGGGATCGGCCGCTCCAGCGCCGGCCCCGCCACCCGCACGCCCGGGGACAGGTCCAGCACGCGCAGGGCGATGGGGGCGGCGCTGAGGTTGCCTAAGCGGTAGCTCAGGGTGCGGATTTCCAGCGGCCCCAGTTCGCCCAGGTCCACCCGCCCGGCGGGTTCGATCCGCAGGCGCGCGGGCACGCAAGGCCCCGCGGCCCGGGCCGGGGCCACCAGGCCGGCCAGGGCAAGGGCAAGGGTGATGGAAATTCCAATGGTCCGCATCGCACACACCTTCAAGGCGAAAAAGATCGCACAAGATTTCCCGCGCCGGTCTGGGATTTTGTTATTATTTAATTATAGTATTTTATTTTCATTCAAAGACGGATGGGAGGCGGGGTGATCGATAATCTATGGACCCACGGTAGCCATGCGGTTGAGGCCTGGGAGTCCGCTCCCCTGCCTGAACTTATAATTCATGTCGTCGAGCACTACCACATGCAGGCCCGGGTCCTCATGGCGCGGCTGGAGAATCTCGCCGCGGAAGCGGTCCTGCTGGTGGGCGAGGAGCAGCCCGGCCTGCTGGCGATCCGCGACCAGATCGAGCGTTTCTCCAAGGACTTCCGGGCCCACATGACCATGGAGGAACGCAGCCTGTTTCCCCATCTCCTGGTGCCCGGATCAGGCGGCCCGCTTGAGCTGATGCCGCCGCTGGTCAAGCTCCTGGAGGACGAGCACCGGGCCGAGACCGGCCTGTTCCTGCGGCTGCGCACCATGAGCGAGGCCCACCTGCCCATGGACGGCGCCCGGAATCTGCGGGCCAGGCTCGGCCATGCCTTCAGGGCCATGGAAAAGAGCCTGCAGGGCCACCTCTACCTGGAGACCCAGGTGCTGTTCCGCCGGGTATTCTGAAATCCTTACCGCGGAGTGGCGCATGGACTACAACATCAAAACCGACGTGAAGTTCGGTCCCCTGGAGAGCTTCGACGCCGGCCGCATGGCCGCGGCGGGCACCGAACGCTGGTGGAACCAGTCGCTGTGCCGGGTCAACGACTGCGTCACCCGGCTCGGGGTGTTCGAAGGGGAGTTCCACTGGCACAAGCACGATCTGGAGGACGAGGTGTTCTTCGTGCTGGAGGGCCATCTGCTGCTGGACCTGGAAGACCGGGTGGTGGAACTGGATCCTTTCATGGGCATCTGTGTCCCCAAAGGCGTGCCGCACCGCACCCGGGCGCCCCAGCGCACCGTCGTGCTGATGATCGAGGCGGCCACGGTCACCCCGACGGGGGACTGAACATCTGGGCCAGCTTGTGCCCGAGCTCCTTCATGCTGAAGGGCTTCTGGATGCAGCTGACGCCCGCGTAGCCGTTGACCAGCTGGCTGACTTCGCTGTCGTTGTAGCCGCTGGCCATGAGGACCTGCTGCGCCGGCCCGCGGGCCTTGATCCGGGCCAGGGTCTCGGCGCCGTTGATGCCGGGCATGTTCATGTCGAGGATCACCAGATCCACCTCGAGGCCCCCCTCCAGCAGGACCATGGCCTCCCTGCCGCCCGGGGCCGACTGGGCCCGGTGCCCCATGATCTCCAGCATGGGCACCAGGCTCTCCCGGATGAGTTCGTCGTCGTCCACCACCAGGATGGCCAGGGCGGTTTCCATCCCGGGTGGTTCCGCGGCGGCGGCCGGCGGCGCCGGGGCCGGATCCAGGGCCGGGAAGGTGAGCCTGACCTCGGTGCCCTGGCCATGCCGGCTGCTGATCTCCAGTTCGCCGCCGTGGGCCTTCATGGTGCCGAACACCATGGCCAGCCCCAGTCCGGTCCCTTGGCCCAGCGGCTTGGTGGTGTAGAACGGTTCGACCGCCTTGGCCAGCACCTCCGGGGTCATCCCGGCGCCGTTGTCCCGCACCTCCACCCGCACTTTCCCGCCGGGCAGGTTTTCGGTGCGCAGGCGCAGGATCCCCTGGTCCGGCATGGCGTCCAGGGCGTTCACCGCGAGGTTCATCAGGACGTGGCTCAGGGCGCCGCCGTCGCCCTGGACCAGGGCCAGATCCTCATCCAGTTCCATCTCGAGCCGGATCCGCTTCAGGGTGGTGTAGCCCAGCAGCTGGACCATGTCCCGCACCAGGCCGTTGAGGTCCAGCGGCTGGGTGTGCTCGAGGTCCTTGCGGGCGAAGTAGAGCAGGCTGCGCACCACTCCCCGGCCGCGCAGGCAGGCGGTGGCGATGGTGTCCAGGGAGACGGCCATGGGGTCCGCGGCCGCCAGCCCCGCCCGCCGGGCCGAGGCCAGGCTGAGGATCGCCCCCAGCACGTTGTTCATGTCGTGCGCCACGCCGCCGGCGAGGCTGCCCAGGCTTTCCAGCTTCTGGGCCTGGTGCAGCCGCGCCTCCAGCTGCCGGCGCTCCTGATCGGCCTGCCTGACCTGGGTGATGTCCCGGGTGGTGGTCAGGATGCACGGCTCGCCGCCGATCCTCAGGAGCGCGGCGGACATCCGGCCGATGATGATCCGCCCGTCCTTGGCCCGGAACGGCGCTTCGAAATCCGTCACCTGGCCTTTTTCCCGCAGCTGCTCCAGCAGGCGGACCCGGTCGGCGCGATCGGTCCAGACGTTGCATCCCTCCGCCAGGGAGGGGCGCCCCACCACGTCCTCCGGCTGGTAGCCGGTCATCCGGGTGAACCCGGGATTGATGGTGAGGTAGACGCCGTCCTTCAGCCGGTTGATGTTGATGGCGTCTGGACTGGTGGCGAAGGCCCTGGAGAACCGCTCTTCCGATGAGCGCAGGGCCGCCTCGGCGGCCTTGCGCTCGGTGATCTCCCGGATGAAATGCAACACCAGTGATTCGCCGCCCAGCTCGATGACCCGGGCGCTGATCTCGGCCGGGAACTCGGTGCCGTCCCGGCGCCGGTACAGGCTTTCAAAACGCGCCGAGCCGGCCTCCTTGAGCCTGCGGAACCGCTCCAGCAGCTGGCCGGCCATGGAAGGGTCGCGCAGGTCCAGCAGACGCAGTTCCCGGAACTGCGCGGCGCTGTAGCCGAAATGCTCGCTCGCGGCGACGTTGGTCTCCAGGATCCGTCCTTCCAGGTCGGTGAGCACGATCATGTCGCTGGCATGGCGCATCAGGTGCTCGGAGCGTTCGGCCAGCACCTTGCGCTCCCGCTCGAAGGCCAGCTGGCCCAGGATCCGCCCGGCGTCCCGGCGGTGCACCACCAGCCCGATGCCCATGGCCACCAGGGTGACCAGGCCCAGGAGCAGCAGCCCGGTGGTCCAGATCTGCTGGCGCATGGGGCCGTAGACGTCGCCTTCGTCGACCTTGGTGATCAGGCTCCAGGGCGTGCGCGGAACCTGCCGGAGCGCGGCCACCACCCGCCTGCCCCGGTAGTCGGTGGTGTCGAACACGCCTTCGAGCCCCTTGGCGGCCAGCACCGCCGGCACCTCCGGGTGCTCCGCCATGTCGATGCGCAAGCCCCGGACCGAGCTCGAGGGATCGCGCCGCTCGCTCAGGATCACCGCATCGGCTCCGTCCCGGCCGACCAGGAGCGTCTCCGAGCTGGGCTGGGAATGCGGCCAGGGCCGGGTGATCTGGCGCAGGAACGGCATGGCGTCCGCCTGGAACAGCATCACCCCTTCGGCCGGGGCGCCCGTGCCGTCTCGAACTCCGATAGGCACCCACAGGCTCAGGTTGGGATCGGGGCCGGCCGATGGTTGCGGAGCCAACTCCGTGGGCCGGCCCAGCCGCAGGCCGGCCTGGATCTGCGCGGCCAGCGCCGGGCCCGGCAGCAGTTCCTGGCCGGCCGGCGCGATCATCCGGGGCCGGCCCTGGAGGTCGAACAGCACCACGCGGGCATAGCCCTCCCCGGCGCGCACGTTCTCCAGCCATTGCCTCAGGGCGGCCTCGACCCCGGCCGGGGCGGAGCCCGCCAGGAACTGCCGGATCCGGCCCTGGATCAGGGACGAACTGAACACCTGGGCCACATCGCCCCGGCGCGCCCCGTACCATTCGGAGATCTGGTCGGCCTTGAGTTCCCCGATGGCGGAAAGCTCGTCCTGGACGATCAGCCGCGCCGTGCGGAGCTGGCCCCTCAGGATGAAGGTGCCGCCGGCCAGGATGGCCAGGCTAAGGAGCAGGAATCCCGCCAGCGGGGCCCGGCCGGCTTTGGCCCCGAACAGGGCGAGCGGCCAGGTGTCGGCTCCGGCGGCGAACAGCACCGCGAGGCTGAGCAGCAGCCCCATGCCGGCCGCCGGCAGGGTCATGGGGGTGCTGGAGCTGCCGTAGAGCAGGGGCACCCCGGCGGCATAGCTGGTCAGCACCACCAGGCAGGAGCCCATGGGCCCCAGGGCCAGGATGGCGCCGGCCTGGCGCGCCCGCCAGCGGGGGCCCGGGAACGCCGCCACCAGGCCGCTGGCGATGGCCAGGCACAGGGTGGGAGCCGCGGTCAGCAGCGAGATCTTGGTCCTGAGCACGCCGCCATGCGTCCAATGCGCCGGGAGCGGGGGCAGGCGCGAGCCCAGGAGGTACTCGGCCACCACCCACAGGCTGACCAGCCCGGTCAGGGCGGCCAATGCCTGCGCCCAGCGCGAGCCGCGCCCGCCTTCCCTGCGCCCCAGGAGCAGGGCCAGGCTGAGCGCGAGCATCAGTCCGGCCGCGTGCGGCGACATGGCCACGTAATCCGGGCCCAGGGCGGCCGGGAAGTGCAGGCCGTTGAGCCTCGCCAGCAGCACCACCACGGCCCAGACCCCCGCCAGGGACGCCAGGGTTTTCACGTACCTCTGATAGGCCTGTTGGACAGCGCGGGCATGGGGCATGCAGGATCCGATGTCAGATTCTAGCAAGCCTAGTTGCAATTACCAAAGTTCTCTAAGCCTTTGGCCGCACCAGGCCGCCCTCCTGGGCCGCGTCGCCCAGGCTCAGGATGATCTGTTCCCCCGCCTTCAGCCCGGACAGCACCGGCAGCTTCTGGTGGTCCTCTTCGCCCACCGTCACCGGACGGAACGATACCCGGTGGCCGGCATCCAGGACCGCCACGAAGGTCCGGTCGCCCCGGACGATGAGGGCTTCGGTGGAGATCTCCAGGTGCTGGGCCAGGTCCAGGGCCAGCTCGGTCTGCACGAAGCTGCCGGGGACGATGCGGCCGTCCCGGTTGTCCAGTTCCGCCTCCGCCAGCAGCATGCGGGTGCGCAGGTCCAGCGCGCCGTTGACCCGGGTGATCCGGGCATCCAGCCACTCGCCGGGCCGGGACGGCGGGCTGACCCGGATGTGGTTGCCCAGGCGCAGCAGGCCGGCATAGCGCTGGTCCAGGTAGAGGGTCACCTTGAGCCGGTCCAGCCGGGCCACGGTGAGCACGGGCAGGGAGCTGGTCTGGTTGTTGGCGGCGTTGGTGACCAGGGCGCCCGGATCGGCGAACCGGGCGGTGACGGTGCCGTCGAACGGGGCCTTCAGCACCTCGTAGCCGCGCTGCACGGCCTGGGAGGCCAGCTTGGCTTCGGCCATGCGGGCGTCGGCCTGGGCCTGCTCCACGTCCCGCGGCGCGAGCAGGGCCTGGCGGCCCAGGGCTTCGGCGCGCCTGGCGTTCTGCTGCTTGTTCTCGGCGTCCGCCTGCAGGGACTGGTAGTCCCGGTCGGTCTCGGGGCTTTCGATCACCGCCAGGGTCTGCCCGGCCCGCACCCGGTCGCCCCGGTCCACGTTGATCGTGCGCAGGAAGCCGCTCAGCTTGGCGTACAGGGTGGTGCTGACCACCGGCAGCGCCTCGCCCTGGAGCACCAGGGTCTGGCGCGGGGCGGACAGGGCCACCGTCTCGACCTTCACCAGCGGCCCGGCCGCCAGCACCTGTTGGCGCTCCCGGCTGTCCTGGCCCAGGTCATGGTGCTTCAGCGCCAGCATGGCGCCCACCAGGGCGGCGGCCACCACCAGTCCGGTGAAGCCTACGCCGTAGACCCCCCGGGTGGAGCCGCTGATGCGGGGCTTCTCTTGGGCATTCATACCGCGCTCCCTTGCTGTTCGGAGAGGAATCGGTCATCCAGTTCGTGCCTGGTCGGTGGTTTTACTCGGAGTAATGAATAGATTACCGGTACCACCAGGAGGGTGACCACCGTGGCCAACGCCAGCCCGCCGATGACCGCCCGCCCCAGGGGGGCGTTCTGCTCGCCGGCTTCGCCCAGCCCCAGGGCCATGGGCACCATCCCGATGACCATGGCCAGGGCGGTCATCAGCACCGGGCGCAGCCGGGTCCGGCCCGCCTCCAGCGCGGCATGCAGCGAATCCAGCTCGGGCCGCTCGACCCGCACGTCGTTGGCGAAGCTCACCAGCAGGATGGAATTGGAGGTGGCGATGCCGATGGCCATGATCGAGCCCATGAGGGATTCCACGTTGAGGGTGGTCCCGGTGAGCGCCAGCATCCACAGGATGCCCACCAGGGCGCCCGGCACCGCCATCATGATGATGAAGGGGTCCAGCCAGGACTGGAACAGCACCACCATCAGGAGGTAGACCAGGGCGATCGCCAGGATCATGCCGAGGCCCAGGCTGCGGAAGGAACTCTGCATCACCTCGTTCTGGCCGCGCAGGCGGATCACGGTGCCCGGCTGCAGCGGGCCCAGGGCCTTGACCTTGGCCTGGATCTGCTTGACCACTGCGCCCAGGTCCCGGCCTTCCACGTTGGCCATCACGTCCATGACCCGCTGCACGGTCATGTGGTCCACTTCGTTGGGGGTGGAGATGGGCCGGACCAGGGCCAGGTTGCCCAGGGTCTGGGCCGAGGCGGTGGGCTGGGCCTGGACCGGACGGCCCGGATCCTGCTGCAGGATCGGCGCGGCGCCGGTGGCGGTGACCGGGGTGGCGAGCAGGGCCTGGACCGAATTCATCCGGGAGAGGGGCACCTTGGCGTTCACCTGGTAGTTCACCCCGTTGAGCGGGTCGAGGAAGTAGGAGGGCGCGACCAGGGTGTTGCTGGCCAGGGAGATCAGCATGGTGTTGGCCACGCTCTGCTGGGTCACGCCCATCTTCGCCGCGCGTTCCCGGTCCACCTCCAGCTTGAGGCCGGGATAGTCCATCACCTGCTTGATGCGCACGTCGGTCAGGCCCGGAACGCCCTGCAGGTCGGCGCGCAGGCGGACTGCCAGGGCCTGGTCCTGGTCCAGATCGGCGCCCTCCACCTGGAGATCGATCGGCGCCGCGGTGCCGAAATTGAGCACCTGGCTGACGATGTCGGCGGGCTGGAAGAAGAAGGTGCAGCCCGGGAATTCCGGGGCCAGCTCGGTGCGGATGCGCCGCATGAATTCGCGCGTGGGCCGGTGGCGCCGGGCCAGCTGGATCAGGATCTCCGCGTCCATGGGGCCGGCGTTGTCGGTGGAGACGAAAGCCAGGTTGATGCCGGGGGGGACGCCGATATTGTCGTTGATGGTGTCCAGCTGGGACGGCGGAATCACCTGGCGGATGCGCTCTTCCATGCGGGCGATGTACTTTTCGGTCTCCTCGATGCGGGTGCCGCTGGGGGCGCGGAAGTGCATCTTCATGAGGCCCACGTCGACCGAAGGAAAGAAATCCATGCCCACCACCCAGAACAGCCCGACGCTGACGGCGCAGAAGCCGGCGGCGATGCCCAGGACGAAGCCCCGGTGCGCCAAAGCGACTCCGAGCAGCCTGGCGTAGCCGTCGGTGAAGCGGGTCATCAGGGCATCCCGCTTCGGATTGAAGGCGTTGAAGAAGCGGTCCAGCCGGCCCTGCGCCGCATGGTCGGGGCTGTGCTCGCCCGGCATGAGCATGCGCGCCAGGGTGGGCACCAGGGTCCGGGAGAGCAGGTACGAGGCCAGCATCGAGATCACCACCGCCAGCGCCAGGGGCACGAACAGGTACTTGGCGGCGCCCTCCAGCAGCACCACCGGGAAGAAGACGATGCAGATGGCCAGGGTCGCGACGATGGCGGGCACGGCGATCTGGCTGGCGCCGTCCAGGATGGCCACGGTGAGCGGCTTGTGCATCGCCCGGTTGCGGTGGATGTTCTCCACCTCCACCGTGGCGTCGTCCACCAGCATGCCGATGGCCAGGCTCAGGCCGCCCAGGGTCATGATGTTGATGGTGTGGCCGGAGAGCTTGAGGCCGATGATGCCGACCAGGATGGCCATGGGTATGCTGGTGCAGACGATGGCCATGCTGCGCCAGCTGCCCAGGAACACCAGGATCATCAGCGAAACCAGGATGCTTGAGACCAGCGCCTCGACCACCACGCCCTTGACCGCCGCCCGCACGAAAGTGGACTGGTCGAAGTCCAGGCGCATCTCCAGGCCTTCCGGGGCCGCAGCCTTGATCTGCGGCAGCATCTCCCGGGTGGCGTCCACCACCGCCAGGGTGGAGGCGTCGGCATGCTTGAGGATGGACAGGTAGGTGGCCCGGTTGCCGTTGACCCGCACGATGTTGGTCTGGTCCGCGTAGCCGTCGTACACCTTGGCCACGTCCCCCAGCAGCACCGCCTGGCCCTGGCTCACGGTCAGCGGGATGCGCTGGAACTGCTCGACCGTGGTCGGGCTGGAATTCATCTGGATGGAATATTCCCGCGCGCCCACCCGGGCCGTGCCCGAGGGGATGATCAGGTTGGCCGCCTGCAGCGCGCCGATCAGGTCGGTGGTGGCCAGGCCCTTGGCGGTCAGGGCCTCCGGGTTGATCTCGATGGAGATCTGGCGGTTCTTGCCGCCGTACGGGGCCGGAGTCGAAAGGCCCGGAATGGTGAACAGGCGCATGCGGATGAAGTTGGCGCCGTAGTCGAAGATCTTCTGTTCCGGCATGGTCTTGCTGGAGAGGGTGACCTGGGTGACCGGCACGTTGGAGGCGTTGAACTGGATGATGGTGGGCGGCATGATCCCGGGCGGCATCTGGCGCAGCGAGGAGCTGCTGGTGGCGGTCATCTGGGCGATGGCCGCGCCGATGTCGGTGCCCGGCTGGAAGTAGACCTTGAGCAGGCCGAGGCCCGGGATGCTCTGGCTCTCGATGCGCTCGATGCCGTTGACCGAGGTGGAGTAGGAGCGTTCGCTCAGCAGCACCACCCGCCGCTCCATCTCCTGGGCGGACAGTCCGTTGTAGGACCAGACCACGGCCACCACCGGGATGTCGATGGCGGGGAAGATGTCCACCGCCATGCGGCTGAGCGAGAGCATGCCCATGATGAAGATCAGCAGGCACATGACGGCGATGGTATAGGGTCGCCGCAGGGCGAGGCGCACGATCCACATCAGCTTGCTCCTCTCCGGCCCGGGATCAGGCCTGGCACGCGGTTGGGTCCTCGGCCGCGGCTTCCGCCGGACGCGTGGAAGGGTTCAGGTTGGCGATCACCTTGAGCAGGATGGTGCGCAGCTGCAGCTTCTCCCGGGCGCTGAGGCCGGCCTCCAGATCCCGGCCGAGCGCCTCGGCCACGGCGTCCAGGGCCGGAGCCACCTGCTCCCCCGCCGGGGAGACGCTGATGATGTTGCGCCGGCCGTGGGCTGGATCCGGAATGGATTCCACAAGAGCTTTATCCTGCAGGGTTTTGACGATCCGGCAGGCGGTGGGGTCGTCCATGAACACCCATTGAGAGAGGCAGTGCAGGGACATGGGGCCCTGGGCCGAAAGCACGCGCAGGATCCAGCCCTGCTGGGGGGTCAGCCCATGGGCCGCGAATCTGGCCCAGAAGGCCTGCCGGATCTGACGCCGGGCGGTGCCGATGAGTTTCACCAGCGGTGCGTTGACATCGAGGGGAGGAGGCAGCTGATCTTGCATAAGCAAGAATATATAACAGCAAATTATTCAGCGCCAGTTCGTTTGCTTATGAGGGATGAAGGCCAAATCCCTCGATCCGATTCCGGCCCCTGCCCTTGGCTTCGTACATCCACATGTCCGCCTCTTCCACCAGGCTCTTCCAGGACCGGCCCAGGGAGGGCCGGCTGACCGTGGCGATCCCGACGCTGACCGTCACGTGGCGGGAGATGGCGGAGAAGTCGTGCGGCATGGCCAGGTCGGCCATCTGGGCCATGACCTGGTCGGCCACGATGCGCGCGCCGTCCTGGTCGGTTTCCGGCAGCACGCAGACGAACTCCTCGCCGCCGTACCGGGCCGCGAGGTCCGCCGGCCGGCGCAGGGCCATGCCGAACACCCTGGCCACCGCGCGCAGGCACTCGTCGCCCCGGCCGTGCCCGTAGCCGTCGTTGAAGGCCTTGAAGAAGTCCACGTCACCCATGACCAGGGACAGCGGCTGGGCGTTGCGGCTGCAGCGCTGCCACTCCATTTCCAGGTACTGGTCGAACCGGCGCCGGTTGGCGATGCCGGTGAGACCGTCCAGCAGCGAGAGGTTGCGCAGCCGGTCCTGCTGGTGCTTCAGCTCCAGCTGGTTGCGCACCCGGGCGGCCAGCACCGGCGGGCTGATGGGCTTGAGGATGAAATCGATCCCGCCGGCCTCCAGGGCGCGCATCTCGTCGGCCTCGCCGCCGAGGGCCGTGAGGAACAGCACCGGGATCTCCCGGGTGCGGGAATCGCCCTTGAGCCGGCGGCAAACCGCGAAGCCGTCCATATCCGGCATCATGACATCGAGCAGGATGAGGTCCGGCCGGCACTTGAGGGCCAAAGTGAAGCCGTCCTCGCCGTTCTCGGCGGTGAGCACCCGGTAGCGCGGGCACAGCAGGTTGCCCAGCAGCCGGCAAAGGGTCCGGGAATCGTCCACCACCAGCAGGGTGTCGGCCCCTTCCGGCGCCTCGTCCGCGGTCGGCCCACAGGAAAGGGCGGACCGGGCCGGGTCTTCCGCCGGGCAGGCGCCCGCCTCGGGGATCCAGATGAAGAACCGGGTGCTGGTCCCGCCGTGCGGGGCGAAGCCAACCTCTCCACCCAACATCTGTTCTCCCAGCAGTTTCGCTCCGAAAGTGCCCAGCCCCCTGCCCTTGCAGGCCTTGGTGCTGAAGCAGCGTTCGAACACCCGGACCGCCACCTCGGAGGGGATCACCCCGGGGTTCTCCACCACGAAGCCCCGCCGGTCCGCCTGCCGCTCGTGCCAGACCTTCACGGTGCCGCCCCTGGGGGTGGCCTCCAGGGCGTTCTTCACCATGTTCACCAGCACCCGGGTCAGCAGCACCGGGTCGCAGGTGAAGGCTTCATGAGCCCCGGACTGGATTTCCAGCCGCCGGCCGTCGGCCGCCTGGCTGTTGGCGAAGAACCGGCCCAGCCGGTCGAGGATTTCCCCGGGGCGGATCGTGCGGCTCTGGCCCGCCGAGGCGCCCTCGCCGCTGAGCAGGATGCGCTGGCTCTGGATCTCTTCCACCAGCTGGCGGGAAACCTCCCGGATCAATCCGCAGCAGGACTCGGATTCCGCCGGCCACTCCCGCAGCCGGCCGGCCAGGCCGTCCATCTCCCCCGCCAGGTTCAGCAGATCGTGCAGGAACACCTGCTCCAGCGCCTCGCGCCGGTTCTGCTCGGTGGTCTCCTTGAAGATGAACAACAGGGCCTCCACCCCGCCGATGCGCAGGGGGACGCTGCTCACCCAGAACTGGCGGGAGCGGCTGAACCCGTCCCGGACCGGGATGCACCGGAACAGTTCCCCGGCGCGCAGGCCCTGCAGGCTTTCCGGCGTGGTCAGGCCCAGTTCCTCCAGGGCCTCCCCCTGGCCGGCGAGCAGCTGGCGATCCCCGGTCAGGATCAGGGCGTAGCCGGGAACCGAATCCAGCAGGGCATGGGCCACCGGATTCTCCAGGAGCGATTCGGCCAGGCCCCTCATCCGGGTGAGGTCCACCTCGGACGGGATGGGGGAATTGGGGGCCATTGCCGCCCTCAATTGGGCCATGGGAACCTCGGTGCTCCGGTGCGGCTTGGTGTTAGGGGTCAAAGAAAGCACTTGTACTTTGCAATAATCAACAAAGGTGGCCATTCAAGTTGCGTCCTCAGGGGGGGATGCGTCAAGGGGCAACTGAGATTTATTCGCAGATCAAACCAAACGGCCGACCGTTATGGGCCTTTCCGTTACTGCTAACCTGGAAGGAGCGGCGTTGGCCGCCGCCCGGGTCATCCGGTCACATCTGGAATTCGACCATAAAGCCCCTTTGAAGCGCCGCTAACCGGCTTTTTTTCCAGCCCGGTCCGGGGCCGGCGCATCCTTTTCCTGCCCCGTTGACAGGAAACCCGTTCTTTTCGTTGGCGCACCCGGTCCCGAACCGGACGCCGGCAGGAGTCCATGAGCCGATGACCCAAGACCTTTCCCTCCGCGCATCCCTTGAAGCCATCGTCGGGCCCGAACGGGTCCTGGACCGCCCCGTGGAACGGGTGGCGTTCGCGGCGGACGCCGGCTTCTACCGGCTGATCCCGAAGGCGGTGGTGTTCGCCCAGAGCGTGGCGGAGGTCCAGGCGCTGTTCCGGTTCAGCCGGCAGTCGGGCCTGCCCATGACCTTCCGGGCCTCCGGCACCAGCCTGTCGGGCCAGGCCATCAGCGACGGCATCCTGGTGGAGGTCGCGCGCCACTGGCGGACCATCAAGGTCATGGAGGGCGGGGCCCGGATCAAGGTCCAGCCCGGGGTCATTGGCGCCCACGTCAACCTGGCCCTGCGCCCGTACCGGTCGAAGATGGGGCCCGACCCGGCCTCCATCGCCACCTGCACGGTGGGCGGCATCCTCTCCAACAACTCCAGCGGCATGTGCTGCGGGGTGGTGCAGAACGCCTACCACACCCTGGATTCCCTCACCTTCGTGCTGCCCTCGGGAACGGTCATCGACACCGCGGCCCCGGACGCCGACGAGCAGTTCCGCAGGCAGGAACCGGACCTGGCCCAGGGCCTCCTGGACCTGAAGGCCGAGATCGAGGCCAATGCGGTCCTGGCCGCGCGGATCCGGGCCAAGTACCGGATGAAGAACACCACCGGCTATTCGCTCAATGCGTTCATGGACTATGCCCGGCCGGTGGACATCTTCCGCAACCTGCTGGTCGGCTCCGAGGGCACCCTCGCCTTCATCGCCGAGGCGGTGCTGCGCACCGTGCCCGACCTGCCGGTCAAGGTCACCGGGTTCCTGCTGTTCCCGGATATCCACGCGGCCTGCGCCGCGATCATCCCGCTCCGGGACGCCGGCGCCGCGGCCCTGGAGATGCTGGACCGGGCCTCCCTGCGCTCGGTGCAGAACCAGCCGGGCATCCCGCCCAACATCAAGGACCTGCCCGAAGGCGCCGCCGCCCTGCTGGTGGAGTTCCAGGGCACCGACGAGTCCATGCGCCAGGACCTGGAGCGGCGGGCCCTGGCGTCCAGCGCGGCGCTGACCCTGCTGGAGCCGGCCCGGTTCACCCACGATCCGGCGCAGCAGGCCCTATACTGGAAGATCCGCGCCGGCACGTTCCCCTCCGTGGGCTCGGTGCGGGCCCGGGGCACCACGGTGATCATCGAGGACGTGGCCTTCCCCATCGAGGTGCTGGCCGACGCGGCGGTGGCCCTCACCCGCCTGTTCAAGAAGCACGACTATCCGGAAGCCATCCTGTTCGGCCACGCCAAGGACGGCAACCTGCACTTCGTCATCACCCAGTCGTTCAACGACCAGGCCGCGGTGGACAAGTACGCCCGCTTCATCGACGAGCTGGTGCGGCTGGTGGTGCGCGAATACGGCGGGGCCCTGAAGGCCGAGCACGGCACCGGGCGCAACATGGCCCCCTTCGTGGAAGCCGAATGGGGCCCCGAAGCCAAGAGCATCATGACCCGGCTCAAGGCCCTGGTGGATCCGCCCTGCCTGCTCAACCCCGGGGTGATCCTGAACCCGGATCCCCAGGCCCATCTCGCCCACCTCAAGGCCATGCCCGCGGTGGAGGAGGAAGTGGACAAGTGCATCGAGTGCGGCTACTGCGAGCCCAAGTGCCCCAGCCGGGAACTGACCCTCAGCCCGCGCCAGCGCATCGTGGTGCGCCGGGAAGTGACCCGCCTGGGCCTCACCGGCGAGGACAACGCCCTGAAGACCTCCCTGCAGGACGCCTACCAGTACATGGCCATGGACACCTGCGCCGCGGACGGCCTGTGCGCCACCGCCTGCCCGGTGTCCATCGACACCGGCGCGCTCATCAAGCGCCTGCGCCGCACCGGCCATTCGGCCAGGTCCAACGCCATCGCGCTGAAGCTGGCCCGGCATTTCGCCGTTGTGGAACCCATGGTGCGCCTGGGCCTGCGCTCCGGCCACCTGGTCCAGAGCCTGTTCGGCCCGGGGGCCATGATCGCCGTCACCCGCCTGCTGCGGGCGGTCGCGGGCCAGGCCACGCACCAGTGGAGCAGGGAGATGCCCCGCCCGGCCAAGGCCAGGCTGCCGGTCACCAGCGCCGAAGGGGCCCAGGCCATCTATTTCCCCGCCTGCATCTCCCGGCTGATGGGCGCCCTGCCCGGGGAGCCCGCCGAGCTGAGCCTGCCCGAAGTGCTGGTGGCCCTGGCCCGGCGCGCCGGGGTCGGGCTGCACATTCCCGATGATCCCCAGGGCGTCTGCTGCGGCGTGCCGTTCTCCTCCAAGGGCTACGCCGAGGCCCACGCCTTCACCGTCAACCACGCCATCGAGCGGTTCTGGCGCTGGAGCGGAGAGGGGCAACTGCCGGTGGTGATGGACACCTCTCCCTGCACCCATGGCATGAAGACCTGCCGGCCCTACCTGACCCCGGAGAACCAGGCCCGGTTCGACCAGCTGCGGATCCAGGACGCGGTCGAGTTCGCCCATGACACACTGCTGCCCAAGCTGACCGTGACGCGCAAGCTGGGCTCCGTGGCGCTGCATCCGGTCTGTTCCCTCACCAAGATGAACCTCACGCCGAAGCTGGAGGGCATCGCCCAGGCCTGCGCCGCGGACGTGGTGATCCCCAGGGACGCCGGCTGCTGCGGGTTCGCGGGAGACCGCGGCTTCCTGTTCCCGGAACTCACCGCCAGCGCCACCCGGCACGAGGCTGAGGAAGTGAATGCGCGAAGCTTCGACGGCTACTTCTCCAGCAGCCGCACCTGCGAAGTGGGAGTGACCCGGGCCACTGGGCATATCTACCGCAGCTACCTGTACATGCTGGAGGCCGCAACCCGGTAGGACATGAAGAAGCGGCGGGATCAGGACGCGGGCTGCCCTGACACGTCTTGAACAGGGTTGAAAGTGTTCTACACTTAATGCATGGCGGCGTTCATCTGGCAACCATGGAACACGGAACACATCGAAAGGCACGGGGCGACGCCGGAACTGGCCGAAGCGGTGTTTTCCGCCCCCCGATTTCCAGGCCCGTCCGATGAACCCGCCCCGCTGGGAGGGGTTCGGCACAGTGAAAGGAAAAACCTGGAAGGTGGCCTTCATCCGGTCAAGCGAGGCAGAACTTTACGTCCTCACGTGTTTCCGGGTCCACCCCAGCCGCAAGAGGTAGCCCATGACCAAGCCCAAAAACATCACCCTGGAATCTATGCTGGAAGCCATGCCCATCGTGGCGCCGCCCCAGGACCAGAAGGCCTTCGATACGATGCTGGCGGAGGCGGAAGCCGATCTGAAGGCCAGCAACTTCGGAGCTTTCGTCCGGGTGAAGATGGGGCGCCCGAGGAAGGCTGAGGCCGCCGCCCCCAGCGTGGTCAAGGCTGTGCGCCTTCCGGTGGCCCTTCTGGAGGAACTGCAAGGTGCAGCCAGGCGTCAAGGGCTTTCCCTGAATGCGGTTCTTCAGATGGCCAGTGCGGAGTGGCTGACGCACCACCAGGGACATTGAACGTGGCCTCCCTTCGCCAAGGTCCCAACCGAACCTGATCAGATTTTGCTCGTGCAGAACTTGCACCGGGTCGCCAGGGGCACGGTCCAGGAGGGTCACTTCTCCTTGCGATAGGACTCTGCCAGCAGCGAAATGTAGTGCGAAACCTCCTGCTTCTGCCCGTACCGGCTGAGGTTGTCCAGCAGCTGCATCATGCAGGCAGGGCAGCCCGTGGCCACCGTGCCGGCGCCGGTCTGGTTGATGTCCGCAGCCTTGTTCTTCCCAAGTGACGCCGAGGTATCGTAGTGGGTCAGCACGAATGAGCCGCCGCTGCCGCAGCAGGTGTCGGGCGCCGCCATCTCCTTGAAGGTGACGCCGGGGATGCTCTTGAGGATCTCCCGCGGTTCGGCCGCCACCTTCATGGTCTTCTTCAGGTGGCAGGAATCGTGGTAGGTGACCACCTTTTCCACGACACCTTTCGGCCGGCGGAACGGCAGCACCTTGGTGAGGAACGTGGAGATGTCGCAGGTCCGCTTGGCCCAGTATTCGGCCTTGGCCGCGTAGACCGGGTCGCCGGCCATGATCTCGACGTAGTCGTGCTGCCAGGCGCCTCCGCAGGAGCCGCACCCGGTGATCAGGTATTCGCAGCCGGTGGCCTCGAACTGGTCGAGGTTGTTCCTGGCCAGGCTGCGGGCGGTGTCGATGTCGCCGTGCACCAGCACCGGAATGCCGCAGCAGGACTGCCCCTTGGGGATGTGCACCTCGACCCCGTTCTCCGTGAGCACCTCGATCAGGTCCATGCCGGCATCGGGGTAGAAGTAGTTGAGCGAATCGCCGGTGAAGAAGGCCACCTTGAGCTTCACCTCGGCCGGCCGGATCACTTCCCCCACCCGGTCCCACAGCGGGGTCACGGTCAGCCCGGGCATCATCCGGCCGGCATCGAAGCCCAGCCTGCCGCCCACCAGGGCGAACGGCGACCTGGGGGAGATCGCCTTGACCCGCCGGTCGCCCTTGAAGGCGATGCCCTGCATGGAGGCGCCCACCTTCATGGCCGTGTTGAATATCCGGGGGTTTTTCAGCGTGGCGAAGATCATCCTCTTCAGCCAGGGCAGGCCGTTCTTGCGCACCAGCGCGGCGCGCAGGGCGATGGCGATCCGGTCGAAGCTGACCTGGGTCGGGCAGTTGGTCATGCAGGATTTGCAGACCAGGCAGTTGAAGGCCATGGTGTAGACGTCCGGATCGTCCAGGGTGAGCCGGCCGTCCAGCACCGCGTCGGCCACCGCGATCTTGGAGCGGGTGACCGCGGCCTCGTCGCGGTCCACCGAATAGACCGGACAGACCGCCATGCAGTTGCCGCATTTCATGCACTTGTCGATCTCGGTCCGGACGATGGCCAGTTCGTCATGGTAGGTCCTGGCGGTCATGCCACCACCTCGGGCACCGGCAGCATCTTCCCGGGGTTGAGCATGTAGTCCGGGTCCATGGCTTCCTTGACGGTCCGGATCAGGTCGAGCCCGCTCTGGTTCAGCTCGCTCTTCAGATACTTCATCTTGGCCATGCCGATGCCGTGCTCGCCCGACAGGGTCCCGCCCAGGGCGATGGCGGTGGCGAAGATCTCGTCCACGGCCAGGTGCACCCGCGCGGTGGTTTCCAGGTCGTACTTGTCGAACAGGATGGTCGGGTGCATGTTGCCGTCCCCGGCGTGGCCGAAGGTGCCGATGGTGACCTGGTACTTCTCGGCGATGGTTTCGCAGGCCACCAGCATCTCGGTGATCCGGCTGCGCGGCACGGTGGCGTCCTCGACGATGCAGGTGTTGTTGAGGGAGGCCAGCGCCGGCAGCGCGTTGCGCCGGGCCAGCCAGAGCTGGTCGCGCTCGGCGTCGGAACTCGCCGCCTTGTACTCGCAGTTGTTCCGCCCGAGCACGGCGATGACCGCCTCGGCTTCGGTGTCGACCAGGTCCTGGGACATGCCGTCGACTTCGCAGAGCAGCAGGGCCTTGGCCTCCACCGGCAGGCCGATGTGTGCGAAGGCCTCCACGGTCCGGATGGTCATGTTGTCCATGATCTCCAGCGTGGCCGGGATGACCTGGGCGGCGATGATGCCGGCGACGGCGTTGCCCGCGTCTTCCAGGGTCTGGAAGATGCCCATCATGGCCCGGCGGAATTTCGGCGCCGGGATCAGCTTGCAGGTGATCTCCGTGGTGATCCCCAGGGTGCCTTCCGAGCCGACGAAGAGGTTGGTGAAGTCATAGGCCGTGACGTTCTTCACGGTCTTGCCGCCGAAGCGGACCTTCGCCCCGTTGGCCAGGACGACTTCCATGCCCATGATGTAGTTCTTGGTGACGCCGTACTTGAGGCCGCGCAGGCCGCCGGAGTTCTCGGCGCAGGAGCCGCCCATGGTGGCCGTGGCCACCGTGCCCGGATCAGGCGGATAGATCAGCCCGTGCTTGGCGATGGCCGCGTTGAGCTCGCCGATCACCACCCCCGGCTGCACCGTCGCGGTGAGGTTGGCCGGGTCGATGTCGATGATCTTGTTCATTCTCTGGAAGGAAAGGACGATGCCCTTCTTCACCGGGATGGTGCCGCCGCTCAGGTTCGAGCCGGCCCCGCGCGGATAGATGGCGAGCCCGTGGGTCCGGGCGATCCCGACGACCTGTTGCACCATCTCCGCGCTGGTCGGCAGGACGACCACGTCCGGCTGTTCGCGCGGCATGTCCGCGGTGGCGTCGTAGCTGTAGGTCAACAGGTCCATCTTGCTGGTGAGCACGTTGTGGCTTCCGACCACTTCCCGAAGTTGTTGCACTACCAGCTGGTCGAGCATCTGGTTCTCCTCTGTGGGTGCATGGCCGAGGACCGGAACCAGGTCCGGCCAATCCATGGCTGACCTGATCCCGCCTGCACGGCCAAGCCCTGAAGCATGGAAGAGCCGTCAGTCGGCATCCATGGGGGCGTTGGATCGCGGGTTGGAAAAGAGGAAGCCAGTGTACACCCGCCATGGCTTGAAGGGGATGGTTTCCTGTCAGATCCCGAGCAGGTCCTTCAGGTGCACCAGGAACCGGCGGCTCACCGGGACCTGCTTGCCCGAGCGGGTCTTGAGCAGCGCGGTGGAGGGATCCTGGCGGATGATCTCGTCGATCTGCCGGATGTTGACCAGGAACTGCTTGTGGCAGCGAACCAGGTGCCGGGTCTTGGCCTCCAGCACGGTGAGGGTGAGCTCCGTGAGGAATTCCCCCTTCGAGGTCACCACGTGCACGCCCATTTCGGAAGAGCGCACGAACTCCACTTCGGACGTGTCGATCAGCTTGATGCTCTGGGAGCCCATGCAGGGGATCCGTTCGATCAGCGGGCTGTCGTACTGGGGAATCCGGCCTTCGCCAAGGAACCGCTTGAGCCGTACGATGGCGCGGGCCAGACGATCCGGCTGGATCGGCTTGAGCAGGTAATCGATCGCGTTTTTTTCAAACGCCTGGATGGCATATTCGTCGTATGCCGTGACAAAGATGACGCAGGGCATGATATCGGCGTCGATCATGCTCAGCATCTTGAGGCCGTCCAGCTTGGGCATCTGGATGTCCAGGAAGACCACGTCGGGACGGGCGCTCTTGATCGTCCGGATGGCCTGGATGGCGTTGGAGCAGGTTCCCACCACGGTGATCTCGGCGTAATCCGCCAGCAGGGCTTGCAGTTCCTCCCTGGCCAGCAGTTCGTCGTCCACCACCAACGCTCGGATCAAGTGCGGTCCCTCCAATTATTTAACAAGTGCCTGGCAAGTGCCGGTAACTATACCAGCACTTGCGGCCGGATGACCCGGCGCAAGGACCGGTCGCCGGTGGAAACAACTTCAAAACCGATTAATCAAGGCGGTTGAATTTTACCCCTATGGCAATCCAACCTCTGATATCGTTGAAAAAAAATAAATGGAGGAAACCATGGTGCCTGGGGCTCTTGTAGCTTCCCTTCCGCTCTTCGTCCTGCTCATCGGGATCCCCTTGCTCATGAAGCCCGCCTACAAGGTGGCCATGGTCGCCTGGGCGGTGACGGTGCTCGCGGCGATCTTCTTTTTCGGCTTCCCGGCCCAGGCCACCTTGCTGGCCGCCGTGCAGGGCGGGTTGACGGGCATCTTCCCGATCATGTACATCCCGTTCGGCGCGCTGGTGGTCTACAACATGCTGAAGACCACCGGATGGATGGACAAGATGCAGGGGGCCATGGCCAACCTGACCATCGACCGGCGCGCCCAGGCGCTGCTTATCGCATTTGCGTTCGGCGCGTTCCTGGAAGGCATCTGCGGCTTCGGCGCGCCGGTGGCCATCCCCGCCAGCATCCTGGTCGGCCTGGGCTACAGCCCGATGATGGCCGCCCTGGTCTGCCTCGTGGCCAACACCGGCCCGGTGCCGTTCGGTTCCCTGGCCATCCCCACCGTCGTCCTGTCCAAGACCACCGGTCTGGACCTGATGCTGCTCTCTCGGATGACCGGCCGGTTCATGGCCCCGCTGGCCTTCATCATGGCCTTCGCCACCGTCTACGCCATGTCCAAGTTCAAGGGCATGCGCGGCTCCCTGGGCACCATCCTAGTCACCGGCCTCAGCTTCTCCATCGTCCAGTTCCTGGTCTCCAACTTCGTCAGCGCCGAGCTGGCCGACATCCTGGCCTCCCTGACCTGCCTGACGGCCACGGCCATCTACCTGAAGCTCCAGAAGAAGGTCGAACCCTGGCTGTTCGAGGGCGAAAGCGTCACGGAAGCCAAGCCCAAGGCGTTCCACCCCACGGAACTGTTCCTCTCCTGGCTGCCCTACCTGCTCCTGGCGGTCCTGGTCATCACCGTGAACCTGCCCAGCACCAAGAACATTTTCAACGGCACCAACGCCGGCTGGCACTGGATGCTGGTCAAGGCGCAGATCTACAACCCCGGCAAGCTCTATACCTTCGCCTGGCTGCAGACCCCCGGCACGATCATGCTGATCTCCGGCCTGATCGCCTGTCCGTTCCTGGGCATTCCCTTCGGCACCTTCGGGCATCAGTTCGGCAAGACCTTCAAGCAGATGATTCCCTCCTTCATCGCGGTGGCCTGCATCCTTTCCATCTCCGAAGTGATGAACATGGGGCTGCCCATCCTCGATCCCAAGACCAAGCTCGCGGTCTGGGGCGTCGTGGGCGTCAAGCAGATCTCCATGGTGGCCACCATGGCCAACAGCATCATCTCGATGGTGCACCGGCAGGTCTATCCGGCGCTGGCGCCGATCTTCGGCACCATCGGCGTGTTCCTCACCGGCAGCAACACCTCGGCCAACGCGCTGTTCGGCAACCTGCAGAAGCTGACCGCCCAGGGCATGGGGCTGTCGGAGATCCTCATGACCTGCGCCGGCAGCGTGGGCAGCGTCGCGGGCAAGATGATCTCGCCCCAGAGCATCGTCATCGCCGCCACCGCCGTGGGCCTGGCCGGCAAGGAAGGCCTGATCATGCGCCAGACGATCAAGTACACCATCCCGTTCCTGATCCTCGTCGGCCTGATGTCCTGGTGCTTCGCCTTCGTCTTCCCCGGCCTGGTACCCTAGCAACCTGACAAGAAGGAATACACCATGCGCATCATCGTTGCACCAGACTCCTACAAGGGCAGCGTCTCGGCCCTGGGTGTGGCGGAAGCCATCGAACGCGGCATCCACGCCGTGTATCCGGAAGCCGAAGTGCTCAAGGTGCCCATCGCCGACGGCGGCGAAGGGACGGTGGAAGCGCTGGTGGCGGCCACGGGCGGGCGCCTCGAGCAGTGCGAGGTGCCTGGCCCCCTGGGCGAGCCGGTCCAGGCCGCATGGGGCGTGCTGGGCGACGGCCAGACCGCGGTCATCGAGATGGCCGCCGCCTCGGGCCTGCCCCTGGTGCCCAAGGCGCTGCGCGATCCCCGGATCACCAGCACTTCGGGCACCGGCTGGCTGCTGAAGGCGGCCCTGGATGCCGGACTGCGCAAGGTGGTCATCGGCATCGGCGGCAGCGCCACCAATGACGGCGGCACCGGCCTGGCCCGGGCCCTGGGGGTGCGCTTCCTGGATGCCCAGGGCCAGCCCCTGCCCCAGGGCGGCGCCGCGCTGGCGCGCCTGGACCGCATCGATATGGCCGGCCTCGATCCGCGGCTTCTGGATACCGAGATCATGGTCGCCTGCGATGTGGACAACCCGCTGACCGGGCCGCGCGGAGCCTCCGCGATCTACGGTCCGCAGAAGGGCGCCACGCCCGCCATGGTGGAGGAACTGGACCGGGCCCTGGGCGTGTTCGCCGAGGTAGCCGAACGAACCACCGGCCGGAACGTGGCGACGCTGCCGGGGGCCGGCGCCGCCGGCGGCCTGGGCGCGGGATTGCTGTATTTCACCAACGCGCGCCTGCGCCCCGGCGTAGCGATCGTGCTGGAGGCCACGGGCTTCGAGGCGATGGTGGCGGATGCGGACCTGGTCATCACCGGCGAAGGCCGCACCGATGCCCAGACGGCGATGGGCAAGGCCCCGGCCGGCGTGGCCGCGGTCGCCAAGCGGCACCAGGTGCCGGTGGTGTGCCTTTCCGGCGGGCTGGGCGATGGCGCCGATGATGTGCTGAACTGCGGGATCGACGCGCTGGCCAGCATCGTGCCGCAGCCCATGTCCCTGGAGGCCTGCGTCAGCCAGGGCGCCGAACTGATCGAGGCCGCGGCGGCCAGGCTCTGCCGGCTGCTGCAGGTCGGCAGCAAGCTCTAGATTGCTTCGGCCACCGTGGCGCTGAATGGTGTCGTGGGACGGCCGATGAGCTGGCTTGGCGCGTGGGAGTCATCGAACAGGCCGCCCTTCGAGGCGCCGGTATCGGAGTCCGCGAGCAGGGAGGCCAGGGTTTCGGGGCGGTCATAGTGCGCCTGGCGCACTTGGCCGCCATTGGCTGAGAAGTCCTTGACCTTCTGCGGGTTCGTCAAGGGAAGCAGGCGGAAATTCCGTGAGGCTGAAAATGCCCGCCTCCGGCGTTTCCGGTCAGACCGCCGAAACGACCACAAACCCTCCCGACCTTGCCACTCACCAGGTTTTTTTTCTGAGGCCTCCGGCCCCGGGGCAAACTTTGCTACTGCCCTCTAATTGACACCGAATTGACCTGAGTGACGAACGCGCTCACGGCAAGCCCGCCTGGATCTTCCGGGTCGGGCCCGCCGTGCCGCAATCCTTTCACCCTTTTCGCAGGAGATCCCTATGAAACCATCTTCGGCCGCCGCCAAGCCGAATACGCCGCCCGCGGCCAACCTGGGCATGCTCGCAGGCATCCTGGCCTGCGTCGCCGTGCTCGCCTTCGTGATCCTGCGGATCCCGGCGCTCAAGGCGCCTTGGGCCCAGAGCTACGATCCCACCGGCCACTGGTGGCTGTCCACGGCCGTCGCGACCCTGCCGGTCGTGGTGCTGCTGGGCTCCCTGGCCATCTTCCACGTGAAGGCCCACCTGGCCGCCCTGCTCGGCCTGGCCACGGCGCTGCTCACCGCCATCGTCGGCTTCCACATGCCGGTCCGGGTGGCCGGGGCCACCGCGGTGTTCGGCGCCGGCTACGGGCTGCTGCCCATCGGCTGGATCATCGTCAACGTGATCTTCATGTATGTACTGACCGTGGACACCGGCCTGTTCAAGACCCTCTCGGAAAGCCTCACCACCATCACCAAGGACCGGCGGCTGCAACTCCTGCTCATCGCCTTCTGCTTCGGCTCCTTCTTCGAGGGCGCGGCCGGCTTCGGCACGCCGGTGGCGGTCACCGCGGCCATCCTCATCGGCCTGGGCTTCAAGCCGCTGGAGGCCTCGGGCCTTTCGCTCATCGCCAACACCGCCCCCGTGGCCTTCGGCGCCCTGGGCATCCCGCTCATCGCCCTGAACGGCGTCACCGGGATCGACCTGCTGGTGCTCAGCGCCAATGTCGGCCGCATCCTCACCCCGTTCTGCCTGCTGGTGCCGTTCTGGCTGATCTGGGCCTTCGCCGGCTTCTCGGCCATGCTGGAAGTCTGGCCCGCCATCCTGGTGGCCGGCGGCTCCTTCGCCCTCACCCAGCTGCTGGTTTCCAATCTGCACGGCCCCTGGCTGGTGGACATCGCCGCCTCGGTGGTCTCCATGGGCTGCCTCATCGGTTTCCTGCTGATCTGGAAGCCCAAGCGCGAGTTCGCCCTCGAGCATGACGTCCCGGCCGCCGCGGTGGTCAAGACCCGCAGGAGCACCGGCGAAGTGGCCAAAGCCTGGATGCCTTGGGTCATCCTCAGTGTCATGGTCGGTCTCTGGGGCACCCCGGTGATCAAGACCGCCCTGGACAAGATTTCCCTGTTCAAGTTCCCCGTGCATGGCCTGCACATGCTGGTGCAGCGCATGCCTCCGGTGGTGGTCAAGCCCACCCCCGAGCCGGCCGTGTTCGTGCTGAACTGGCTATCCATGACCGGCACGGGCATCTTCATCGCGGCCATCCTCTCGGGCATCTTCGCCGGGGTCTCCCTGGGCAAGCTGATCCGGCTCTACGGCACCACCCTGGTGAAGGTGCGCTTCTCCCTGCTCACCATCTCGGCCATGATGGCCATCGGCTTCCTCACCCGCTTCTCCGGCCTGGACGCCACCATGGGCCTGGCCTTCGCCCGCACCGGCGCCCTGTATCCGTTCTTCGGCACCATGCTGGGCTGGCTGGGCGTGGCCCTCACCGGCTCGGATACCTCCTCCAACGTGCTGTTCGGCAGCCTGCAGAAAATCACCGCCCAGCAGATCGGGGTGCAACCGGCCCTCATGGCCTCCGCCAACAGCGTCGGCGGCGTCATGGGCAAGATGATCGACGCCCAGAGCATCGTGGTGGCCAGCACCGCTACCCAGTGGTATGGCCACGAGGGCGACATCCTGCGCTTCGTGTTCTTCCACTCCATCGCCCTGGCGGCCTTGGGCGGCTGTGCGGTCTTCCTCATGGCCTACGTGTTCCCGTTCGTCAATCTGGTCGTCAAATAAGGCCAGACCCGGGCCAGGGATTCCGTCCCTGGCCCGGTTTCCCGATATCATTACGAAACCCTTCCATGGTGACCCCCCATGAACACTCTTTATGAAATGTTCAAGTCGCGCGCGGAGGTTGCGAGCGCGGAAGTGCACCGGTTCCCGGACCAGGGCAAGGCGTGCGAGTTCGTCCTTGAGCTGTTGAGGGAGCAGGGGGTTGCAGAAGGTCCCCAGCCGGGTGCGGTGTGGGCCGGACGGCGCCTGCTGGAGGCGCCCGGGCTCAGCTACGACGTGACCCGGGAAGCGGCCGCGAGCGCCAAGGTGGGCATCAGCGAAATGGACTGGGCCCTGGCCGACACCGGCACCCTGGTGCAGGACGCCACGGAGGTGGAAAAGCGCCTGGTTTCCACCCTGCCGCCCATCCACGTGGCCCTGGTGGGCACCGGCCAGCTGTTGCCCGACCTGGCCGCCGTGCTCGGCAAGATCCAGCCCAGCAAGGCCGGATACCTCGCCATGATCACCGGGCCCAGCCGCACCGCCGACATCGAGCGGGTGCTCACCATCGGCGTGCACGGGCCGCTGCGGCTCATCGTGGTGTTCGTGGACGAAGCGGCAAGGGGGAACGCATGAAAACCGAATTCAAGGACTCCATCCACGCAGCGGTCAACAATGCCAACCTTACGGGCGCCCTGGGGCGCTTCTCCGAGGCCTACCGGGTGAACCGGGCCAAGGCCTACGAGGGGATCGACTTCGAAGCCCTGCGCGAGCAGATCGCCACGGTCAAATCCAGCGCCGCCGCCCAGCTGGACGCCCTGGGCGAGGCGTTCAAGCGCAACGCCGAGGCCAAGGGCGCCAAGGTGTTCCGCACCGCCGACCCGGAAGCGGTGAAAGCCTACATCCTGGCTTTGGCCAAGGAAAAGGGCGTGAAGCGGGTGGTCAAGTCCAAGTCCATGGCTTCCGAAGAGATCCACCTCAACAAGGCGCTGGAGGCGGCCGGCATCCAGGTGAACGAGACCGACCTGGGCGAATGGATCATCCAGCTGGCGCACCAGACCCCATCGCACATGGTGATGCCGGCCATCCACATGACCAAGGAGGAAGTGGCCGACGTCTTCAGCCAGGAAGTGGAGGCCGGCCAGGCTCCGGACATCCCCAAGCTGGTCAAGTTCGCCCGGGCCAAGCTGCGGCCGATGTTCCTGGAGGCCGACATGGGCATCTCCGGCGCCAACATCGCCGTGGCCGAGACCGGCAGCCTGGTGATCGTCACCAACGAAGGCAACGCCCGGCTGACCACCACCCTGCCCCGCATCCACGTGGCCCTCGTCGGCATCGAGAAGCTGGTGGAGCACTTCAGCGACGTGCTGCCGATCCTGCGGGCCCTGCCCAAGAGCGCCACGGCCCAGCTGCTCACCAGCTACGTCTCCATCATCTCCGGCCAGGTGCCCAACACCGACGGGTCGCCCAAGGAACTCCACATCATCCTCATGGACAACAAGCGGTCCGAGATGGCCAAGGATCCCAAATTCAAGCAGGCGCTCCAGTGCATCCGCTGCGCCTCCTGCCTGAACGTCTGCCCCGTGTTCCGCCTGGTGGGCGGCCACGTGTTCGGCAAGGTCTACACCGGCGGCATCGGCACCATCCTCACCGCCTGGTTCGACGAGCTGAAGAAGTCCGACGACATCCAGGCCCTCTGCATCCAGTGCGGCAACTGCAAGGAGGTGTGCCCGGGCAAGATCGACATCCCCGAGCTGATCCTGGAACTGCGCCGCCGGCTGGCGGTGGAGCAGGGCCAGGGGATCGTGCAGAAGGCGATCTTCGCAGTGGTGAACAACCGCCGGGTGTTCCACGCCATGCTGCGCACCGCCTCGATCACCCAGAAGCCGTTCGCCAAGGACGGGTTCATCCGGCACCTGCCGCTGTTCCTCTCCGACCTCACCGAGTTCCGCAGCCTGCCGGCCATCGCGCCGGTGCCGTTCCGCGACCTGATCAAGCAGGTCCAGCAGCCCAAGGGCGGGGAGAAGGCGGCGTTCTACTCGGGCTGCCTGATCGACTTCTCCTACCCGGAGATGGGCCTGGCGGTGGTGGAGGTGCTGAACAAGGCCGGGATCGAGGTGGTGTTCCCGGACCGGCAGACCTGCTGCGGGGCGCCGGCCCGCTACAGCGGCGCCTACGAGGTGGCGGCCCAGAACGCCCAGGACAACATCGAGGCGCTGCTGGAGGAGGACGTGAAGTACGTGGTCTCGGCCTGCCCCACCTGCACGGTGGCGCTGCAGCACGAGTTCAGCGCCACCTTCGAGAGCCTGGGCATGAAGGACCGGCTGGAGGCGGCCGGGAAGCTGGCGGCCAAGGCCATCGACTTCTCCACCCTGGTCAAGCGGCTGGTGGACGAGGGCCGGCTCAGCTTCAAGGAAGGCGAGGCCCTGGGCCGGTTCACCTACCACGATTCCTGCCACCTCAAGCGCACCCTCAACGCGTCGGCGGCGCCGCGCGAGCTGCTGGAGAAGGCCGGCTACCAGATCTCGGAGATGGCCGAGTGCGACATGTGCTGCGGCATGGGCGGGTCCTACTCGCTCAAGCTGCCGGAGCTGTCCGCCCCGATCCTGGCCCGCAAGCTGGGCAACATCAAGGCCGCCGACGCCCCGCTGGCGGCCATGGACTGCCCGGGCTGCGTCATGCAGATCCGCGGCGGCTTCGACAAGGACGGCGCCGGGGTCAAGGTCGAGCACACCGCCCGGCTGCTGGCGGACCGGCTCAAGTGAACGTCGCGGGGTCCGCCTGACACCATGGCCGGGAGGGCCCCGTGGCATACCTGGTCCAGCTGTTCCAGACCCTGTCGGCCTTCCTGGTCCTGTTCTACCTCTATTGCGAGTCCCCCGCCTTCCAGCCGCTGAACACCGACTGGGCCCACCCGCGGGGCAAGATCCGGCTGTTCCTGGTGTTCACCTGCATCACCATCCTGGGCAACTACCTGGGCACCCCGGTGGTGCGGGGCGGGGCGCTGCTCAACGCCCGCGCGGTGGGCTCGACCCTGGCCGGGCTCCTGGGCGGGCCGATCCTGGGCAGCCTGGTGGGGGCCGCCGCCGGCCTGCACCGGATGACCCTGGGCGGCGCCGCGGCCTTCTCCGGGGCGGTGGCCACCACCCTGGAAGGCTTCGCCGCCGGCATGGTCCACATCGCCCTGAGGGACAAGCCCCAGCTGCTGATCACCAAGCGGGTCGCCTTCGTGACGGTGTTCCTGGGCGAGATCGTGCACATGGGCATCGTCCTGGCGCTCACCAAGCCGTTCACCGCGGCGGTGGCCATCGTCAAGATCATCGGCCTGCCCATGGTCCTGCTCAACCCGGTGGGCGCGGCCCTGCTGATGGCGGTGCTGATCCACCGGCAGCGGGACCTGGACCGGGTGGCCGCGGCATCCTCCGCCGCCGCGCTGCGGGTGGCCCAGCGGGCCCTGGGACTCATGTCGCGCGGCTTCGGACCGGGCATGGCCGCCGAGATCGCGGCCATCGTCCAGGAAGAGACCGGGGTGGGCGGCGTGGCGGTCACCGACACCAGCCACGTCCTCGGGTTCGTGGGCATCGGCTCCGACCACCACCGCCCGGGCGCCGAGATCTCCTCCCAGCTCACCCGGCAGGCCGTCGCCGGCGGGACGGTGGTGTTCGCCGACGGCGTCCACCAGGGCTACCACTGCACCCTCTCGCCCCGCTGCCCGATCCACTCGGCGCTGATCGTGCCGCTGCAGGTGGACGGC
>Ga0316227_1000909_pt1 | contig 36400 bp, 24 predicted proteins | sample TBH18019metaG_FD_206012 | JGI IMG/M metagenome (GOLD analysis project Ga0316227, IMG submission 206012) | Freshwater microbial communities from Trout Bog Lake, Wisconsin, USA - TBH18019 | ecosystem: Environmental > Aquatic > Freshwater > Lake > Hypolimnion/Profundal zone | place: USA: Wisconsin... | reverse complement strand
ACGCCTATGTCGGCCGCAAGTCCGAATGGGCGACCTGGACGCCGCCCAAGGAGATGATCCGGCGCCAGCCCGAGGCCGCGAAATACGCCCGCGGCATGCCCGGCGGCCTCGACAACCCGCTCGGCGCCCGCACGCTCCACCTCTACCAGAACGGCGCCTACACGCTCTATACGATCTACGCCAGCAGCGACGCCGAATCGATCGGCACGGGCATCACCAGCGGCTGCGTCGGCTTGCTCAGCCAGGACATGATCCATCTCTACGCTCGGACCCCGGTGAAGACGAAGGTGGTGGTGCTGCCGGCCTGAGGACGGGCATGCGCCGCGCCCGAAGCAGGCGAGGCGGCGCACGATCCCGGACGGAGGGCGGCGGTTTCGCCGATTGCGCCCCGAATGCGCCGGTCCCGCTCCCTGGCGGCCTCGAAATCCGGCAGGATCGGGTTACCTGACGTCCGACAGCGCGCCGGGAGCGACCGCCATGGCCTACGCGACGACGATCGAAGGCACACGCTTCACCTTTCCCGACCTGCGCAGCCTGCTCGCCAAGGCGACACCGGAGCGTTCGGGCGACCAGCTCGCCGGCCTCTGCGCGGAGGGCCCGGTGGAGCGTCTGGCCGCGCAGATTGCCCTCGCCGACCTGCCGCTCAAGACCTTTCTGGCCGAGGAGCTGATCCCCTCGGACGAGGACGAGGTCTCGGACCTGATCGCCCGCCGGCACGACGCCGCGGCCTTCGCGCCGGTCTCGTCGCTGACGGTCGGCGCCTTCCGCGAGTGGCTGCTCTCGCCCGCTGCCGACGCGCAGGCGCTCGCCGCCCTATCGCCCGGACTCACGCCCGAGATGGTCGCGGCGGTCTCGAAGATCTGCCGGCTGCAGGACCTCGTCGCGATCGCCGCCAAGCGGCCGGTGGTGACGCGCTTCCGCTCGACGATCGGCCTGCCCGGCCGGCTCGCGACCCGCAACCAACCGAACCATCCGACCGATTCGTCCGAGGGCATCCTGATCTCGGCCCTCGACGGCCTGCTGATGGGCTCGGGCGACGCGGTCATCGGCGTGAACCCGGCCACCGATTCCCTGCCGGACTACATCCGCATCGTCGAGCTCCTGGAGACCCTGCGGCTGCGCCTCGACGTGCCGACCCAGCATTGCTGCCTCGGCCACGTCACGGTGGCGATCGAGGCCATGGCCCGGGGCGCGCCCGTCGACCTCGTGTTCCAGTCGGTGGCGGGCTCGCAGAAGGCCAATGCCGGCTTCGGCGTCGACCTCGCCGTCTTGCGCGAGGCCGCCGAGGCGGCGCGCGCGCTCGGCCGCTGCCCGGCGGGCGGTCAGTTCATGTACTTCGAGACCGGCCAGGGCTCGGCCCTCTCCGCGGACGCCCACTGGGGCGTCGACCAGCAGACCATGGAGGCGCGCGCCTACGCGGTGGCGCGAGAGTTCGACCCGCTCCTCGTCAACACGGTCGTCGGCTTCATCGGCCCCGAGTACCTCTACAACGGCAAGCAGATCATCCGCGCCGGGCTGGAGGACCATTTCTGCGGCAAGCTTCTCGGCCTGCCGATGGGCGTGGACGTCTGCTACACCAACCACGCCGATGCCGACGGCGAGGACATGGACGCGCTCCTGACCCTGCTGTGCGCGGCCGGCGTCAACTTCGTCATCACCGTGCCGGGGGCGGACGACGTGATGCTGAACTACCAGTCGCTCTCCCACCACGACGCGGTCTTCGCCCGCGAGACCCTGGGTCGCCGTCCGGCCCCGGAATTCGAGGCGTGGCTGCGGGATGTGCGGATCACGGACGCGCAGGGCCGGCTGGCCAGCGCGACGGGCGCGCTGCCCCCGGCGCTGGCCGAGGCGTCCCGGCTCCTGCCGGGGAGAGCGGCGTGAGCGAAGAGCCGGCCCGCCCAGGGCCCCCGACGCTGCGTGACCTGCGCGGGCTGACCCAGGCGCGCATCGCGCTGGGCGCGCACGGCGCCGGCCTCCCGACCGGCGCGGCGCTCGCCTTCGGCCTCGACCATGCCCGCGCCCGCGAGGCGGTGTGGACGCCCCTCGACGTGGCCGCGATCCGCGAAGGGCTGCGGGCGCAGGGCCTGGACTCGGTGGAGGTCCGCTCGGCCGTGTCCGACCGGGCGGAGTACCTGCGTCGACCGGACCGGGGCCGCAGCCTCGATGCGGACTCCGCGGCGCTGCTCGCCGGGCTCGACGGGCACGGGCAGGGCTTCGACGTCGCCATCGTGATCGCGGACGGGCTGTCGGCGACGGCGGTCGCGCTGAACGCGGTCCCGGCGGCCGCGGCGCTGGCGGCACGGGTGCGGCGGGCCGGCTGGAGGCTGGCGCCCGTGGTGGTCGCGAGCCAGGGGCGTGTGGCGATCGGCGATCCGATCGGGGCGCGGCTCGGGGCGCGCTGCGTCGTGGTGCTGATCGGGGAGCGTCCGGGCCTGTCGGCCTCGGACAGCCTGGGCTGCTACGTCACGTTCGGCCCGGAGCCGGGCCTGCCCGACTCGCGGCGCAACTGCATCTCGAACATCCGGCAGGACGGCCTGGCGGTCGAGGCGGCCGCCGGGCAGATGGAGGCGCTGCTGCGGGCGATGCTGGTCCAGGGCACCAGCGGCGTCGCGCTGCGCCGGGAGGATCCCGCCGATCCGACGGCTCTCCCGGGCGCTCGGGACTGACCGCTCGGACTGCCCGGGCGGACGTCACGCTCGCTCCGCGGACGGGCTGCAGCCGAACCGGGACCGGTAGCAGCGCGCGAAATGGGCGGCGCTCGAGAAGCCGCAGGCCGTCGCGATCTCCCCGATCCTGAGCGGGCTCTGGCGCAGCAGGCGCCGTCCGTGGGCGAGGCGGATGGCCCTGTACTGCGCCGAGAAGCTCAGCCCGAGCTTGTCGAGGAACAGCCGGTCGAGGTGGCGCGGGCTGATCGCCGCGAGGCGCGCCATGGCGAGGCGGCCGAGCGGAGCCTCCACGGTCTTCTCCATCGTCTCCAGCACCGCCAGCAGGGCCGGATGGTGGACCCCATAGCGCTCGACCGCGGAGGCCCGCTGCGGGTCGTCGGCGGCGCCGATGGCGGTGTGGAGAAACCAGTCGGAGACCCGGCGGGCGAAGGCCTCGCCCATGCGCTCGGCGATGAGAGCGTGGGCCATCTCCAGCGGCGCGACGCCGCCGCCGCAGGTCAGGCGATCGCCGTCGGCGACGTAGCGCGCGCGGCTCAGGCGCGCGTCCGGGAAGGTCTCGAGCGTGGCGCCGGCATACTCCCAGTGGAGCGTGAACGCGCGATCGGCCAGCAGGCCCGCCGCGGCCATCAGGTAGGGGCCGCCCGAGATGCCGCCGATGCGGACGCCGAGCCGGGCCATCCGCCGCAGGGTCGCGTGGATCTCAGGCCTGTCCCACTCGGTCGGCTCGCCGCCCGCGCAGACGAAGAGGGTGTGGAGGTGGCCGCGCAGGCGCGGCAGCGCCTCGGTGGGGACCTCCGCACCCGCTGAGGCGGCCACCCGGCCCTCCGCCTCGCCGAAATAGCGCAGGCGGTAAAGCGGCCGCCCCGCGAGCTCGTTGGCCGCGCGGAACGGCTCGCAGCCCGAGGCGAAGGATAGCAGCGCGAAGCCGGGCACGAGGATGAAACCGATCTCCTGCGGCCGGTCCCCGGTCTCCGCATCCATCTCACCCGCGCCCTCCGCCACCCGATGGCTCAAACGTGCAGGAAACCGTCCGTAACAGTCAAACCTGCCGCCCGGCATCCATCATTCTGTGTGCCGTTATCCCGTGCCGCGCGAGACCGCATCCGGATGCCTCGACCTGCCGATCTGCTCCCCTGCCGCGCTGCGGCGGCGTCCCGTCCCGTGAGCCAGCGGGAGTGCCGGCCGTGAGCCGCCGCTACGACGTTGCCGTCCTGGGACTCGGCGCGATGGGCAGCGCCGCGCTCTACCAGCTGGCGAAGCGGGGCGTCGCGGTGATCGGGCTCGACCGCTTCGCCCCGCCCCACGCGCTCGGGTCCAGCCACGGCGAGACGCGGATCACCCGGCAGGCGGTCGGCGAGGGCGCCGACTACGTGCCCTTCGTCACCGCCTCGCACCGCATCTGGCGCGAGCTGGAGGCCGAGACGGGCGAGACCCTGCTGAACGCCTGCGGCGCCCTCGTCATGGCCCCGGGCCACGGCGTCTCCTCGCATCACGGCAAGCCGGACTTCGTCGGACGCTCCATCAGCGCCGCGGAGGGGGCCGGCATCGTCCACGAGGTGCTCACCGGCGCGGACGTGGCTCGCCGGTTCCCGCAATTCCTGAACCTCGCGGGCGACGAGAAGGCCTATTACGAGCCGGGCGGCGGCTACGTCTTTCCGGAGCGCTGCCTCGCGGCCCAGCTCGGTCGCGCGGGTGCCGCGGGTGCCGAGATCCGCACGAACTGCGCGGTGGTCGGGCTGCAGCAGGACGGGAGTGGCGTCCGCATCGAGACGGCGGAGGGGACCATCCTGGCCGACCGCGCCGTCGTGGCCGCGGGCGCCTGGACGGCGCCGCTGCTCGGGAGCCCGTTCGACCGGCTCCTGACCGTCCGCCGTCAGCTCCTGCACTGGTATGCGCTGGCGGATGACACCGCCTACGGGCCGCATTCGCCGGTCTTCATCTGGATGTACGGGACGAGCGACACGGAATACCTCTACGGCTTCCCGCCGCTGGACGGGACCATCAAGGTCGCGACGGAGCAGTACGACACCACCACCAGCGCCGACGGAGTGGAGCGCCGCGTCGATCCGTCCGAATCCGACGAGATGTACCGGCTGCGCGTCGCGAACCGGCTGGCCGGCGCGACCCCGGAGGTCGTCCAGGCCGCGGCCTGCGTCTACACGGTGACCCCCGACCGCGGCTTCATCATCGACCGGCATCCCGCGATGGACCGGGTCACGGTGGTCTCCGCCTGTTCGGGGCACGGCTTCAAGCACTCGGCCGGCATCGGCGAGGCCGTCGCGGCGGATCTGGCCGGGACGGGCGTCACGGTCGATCTCAGGCCCTTCGCACTGGCACGTTTCAGTTGATGCGCCGGCTAATGGCTCGTGGATTGCTTGAAACCATGCCAAGATCAGCCGACCCGAGCAGGAAATTACCGATGCGCCTCACGATCCGCACCCTTCTGACCACCGGTGCGATGGCCGCGCTCGCGGCGCTCTCGGCCGTCGCGCTGCCCGGCCGGGCCGCGGCCGCCGACGGCGTCGACGCGATCAAGAAGCGCGGGACGCTGATCGTCGGCGTGAAGGCGGATTACAAGCCGTTCGGCTTCCGCGACCCGAGCGGGGCGATCATCGGCCTGGAGCCCGACCTCGCCGCCGACCTCGCCAAACGGCTGGGCGTGAAGCTCGAGCTCGTGCCGGTCGTCTCGGCCAACCGGATCGAGTTCCTGCAGCAGGGCAAGGTCGACCTGCTGATCGCTACCCTGTCGGACAAGCCGGAGCGCCGCCGCGTCGTGCAGGCGATCGACCCGAACTACTATTCCGACTTCGTGAACGTCCTGCTGCCCAAGAACTCGGGCATCACCGACTGGGCGCAGCTGAAGGGCAAGCCGCTCTGCGCCACGTCAGGGGCTTGGTACAACAAGGACGTCGCGCGGACCTACGGGGCCGAGATCGTGGCCTTCGACGGGTCCGAGAAGCCGCTCTTCGCGCTCAAGCAGGGCAACTGCATCGGCTATGTCTACGACCAGAGCATGCTGCAGGGTAAGCTGCTCGACGACGACTGGAAGGCCAATTACGCGCTGCCGCTCAAGGGCATCCTCGACGCCCCGTGGATGATGGCGGTGGCGCAGGGCAACACCACGCTCCAGGCCGCGGTCGAGGACGCCACCAAGGACTGGATGAAGACCGGCTTCATCGTCAACGAGGAGAAGAAGTGGGGCATCGAGCCGACCGCTTACTCGAAGGCGATGCACGAGAAGTACAAGAACGCGACCAACTGATGCGCGCCTGCACGACGAAGCCGGGCGTTCGCCCGCGATGATCGCCACGATCCAGGCGTGGTTCCAGCAGCTCTACGAGACCACGGGCTTCAACTTCACGGTCTTCTACGATCCCTACGACTGGGACCGCTACGTGGCCGGCCTGCGGATGACGCTGCTCCTCGGGATCAGCACGATCCTGGCGAGCCTCGTCATCGGCGCGGTCGGGGCGCTCCTGCAGAGCGGGCCGTCGCGCGTCCTGCGGGCGCTGGTCAACGGGTTCGTGGTGGTGTTCCGCAACACGCCGCCGCTCGTGCAGATCTTCTTCTTCTACTTCGGCCTCGGGACGCTGCTGCCGGACATCCGCACGGCGGACGGCCTGCGCGCCCCGATCCTCAACAACGTCCAGTGGGCGATCATCTCGCTGTCGCTGTTCGCGGGCGCGTTCAACGTCGAGATCTTCCGCTCCGGCATCGAGGCGGTGCCGCGGACCACGGTCGAGGCCGCCGAGGCCCTGGGCTACACGCGCTTCAAGGCCTACCGGTACGTCGTCCTGCCGCTGGCCCTGCGCGTCTGCCTGCCGGCCCTGAACAACAACCTGATCAACCTCCTGAAGACCACGACGCTGGCCTACGCCATCGCGGTCCCGGAGACCCTGTACGCGGTCAAGCAGATCTGGTCCGAGTCGCAGAACGTCCTGGAGATGATGCTCGTGCTGCTGGCGACCTACGCGGTCCTCGTCGGCGTGCTCGTCTGGATCATGCACCGCTGGGAGCGCGCCCTGCGGATCCCGGGATACGGCCGATGAAAGCTGCCGATCCGCGGGGCGGACGACCGGGCGCCCTGCCGGTCCTCCTGCCCTTCGCGCTCCCGGAGAACCGCGCGGCGGCGCGCCTGCGCCCGGCCCATCTCTGGCTGCTGGCCGGCCTCGCCCTCGTCGCCGTCCCGGCCTGGGCACAGGGCGGGGCCGCCGCGCTGTCGCCGCTGGAGGTCGTGATCAAGTGGGCGCCCCTCCTGCTCACGGGCTTCGCCTTCAACGTCGCGATCTCGCTGATGGCGATGGCGATCGGGACGGTGGCGGGCATCGGGCTCGGTCTGGCCATGCTGGCGGAGGGGCGCGTCCTGCCCCGCCTCGCGTGGTGCGCCACGCAGGTCTTCCGCAACGTGCCCTGGCTGGTCCTGCTGTTCTTCGTGATGTTCCTCGTGCCGTTCCAAATCACCGTGTTCGGCATCCGCGTGCCGCTGCCCGACTGGGTGAAGGCGACCTTCGGCTTCAGCCTGCCGGTCATGGCCAACGTCGCCGAGATCGTCCGCGGCGCGGTGCGCTCGGTGCCCAACACCCAGTGGGAGGCCGCCGAGTCCCTGGCCTTCACCCGGCGTCAGACCATGTGGCGCATCATCCTGCCCCAGTGCGCGAAGCGCATGCTCCCGCCCTGGATGAACGTCTACTCGCTCATCGCGATGGCGACCGTGCAGGCCTCCATCGTCGGCGTCACCGAGATGCTGACGCTGACCGCGCAGGTGCACGCCGCCGAGGGCGGCCGCCCCGAGCTGTTCGCGCCGCTCTACGGCTTCGCGCTGCTCTGCTTCTTCCTCTACTGCTACCCGATCGACCGGTTCACCGCCGCCCTGGAACGCCGCTTCGAGACCCGCTGAGACCATGACGCGCGCGACCCTGGCCGCCACCCCGTCCCCGAGCTGGACTCCCGATCAGCCGATCGTCCGCGTCGTCGACGTGCACAAGTCGTTCGGGACGTTCGAGGTGCTGAAGGGAATCAGCTTCGACGTCCGCAAGGGCGAGGTGGTCTGCATCATCGGTCCCTCGGGCTCGGGCAAGTCGACGCTGATCCGCTGCGTCAACGCGCTGGTGCCGGTCAGCGCGGGCTCGATCGAGGTCGAGGGGATCGACGTCACCGATCCCCGGCTCGACAAGCTGGCGCTGCGCCGCAAGGTCGGCATGGTGTTCCAGCAGTACAACCTGTTCCCGCACAAGACCGCGCTGCAGAACGTGATGATGGCCCCCATCCACGTCCTCGGGCAGGAGAAGCGCGAGGTCGAGGCCCGGGCGCGGGCGCTCCTCGCCAAGGTCCGGCTCGCCGGCAAGGAGAACGCCTATCCGGGTGAGTTGTCCGGCGGCCAGCAGCAGCGCGTGGCCATCGCCCGCTCGCTGGCGATGCGGCCGGACGTGATGCTGTTCGACGAGGTCACCGCCGCCCTCGATCCGGAGACGGTCAAGGAGGTGCTGGTGACGATCCGGGAACTCGCCGAGGAGGGCATGACCTGCATGCTCGTCACGCACGAGATGAACTTCGCCCGCGACGTCGCCGACCACATCTACTTCACCGACCGCGGCGTGATCGTCGAGCACGGGCCGCCCGCGACCTTCTTCGCCTCCGCCCGGGACGAGCGTACGCGCCGGTTCCTGTCGCAGGTGCTCTGAGGCCCTCCGGTCCGGGCCTGGGCTCCGGACCGCGTCAGCGCGGCCCGGCCTCCCGCGCCACGATGTGGTCGGCGATCGCCCCGGCCGTGGTGAGCCAGATGTCGTCGCGCCGGTCGACGATGTGCTGGAGCGCCCGCCGCAGGGGCCGCAGCCGGTGCGGGCGCCCGACGATGTAGGGGTGGAGGGCGAGGCCCATGACCAGGGGCGCGGCCTGCGCCTGCTCCAGCATCTCGTCGAAGGCGTCTACGATGGCGTCGGCGAACTGACGGCCCGTCTCCTTGCGGGCGACGATGGCCGGGATGTCGTTGAGTTCCTGCGGGTAGGGCACCGTCAGGATCCGGCCGCCGCCGCGCGTCGCGAACCAGGTCGGCTGGTCGTCGTGGTCCCAGTCGAGCAGGTAGCGGTAGCCGGCCTCGGCGAGGAGATCGGGCGTCACCCGCGACTGCGAGATCCACGGCCCGAGCCAGCCGGCCGGCGGGCGGCCCTCCTGCGCGGCGATCACCTGCGTCGTCTCGGCGATCAGCGCCCGCTCGGCGGCCTCGTCGAGCGTGCCCTGCCGCTCGGCGTTGGTCCGCCCGTGACCGACGATCTCGTCGCCCCGCGCCCGGAACGCCTCGATCAGCCCGGGGCAGTCCCGGTAGAGGTTGCTGTTGATCAGCACGCTCGCCGGCATGGCGAGCGCGTCCAGCATCTCGGCGATCCGCCACGCGCCGACCCGGTTGCCCCAGTCGCGCCACGCGTAGTTGAGCACGTCCGGCTGCGGGCCGCCCGGCGCCAGCTCGGCGCCCAGGCCCTCGCCGAACGCGAAGGTCTCGAGGTTCAGCCCGATATAGACGGCGAGGCGCTTGCCCTCCGGCCAGTCGTAGACCGGCCGGTCGGGGAGGGCGCTGTAGCCGTAGCGGCCGTGTCCGGCATTCGTGTCCATCAGGCCCCCCGTTACGCCGCACCGAGATAGGCCGCTTCCAGCCCCTTGTCCGCCGACAGTTCCGCGGCGGTTCCGCGCGCGACGACCCGGCCCTGCTCCAGCACGTAGCCGCGGTCGGCGACCGTGAGGGCGAGCGCCGCCATCTGGTCGACGATCAGGATGGTGACGCCCTCGTCGCGCAGCTCAGCCACGGTGGCGTAGAGGGCGTTGATCATCGCCGGGGCGAGGCCGAGCGACGGCTCGTCGAGGAGCAGGATGCGCGGGTGCGCCATCAACCCGCGGGCGATGGCCAGCATCTGCTGCTCGCCGCCGGAGAGCAGGCCCGCCCGGCTTGCCGAGCGGTCGCGCAGCCGCGGGAACCGGTCGAGCAGGCGCTCGACCTCGGCCGGATCGATCGGCGTCCCGCGCCCGAAGGCGCCGAGGCGGATGTTCTCGACGACGGTGAGCTCCGGGAAGACCTGCCGGCCCTCCGGCACCAGGACGAGGCCGCCGCGGGCGATCCGGTGCGCGGGCAGCGCATCGATGCGCCGGTCGTCGAACACGACCGATCCCGCGACCGGGCGCAGCAGACCCGACAGCGCCCGCATGGCCGTGGACTTGCCGGCGCCGTTCGCGCCCAGCAGGGCGACGGTCTCGCCCGGCCGCACGTCGAGATGGACGCTATCGAGGACCGGCGCGGCGCCGTAGCCGGCGGCCAGGTCGAGGACCGAGAGGATCGCGTCCGCCGGGCCCTGCCACGGCGCGCTCCGCGGCCGGGCCGGCGTGTCGGCGCCGCCGAGATAGGCGCGCAGCACCGCCGGGTCGCGCCGGATCTCGGCGGGGGTGCCCCGCGCGATCGGGCGCCCGGCATCCATGACGAGGATGTGGTCGGAGATGCCCATCACCAGCGGCATGTCGTGCTCGACCAGCACCACCGCGACGCCCTGGTCGGCGATCCGGCGGATCAGGCCGGCCAGCCGGTCGGTGTCGGCCCGCGACAGGCCGGCGGCGGGCTCGTCGAGGAGCAGCACCGCGGGGCTGCCGGCGAGTGCCCGGGCGATCTCCACGAGGCGCCGGTCGACATGGGGCAGCTCGGCGGCCGGGCGGTCGAGGGCGCCGCGGTAGCCGACGAAGGCGAGGAGCGACGCGGCCGTCTGACGGTCCTGCGTCCGCGCGCGGCGCCAGAGCCGGCCCGGCGCGAGGCCGAGGGCGACGTTGTCGACCACCGGCAGCGAGCCGAACAGGCGCGTGGTCTGGTAGGTGCGCGCGATGCCGGCGCGGGCGACGACGTAGGCCGGCCGGCCGGCGAGGTCGCGGTTGCCGAGCCGGATCGTCCCGGCGCTCGGGCGGTAGAAGCCCGAAACCATGTTGAGCAGGGTGGTCTTGCCGGCGCCGTTCGGGCCGATCACGCTGGTGACGGCCGCTGGCCGGGCGGTGAGGTCGACGCCCTCCGCCGCCGTGATGCCGCCGAAGCGGATGCCGATCCCGTCGAGGACGAGGGCCTCGCGCGCCGCCGTGCCGGGCAACGACGCGTCCCCGTCGTCCGCGCCGGCCGGTGCGTCCCGACCGCGGGGCAGCAGGCGGGCGAGGCTGCCGACCAGCCCCGAGGGCACCAGCCAGAGCACCGCCAGCGTCGCGACGCCGAAGAACAGCAGGCGGTACTCGGCGAGTCCCGACAGCGCCTCCGGCAGCAGCACAGTGACGAGGGCCCCGAGGAGCGGGCCGAGCACCGTGCCGGCGCCGCCGACGATCACCGACAGGACGAACAGGATCGACTGCGAGAACGGGAACGAGCTCGGCGCGATGAACAGCATCAGCGGCGGCAGGATTGCCCCCGCGAGGCCGGTCAGGGCCGCGGAGATCGCGAAGGCCAGGGTCTTCACCCGGACCGGGTCGAAGCCCAAAGCCGCGGCGGCGACGTCGGCGTCGCGCACGGCGCGCATCGCCCGGCCGAGGCGGCTGCGGGCGAGGAGGTCGAATCCGACGAGGCTCGCCCCGGCCGCGAGCACCGCCAGCACCGCGAGGCCGGCCGACGAGAGCGGCTCGCCGAAAAGCGTCGGCGCGTCGGTGACGACGAGGCCGTTCTGGCCGCCGGTCAGCTCGCCGCCCTCGATCAGGCCGTGCTCGACGATGAAGCCGAAGGCGATCGTCAGCATGGCGAGGTAGGGGCCCTTCACCCGCATCGCCGGCACCGCCACGAGGCCGCCGACGAGCGCCGCGATCAGGGCCGCCGCCGGGAGCGCCAGCCAGAAGCTGACGCCGTGGAGCGTCAGGATCGCGCTGGCGTAGGCGCCGATCGCGTAGAAGCCGGCCTGGCCGAAGGAGATCAGCCCGGTCAGGCCGAGGAGCACGTTGAGGCCGACGCCCGCCACCGTGGTCAGCGCCACGAGGGCGATCACGAAGTGGCTGTAGCCGGCAGTCAGCGCGACGAGGCCGAGCGCGGCGGCGGTGAGGCCGGCGATGCCGAGCCGCATCGCCGGGGCCGAGCGCAGGTACGGCATCGCGTCAGACCTTGTTGACCGCGGCGCGGCCGAGCAGGCCGTCGGGGCGCAGGGTGAGGGCCAGGATGATCACCGAGAACACCACGAGCTGCGTGTAAGTCGAGCCGAGGGTCGCGGTGACGCCGGCCTCGACGAGGCCGTAGAGCAGCCCCGCCAGGATCACCCCGGTGGCGGAGCCGATGCCGCCGAGGATCGCGACCGCGAAGGCCTTGAGGCCGAACAGCGTGCCGAGCTCGGCCGAGACCGAGAAGAGCGGCGCGATCAGGAGGCCGGCGATGCCGGCCAGCACCGCCGAGAGCGCGAAGGCGCAGGCCACCGTGCGGCGCACGTCGATCCCCATCAGGCGGGCGGCGTCGGCGTTCTGCGCCACGGCCAGCAGGACGCGGCCGAGATCGGTCCGGCGGAACACCGTGCGGATCGCGAAGGCGAGCGCGATCCCGACGACCGGGATCACGAGCTGCAGCGGGTAGATGCCGGTCCCGAGGATCTCCACCGGCCGCGTGGCCAGCGGCGAGGGCAGGCTGCGCGGCTCCTTGCCGAAGGTGAACAGCACGGTGTTGTCGAGGACGATGCCGCCCGCCACGGTCGCCAGGAGCCACGCGTCCGAGCCGCGCGCCACGAACGGGCGGACTAGCGCCCGCTCGACCACGAGGCCGAACAGGGCGCAGCCGGCGAGCGCCAGGACGATCGCGGCCGGCATCGGCCAGCCGAGGGTGACGCCGAGCGCGTAGGCCAGGACCGCGCCGAGGGTGACGACGCTTCCTTGCGCGAAGTTCACGGTCCCCGACACCGCGTAGGTCACGTGGAAGCCCAGCGCCACGAGCCCGTACATGCTGCCGAGGCCGAGGCCGCTGACGAGGATGGAGGTCAGCATCGCCGGGCTCAGTTGGTCACCGCGACGATCTCACCGTCCTTGAAGCGGGTGAACACGTAATCGTTCGGCCCGAGCGCGTCGTGCTGGCCGGGGGCGAAGGGCTTCTCGTAGGTTTTGATCAGGCCCGGATAGGTGCCGATCTTGTAGAAGCCGTCGCGGACCTTCGGGCCCTCGGTGGAGCCGGCGGCCTGGATGGCGAGCGCCAGCAGGTGGGTCGCGTCGTAGGCGTTGGCGATGCCGACGGCGGGGGTGACGTCGGCCATCGACTTGATCGCCGGGTACTTGGCCTTGAGCGCGTCGAGCACGGCGCTTGCCTTCGGCGACGTGTTGCCTGCGAAGGTGAAGGTCTGGATGAAGTGGACCTTGCCGGCGCTCGGGCCGGCGAGCTCGTCGAAGCGGCCGCCCGCCGGGCCCCAGTGCGAGACGACCGGCACCGACCAGCCCATCCGGTCGAGGGACTTCACGACCTGGGCCGAGGGCCCGACATTGCCGACGAGGAACAGCGCGTCGGCGCCGGCCTCCTTCAGCCGGGACAGCTGGGGCACCATGTCGACGTCGTTGGCCTCGTACTTCTCGATGCCGGCCGCCGGGAGGTTGGCCGCCTGCAGGGCGTCCTTGAGGCCCTTCTGGTTCGACTCGCCCCAGGCGTTGTTGACGAGGATCATGCCGGGCTTCTTCGCCCCGTAGGTCTTCACCGCGTAGGCGACCAGCGCCTCGTCGACGAGGGCGTCGACCGCCGAGACCCGGAAGGCGTAGTTGTCGGCGGCGCCGTTGCGGGTGATGCCGGTGCCGGCCGCCCAGGGGCCGATGAACGGCACCTTCATCTGGTTGGCGATCGGCACGATCGCCATCGAGACCGGCGTGTCGAGGCCGCCGACCACCGCGACCACGCCGACCCGCTGGATCAGCTCGCGGGTCGCCAGCACGCCCTTGGACGGGTTGGCCTCGTCGTCGCGGGCCACGAGCTCGAGGGGGCGGCCGAGGACGCCGCCCTTGGCGTTGATCTCGTCGATGGCGAGACTCATCCCGCGGGAGATCGCCTCGCCGGATTTCGCGGACTGGCCGCTGAGGGCGGTCACGAGGCCGATCTTGATGGTGTCGGCCGCCTGCGCGGTCGAGACCGCGAGGCCGAGCAGGGCGCTCGTCGTCACCGCGATGCGGCGCAGGGTCGGGGGCAGGAAGGAGGCCATGGCGTGTCTCCGAGGGCGGGGCGCCCCAGCCGACCGCAACCTCCATGCCACTGAAAGCCCGATGCTTCGCCGCCCAGGGGCCCACCGTGCGTGCACCTCAGCGAGCATTTTGTGCTCAATCTCGTGCCAAAGTGCATACACTTCCTGCATGCACGGACCGGGCTTTTGCGGCACGTTAGGGCCGACAGGAGGCCTGCCATGACCGATGAGACCCACCGCGCGGCGACCGCGCGCGACGCCGCCAACGTCACCGCCTATCTCGAGGCCTCGATGGTCCCGGATCCCGAGACGGCCGCGCGCTACATGGCGCCGGGCACCCGGATCGTGTTCACCGGCGCGCGGGTCTTCAGCCATCCGTCGGAGGTCACGGCCTTCAATGCCGGGCGCTACGCCTGGGTGAAGAAGCGGATGGAGCGGCTGGACGTGGTGCCGGGCGACGGCGTCACCACGGTCTACAGCCTCGGCACCCTGTACGGCGCGTGGCCGGACGGCACGCCGTTCGAGGGCAACCGCTACGTCGACCGCTTCACCGTGCGCGACGGGCTGATCGTCGGCATGGAGGTCTGGAACGACAGCGCCGAGCGCCTGCTGACCAAGCACGGCCTCACGGCCTGACGCCGAAGGCTCAGGCCCCGCCGCCCGCGACGTAGGGCGCCAGCAGGCGTGCGAGATCGCGCTCGCGCGGGGTCGGGGGCACGATGCGCGCCCGCTCGGCGACCGCGTCGAGGTGGTGATCCATGAGCGCGGCGGCGCGCTCGGCATCGCCCGCCACCAGGGCGGCGACGATGTCGCGGTGCTCGCTCACGGCGCAATCCGAGGAATGCGGACGGCTGTACAGGGACAGGATCAGGGCGCAGCGATAGCCGAGTTCTGCGACGTAGCGCGTCAGCACGGCGCTGCCGGTCATCTCGGCCAGCATCAGGTGGAACTCCGTGGCGAGCCGGATGGAGAGCGCCTCCGGCCCGCCCCGAGCCGCCTCCTCGCGGGCGATCTGGTCCAGCAGAACCTGACGCTGCTCCGGGCTGAGCTGCCCCGCGAGGCGGCGCACCACCAGCCGCTCCAGGCCGAGGCGCACGTCGAAGGTGTCGCGCGCCTCCTCCCAGCTCGGCGTCGCCACGACGGCGATGCGGTTGCGGCGGAGGTCGACCAGGCCTTCGCCGGCCAGCCGCAGGAGGGCCTGCCGCGCGATGGTGCGGCTCACCCCGAACCGCTCGCCGAGGGCGTCTTCCGGGAGGCGGTCACCGGGGGCGAGCGCCCGCTCGACGATGGCCCGGCGCAGGGCTTGGCAGATCGCGCCGACGCGATCGCCGTCCTCCATCGCCCTCATCGACGACGTCCGCGGCCCATTGCCGATACCTCTGCGGATTGGTCCGTCATGATCCTCCCTCGGTCGCGATCCGCCGCGACGCGTCCGGAGATGTGTCGGGTGGGCTCTTTGCAGACGCAGGACCGGGGGTGCAACGGTCACGCCACCTGCATCAGGTCGAGAGCGGGCGGCTGGGTCGGGTGCTCTGCTCGAACCGCCCGTTCGGCGATCGTTGCGCACATGAACCGGCAGGCGCTCGACGCCGGAGGTGCCAAGGACGGGGAGAATGAAGGTGCCGTCCGGCCGCGCCACCACAAGATGCTCGCCTTCGGGTGTGAACGCGAGTCCGCGGGGCACGGAGCCGAAGGGAGCCTCGTCACGAATACAGGCGCCCGCGCACGTACGGATGGGCCCCGTCGAAGGCGGCGTCTTGGCATCAACATCGAGGAGTACGGAACCTGCCCCAACGGCGGTGTGCGGATGGAGGCCACAGGTATCGAAAACAATAAACGGACGTGGCGTTGCAGGATTTCATGCAAGACGTTTCGCCATGTAAAACTAAATACTGACAAAGCGCTGATTCTATGATCCTGTTTATGCCCGATTGAAAAATAACTGCGAGATCATCGCGGGGCATTCTCGTCATAAAGAGTTCATTAACCATCCTAAAGGAAAATTTACAGCACGGTGTGTGATCTCGCCGCCCCGCGCCCAGGCGCCGACGATCCTGACGTGCTCGCTGACAGCCGCGTGCATGCCCGGGTCGAAGCGCGCAAAGAGACCCGTTTTAGATGCCGTGCTTTCCAAGTCAGCCATGTGTCCTGACCCGTGAGCAGAAGGTTCGCAAGGGCGGACGGCTTCTGGTCGCGGCCATCACCACCCTGGTGGTCATCCCTGACGTGCCCGTGCGCGCCGCCGAGCGGCCCGAGCCCCAGGTGGTGACCGGTGCAAACGGCCGGGATGGGAAAGCCAACGTGTTCTCTTCGAACATCGCCGCGACGCCTGGCGAGACCGGCGGTGACCTGTCCTTGATCGGTGTTGATGCCGCGGCCGCCGGGAACGACCCTGCCGCGACGATTCGGATCGGGTCGGTGGGCGGGGCTGGAGGTCGCGGGGATGCGGTCATCGGGCTGGCCTCCGTCCCCGGCGCCCGAGGGGGAAATGGCGGTGCCGTCGCGGTGACGCTGGAGGAGGATGTCTCCGGGCAGGGCGAGCAGGTCGGCTACACCACGCGTAACCGCGGCGCCCAGCTTCAATTTCAGCCGATCCCCCGGTTCTGGGTCTACTCCAATGGCGGCCGCGGGGGCGACGGACAGCACGATGTCGGCGGTGGCGGCGATGCCGGGTCGGCCAGCCTGGTTCTGTCTTCCAGGATCTCCACGGAGGGACAGGCCTTCCTGGGCGTGCGGGTGAGCGCGGCCGGCGGTGCCGCTGGCGGCGGCGGAACCGACGCGGACCAGACTGCGTCGCGGACCGGCGGCGCCGGCGGCACCGCCGCGCTCACCGTGACGCGATCCGGGCAGGTCGTCACCGACGGCACCGGCGCGACGGCGGTGATCGTCGAATCCCTCGGCGGCGCAGGCTCCGTTCGCGGCAGCGGCACATTCTACAGCAACCCCTTCGTGACGGCGGGTGGCGCGGGCGGCACGGCGCAACTCCACACATCCGGCACGATCAGGACCTCCGGCGACTATGCCCTCGGCGCGCTGGTCCAGAGCATCGGCGGAGACGGTGGGAGCCAGCCCGATGCCGGCGGCCGGCCGGGTGCGCGGGGCGGAGACGGTGGTGCGGTCACCGTGACCCAGCGCGGCACGATCGTCACCGAGGGCGATTACGCCCTCGGCCTCGTCGCGCAATCCGTTGGCGGCCCGGGCGGCAGGGGGGGCGGCGGCGTCTTCGGCGGCGGCACCGGCGGCTCTGCCGCCACGGGCGGTTCGGTGACGGTGATCAACGGCGGCACCGTCACGACGTCCGGTACAGGGGCGAGCGGACTTGTCGCGCAGAGCATCGGCGGCGGCAGCGCCCTCTCGGCCCTGCCGGTCTCGGCCCTCGACGTGGCGCCGAAGACCGCCGGTGGCGGGGCCGGCGGCTTGTCGTACTGGTTCGGCAGCGGTGGCACCGGCGGTACCGGCGGCGCAGGCGGCGCGGCTGCAATCATCAACGAAGGCGGCCGGATCACGACCGAGGGCGACACGGCTTTCGGCGCTCTGGCGCAGAGCATTGGCGGCAGCGGCGGCAGCGGCGGCGCCGCCTTCCCGGCGGGAGCATTCTTCTCTGTGGGCCTGGGCGGGAGCGGCGGCGGCGGCGGCGATGGCGGTCTTGCCCGCTTCACCGGCAGGGCTGGCGCGATCGAGACGAGCGGCGCCGGGTCGACGGCCGTGTTGGTGCAGAGCGTCGGCGGCGGCGGCGGCGTGGGCGGCGACGTCCAGAGCGTTGCGGCCGGGGTCGTGCTCTCGGCCTCCTGGGCGATCGGGGGAAGCGGCGGCCTGGGCGGAAACGGCGGCGAGGCTCGGATCGACAGCAGCACGACCGTGACGACCGCGGGGTTCGGGGCGAACGGCCTGTCCGTCCTCAGTATCGGCGGCGGCGGCGGAGTCGGCGGCCTCGCCAGTGCAAAGGCCATCACGGCACCCTTCGTCACGCCGAGCGGTGCGGCGCTGCCGAGCTTCGCCTTCTCGACGGCGATCGGCGGCTCGGGCGGTGCGGGCGGCAACGGCGGCGCGGCGGGCATCCTCAATTCCGGTTCGGTCACCACCTACGGGGACTCGGCCGTCGGCCTTCTCGCCCTCAGTGTCGGCGGCGGCGGCGGTATCGGCGGCGACGCGGCCGCCTATGCGCTGGCCGTCGCGCCGCCCGGCCAGACGGCCGTATCCGCATCCTCGACGCTCGGCGGCAGGGGCGGCGGCGGCGGCAACGGCGGCACCGTGACGGCCGAGAATAGCGGAGTGGTCCGCACATCGGGGGACGGCGCCATCGGCATCGAGGCTCAGAGCATCGGGGGGGGCGGCGGCAATGGTGGCGGCGCCACCGCGACCAGCAACAGCGTGAGCCTGCGCCAGAATATCACCGTGTCGCGGGGTATCGGCGGGATCGGGGGCGGCGGCGGGATCGGCGGCGCGGTGACGGTCTCGCAGGCCGGCAGCATCACCACGGGGGGCGCTTATGCCGCCGGCATCCTCGCCCAGAGCGTCGGCGGCGGCGGCGGCAACGGCGGCAATGCCTCAACCCTCGCGGCCACCGGTTTCTCCTTCGACAAGACCCTGAACGGCCTCATCGGCAAGCTGCCAATCGCCGACGCGCTCGCGGTGACGGAGACGATCGGGGGCGGGACGGGCAACGGCAACCGCGGCGGCCTAGTCATAGTCACGAACCGGGGCGCGATCGCAACCGGTGGATCGAATGCCCACGCCATCGAGGCGCAGAGCATCGGCGGCGGCGGCGGCAATGGTGGCAACGTGTCCGGATCGGCCGTGGGCAAGCTCGCCGTCAGCCTCACGCTCGGCGGAACAGGGGGCGTCGGCGGCAGCGGCGGGAACGTGGCCGTGTCCAATGCCGCCACCGGCGTGATCAAGACCGTGGGCGACGGGTCGCACGGCATCGTCGCCCAGAGCATCGGCGGCGGCGGCGGTATGGGCGGCAGCATCGCGGCGCGCGACGATACCGACCCGGACACGATCGGCACGATATGGCGCCAGATCAAGGATACGATCGGTGCCGCCGAATACGAGAAGTGGGCGAAGGACAAGAGTAACAAGGAAGACAAGCAAGCCCTTGATCAATTCGTGAAGGACATCAAGAGCAGCGATACGTACAAGAATCTGGCCGACAAGCTCAAGAATTCGGATTTCGGCAAGGCGCTCAAATCCTACAGCGGCAGCGTCTCAAGCTATCTCGACGCGCAGAAGAAGGGCGCCGCCAAGCTGCCGGACGTCTCGGCGACCCTGGCGCTCGGCGGCGACGGGGCTCAGGGCGGGAGCGGCGGCACCGTCACCATCGAGAATGCCGGCACCATCACGACGCGGGGCATCGGCTCGCACGGCATCATGGCGCAGAGCATTGGCGGCGGCGGCGGCCAGGGCGGCCTCGCCTTCGCGGAGGCGACCAACCGGACCAACCTGTCGGCGACGCTCGGCGGCGTGGGCGGCAGCGGCAATACCGGCGGCGCGGTCGAGATCCAGAACACCGGCAGCGTCGCGACTGTGGAGGATGCCGCCTACGGCCTGTACGCGCAGAGCATCGGCGGCGGCGGCGGCAACGGGGTCGCCGCCACCATCGCCAGCAGCGACACGAACAAGGGTCTGACCCTGAACCTGACCGTCGGCGGGTCCGGGGGGGCTGGGGCGAATGGCGGATCGGTTCGGGTCGAGAACCGCGGAACGGTGACCACTACGGGCACGGAGGCGCATGCCGTGGTCGCGCAGAGCATCGGCGGCGGCGGGGGAAGCTTCTCCGCGCCGTCCGCCGCCCTGGCCGAGGCCGAGCCCGCCTCGCCCTCCGCGGAGGACGGGCGTGCGGCCGCCGGGACGGGGCAGTCCAAGAAGGATACCAGGAGCGACGCCCAGGCGTTGGCGGACGCCCTGCTGGGCGCACTCGATATCGAGCGGATCGCTCCTCCGGAGGATCCGACCGGTGTGTCGAAGAAATCCGGCAGCCTGACGCTCGGCGGCTCCGGACGCATGGCGGGCAATGGCGGCGACGTGACAATCGTGCAATCCGGTTCGATCACGACGACCGGATTCGGGGCCGTCGGCATGCTGGCCCAGAGCATCGGCGGCGGCGGCGGACTCGCCTCCGTTGCTGCCGGGCCGGGTGGCCACCGATATACGTTCGGGATCGGTGGCGCCGGCGGCGCTTCAGGGAATGGCGGCCCGGTCACGGTGAGCCTGACCGCGGGCGCGCAAGTCTTCACCGCAGGCGACGCGGCGCCGGCCCTGTTGCTGCAATCCATCGGCGGCGGGGGCGGATACGGTGGTGCGCATCAGGTGATGGGCTACGCCGTCCCCTATGTGCTTCGCGACGGGTCAAATGGCGACGGAGGGGCCATCCGCGTGACGCTGGACGACGGCGCCGCGATCCGCACGACGGGCACCCAATCCCATGGAATCCTGGCCCAGAGCCTCGGCGCAGGCGGCGGCCTGCTCCTCGATCCGGCCGCCCCAGCCACTGCGGCTTCAGGCCAGAGCCGCCTCGGCTCCACGGGCAAAGGCGGTGACATCACCATCGAGTCGTCCGGATCGATCATCGCGTCGGGTCTCGACGCGAACGCGATCTTCGCCCAGTCCGGAGTCCAGCGCACCGACGGCAGCCTCGAGCCCGACCGGGAGCGGGGCGGCACGATCACCGTCCGGGTGAACGGCCTCGTCACAGGCGGCAGCGGCACCGGAGCGGCGATCCGCATCGATGGGGGACGCTACAACACGATCGATATCGATGCGCGCGCCGTGGTCAGCGCGGCCTCCGGCCGGGCCATCGTCGGTGCGTTCACGGCCGGCGAGATCAACAATCATGGGACCGTGGTCGGCGACGTGGACCTGACTGGCGGCCAGACCGGAAGCGTCGTCTTCAACAACGGTGGTCTCTACAATGCCGGTTCGACGTCGGCGATCCTGCGCACCGGGCCCGAAGGCGTGGTCGCGCTGGGAGCCGGCGGCCGCCTGCGCAACAGCGCCATCCTCGACATCGGCGGCGTCGGCACCGTCGCGCGGGCGACGGTGACCGGCAATTTCGAGCAGACGGAATATGGCCGTCTGCTCGTCGACATCGCACCCCTGGCGCCGGACTCCGCCCTGCGCAACGATCTGCTGACCGTCACCGGCACCGCCTCGCTGAAGGGCGTGGTCGAGCCGCATTTGATCGACGGCCTCTCGCCCGGCCGCTACACTTTCCTCAGAGCCGGTCAGATCGTGGATGCCAGCGCCGTCGCCACCGGGGGCAGCATCCATTCGGGGGCGATCCCGATTTCCTGGGCGATCGTCGCGACAGGGGACAGCATCGCTCTGGTGCCGCAGGCCCATTTCACGGCGCCGGTGGGCGTGACGCTCACCTCGGATCAGCGCAACGTCGCGCAGGGCCTGCAGGATGCCTGGGACGGGAACACCACCAAGCTGGGCACCCTCTACGCGCGCTTCCTCTCGGTCGACAGCCAGAAGGCCTATGCGGCTGCCCTGGACGAGTTGAAGCCTGAATCCAACCAGGACATCCTGACCGACCGGACGCTCGACACCCGAAAGGGCCTCCAGCGCGCCATGAGTTGTCCGGCCTTCACCGGCACCGGCACGCTGCTCCGCGAGGGCGAATGCGTCTGGGGACGGATCACCAGCGCTCACACAACCCAGTCCGCGACCGCGGATGATGGCGGCTACCATCAGACCGCCCTCAGCTACCAGAGCGGACTGCAGACCGAGTTTGCGCCGGATTGGTTCTTCGGCCTCACCGGAGCCTATACTCGGGCCCTCCAGAGCGACCCCGACCGGATCACCGGGACGACCAGCGATGCCGCCGATGTCTCAGCGGCGCTCAAGCACCAGATCGGCCCCTGGCTCCTCGCGGCATCGGCCAACCTCGGCTATTCCTGGGCCGACAACAAGCGCCTGATCGACTTTGGAGGCGCGACCGCAACGGCGCGCAGCAAGTCCGGCATTCTCACCGCGGGCGGCCGGATGAGAGCCAGCTATCAGGTTCTGTTCGGGGACTGGTACCTCAAGCCCTACGCGGATCTGGACCTGCTCTACAGCTACAGCCCCGCCTATTCCGAGACCGGCGCCCCCGGCTTCAACCTCGACATGCGGCCGGTTGCCAAGACGCTGGTGGCGTTCAGCCCGATGCTGGAGATCGGCGGCCGGATCGACCTCGACGAGGGCCGCTGGATCCGGCCCTACGGCACCTTGGGCGTGACGCTTCTGTCGGACGACCATTTCACCGGCAGGGCGAGTTTCCAGGGCACCGGCGCGCTCGGCTTGTTCGCCACGGAATCGGCGATCCCCGATCGCCTCGGTGAGATGGGCCTGGGCTTCCAGATCAGCCTCGGCGGCGGCATCGAGGTCACCGGTGAGTATCAGGGCCAGGTCGGAGACCACTTCGTCTCGCATGCCGGAACAGCCCGGATGCAGCTGCGCTTCTGAAGAGGACGGACGCCGACGATTCTGACGCCACACCCGAGTGATCCCGTCGAACGACGGTCGCGGTACGCCACAATATGGCGAGCGAAAATACTTGGTCCTGATGACAAGGCGATAAATAGTCTCGAAGCTTTTGAATGAATGCCGGTCTTGCCGGATGGTGAGGCGCTCGTTGATCGATGTCGCTGAAGCGGTGGTTTTGCGGCGGCACGGATCGGCGGGATCGTGCGTCAAGCCATCCCTGGTGCGAAAGAACCGGCCGAGCTGGTCCGCCCCTTTGCGTGGCTCCGACACCCGTCGCTTCGCCACGGCGGGACGATGCCGGAAATAACGAGACCGTCGGCCGGGTGGCCTCTGCGTCAAGCACGCATGGTGTCGATGGGGCTGCGGGACCTCTGCCTGCAGCCGACTACACGGTGCCGGCAGCACGCTGGACGCCGCAGCCAAGACGGTGTCCGGTACGGACACCGTCACGGTCGAGGCCGGCGGCAAGCTCTCCGTCACGCGCGGGGCGGCGATCAACTGGACCGGTGCGTCGACCGATCTGAAAATCACCAATTTCGGAATGCTTGAGTCGCTCAGCCTCGCGATCGATGCCACCGGAAGCGACAACGCCCGCACGCTGACGCTGGAGAACAAGAAGGACGGGTATATTCGGGCCAGGGACAACGACGCGGTACGCATCGATGTCAACCCGACGGCTGGCGTCATCATGGTGAACAACGCCGGGACAATCAACGCGACGGGCCGGAAAGCTCTGAACTTACCGGCGCGCATTCGGGAACGTGGCGCCGGCCGTGCGGCTGGTGTTCGGCGGCGGGGGCGCCACTGGATCGGGACGTGTCGCTGATCCCGGCCGGCCTGGACTGGCAGGTGGAGCCGGGCGCGCGGGCGGGCCTCGCCGATGACGGCCAAGTCGGCGCCCGGGGGCGGGACCACGCCGTCAAGGGTAGCTTCTCGTACGAGTGGTGAGCGCAGCCGGTTCGGTCACGACGGCGGTCAGTTCAAAGCGTAGCTTGCCCGCCAAATGAGGCTCGCCTGGCTTGTTTGCCTGTTCCGGAAACGCCTGCGTGGCAAGTCTGCCCCGCCGCAAGATCTGCGCGCTGGTGGACGATTGCGGCGTACGATTATTTTTGATCGTAACAGCATCTTCATAAATCCACGATGGACCGCGAATTTCCTTATTTTTGATGTTCAATTTGTTTGAATATTACAGAGCTAAAGCATTTTGCGAATATTGATGAAGGTATAACGACTAATTATTGTTAGAATTCTGCAGATGATCGATGATATTCGTCAATATGCATTTCATGGTGCCGATTGCCGAACAAAGAGCATATTCGCACTCTGAAAAATGAAGACGGCCCCTTTTGCGGCGCTCGCTTCGATCCGAACGCCAGTTTCGCGCCGATCGAGTCGGGCCCTTTGCGTTGGATCAATGCGCGGCAGCAGCCTCGATCCATTTTGCGGACGGGCCGGGACGACGGGATATGCCCGGAGATGCGTCCCGATTTCGCGAGGAGCGACATGCTGGTTGACACCGGGGCGTGCGAGAGAAACGCGCATGTCTGCCATCACAGGCGTTCGGACAATGGATGTGGCGACTGCAAAGTGCGCCCGATCAGCGTGTGCTCCGTGCTTTCCCTGGTTGAACTGGAGCAGCTGGAAGGACTCAGCCAGCATCTGACGCTCGACAAGGGCCAAACCCTCTTCGGCCAGGACGAGCCGGCAAGCGCCGTCTTCAACGTCATCGAGGGATGCCTGAGGCTCACGCGACTGCTGCCCGATGGCAGGCGGCAGGTCATGGGCTTCGCTCTGCCGGGAGATTTCTTGGGATTGGCTCTGCAGGAACGCCATTCGGTCTCCGCGGAGGCGCTCGGCCAAGTCAAAACCTGCCGCTTCGGTCGCGAGGACTTCGCCGCCGTCGCCGAGGCGAAGCCGCATCTGTTGAAGAGCCTCCACGCCCGCGTCCGGTACGAGCTGACGCTCGCCCAGGACCAGATGCTGCTGCTGGGACGGCGGACGGCGGAGGAGAAGGTTGCATCCTTCCTCCTGTGCCTGCGGGACCGGTTCGCGCGCATCGGGCACAACTCCGTCACCGTCGAGTTGCCGATGGGCCGTCAGGACATGGCAGATTACCTCGGGCTGACCATCGAGACCGTCAGCCGCATGTTGTCGCGGCTCGACCGGGCTCACAGCATCCTGCTTGTTCCGGGCGGCGTGCGCTTGCTCGATGCGGCCCGGCTCGAACGCTTGGCGGCGAGCTGACGTGAAGGCTCGCGCGGCGTTGAGGGCCCGTTCCAGACGGGTCATCGCATTCACGAGACCGGCCACACACGTGTGCGACTTCGCAACGGCGTTGCGCCCGAATTCGGGCGGACGGTAACGATCGGCGCCAATTTCGCAGCCCCCGGATCCTTGTTGCGCGGGTTCGATTCGCTTCGGTCGGCATCGACGATCCCGAACACGCCGCAGGCAATACGCGTGACCTGCCGACCGTGAGCGGGATCGATCGGTCCGCCGCTCTCGCGACGCGCTTCAATGGGCCATCAGGCAGCAGAGCGGCGATCGCCGCAGCATGTCGCGGGTCATGCCACCGAGCAGCCGTTCGCGAAGCTGGGAATGGCCGTACCCACCCATGACGATCAAGTCCGCATCCTGATGATTGGCAAAGCGCAGGATCTCGTCAGCAATATCGCCGGTCGCCGCATTGATCAGATGCGTCGTGACATGCGCGCCGTGACGGGCCAGCAACTCGGCGACATCCTCCGCGCCTTGGAGGCGCGCGTCGCTGCCGCCACTCACGACGAAGACTTGATCCGCCGAGTCCACGAAGGGCAGGACGGCGGTGACCGCACGGCGTGCCTCCATGCAATCCTTCCAGGCCACCACGATGCGAGCGGCTTTCAACCGCTCGACGTCCGGCGGGACCAGCAGGATCGGCCGTCCGGCCTGCATCAAGACGGCGTCGGGAGCCGCTGCAAACCGATCCGCGACGCCTCCGCCGGGACCACGACCGACGATGATGAGATCGGCGCCCCGTGCTTGGCTGACCAGAAAGGCCTCCGGGAGTGCATCCGCCTGCCGCCATCCGGTCCGTGGCGCGCGGTCTGCACCGCGTTCGAAGACCGCCTTCGCGCTCGCAAGCTCCGCGCACAGCCGCGCGTTGTCTTCGTCGTAAACCGACTGCTCGACCGCGATGTCGCCGAAGAGGGCGGGGACTGCAGCCTTGCGGGCCGCAATGCCCGTGAGCGTCGCTTGGAAGCGTTCGGCGAGGCTGGCCGCCACGCGAACGCGGCTGGAGGCGGCCTCTGCAAGGTCAAGAGAGACCATGATGCTGGCGATCGACATGGGCGGTCCTTCGGGCCGGCGGCGAGATCTACGATGGAACCTGCTGGAAGCGCGCAGCTACAACCTTGATCCAGCGCAAAGAACGCTGCTTGGCTTTAGGGTTTGATACGATGTGACCCAAGACGACAGATCGGATGCAGTGTCCGCAGGGGATGGTTCGGGACGCCTGCTGCGCTCGGACTTCAGGACGGCGAGATCCGCCGGACCGAGATTTCCGCAAACCGTGGCTGGAGCGAAGTGTCTGTGCGTCTGCTCAGCCGTGGGTCGGCCGCGGCACGATGATCGCGGCGGTGCCGTTCGGTCCATTGTTGCGGCCGCCGACCGAGCCATTGAATGACAGGTCGATTAAGGTCCAGCGCGGTCCCTACACTTGTGTGCTGGATCCGGTGCTTGATTGCCTGCTGCTCGACCGACGAGCGCCCTCTGCGATGATTCGGAGGGCTCGCCGCGCTCGGCTTCCGCGCGTCCTATAGTGTGCTCTGCCTCACCAGCACTCACAGGGTCGGAAGACTTGGCCGATTCCGATTGCAGCAACCGAACGTGTGCCCAGCCGTCGTCGCCGCCCGCATGCGTCGCGAAGCGGAGGATGCTCCGTTCGAAGGCAACCAGAGCCAGGAGCCGCCACCTGGTCTCCCGATGAATCTCTCCCGTGTGCACGCGTCTTCATCGAACGAAAAGCGGCCGTGTACGCGGGCGAGGCGGGTGTAATGTGATCAATGACAATTGCCGTATGGTCAGGCTCAAGGCAGGCTTCCACCCGCACTCTCAGACCGTCAGGATGTCCTTCCCTCTCAGGCGCTCTATCAGAGCCAACATCCGTGGCCCGTTCTCGTCGGGATAGGGCGGATCGATCATGGGATCCGGCAGGGCGATCTCGGCGAGCCGCGCGCGATCGTGGATGACGACCTCCTGGCCTGTCACCACAATTCCAGCCTTCGCCAGGGCTTTCAAAGCTCGCGAGAACGATTCCCGCGTCATGCCGAGTTCGGAAGCGATCATATGCTTCTCGTAGGGCAGGATCGCGCGGTCCGGTGTGCCCTGTCGTTCCGAAAGGACGAGGATGTAGCACCCTACGCGTTCGGCCGCGGAGCGCAGCTTCAGGTTTTTAGTCTGTCGCACCATCCGGCGGAACTGCTCCGCGATTGTTGCGAGAACGGCGTTCGCGAGTTGCCGATCCCGGTCAACCGCATCACGGAAGGCATCTGCCGGTATGAGAAGGAAGCGCGTCGGCTCCGGAACGCGCCCCTGCATCAGGTACGGCGAGTTGTTCATGACCGCAGCGGGAATGAGCAGATCCGGGGCTCTGACAACCTCGATGAGAACCTCGCGACCGTCCTGCGAGCGTCCGAAAAGTTGAACAGTGCCCGAGACGACGACGAACTGGAAGCTCGGAATCTCACCCTGTTCGAAGAGCATCGTGCCTGCCGGGACGGCGTGTTCCAGTGTTTGCTGGAACAGCATCGGCGATCGCGCCATGGGATCGCCCCCGCGCCCTGTCTCGGGTTCGCAGGTCGATTCTGCGCGTGGGGCAGGGATCGGTTTCATACTGCCTCGACGTCATATGGAGGGTGGCGATGTCCGCCTTTGATTCAGGTCAACCCGCCTGAAGGAACCTGCGCGTCGAACGGGCAAGGCCGCAGACGCGATCGCCGGGCGGTTCGGTGAGATCCGGCGCGTGACCGGTAAAGCGGTCTCGGCCGTCGGCGCGGCGCCGACGGGCCCGTATGCGCCCCAGATGGGCCGCCTCGAGGCGACCCGCGGCGCAGCTTCGAGTGACGGCCTTTGACCTGAATCAAATCCGACTTTGTCCTCGCTCAATACGGTCCCGGCAACCTTGACCATCCACGCCAGGGCCGGGCAACCGGGGAAAGCCGCCGCCATGCGAGGACGCACCATCGCCGCGAGCACAGACCAGAGCCGCGCACTCTGGCTATCGACGTCGGCCTTCACGACCTGCTTTGCCGTCTGGACGATCTTTTCCATCATCGGCGTCCAGATCAAGAAGGATTTGGCGCTGAGCGACGCTCAGTTCGGTCTGCTGATCGGAACGCCGATCCTGACCGGCTCTTTGATTCGACTGATCCTGGGAATATGGGCGGATCAATACGGCGGCCGTCTCGTCGCCGTCACGACGATGCTGCTGGCGGCGCTCGCCACCTATCTGCTCACCTACGCCTACGACTACAGGACGTTCCTGCTAGCGGCCCTGGGCGTCGGCTTGGCCGGCGGCGTCTTCTCCGTCGGCGTGACCTACGTCTCCAATTGGTTCCCGAAGGAGAAGCAGGGAACCGCGCTCGGCATTTTCGGTGCCGGCAACGTCGGCGCCGCGGTGACGAAGTTCCTCGCACCTCTGGTCATGGTCGCGTTCGGCTGGAAGGTTGTTGCGCAGATCTGGGCCATGGGCTTGGTCGTGATGGCGCTGATCTTCTACTTCGGCACCAAAGATGACCCGGATCTCGCCGAACGGCGTCGGTCCGGTGTGAAGCCTGAGCCGCTGTCGGCCATGCTGGCGCCGCTCGCCAACTTGCAGGTCTGGCGCTTCGCGCTTTACTACTTCTTCGTCTTTGGCGGCTTCGTCGCGCTCGCGCTCTGGCTGCCGCGCTACTACACGGGTGTCTACGGGCTCGACATCGTCACGGCGGGCTGGCTCGCCGCCGCGTATTCGATTCCCGGCTCGCTCTTCCGGATCCTCGGCGGCAGCCTGTCCGACCGTCATGGTGCCCGCAAGGTCATGTACTGGACCTTCCTGGGTTCCTGTGCCTGCACCTTCCTGCTGGCGTACCCGGCCACCCACTACGTGGTCAGCGGCATCCGCGGGCCGATTACCTTCGACCTCGCGCTCGGCCCTGTGGCCTTCACGGTCCTGACCTTCGGCCTCGGCTTCTTCATGAGCCTGGGCAAGGCCGCCGTGTTCAAGCACATCCCGGTCTACTACCCCGACCGGGTCGGTGCGGTGGGCGGCGTGGTCGGGCTGATCGGCGGCCTGGGCGGCTTCGTCCTGCCCATCGCCTTCGGCTTCCTGAACGACCTGATCGGGATCTGGACCTCCTGCTTCATGCTCCTCTTCGTCATCGTGGCGGTGAGCAGCCTCTGGATGCATGCGGCGGTGCGCGCCCTGGAGAAGCGGGCCCATCCCGAACTCCGCCTGCCGAAGGATCTGCCGGAACTCGAAACCCTTCGGGCCGAAGTCGAGCGCCTGCGCGCGGGCCGGACCGACACGGTCGTCGGGCTTCGGCCCCCCGTCGGCGTCCCCGCCGAGTGAACGCCCCGGCCGGGGTGCGTCCCCGGCTCCATCCTCCGCACATGAAGGCAACGGCCATGACCGCCGGCACGCAAATCTTGGCCCCTGCCCGACGGCAGGGCGGCACCTGGCTCTCGCGCTGGGAGCCCGAGAACCCGGCCTTCTGGGCCGCGGAGGGCAGCCGTCTCGCCTGGCGCACCCTCGGGATCACCACCGCCAACCTGACCATGTCGTTCATCGTCTGGTTCATGGTCTCAGCGCTGGTCGTCGCGCTCCCGGCGGTCGGGTTCAAGCTCACCACCGGCCAGCTCTTCTGGCTTGCCGCCATGCCGGGCCTTGCCGGGGGCACACTCCGGCTCGTGCACATGTTCCTGACGCCGATGTTCGGCACGCGCCATGTCGTCACCCTGTCGAGCCTGTCGCTGCTTCTGCCCGCGATCGGCTGGTTCTACGCCGTCCAGGATCCGACGACCCCGTTCTGGGCGCTCTTGGTTCTGGCGTTCCTGGCCGGGCTCGGCGGCGGCAATTTCTCGTCGTTCATGCCATCCACGAGCCTGTTCTTCCCCAAACGGCTGCAGGGTACGGCCCTGGCGGTGCAGGCCGGCATCGGCAACTTCGGCGTCTCCGTCGTCCAGTTCCTCACACCGTGGGTCATCGGCTTCGCGTTGGCCGGCGGAACGCTGCTGGGAGAGTCGCAGACCATGACCAAGGGCGCCCTCGCGCGCCAAGTCTGGCTGCACAACGCCGCCGCGGTCTATATCCCGTTCATCGTGCTGTTCGCCCTCGCCGCATGGATCGGGCTGCGCAGCGTGCCGGTAAAGGCCAACATGCGCGAGCAGTTGGACATCTTCCGCTCCCGCCACACCTGGGCGATGACCTCGCTCTACATCATGACCTTCGGCGCGTTTTCCGGGCTCGCCGGCACGTTCCCGCTGCTGATCAAGCAGTGCTACGGCACCCTGCCGGGCGCCCCGGAGCCGCTCACCTACGCGTTCCTCGGCCCGCTGGTCGGCTCGCTCCTGCGCGTGGTGGCCGGTCCGATCTCGGACCGCTTCGGGGGTGCCAAGGTGACCCTGGTCGCCGGTATCGGCATGGTGGCCTGCGCCGCCCTCGTGCCACTCTACACCGCTCCGACCTCAATGGAGAGCTTCCCCTACTTCGTCGGCGCCATGCTCGGCCTGTTCGCCTTCGCGGGAATCGGCAACGCCTCGACCTTCAAGCAGATGCCGATGATCTTCCCGCCGCGGCAGGCGGGTGGCGTGATCGGGTTCACCGGCGCGGTCGCGGCCTATGGGCCCTTCGCGTTCGGCATGCTGTTCGCCTGGGCATTCGCAGCGTTCGGCGGCCCGAACGTCATCTTCTACGGTCTCGCACTGTTCTTCGCAGTCAACGTCGTCGTGAACTGGTGGATGTACGCACGCCGCGGGGCGGCCACCCCCTGCTGAACAGGGCGACGGGCGCAGCCGAGCCCAAATGACCGGGCCATTCACGGCCGGTGGAGGTTCACGCCTCCGCCGGCCGTTTGCTTTGGCAAGTCCGGCCGACAGCGATCAACGCTCCGTTTGACCCAGATCAAAGCTCGGCCTTGCGGCCTCCGACACTGTTCCTTGGAAGCATTTGAAAGCGATCCGCACGCGAGCCGTGGTCCGAGGTGGGCCGGCCTCGCCGCGGTCGATCAAGAAAGTCCAGGACGATGTCGCACTTCCTCGACCGGCTGACCTTTCTCCGCAAGAACGTCGACACATTCTCGGGCGGGCACGGCATCGTCACGGCCGAGGATCGCTCCTGGGAGAACGGCTACCGGAAGCGCTGGCAGCACGACAAGATCGTTCGCTCGACCCACGGCGTGAACTGCACCGGCTCCTGCTCGTGGAAGGTCTACGTCAAGGGCGGGATCGTCACCTGGGAGACCCAGCAGACCGACTATCCCCGCACGCGGCCCGAACTCCCGAACCACGAGCCGCGCGGCTGTGCCCGTGGCGCCAGCTATTCATGGTACCTCTACTCGGCCAACCGCGTGAAGTACCCGCTCGTCCGCTCGCGCCTGCTCAAGCTCTGGCGTGAGGCCCGGGTGATGATGACCCCGGTGGCGGCCTGGGCGCACATCGTCGAGAATCCCGAGCGGCGCAGGGCCTACACCGCCGTGCGCGGCCATGGCGGCTTCGTGCGCGCCACCTGGGACGAGGTCAACGAGATCATCGCGGCCGCCAATGCCTACACGGTCAAGACGCACGGTCCGGACCGCGTCTTCGGCTTTTCCCCGATCCCGGCGATGTCGATGGTCTCCTACGCGGCCGGCGCCCGCTACCTGTCATTACTCGGCGGCGTCTGCATGTCGTTCTACGACTGGTACTGCGACCTGCCGCCGGCCTCACCGCAGACCTGGGGCGAGCAGACCGACGTCCCCGAGAGCGCCGATTGGTACAATTCCGGCTTCCTGATCCTGTGGGGCTCGAACGTTCCGCAGACCCGCACGCCGGACGCCCACTTCTACACCGAGGTCCGCTACCGCGGCGCCAAGAGCGTCGTGATCTGTCCCGACTACTCGGAAGCCGCGAAGTTCGCCGACATGTGGGTGTCGGTGAAGCAGGGGACGGATGCCGCCCTCGGCATGGCCATGGGCCACGTGATCCTGCGCGAGTTCCACGTCGACCGGCAGGTCCCGTATTTCGTGGACTACGTCAAGCGCTACACCGACATGCCGATGCTGGTGCGCCTCGTGCGTCAGGACGGCCGGCTGGTGCCGGAGCGCTTCCTGCGCGCCTCCGACCTCGACGGCACATTGGGCGAGGCGAACAATCCCGAGTGGAAGACCCTCGCCTACGACGAGACGACGGGCGACCTCGTCGCGCCGCTCGGCTCGGTCGGCTTCCGCTGGGGCGAGACCGGAAAGTGGAACCTGGAGGCCAAGCGCTCCGACGGCGGTGAGGTCGACCTGCGCCTGTCGCTCGCCGGTGCCGAGGACGGTTTCGAGGACGTCGCCTTCCCGTATTTCGGCAATATCGCCCACGACCATTTCGCCAGCAGCGACCATGCCAGCGTGATCGAGCGCCGCGTCCCCGTGAAGCGGCTCGCCACGACCGAGGGCGAGGCGCTGGTCGCCACCGTGTACGACCTGTTCCTGGCCAATTACGGCCTCGACCGCGGCTTCGGCGGCGGCAACGTCGCCACCTCCTTCGATGCGGACGAGCCCTACACCCCGGCCTGGGCGGAGAGGATCACCGGGGTTCCGCGCGACCAGATCGTCACCGTGGCGCGGGAATTCGCCCGGAACGCCGAGAAGACCGATGGCCGTTCGATGATCATCATCGGCGCCGCGATGAACCATTGGTATCATATGGACATGAACTATCGCAGCGCGATCAACATGCTGGTCATGTGCGGCTGCGTGGGCAAGTCCGGCGGCGGCTGGTCACATTATGTCGGCCAGGAGAAGCTGCGGCCCCAGACCGGCTGGGCGCCGCTCGCCTTCGGCCTCGATTGGGGCCGCCCGTCGCGCCAGCAGAACTCGACCTCGGCCTTCTACGCCCACACGGATCAGTGGCGCTACGAGACCCTCGACGTGAAGGAGATCCTCTCCCCGACGGCCCCGGCCGGGCCCTGGGACGGGGCCATGATCGACTACAATGTCCGGGCCGAGCGCATGGGCTGGCTGCCTTCGGCTCCCCAGTTGGAGCAGAACCCGCTCGGCATCGCCGCTGAGGCCGCCGCCGCGGGACTGGATCCGAAGGACTACGTGGCGCAAGGCCTCAAGTCCGGCGCCCTCAGGATGTCGTGCGAGGATCCCGACAACCCGAAGAACTGGCCGCGCAACCTGTTCGTCTGGCGCTCGAACCTGCTCGGCTCGTCGGGGAAGGGGCACGAATACTTCCTCAAGCACCTGCTCGGCACGTCCCACGGGGTGCTCGGCAAGGACCTCGGCGAGGAGGGACGCCGCAAGCCGGACGAGGTCGTCTGGCACGAGCAGGCGCCGGAAGGAAAGCTCGACCTCCTGGTCACCCTCGACTTCCGCATGTCGACGACCTGCGTCTACTCGGACATCGTGCTGCCGACTGCGACCTGGTACGAGAAGGACGACCTCAACACCTCCGACATGCACCCGTTCATCCACCCGCTCTCGGCGGCGGTGGACCCCGTGTGGGAGGCGCGCTCCGACTGGAACATCTACAAGGGCCTCGCCGAGACGTTCTCGCGTGTCGCCCCGGAGGTGCTCGGGGTCGAGACGGACGTGGTGCTGACGCCCATCCTGCACGACACCCCGGCCGAGATCGCGCAAGCCTTCGACGTGAAGGACTGGAAGACCGGCGCGGTCGAGCCCGTTCCCGGCAAGACCATGCCGTCGGTCACGGTGGTCGAGCGCGACTATCCCAACCTGTTCAAGCGCTTCACGGCGCTCGGGCCGCTGATGACCAAGATCGGCAACGGCGGCAAGGGCATGGGCTGGAACACGGAGCACGAGGTCGAGCTCCTGAAGGAACTCAACGGAGTCGTGGCCGAGGAAGGCCCGACCAAGGGCCTGCCGCGCATCGACACGGCGATCGACGCCTGCGAGGTGCTCCTCATGCTGGCGCCGGAGACGAATGGCGAGGTCGCCGTCAAAGCCTGGGAGAGTTTGGGCAAGGCCACGGGCCGCGAGCACGCCCACCTGGCCCGGCCGAAGGAAGACGAGAAGATTCGCTTCCGCGACGTGGTCGCGCAGCCGCGCAAGATCATCTCGTCGCCGATCTGGTCGGGGCTCGAGTCCGAGAAGGTCTGCTACAACGCCTGCTACACGAACGTCCACGAGCTGATCCCGTGGCGGACGCTGACCGGGCGCCAGCAGCTCTACCAGGACCATCTGTGGATGCGGGCCTTCGGCGAGGGCTTCTGCGTCTACCGGCCGCCGGTCGACCTGAAGACGATCAAGCCGATCCAGGGCCGCGTCGACAACGGCAACCCCGAGGTGGTGTTGAACTTCATCACCCCGCACCAGAAGTGGGGCATCCACTCCACTTACTCGGACAACCTGCTGATGCTGACACTCAACCGCGGCGGGCCCGTGGTCTGGATCAGCGAGAACGACGCCCGCCGGGCCGACATCGCCGACAACGACTGGATCGACGTCTACAACGTCAACGGCGCGATCTCGGCCCGCGCGGTGGTCTCCCAGCGCGTCAAGGACGGCATGTGCATGATGTATCATGCGCAGGAGAAGATCGTGAACACGCCGGGCTCCGGCATCACGGGCCAGCGCGGCGGCATCCATAACTCGGTGACCCGGGTCGTGCTGAAGCCGACGCACATGATCGGCGGCTACGCGCAGCTCTCCTACGGCTTCAACTATTACGGGACCGTGGGCGCGAACCGAGACGAGTTCGTGGTCATCCGGAGGATGGCCAAGGTCGATTGGCTCGATGGGCCGCTGGACGGCGGCGCGGAGACGGATCGGCCCGCCCTCCAGGCTGCGGAGTAGCGGTCCCGGCACGGGCCCGGCATTCGCCGACGCCTCCGGCATCTCCCTTAGGGGACCATCCCGAATGTCCCGCGGCCGGTCCCGCGGGTATCCGTCCCAATGACTGGCACCGTGACCAACGGCAGCCAAGAGGACCCTGTCATGAAAGTCCGCGCGCAGATCGCGATGGTTCTCAACCTCGACAAGTGCATCGGCTGCCACACCTGTTCGGTGACCTGCAAGAACGTCTGGACCAACCGCGAGGGGGTCGAATACGCCTGGTTCAACAACGTCGAGACGAAGCCGGGCATCGGCTACCCCAAGGATTGGGAAAACCAGGACAAGTGGAAGGGCGGATGGACCCGCCGCCCGAACGGCAAGATCGAGCCGCGGATCGGCGCGAAGTGGCGCATCCTCGCCAACATCTTCGCCAATCCGGATTTGCCGGAAATCGACGATTATTACGAGCCGTTTGATTTCGACTATCAGCATTTGCAGAGAGCGCCCGAGGTCCAGGCCTTCCCCACCGCCCGTCCCCGCTCGAAGATCACCGGCGCACGCATGGAGAAGATCGAGTGGGGCCCGAATTGGGAGGAGATCCTGGGCGGCGAGTTCGCCAAGCGCCGCCAGGACAAGAACTTCGAAGGGGTCGAGGAGGAGATCTACGGCCAGTTCGAGAACACCTTCATGATGTACCTGCCGCGGTTGTGCGAGCATTGCCTCAACCCGGCCTGCGTCGCCTCCTGCCCCTCGGGCGCGATCTACAAGCGCGAGGAGGATGGCGTCGTCCTGATCGACCAGGACAAGTGCCGCGGCTGGCGCATGTGCGTCTCAGGCTGCCCCTACAAGAAGATCTACTACAACTGGTCTTCGGGTAAGTCCGAGAAATGCACGCTTTGCTATCCGCGTCTGGAGGCCGGTCAGCCGACGGTCTGCTCGGAGACCTGCGTCGGCCGCATCCGCTACCTGGGCGTGGTTCTCTACGACGCCGACCGCATCGAGTCGGCGGCTTCGACGCGCGACGAGGAGGATCTCTACGAGGCGCAACTCAGGGTGTTCCTCGATCCCGCGGACCCGCACGTGATCGCCGAGGCGCGCAAGGCCGGCATCGCCGAGGCTTGGCTCGAGGCCGCCCGACGGTCGCCGGTCTACAAGATGGCGATGGAGTGGAAGATCGCGTTCCCGCTCCACCCCGAATACCGGACCCTGCCGATGGTCTGGTACGTGCCGCCGCTCTCGCCGATCCAGTCGGCCGCCTCCGCCGGCAAGATCGGTCTCGACGGCGAGATGCCGGACGTGAAGAGCCTGCGCATCCCGGTGAAATACCTCGCCAACCTCCTGACGGCGGGAAAGGAGGCGCCGGTGGTCACCGGCCTTGAGCGCATGCTCGCGATGCGCGCCTACATGCGCGCCAAAACCATCGATGGCGTTCTCGACGAGGCGGTCGCGAAGCGCGTCGGGCTGACCGGCGCCCAGATCGAGGACATGTACCGGGTCATGGCCATCGCGAACTACGAGGACCGGTTCGTGATCCCGACCAGCCACCGCGAGATGGGCATCGAGGATGCCTACGATCTGCGCGGATCCTGCGGCTTCTCCTTCGGAAACGGCTGCTCGGGCGGGACGACGGAGACGAACCTGTTCGGTGCGCCCAAGCCTGCCCGGGCCAAGACTCCGATGGAAGTGGCGTGACGGCGCGAAGGAGGTCCACCATGAAGACGCTGAAGGCCCTCTCGGCCCTGCTCGCCTACCCTTCATCCGCACAGGCTTCGGCCGTTCCCGAGATCCGCGACCTCCTGCACGAGGAGGCGGTCGTTGCGACGGAGCAGCTCGAGGCGCTGGAGCCGCTGCTGTCGGCGCTCTCCGTCGAGGACGTCTACGATCTGCAGGAGCGATACGGGATGCTGTTCGACCGCACCCGCTCGCTGTCGCTGCACCTGTTCGAGCACGTGCACGGCGAGAGTCGCGACCGCGGGCAGGCGATGGTCGACTTGCGCTCGGTCTACGCCACGGCCGGCTTCGAGATCGATTGCGGCGAACTTCCGGATTTCGTCCCGCTCTTCCTGGAGTTCTGCTCCCTGCGGCCGCAGGACGAGGCGCGCCACCTGCTGTCGGAACCGGCGCACGTATTCGCGGC
>Ga0316227_1000898_pt1 | contig 36785 bp, 35 predicted proteins | sample TBH18019metaG_FD_206012 | JGI IMG/M metagenome (GOLD analysis project Ga0316227, IMG submission 206012) | Freshwater microbial communities from Trout Bog Lake, Wisconsin, USA - TBH18019 | ecosystem: Environmental > Aquatic > Freshwater > Lake > Hypolimnion/Profundal zone | place: USA: Wisconsin... | reverse complement strand
GTCTACGGGCGTGGCATGAACGAAGCCCCGACGATGAAAAGAATTGGACGACTCAGTCCAAATCACACAACTGCCTTTGGTAGTAAGGGCCAACAGAAAGCATTTTTTTGAGGCTGGCCATGCCATGCCATCGGCCACGATGTCACTTCTCACCAACAACGTCAGTGTCGCCCCGCAAAACAGAAGGCAGACTATGGCGGCTATTTGGCAGAAACGGCGTGTCATGCTTCTGGCATCATACCGCTCGTGAGGCCTGTTCGGTACAGCAGTGCTGGAGCGCCTGGTACGCTCCGTGCCCCGCCAAAGGACCCAGGACGTCACAATCGCCCGCTGTCTCCACCGGTGTATGGATCACAAGCCACAACTCACGTCCCGCGCCGTGCGGTGATCTGAAGATGGGCGGCCCTGGCGGCGGCGGACGGATCGGCTGAGAGTTCTTCCTCCAATTGGAGCAAGGTGTCAAAGGCCCCGGGGGTCTGGAGCATCCGCTTGCATTGACGGATGGGGAGGATCGTCTTGCCGATAATGCTCAGGACCTCGAAACCGGCTTTTTCGAAGAGTTTGCGCAGTCCCAGGGGCGTGAAGGTGGTCAGTTCGAAGCGCTCGCGCTCATCGGCGGTCAGCCAGGTGGTCCTGGAGGTATGGACGAAGCGTTGGAGTTCCTCCAGGTTTCCATGTTCGATGTAATGGTCGACGGCAGCGAGTTTGTTATCGGCGCTGGCGATGACGATGCCGCCGGGGGCGCAGAGCCGGAACATTTCCCGCGCCGCCCGGGCCGGATCGGAACAGATGGAAAGCGGATCGCCCATGGCCAGGGTCAGGGCGAACGCGTCGGCGGGCAGGGCGGGTATATCGACTATATCGGCGACCAGCAGCGTCGCTTTCAGGGCCTTGGCGCCCATTTCTTCGGTCTTTTTTCGCGCCTGCTCGATCATGGCGGCGGCATTATCGACGAAGGTGGTGGCAAAACCGCTTTTGAGCAGCCGCAGTCCCCATTTGCCTGTGCCGCAACCCAGGTCAAGGCATTGCGCCGACATGTCGCGGGGCAGATGAGGCTTGACGGATCGCCAGGTAAGCTGGTCGTGGAAGGCCCAGAACGGATCCTCGTAAATCGCATCGTACTGGCGGGCGACGCGATCGTGGTAACGGCGGGATGCGTCATTGCGGGAACTGCGTGCGTGTCGGGAGTTGGACATGGGGACGAATTATAGCGGCAGATGGTTGTAACGTCGCTGGGGAAGAGGAGTTGGGCGAAAGGCTAAACGCCAGGCGCCGCCAGCGGCGCACAACGGACTAATTTCTCCTCAGATAACCGACGCATTCTTGAATGCAGAAAAATATTTTTCCGTCTTTTTTCCACGTTGACGGTTCTGTTTGCCAAGGACTAGAAGGATAGCACAAGTGTGAGGTCAGGCAGCAATGACAAGTCGGCCGACCTTCACCGAATAAAAATCAGAGACGGTCGTCCGGCGGCGTAATCCAGTGCTTAACGCCAAAAGAAAACGTGGTAACGGATGACGAGAGTTGCCGGGTGATCCGTCGCTTAAGTTCGCGATGAATTTTGCTGAATCAACCAGGTCGCGTGACGTGTTGTCCCGTGCTGGTGCGTGCGGGTGTGTTTCTGTCGATGTTCGACGACCCGCCAGTTGCAAGTGGTTTCAGGCTCTCGGCGTCAGGCATTTTTCCAAAAGTGAGCCAGGCCGACGAATACCTAAAGGAAAGGATGCATCATGCGTATGTCTTGTCTGATCAGTCGTTTCGTCCGTGATGAGAATGGTATGGAGACGGTGGAGTGGGCCGTGGTGGCGGCGTTGATCGTCGCCGGCCTGGTCACGGTCATTTCCGGTTTGGGCACCAACGTGACCAATAAGTTCAACTTGCTGAAGACGGCGACCACGTAAGGCCCCAGGATCGTTGTCCATGGAATTGCGTCATCCGCGATTTCAGGATGCCAACACTTTGTTCGAGAAAGGAAAAGATTATGCGTTTCGTGAAAAATATCAGTCGTTTCGTCCGTGATGAGAATGGTATGGAGACGGTGGAGTGGGCCGTGGTGGCGGCGTTGATCGTCGCCGGCCTGGTTACGGTCATTTCCGGTTTGGGCACCAACGTGACCAATAAGTTCAACTTGCTGAAGACGGCGACCACGTAAGGCCCCAGGATCGTTGTCCATGGAATTGCCGCATTTGCGGTTTCAGGATGTCAACATTTCGTTCGAGAAAGGGAAAGATTATGCGTTTCGTAAAAAATGTCAGTCGTTTCGTCCGTGATGAGAGTGGTATGGAGACGGTGGAGTGGGCCGTGGTGGCGGCGTTGATCGTCGCCGGCCTGGTCACGGTCATTTCCGGCTTGGGCACCAACGTGACCAATAAGTTCAACACGCTCAAGACCGCCACGACCTGATAAGCGAATCCTGTCGCCCCTGTGTCTGGACAAGTGTTCCGGGATGCCAGTGCATTGATAGGAAAAGGAGCACGTCATGCGATTGTTGAGAGTCGTCAAGAGTTGCGTCAGCGATGAAAGTGGTATGGAGACGGTGGAGTGGGCCGTGGTGGCGGCGTTGATCGTCGCCGGCCTGGTCACGGTTATTTCCGGTCTGGGCAGCAACGTGGTTAACAAGTTCAACACTCTGGAGAGCGCCACCAATTGACGCGGCAGCGTTTCAGCGTCAGCGAACGTGTCATAGCGCTCGCAGGGAAACTACCCGCGGCGCGTTATGGAATGGGTGCAGCGATGAGAAAACCAGCAAACCGGTCGGTAAGGCGCCGGCGGGGCACAGCCTTGGTGGAGATGGCCATTTCGATGCTGCTGCTGTTGCTGGTCACCCTGGGAGCGGTGGAGTATAGCTGGCTGTTTCTCAAGCAGGAGCAGATCGCCAATGCCGCCCGCCAGGCGGCCCGTCTGGCGGCGACCCCGGATGCGACTAATGCGATGGTGACCAGCGAGATTACCACGCTGATGGCGCAGTACGGCCTGTCGGGCAGCGGATATACCACCACGTTCACGCCTGCCGATGTCGCCACCGCGGCGACGGGCGGCACAGTGGAGGTTCAGATCTCCGTTAACTACAGCAAGATCACCATAACCAACTTTGGCATGTTGCCGCTGCCGACGACCCTCAGCGGCATTGTAACGATGATAAAGGAAGGGCCTTAAGGATGGGAGGCGCAAGGGGAGGGAGATATTTTTGGAGTACGCCATGAGAATAGTCATTGGAGCATTGTTATTGTTGGGTGTGGTGGCTGCGGCTTCGGCGGCTCTGCTGGTAAAAGGCCTGCGGGCCCCGGTGGTCGTCATGACGCCTGCGACTCAGCCCGCCGCCGTCGCGGAGGATGTTCCCAGGGTGACAGTGTTGTATGCCGCCGTTGACGTGCCGGCGATGACGGTTGTGGACGGGGCCATGGTGCGCGGCCGGAGCGTGCCGCGCGACGAAGCGTCCAAGGATGCCCTTAGTATTCCCACCGATGTGGTGGGCAAGGTTATCAAGGAGCCGGTGGCGGCGGGACAGCTCTTCCGCAAGTCATGTTTTTACGACGAAAGCGGTTCGCGGTTGCTGGCCGCGGTCATCCCCACGGGCATGCGTGCCGTGGGTATTGCCGTGGCAGACTATGCCGGCCTGGAAGGGGTGATGTTCCCCGGCTCCAAGGTGGATGTCATGGTGTCGTTCCGGGGCGATGGCCAAGCGGTGGAGCATGGCGGGCGTGAAGCGGTCACCACCACCCTGTTGGAAAACGTGGAGGTGTTGGCTGTCGAGCAGCGCACCGTGGTGTCGCCGGAGAAGAGCCTGACCGATACGGCCGGGTCATCGTCCGCCGGCGGCATGCGCCACGTGACCCTCCTGGCCGATATCAGGCAAGGCAAACTGCTCCAGTTGGGAATGCAGATGGGCACTCTGTCGCTGGCCCTGCGCAACCCGATGGATGCCAATACTACCAACAAAGAAGCGATATTTATGCACAACATTACGGGTGAGGAGGCGGTGCCAGCGACGCCCAGGCTGGCGGTGGCGGGGCTACCGGCCACGCAGCCGCTGGAGCGCCCGCATTGGGATGTGATTGTTCTGCGCGGGGGCAGCAGCGAAACTGAAACCTTCCAGACTCCTACCACTCAACCGGGAGCAAACCCATGAATTACCAAGGAATCTCGATGTTTGTCAGGTATTTCTTCAGGATAGCGGCGCTGGGTTTGTCGGCACTGCCATTGGCGGCCGGTTTGCCGGCCATGGCCCAGGGGAATGATGCGGCGGCCCCGGCCGCCGGGCCCACGCTGCAGGCGGTGACGCAATTGCCGCCCATTTCTCTGTTTGCCGGACATGCCACCTTGATTCATTCCAGCAGTCCGATCAAGGAGGTCTCGCTCACCGATCCCAAGATCGCCGATGTGCGCGTGGTCAACCCCACCCAGTTGATGATCTCCGGCAAGAACGTGGGTTCCACCGATCTGATCATCTGGTCGGACAACGGACAAGCCAGCCAGGCGGCGGTGATAGTGGGGGTGGACCAGGCCGCCCTGCGGATCGAGTTGGCGCGAATGTTGCCCACGGCGAAGCTGAAAATTGACATGTCCAACGACGTGCTGGTGGTCAGCGGCAAGCTTGACCGGGCCGAGGATGCCCAGGGGTTGCATCGTTTTCTGGATACCGCCCAGGTGAAGTACCTGGATATGACCTCGCTGAGCGGGGTGCAGCAGGTGCAGATCAAGGTGACGGTGGCGGAAGCCAGCCGCGTCGCCATCCGCGCCCTGGGGATCAACGCCGTGCAGAGCGGCGGCAGTTTCTTTGGCGGCTCGACCATCGGCGCCGATGGCGGGGGCCCGCTCAATCCCATCAGTATCGGCGCTGCCAGCGGCGCCAGCGCCACCGGGGCGCGCGTGCCCTTCACGTTTCTATCCGATACGACAGTGAGCCCGGCGGCCACACTGTTTGGCGGGTTCCCAGATGCCAATCTGGAGTTATTCGTCCAGGCTCTGGAAGAGAATCAATACATGAGGGTGCTGGCGGAACCGAACCTGGTGGCTCTGAGCGGCCAGGAGGCCAGTTTTCTGGCGGGCGGGGAATTCCCCATTCCCGTGGTGCAGGGTGGCGGCGGTGGTGGCACCGGCAGCGGCGTGTCCATCAGCATTGAATACAAAGATTTTGGCGTGCGGCTGCGTTTTGTGCCCACAGTGCTGGGCGACGGCCGGATCCGGCTGCATGTGGCCCCGGAGGTTAGCGAATTGTCCACGGGCACGGGTTCAGTGGAGATTCAGGGCTTCAATATCCCCGCCATCCTCACCCGCAGGGCGGAAACCACCATCGAATTGTGCAACGGCCAGAGCTTCGCCATGGGCGGGTTGATCAGTCAGGAAACGTCGTCGCGCAGTTCCCAGGTGCCGGGCCTGGGCGATCTGCCGGTGATCGGCTCGCTGTTTCGCTCGGTGCGTTACCAGCAGCAGGATACGGAACTGGTGTTGCTGGTGACGGCGTCGTTGGTGGAGCCTGGGGCCCACAAACTGGACGGCGTGGTTCCGGGATCGCTGCATAAGTCCCCGGACGACTGGGAGCTGTACGCTCTGGGTCGGATCGAAGGCCGCACAGCCGGGAAGTTATCACCGGCGGATGCGGAGATGTTGCGCCAGTCGGGTCTAGGCCGCCTGCGCGGGCCGGGCGCCTGGGCCGGCTACGAGGCCCAACCGCCGGATTCCCCGCGCCAGGACGCGCCGTCAACCCCAGCGTCGGATGCGGTTCCGGTAAAACCATCAAGTGCGTTGCCGGCATCAGGTTCCGATGCGGTTCCCGCGTCATCGTTGATCGCGCCGTCGGTTGTCGAGCCGGCGGCCGTCCCGGGCCGGCCGTCAGGCACGACGCCGCCGGCCGCTGAACAGGAGACAGGGCCGACGCCAAATGCGCCACCGGCCCCGGCGCCTGCGGCGGCCCCGCAAACGCCGGCCCCATAGCTGGTTCTCGCCGGCAACCCCAGGTGCTGATTCGGTTGCCGGCGCGGACGTTAGGAGCGCCATGCGAAACGTATTATTGATGAGCAACGAAGCGGCGACCGTCGCGGCGGTGGCAGCGGCCATGGAATACAACGGCCAGTTCGATGCGAAGAAGGATGTCTGCGGAAGCATCGAGGATCTGGCCAGGCGCCTGGAGCATGGCGATACGCCGGTGGTTCTGGTGGACATCGACGGCGACCCGGAGGGCACAATCGCCGCGATCGAGCCGCTGTCGCGGCGTTTCGGGGGCACGCGTTTCGTAGTGCTCAGCGCTGTTTTGCAGGCGGATCTCCTGCTGCTGGCCATGCGCAGCGGAGCGCACAACTTTCTTCAGAAACGGGTCATCGCCCAGGACCTGGCGGGGATATTAAACCGCATTGCCGCGTCGCGGCAGGCCAGGCAAAAGAGCGGGTCGCTGGTGACGGTTCTGTCAGCCGGCGGCGGATGCGGCGCCACAACCCTGGTTGTCAATCTGGCCAACGAATTGGCGCTGCAGAGCAAGGACACCACCACCGCCAGTTCGCTGGTGGTCGACCTGGATTGCACCTATGGCGCCGTGGCCAGCTATCTGGGTTTGGATGGCGCTTTCGGGATATTGGACCTGATGAACCGGGACGGGCCGGTGGACGCCCAATTGATCCGCAGCACCGCCCTGTCGCGCTGGCCGGGAACCGAAGCGCTGATCAACACCGCGCCGTCCCGCATGGGGCAGGTCGGGGCCTTGGACGGGCGGCGAATTGCCCAGACGCTACAGATTTGCCGGAGCGTCTACCGTTGGACCATTGTGGATGCTCCGCGCCTGCCCCTGGCCTGCACGAGTGAAATAGTCCGCCAAAGCAACGCGGTATTTCTGCTGGCTCAACTCACCATCAAGGACTTGCGGGCGGCCCGCCAGATGCTCGATGCCCTGTCCCGAAGCGTTCCCGGGGTCGGGGTGCGGGTGTTGATCGGCCGCTATCACCGGCGGCGGCACTTGATCACCCTGGCTCAGGCGCGGGAAACCCTGGGTCTATCGGAGGGGCAGACGCTGGGGTGCCTGAACAACGACTATGCCGCGATAAGCCAGGCGGTGAATCTGGGCAAGCCGCTGGCGGAGGTGGCCCGGCGTTCGGCTTTACGCCGTGACGTGCAGGCCCTGACGGATGAACTGGCTCAGGTCGATCAGGAGCCGGAACAACCCGGGCATTTGGCAATGAAACTGCAAAGTGCCTGATTGTCGCGGAGCAAGCTTATGAGCGCGGTCAATACAATTCCGGATCAGTACGGCACTGATGGGCGTTCGACGATGCCGAGCGCCTCGCAGATCAAGACGCGGATTCACCAGCGTCTGCTGGAAACCATGGACCTCACTGAGGCCCGCAAGATGCCGGCCGATAAGCTCCAGGCCGAGTGCAGCCGGCGGGTGGACGTCCTGCTGGGCCAGGAGCGTTGCCCGCTTTCCCTGCCCGAGAAGCAGCAGCTTCTGCGCGAGGTGCTGGACGAGATCTTCGGGCTGGGACCGGTGGAGGAATTTCTGCGCGATCCAGTGGTCAGCGACGTGCTGGTCAACGGCCCGGGGCAGATATACGTCGAACGTTTCGGACGTCTGGAAGAGACCACCGCCACCTTCCGCGACAATGCCCAGCTCATCCAGGTGATCCAGAGGATCGCCGCTTCCGTGGGCCGGCGCATCGATGAAAGCTGCCCCATGCTCGACGCCCGCCTGGCCGATGGCTCGCGCGTCAACGCCATCATTCCCCCGCTGGCTATCGACGGGCCGGCCATGAGCATACGCCGCTTCGGGACCATCCCGGTCGTTATCGAAAAACTGGTGGAACTGGGGAGCCTGGCCCCGGAGATGGCCCTGTTTCTGCAGGCGGCGGTGGCCGCCCGGGCCAGCATCCTGATTTCCGGCGGCACCGGTTCGGGCAAGACGACGCTGCTGAACGTGTTGTCGCGTTGGATTCCCCAGGATGAGCGTGTGGTCACCATCGAGGATGCGGCGGAACTGCAGTTGCAGCGCAAGCACGTCATCCGCCTGGAAACGCGGCCACCCAACATCGAGGGCAAGGGCGAGATCACCCAGCGCGACCTGCTGCGGAACACGCTGCGTATGCGTCCGGACCGGATAATCATCGGCGAAGTGCGCGGCGCTGAGGCCCTGGACATGCTGCAGGCGATGAACACCGGGCACGAAGGCTCGATGACCACGGTGCATGCCAACAATGCCCGCGATGCCCTGCGGCGGTTGGAGAACATGGTGAGCATGGCCGGGCTGAATTTCCCGATCAGCGCCATCCGGCAGCAGATCGCTTCGGCGCTGCACCTGCTGGTGCAGACCTCGCGTATAGTGGGCGGCCGGCGCAAGGTGGTGAATATCGCCGAGATCACCGGCACCGAGGGGGACATCATCTGCCTGCAGGACTTGTTCGCCTATCGCCAGACGGGGGTGGGCGCCGATACCCATGCCACGGGGTATTTCGAGGCCTGTGGCGTGCGTCCGCAGATGCTGGACAACCTGCGGCAGCGCGGAGCGCGGATTCCCGACGATCTGTTTCAACGCCGGGTGCTGGTGACCGCCCCGGGTGGCGGCAAGTCCGGCGGCAAGGGAGGCAATAATGGTAAATAATCCCCACCAACTGCTGAACCTGATCATCGCTATTTCGGGGTTCGTGCTGGTGTTGTCGATCTGGCTGGGGGTGCTGCTGGGGTGGGCGATATGGCGCAAGCAGCGGTCGGCCAAACTGGAGGAACGCATGCGCATGGTGCAGCCCCATCTGGGCGGGGAGGGGCGCATCCTGCGGCTGTGGCACGATGGACATGAGAATACCGTGATGGTCCCGGTACTCATCGGCAAAGGCGGGCCGATGGAGCGTTTCAAGCGCACGACCGCGGCCGCGGGCCTGCGCACCAATCCGGAGAAACTGCTGGCGGGTCTGGGCACGGCGGTGGGGATCGTCGCCCTGCTGATCTGGCTGCTTACCGGCAGTGTGGTGGCGGCGACGGGCGCCGGTATCGCCGTGGTGCTGGCGTGGTATCTGTATCTGGCCCATCGCACGGGAAAACAGCGTGACACTTTCGACCGGCAGTTGATCGATGCCCTGGACCTGGCGGCACGCTCGTTAAGGGTGGGCCACCCGCTGGTGGCGTCCTTCCGGCTCATAAGCGAGGAAATCCCGGCGCCGGTGGGGGAATTGTTTGGCGAGGTGTGCCAGGAACAGCAGTTGGGCATGGCCATGGACCAGTCGCTGCGCCGGGCCGCGGAACATTACCACAGCGAAGACCTGGGCCTGTTCGTGGCGGCGGTGGTGACCCAGTTGCGGAGCGGCGGCAATCTGGCGGACATGATGGAACGTGTGGCTGGCGTCATCCGCGAGCGTTTCCGCCTGGCGCGGCGGGTGCGGCTGCTGACGGCGCAAACCCAGTTTTCCAAACGCGTATTGCTGGCCATGCCGTTTTTTCTGTTCGTGCTGCTGAACGTGATGGACCCCAACTACATGCGCCCGCTGTTGACCACTCCGTCCGGGCAGATGGTGATGGCCTTCGCCGGCGGCGGGCTGTTGTGCGGCTGGCTTACTATGAACTGGTTGTCGCACCTGACGCCCTGAAGAGCGGCGGATCTGGCAGGAAAGAGCCCCATGAACCCACAGTTGATGTTCATCCCCGTGCTGGTGGGGCTGTCGGTGATGGCCCTGGGCGGGGCCCTGTTGCTGCCGCGCTGGATGGCCCGCAACGCCATGCGGGCCCGTTTGCGCGGCAGCGAAGGCGGCGTCATGCCCCTGCGCGAATCGTCGGGGGGCCGCTACCTGGGCACCATACGCAGCATCGGCAAGGCGGTTTCTTCCAAGAAGGTGTCGGTAGGCCTCAGGGAGAAGCTCATGCAGGCCGGGTATCACGAATCGGGGGCGTCGGCTATTTACATGGGAGCCAAGACGTTGCTGTTCGCGTTCGGGTTTATCGGGGCCATGGTCCTGGTCTTGCCCACGGGCCTGATCGTCAACCTCAAGATTTTCTGGATAATGCTGACTTCGGTGGGGTTGTACATGCTGCCCAACCTGGTGGTGGGGCTGCGGCGCGGGAAGCGGCGCGGCGACATGCGCCGCCACCTGCCCGACGCCATCGACCTCCTGGAGATCTGCGGATCGGCGGGCATGGGCCTGGACATGGCCTGGAACGCCGTGACCGACGAGATACGCACCGTCAGCCCCATCCTGGCCGATGAGATGACGCTGTGCAACCTGGAGATCCACCTGGGGGCGGCGCGGCTGGAGGCCATGCGGCACATGGCCCTGCGCACCGGGGTGGACGAACTTTCGGGCCTGGTGGCGATGCTGGTTCAGGCCGAGCGGTTTGGAACCAGCATCAATGACTCCATGCGCGTCTTTGCGACCTCCATGCGCGAAAATCGCAGCCAGCTCGCCCAGGAAGCGGCGGAAAAAATGGCGGTAAAACTCCTGGTGCCCATGATTATCTTCATATTCCCTGCCGCCATCATGATCATGGTTGGGCCGGCGTTCATGACCCTGTACAAAGTGTTGGGCAGTTAAGCGGCAATAATTTCGGAGACCGACATGAAATTCACGTTGTTTTCTGCGGCGCTTCTGGCCGGTGCCTTGGCGATCCTTGGCGGCCTGGCGGGTTGCGCATCATCCCATTCCCAGGCCGCGGTGCCGGAGCCGCAGTTGACGGACATGGGAATCGTCGATTCTATCAATGATTCGGGAATTCGCGCCGCCATAATTACCCAGCACACGCTCTACGGTTATCACTTTGCCGGCGACTCCAGGGAACTCAACGAACTTGGGCAGCGCGACCTGGCAGTGCTGATAAGTCATTTCAAAGGCCAGGGCGGGGGGGATTTGAGCATCCGCCGGGGCGAAATATCCGAGTCGCTCTATGCGTCGCGCGTGGAAAAAATAAAAGAAGCGATCAAGGCCGCAGGCGTGGATCTGGCGGCAGTGCGGATAGCCGATGTCTCGCCGGGCGGGGCGGGGATGGCGGGGGATGATGTGGTGCGGGCGGTGAAACAATCGACGTCCAACCAGCCGGCGCCGGCGGCTCCATCCGGCGCTGGTGACAAGGGCGCATCAGGGTCGGGGAGCAAGGGAGGCGGTCAATGAAGCAGGTGTGGCTGTGGACCATGCTCATGCTGATGGCGGCTGGCGGCTGCGCCAGTACGCCGGCGGCGCCACAGGGCCACTTGACGGCCGGCGATGAGGAATTCGCCGCCGGGGCCAAGCGACCGCCCACGGCCAAGACTTTATACGCCCTGGCGCAAATCCTGGCCACGCAGGGCCGGGACGCGGAGGCGGAGCCGGCGTTGAATCGGGCCATCGCCATCGACGCGGGGTTCATGCCGGCGTACTGCGCCCTGGCGGAACTGCACATGCGGCAGAGGCGCATTGACAAAGCCATGCAGGTGATCCAGGCGGGGCTGAAAAAATCGCCGGTCGAGCATGTGCTGATCAACGATCTGGGGATGTGCCAGCTTATCAACGGCAATACCGAGGCCAGCGCCGCGCAGTTCGCCCGGGCCGCGGGGCTGGCGCCCGATGACCATGCTTACCGAGCCAACCTGGCCATGGCCCTGGGCATGTTGGGCCGGTATGACGAGGCCCTGACACTTTACTTGCAGATAATGACTCCATCTGACGCCCATTATAACCTGGCGGTACTCTGCGAGACGCGGCATGATTACGTGCGTGCGGGCGGAGAATTTGACATAGCCAAGGAGTTGAGCAAGCCTAAATGAAAGGCAGGAACTTTATGCATACTGGCATACCTCATCGTTTTTCCCGAACCACCTTTTGGTTTTCCGCCACCCGGTGTCGCCGAGGCGTCGCCATCGTTTATGTCGCGATGATCGTAGCGGTTTTGGTCGGTCTGACGGGCCTGGCGGCCGACACCTCCTATGTCTTCTGGACAGGGCACCAGTTACAGAACGCTGCTGATGCCGCCGCATTGGCTGGCGCTAATGAGGTGGGATTCTCGACCGCTCAGGCCATCACGAATGCGGTTAACGCGGCAGCTGCCAATATAGCCGGCGGAGCCACGGTCCAGCTTAGCTCTTCCACGGACGTGCTGGTAGGCAACTACAATACGACCAGCGGGACGTTCACCACCAATGGCACCCCCTCTAATGCCGTTCAGGTCACGGCACGCCGCACCAGCAGCTCGCCAGCGGGAGCGCTGAATCTTATTTTTGGACCCATATTTGGCGTTAGTACATCGAACGTCTCCCGTTCCGCCACTGCTATCAACACCGCGTTGGTGCATCCCGGGCTCCTGGTCCTGCACCCAACGGCCAGCGGCGCGCTGACGTTTGACGGAACAAAAAACTGGCAGGGACAGTGTTGCAAACTCTGCATCAATAGCGGCGATATTATTGTAAATTCCAACAGTACTACCGCCGTCACTTGGACCGGAACGCCCTCGGTCACCGCTAACAATATGTACCTGTGCGGAAACGACACCGGCGTGGGCAGCGGGGGTATTTGCAACACCGGCTGTAACGTAAAATGTAATCAGGCGGTCACGTCTGACCCTAAGTCGTCACTGGCGGCTCCATCCAAACCGTCTAACACCTGTTACAATACGTGTAATGGCTACAAAACGACCTGTCAACCTGGCTATTATCCCAATGGCATGGGTGGTGGAAACTGTACTTGCAGCAGCGGCACTTATTATGTGGATGGTGGAATCAGTCTCTCTAATGGCCAGACGTTCGATTGCAGTTCCGGCTGTCTGATCTACCTGCATTCCGGCGGAATCAGTATGGACAGCACCTGCCATATTAATTGCGCGCCACTGTCAACCGGAACATATGCTGGGGTGTGCGTTTATCAAGACCGCAGCAATAGCAGCTCCGTGACGTTCAATTGCCTTTCAGGAGATTCCTGTTCCGGCGTGCTCTATTGTCCTGCTTCCACGGTTACCTTTAACGGATGCCCAAACTGCTCACAGTGTCAGACGATCTGTCAAAAGTGCTCCATCAAACAGGCTGCTACGCCCACCATCAATTACACGACCAATCTGGACACCCCGGGCCACGCTGCATTTCTGGTCAAATGACTGATGGCGGCCTCGTGCGGGATTGCGGCAGCGCGGGTTTAGAAAAGAACAGCATGGTTGCCGAGGGAATGACAATCCCGTCAGCCGAATCTGCGGCACAGCGATCAGGCGGAAACGCCTTTATAGCGGTGGTGGTCAGCCTGGTGACACTGATCGTGACGCCGTGGATGGCCAGCAGGCTGGTCACGCCCAAATTCGTTCCGCTGGCGGCGTTGGCGGGGATGGCGCTGCTATACCGGTTGCCGCTGCTGGGGCGGCGGATGGATCGGGCCTGCGCTGCCTGTCGGTATCCCACGGCCTCGGCGGCGCGCTGGACAACCCTGGCCATCTGGGCGGTGACGGCGGCGTATTTCCTGTTCACCGCCTGGCATCAGCACCGCGCGTTGTTCCCCCGCCTGCACGATGAACACAGTTACCTGATTCAAACGCGGATGATCGCCGCCGGCCACTTGTGGATGCCACAGCATCCGCTGGCGGACTTTTTCGAAACTTTTTACATGCTGGTCCGCCCGGTTTATGCCTCCCAGTATTTTCCGGGCACGGCGCTGGTCAATGCGCCGTTCGTGCTGCTGGGATTTCCCTGCTGGACGATGCCGCTGCTGGCGTTGAGCCTGGCGGTGGCGTTGACCTACCGTGTGGCCACGTTGCTGATCGACGGGGCTGCGGGGTTGATCGCGGCGGCGGCGGCGGTCAGCGCGTTTTATGGGCCGCGCGATTTAGCCATCGTGGTGCTGGCCCAGACGCCGCTGACCCTGCTGGGAATCGCGATGTTCTGGATGTGGCTGAAGTGGCGGAGGGGCAAGAGCTTGCAGTGGGCTGCGTTGCTGGGGGTATGCATGGGGCTGGCGGCGATTACCCGGCCTCTGGACGCCATCGCGTTTGCCGCTCCGGTGCTGGCGGCCATGGTTCTGGGCCTGTGGCGCCTGACGCCGCGGCAGCGGATTAAGACCGCACTGGCCATTTTTGTCGGCATCGCGCCCTTCGCCGCCCTGCAGGGCGCTGCCAATCGCGGTATCACCGGTAGTCTGTGGCAGACGCCGTTCGCGCTGTACCAGAAGCGGGACATGCCCGGCACGGGGATGGGATTCCATGCCTTCAACCCCCAGGCCAAGCCGCTTTCATCACTGCCGCAGAAGCGGCAATTCTGGGAGGAAACGTGGGCGGTGCCGGCGCGCGGGCATACCCTGGCTAATCTTCCCCACGACCTGCTAAAGCGGTCCTACGGCACTGTTTTATGCACGCTGCCGGCGATCATCCTGGGGATCCTGCTGCTGGTGGTGCCCTTTGGCTTGAAAGATCGCCGCCTCTGGGTGGTGCTGGGCACGGCGCCGCTGTTCGTGACTCTCTACCTTTTCTATCCCTTCTACCTTATCCATTACACGGTTCCGCTGGCCCCGGTGATGGCCGTGGCTCTGGCCTTGGCGGTAAACGTGCTGGAGCGAGGCCGCAGCGCCTTCCTGATGGCCATGGTCCTGGCCGCGTGCATCGGATCCCTGCCTGAATTCCGCCACGATATCCACGATGGCTCATTGCCGGCGATGCCGGTCATGGCCCTGGCCCATGAGCAACTGGCCGTGGCGGTAACGGCGCCGGCTGTGGTGCTGTTCCGATTCTGTCCCGCGGACGATCCCAATGAAGAACTGGTTTACAACGACGACGTGATCTGGCCTGATGATGCTCCGATCATTCGCGCTCATGACTTGGGATCGCGCAACGTGGAGATCGCGCGTTATTACGCCCTGCGCCAGCCGCAGCGGCGCTTCTACCTGTTTGATCGCCAGGAGAACCTGGGCCGGTCGACAATCCTGGTTCACCCCCTGGGAAACGCCGCCGAATACTTGCGCAGGCTTGAATCAGGAATCGGGGGTTGAGGAAATCGGGAGTCGGGGGTTGGAAGAATCTGGAGTCGGGGGTTGGAAGAATCGGGAGTCGAGGCCGGGAGTCAGGCAAGAATTAGGGGATCGGGGGGGGGCGACGAAAACTTTCGATCTTCAGGCGGTCAAGTATGGTTTGCGCGTCATCGACCAGCCACGGCCCCTATGTAGTGCCACCGGCACCGCTTTGGCTTGTTGTGGCGGCTGGCCATCGAAACCAAAGCGGCGGCGTTGCCGCGCGTACTCCATAATTGGTGTTTCAGAGTCCCCTTGTTACTTCGTCCCTGCGTCCTTTCCTTCCTCTTGCCTGGCCAGGCACGCGAAGGCTTCGCCGCGTTCTTCGAAGCTGGCGAATTGGCCGTAGCTGGAAGTGCCGGGACTGAGGAGGACGACGTCGCCGGGCACGGCGATGCTACGGGCCTTGACGATGGCAGTGGCCAGGTTGCCACAGTTGGAGACGTCGGCGCCGCCGCTCTGGGATTGGCCCATGATCCGGGCGATATCCGGGCCTATCTGGCCGATACACAGCACTGCCTTGGCCCGTTTGCCCAGGGCGGTGCACATGGCGACAAGAGGCAGTTGCTTGTCGAATCCGCCGACGATCTGAATGACCTTCCGGGAAGGAAAGGCTCCCAGGGCGGCGATGGCGGCATCGGGGATGGTGGCGATGGAATCGTTGAAATAGCGCACGCCGCCGCTTTCGTGAACCAGCTGAAGGCGATGGGGCAGACCCAGAAAATCGCAAAGGGCGCGCTGGGCATCGCTGAAGTCTATACCGGCGGTCTGGGCGGCGGTGAAGGCGGCCTGGACGTTGAGCTGGTTGTGCTCGCCGGGGATTTTCAGGTCGAAACGTTTGCGATTGCCCAGCCCGTAAGCGATGACGCGGGCCCTGGTGGACTTGGCGAAATCCATGGCCAGGGGTGATTCCTCGTTGAGCACCGCAAAATCATCAGGCTTCTGATTGCGAAGGATGTTTTTCTTGGCTTCGATATACTCCTGGTGCGAGCCATGCCAGGGCCCATGATCGTCGGCGATGAGCGTGACCACGGCCACATGGGGCGACCAGGCGATCTGGCCGAGATAATGGAGCATGAAGCTGGATAGCTCCAGCACGACGATGTCGTCGCGGCCGATGCGTTCGAGGTCCTCCAGCAGCGACTTACCGATGTTGCCGCCGACGAAGGTCTTGAATCTGGTGGCCAGCATGCGCCCGAGCATGGCGGTGGTGGTGGACTTGCCCTTGGTGCCGGTGACGCCCCAGACCGTGGCCGGGCAGCGTTCGACGAAAAGGCGGATCTCGGTGGTGATGGGTACGCCGGCGTTCCGGGCGGCGGTCAAATAGGGATTGTGGGGTGGAATCGCCGTTGAGGCGACGACCAGATCGGACCCGGTGAAATCCTCGTCGCGGTGCTCGCCCAGGCGGAATTCGATGCCCAGGCCGTCGAGTTGGCGCACCGACTCGGCGAGCTTTTCCGGCGCCAAAGTGTCGGTGACCAAAACCCTGGCGCCGCGGGAAGCCAGCCAGCGTGCGGCGCTTATGCCGCCTCCGAAATGGCCCAGGCCGGCTACAGTCACGCGTTTTCCGACATATTCATTCATCGCGGTGGGGGTGGTTCAACCGCCGAGCACGCCGGCTAAATCGGCCTTCATGTCCAGCACGGCCTGTTCGACGCATTTCTTCCAATCGCCGGCCAGAGGCGCGTACTTGGCCTGGCGATGGGCGTAGAGGATGCTCCGGCTGGCGGAAACGATGGCCCCCCGGCCGTCGACAAACGCGCTGCGGGTCATATCGGCGGTGGCGCCTTGGGCGCCGTACCCGGGCAGCAGAAAGATCGACTTGGGCAGCCGCTGGCGGAGGCTCTGCATCGACTCGGCCTGGGTGGCGCCGACAACCGCGCCAATGGAGGAAAAACCGCTGGCGCCGACGAAGGCTGGCTGGCAGGCGACAAGGTTGAGTTTGTCGGCCAGCATCTGCGACCAGGTGCGGCCATCGGCGAGTTTTACGTCCTGCAACTCGGCGGAGCCGGGGTTGCTGGTGCGCACCAGCACGAAAAGACCTTTGTTGTTGTCCTGGGCGGCCTTGAGGAACGGCTCGATGGTGTCCAGGCCCAGCATGGGATTGACGGTTATGGCATCGGGGAAACGGATGTCGTCCTGCCGGGCCGCCGGAGGCTCAGCCAGATGGGCCGCAGCGTAGGCCCCGGCGGTGGAACCGATGTCGCCGCGCTTGACGTCTCCGATCACCAGCAGGCCCAATTCGGCGGCCTCCTGAAGCAGACTGTAGTAGGCCTCCACGCCTTCCCAGAGATATTTTTCGAAGTACGCCGATTGGAATTTTACGATGGGCACGTATGGGGCCACGATGCGGAGGACGGCAGTGGTAAAGGTGAAAATAGCGTCAATGACGGCCTCGTGGTCATCGGCGTTGCGCTTGGCAATGGGGCCGCCCACGGCATCAGGGAGCATTTCGAAGATGGGATCGATGCCTACGCAGATGGGCGAACCTTTTTTCGCTATGGCCTCAACCAGGCGGTCGCCAAACAGATCGGACATGAAAACAACCCTCACTGATTTACGAACAACCAAAACAAGAAATACAGCGTGTCCACCGGGAACGCTGGGCGCATCATTATATCTATCGGAACTATGCCGCAGGAACGATGAACCGCCAACGCCAATCCAGGAACGAATTTTTCGTTCACCGTTCAGCGTTCAGCGGTTCCTATCTAGCGTTTACGGCGATCGCGACGGGCCTTGCGCTTCTTGCTGCCTATCTTGCGTCGACGACGTGGCTTGGCCATACGGGGTCTCCTTTCCTCAAATGGACAGGCAGTCACATTAACCTGCCGCCGGCCCGGCGTCCAGCGCGGCACGATATGCCCAAGGGTAAATCAGGGCGCCATCGGCGCATCTCTGTTGGCTAAAATTCTATCTCAGAACCCAATGACTCCGCGATGGGCCATTCCCGGCCCACCCTCCGGGCGATGCATCTTTCGCCCGCACTCGTCGTCGCTCCTTGATTGCAGGCGAAATATGCATCGGCGCGGGGCCATTGGGTTCTGAGATAGATTCTAATAGGGGATTGCCGGACTCCCTACACGCCGGGGTCTATTTGAGGAGATGAGGCGCGCGGAGCGTGCTCTGCTGAGGACTAAGAAATCCGCAGAAGTTTTTCTTGCATTTATTGGCGACGCATGCGTAATGTGTACGTAGACCATGACGGTTCATTTTGCTTAGTGTCCAGCGTGCCGGAGAAGAACGAATCGTCTGGATGGCGCATGGAAGTGACAGTGTGCATGAACGCTGTTTGTGCGCAGTTTGCCCCGTCTTCGCGGGTTTTGCCCGCGCCAAATATACCGCAACATCGGTTTTTCAAAGGAGTGGTACCCATGATCAAGGTCGATGAGGGAAATGTCTTATTGAAGCCTTCGCATCGGAAGCAGTTGATGTCGTGGCTCAAGCGGGCATTGCGCCTGGGAGATCGCCTGGGTGATTTCGTCTTGAAGCTCACGCTGCACCGGGTCGGGAATTGCTTCGAAATTCGCGCCCGCGTGCATGATTCAGCCGGCGACTTCGCCTGCCGCAGCCGCCAGAGCGACTGGCAGCACGCCGTGCGCCGCCTCGTCCGGCAGTTATCGGCACGGCTGCATGTGCAGTACGTGCAGCGTATGGCGGGGATTAGTGATTAGTGGCCAGTTGTCACCGGCTACTGATCACTGCCCCAGCATAGGGCTCACTGCACGGCCGCAGACCAAACGGCCTTCGTGAACGAAGCCTTCGGGACGTGAGGCGAGTTCGCGGATCAGGGCATCTCGCCAATAAGCTAGGCGCTGCGGCTGGGTTTTGCTCAGGTCGTGGAGTTCCTGAGGGTCTTGGCGCAGATTGAAAAGCTGTTCGGCCCCGGACCAGCTCAGCCAGCAATATTTTTCCTTGCCGTCGGTGACGTACTGGGCGGAGCCGTCGAAACAGGTGTGTTCGCCGTGGATATAGGGGCGAAAGTCCGGTTGGGGCTGGCCGCGCAGGGTGGGGGCGAAGGAGCGTCCTTCAACTGAAAGTGGTATGGGCAGGCCCGCCAGGTCCAGCAGGGTCGGCATGATGTCGCACAATTCAACGGGAAGATCATGCACCAGGCCTGGGTTAACGCCTGGGCCACGCACCAGAAGGGGGACGCGGGCGGAGCCTTCGTAGGGAAGAGTCTTGCGCCAGAGATTGTGGTCGCCCATGAGTTCACCGTGGTCGGAAGTGAACATCACCAGCGTCTCCTGGGGTGGCTCCTGGTCGACAAGGGCTTCCAGAAAGCGGTTAATCTGGTGATCGATGTGGGTCATGTGGCCGTAATAGCCGGCGCGGGCCCGGTTCAGAACCCGCTCGGGCACGCGGGCGACGGAGGCATCTGGGCTGTCGTCTTCGCGGAAGGGTTCGAATATCCCGGCCCAGTCGCCTATAGGCACGGGCGGCATCGGGGCGTTGAGGTACTGTTCCAAGGCCCAGGCCGGCGGGTCGTAAGGTGGATGGGGGCGATGGAAGCTCATGAACAGGAAGAACGGCTGCATGGGGTCACGGCGGCGGAGGAAATTAAGGGATTCGCTGACGACATAATTGGTAGGGTGAAGTTCCTCGGGCTTGTCCCAGGGTCGGGCCACGTAGGAATTGCAGTTTATACCGTGGTCGAAGCAATCGGCTTCCGATCCGTAGCGCAGGCGCAGCCAGGGGAGATAATCGTCCACCAGGGCCAGATCGCGGCCGGGACGGCGGGAGAAGTGCAGAAACCCATCGTTGAGTACGACATTTTCAAAGCCCACGCGGTTACGTGCCGGATGGACGTGCATCTTGCCGACGGCCTGGGTCTGGTAGCCGCCGCGGGTGAATTCGCCGGCCAGGGTGATCGGGTAATTCCAGGTCACGCCGTCGCAATAGCCGACGCGGCCGTGGGAGGCTGGGGTCAGGCCGGTGAAGAGCCCCGCCCGGGCCGCTATGCAACTGGGGCAGGCGGAGTAAGCCGCTTGGAACCGCGCTCCGCGGGCGGCTAACTGATCCAGGTAGGGAGTGTGTACCACGGGGTGGCCGGCGCTGGAGAGGCAGTCGCCGCGCCATTGGTCGACACAGATGAGGACGATATTGGGGCGGGATTGGGGCATTGATCGTGTACTCCTCTAACATGATGATAATGAGGGAGGGGGAATTTCCCAAGTTGCTCTCATGTACAAAAACAGCAAATATTATGCTACGTGCGGCGCCATGCCGGCGAGGGTTGTGGAGTTTGCACATGAACCGCGGTCAACCTTGCCAATATCAGGTAACCTTGTCCGGCTCTTCGGACCATCACACTTCTACTTGGCTGGTTCGCTGGTGGGAACGGTGGCGGCTGGCAGCGGGGATTGCATAGTGGCCGGGCCGGCTGCGGGCGCGAGCGCAGGCGCGTTCTGGACGATGATGACCACATCGATGGATTGGTCTTCATCGGCGGCCGTGGTGGTGGGAGGCTGGATGCCCGCCGCAGGCATCGGAAGGGTAGTGGACGCCGGTTCCTTCGGAGGGGTGATTGTCTTGTAGGCGCCGCCTCCGCCCATGGATTGAGCGCCCGACGGTAGCCCGGCTTCAGGCCCGCCGTGTTCCAGTCCGGTCTGGGCGACAGGCGCCGCGGCGCGTGGCGCTTGCTGCTCGGACATGCGCACCATGTGGCTGGCAGGATTGGAGTGTCTTACGGCGTTGGCGACGGCGGCTTGCTCGGCGCGAAGAGGGGTAGCGTCGTTTACGATCTGCGTCTGTTGCATGGCTTGCTGGCCCAGGGTCTGGCGAAGATCGTCGATCTGACGGCGGTTCATGCCCCGGACCACATAGGAGTTGCTGTTGTTGTCGGGGTTTCCGTAGTTGGCAGCCTGGGCGAGGGCGTTGCCGCGCAGCGGGTTGACCTGCATGTTCATGCCGTTGTCAAGATTGAAATTGCCGGTTGCGAATTGGCCGGCTGGTTGTGTCTGAGCCTGCTGTTTGTCGACGGTAGAAACGCCTTCGGAGACGGTGTTCTCGGCGCCGGCGGCGATGGTTCTTGTGTCGCGATGATCTTCGCCGGCACATTTGGCGTCATTGACCGATGGTTTGGGCGACACGGTGATGTCACCAGGATGCTGCGCCACGCGGCTGTCAGCCTGGTTCGGCGCGGCGCCATTATTCAGTGTGGCATCGCCAAGGCCGCCATCGTCAAGGCGGCCATTCTTGTCCGCGCGGTTCTTTTCCATATCGAGTCGGTCACGAGCCCGAACTTCTTCTTCGTTGCGCGCCAAGTCGGTGTTAGCGGGCGTCCAGGCGAGCTTATTGACCTGCAGATATTTGGCGACCTGGTCGTTGGTGGCCGGGGTATTGTTGGTGTTGACGATGACTACCACCGGAGTTGGCGCGACGGAGTTGTTATCTGTTGACTGCGGTTTATGCTGGGCGCCGGCGGTTCCGGCTGACCAAAGGAAGTATCCCGTGCTTTTTTCCGCTACGCGGGTGTAATCACCGCCAGCATCCTTGCCCGTCGCCATAGCTCTGGTTTCGGTTATTTCCGGCCGGCCGGAGCGGCCGGAGGTGGGTAGAGCGGTCGCAGTGAGCGCAGAGGCGTTGAACGCGCCATCTTCTTTCTTGCCCTCAGCATGGTCACGGAGTGTCAGGGCGGTGCCGATCTCCGTCATTGGAGTTGGGCCATCTTTGGCCAGTTCGCGGTCGGAAACTGCGACCGTGGCCCGGACCAGCGTTTGCGGGGCGAAGCGGCCGGTGGGAGGCAGCACGGAATGGATGACGATGCCCATCCCCACGGCCACCACCACCAGCGCCGCGATGGACCAGACACGCGGCATGATGGTCATACGCACCGGACGGCCGACGAACTCGTCGCCGTCGAGCAGCGATCGGCGTTCCAGTTGTACTTGAAGGGCCTCGGCCAGATCGGGCGGGGCGGTTTGCCGCGGCAGATCGCGCAGCAGTTGCCGCGTCCTGGCCAACTCGGCCATGAGTTTCAGGTCGCGCGGATTGGCCGCCAGGTGCTGTTCGATGATTTGCCGCTGCTCAGCCGACAGCTCATCATCGATGAAAGCACATAGTAAGGCTTCGAGGTTTTCCCGGTTGGCGTTCATGATCCGAGTACGCGGTTATCCATAGATCGTTCAAGTTTCCATATAGGACTTCAACTGCTCGCGCAAGGCCAGGCGGGCGCGAAAGAGCCGGCTCTTGAGCGTTCCCAGCGGCATGCCGAGCACCTCAGCCATCTGTTGGTAGTCAAATCCTTCGACGTCACGCATCACCAACAGGGCGCGGGATTCGGGGTCGAGGCGGCCCAGGGCGGCCTCGACCTGCTCGCTGCGTTCGCGTTGCTCCATGGCCTCGGCCGGAGCGGGGCCGGCATCCTGGGTCACGCGATCTATCAATCCTGATGATTGATCGTCGTTCGCGCGGGCTCGAGGCTGCCCATTGCCGCCGTGGCCGTTGCTACGGCCGCTGCCGTCCAGCGAGAAAACCTTACGTCGCTGGTCGCGGCGCATCCGGCTTAAGGCCAGGTTCGCGGCTATGCGGAACAGCCACGTATAGACGCCGGCTTCACCGCGGAACGAACCAATCTTGTCCAAGGCGTGCGTGAAGGCTTCCTGGGTCAAGTCGGCGGCATCATCGCGGTTGCCCACCAGGCGCAGGATCGCATTATAAAGGCGGTCCTGGTAGAGGCGGACGATTTGAGCGAAGGCCTCGCGGTCGCCGGTCTGAGCTCTTGCCAGAAGCGAAGCCGGATGGCTTGGGGCATCTGGCCGGCCCGGCGCCACCGCCGTCATCGGCAGGGGCGAATCGGCCTCGTTATGAGTTTCACTCAGGCTCGACATGGGTTTGGACGCGGAGCGGTTGGAAAAGTTCCAGAAATTTTTGTCACCCGGATGCCGGCATAGGGCCAGGTCATCTATAGCCTGACGCCAATGATAACTAATAATGCCATTTTGCCGGATCTGTTTCAAGGGCGGGCTCTGTTTCCATGGCCCATGGCTGCCTTGGCCCTGGAAACAGAGCCTTCATGGCCTCCCAATTACGCCGGGAGGGCGGTGGCCAGTGGAAACCCGCCGCTAACAAGATGCGCCGCAACGGGAAATGTTACGATCCCTGTACTGCGGGGCACGCTCCGCGTGCTGCCTTTGGCCGGACCGCCGGCATCCTTTCGACTCTTGCCCACCCGGCCGTTTTGCTCTCGCTCCATGCGCACTATCTTAGGATGTTGTCGACACTCCACAAAATAACAGCACGTATAGCGTGTGCCCCCATGTTTGTTTTGCCCGCCCGGTCTGCTTAATATCTCGGTCCTATGCCAAGCCCAACACTTGCGGACTTTCTCGCGCAACTCCAGAAGGAAGGCGAACTAGCCCGGATTTCGTCACGCGTCAGCCCGATTCTGGAAATCGGCGAAATCGCCGACCGCGTAAGTAAATTGCCTTCTCCCCACGGCCATAGCGAGCCGGACAAGAGCTCGGCGGCATCCATGGGGGGCAAGGCGTTGCTGTTCGAGAATGTCGAGGGATCAGACATGCCGGTGGCGATCAATGTGTTCGGCAGCTACCACCGGATGAACCTGGCATTGGGGTGCGATAACCTGGCGGAGTTGGCGGCGCGCGTGGAACAGCTCGTCAAGCCGCAGATGCCCACCACCATCATGGACAAGATGCGGAAACTTCCGGATCTGCTGAAGATGGCTTCGTTTCCACCCAAGCTCGTGCGCAGCGGCATCTGTCAGGAGGTGGTGTTGGAGGGGGAGCGGGCGGACATAACCCGCCTGCCATTGATTCAGTGCTGGCCGATGGATGGGAACCTGGAAAGTGGACAGGTTTCCCAGGATGTGGATGTGGCCCAGGTCAAGGAACGGGGGACGGGGCGGTACGTGACGTTTGGGGGGATACACACGCGCGACCTGGAGGACGGCAGCCGCAACATCGGCATGTACCGGGTGCAGCTCTACGGGCCGCGTAAGTGCGCCATGCACTGGCATGTCCACCATGACGGGGCCCGGCATTTCCGCCAGTGGAAACGGGCCGGCAGGAACATGCCCCTGGCCATAGCCTTCGGCGGCCAGAGCGTGCTGCCTTATGCGGCGACGGCGCCGCTGCCGCCGGGGTTTGAGGAATTGCTTTTCGCCGGGTTCCTCAACGGGGGCGGGATCGAACTGGTGCAGTGCAAGACCATCGACATGCAGGTGCCGGCCAATTCGGAGATCGTCATCGAAGGCTACGTGGATGTGAAGGAAAAGATCATGGAAGGCCCGTTCGGAGACCACACGGGCTATTATTCGCTGGCCCACTGGTATCCGGCGTACCACATCACGGCCATCACGCATCGCAAGAACCCCATATTCCCGGCGACGATCGTGGGCAAGCCGCCGATGGAGGATTACTTCCTGGGCAAGGCCACAGAACGGATATTCCTGCCACTGCTGCGGATGCTGATTCCGGACATAATCGACTACAGTCTGCCGGTGAGCGGGGCGTTTCACAATTGCGTTTTTGTGAAGATACGCAAGGAGTATGCGTTCCAGGCCCGCCGGGTGATGCACGCGATCTGGGGGGCGGGACAGATGGCGTTCACCAAGTTCATCGTGGTGGTGGATGAGGATGTGGATGTCCATGACGACCAGGAGGTGCTCTTCCACATGTTCGCCAACTGCGATCCGGAGCGCGATACGGAAATGGTGCACGGGCCGGTGGATATCCTGGATCATGCCAGTCCGGAGTTGGGCGCTGGGAGCAAAATGGGTTTTGATGCGACGGCCAAGTTTCCCTCGGAGGGCAAGGTGCGGCGCTGGCCGATGGCGATGGAGATGGACGCGCGTACTAAGGAATTGGTCACCAGGCGATGGCAAGAGTATGGAATCACGGTGTTAAAGGGCGAAAGATGAAGGACGAGCTTTGGAAATGCTGAATGCCGGGCGGGCAGGGTGGTGGGTTGTTGAACTTGCCGAGATACTCTGCTCGTCCGGGGGGCGGCATGGTGGCGTCTGCGGTTCCTCCGCCTACAGCGGCAGGACCGAGCCCCGGAAGACCATGTCTGGAATTATTTGCTGACGGCGGTGCGGAATACTTTTGTGCGAAGCGCACACATCCGTGACAATTCTTTTGGCTGCTGAATGCACAATTGACCAACGTCGTCGTCTGGAATTGGTCTGATGTGATGTGTTGATTATGTTGAACGGTCCGGCAATTATTTTTTAAGATCGGGGTGGTATTTATGAAAAACGCTTTTTACCCTTTTGCGTAATCAGTGGGTGTGTTGTGACCGCGGCACTGTCGGTTTGCGGGCAGGTGGCGTCGGCGGATCGGGCGGTGCCGACCACCCTCGACGCGGCCATCCATGAGGTGGCTACAGCCAAGGATGCGGTCGCCGCTAATGACGCATACTCGCGCGGCTTGGTGATGGCGCCGGATAGCATGCCATTGCAGCAGACTTATATCCGGCGGATGGTGGATTTGGGCGTACCGCGGGCGGCCTATGCTGCGGCGCAACGCCTGCTTGTGTTCGCTCCAGGCGATGGTCTGGCCTGGGCCGTGTCGGCCTACGAGATTGCGGCCCAGGGTAACATGTTGACCGCGATCGCCGACATAAGCATTGCCGCTCACAATGCGCCCGGTGAACCGTTCGTGCAGCGGACGGCGGGGCAGTTGCTGGCCTGGTACGACAACGCTCCTAGGCCGTCGCAAGATCCCGAAGTGACGGTGAATGCGTTGACGGATATCCGCCAGGAAGTCGGCAGTTTCCCGGCCTTTGCCGGGGCCTATAGGGAGGCCGGGGATTTCTATGCGAAGCAGAAGGCGGTTGTGGCCAGGGAGCAGACGTGGCCAACCGGCGCGGCGGAAAATGAGGGGCCGTTACCCACGACGAACTACTATGTGCCTCCGGAGGCTGCAAGCTCACCCTATGTTGAAGCCCCGGAGACTGCGTACGCCTATGCGCCGGCCGGTCCGGTTTACGGAATGGATGGCTACGGGGAGTTATACTACGCGGTGCCGTATTATTACCCGTATTATCCGTTCGTGTTTCTCGGCACGGGACCGTTGTTCTTCAACATCGAGAAATTCCCCACCCATCGCCACTTCTCCCATGGCGTCGATAGGGATCATGGGCATGGCTTGGTGGGCGGCGCCAATGTTGGCGGAAGTGTGATCGCAAGCAGCCGCGGAAGCATCTTCCGCGAATCAATGCCGGGCGTGAGGTCGTTCTCGTCTGCCGCTCCATCCCGCATGGCCGTCTCGTCCAGCCCGGCGCGTTCCTCCGGCGGCTTCAGCCACCGCGCACCGGCAATGGTTTCAAGCGGAGGAGGATTCCGGGGCGGCGGTGGTTTCCACGGCGGCGGGCGACGGTGAGCCGGGAATAAGTGAAGACTAAGAATCTATCTCCGAATCCAATGGCCCCGCGCCGATGCATATTTCGCCTGCAATCAAGGAGCGACGACGAGGCGTATCAATGGAGAGATACGGCGAGGAGGAACGACGACGAGTGCGGGCGCAAGATGCCTCGCCCAGAGGGTGGGCCGGGAATGGCCCATCGGCTTGGTTGTCGGACCTCAACGTATCGTCCACTGTCAGATACGCTTCGACCCTCCGCCTCGCATCTGGGCCATTCCCGACCCATCGCGGAGTCATTGGGTTCTGAGATAGATTCTTAAGACTGGAGGCCAAAGGGTGGAAGAGGTGAGCGGCTTACGCCGTGCGGGCTGCGTTTGCGACCTCTTCCTTGGGCGTCTCCGACAGCACTCTATGTACGCGCGGTCCGATGCGAGTGAAGATTTCGTAGGGGACGGTGTTGGCCCATTTGGCCAGTTGATAGACGCTGGTTGGGGAGTGCGGATCATCATCGAGGAGCGTCACTTGATCGCCGATGCAGGCATCGGGGACCAACTCTAGGTCCACGGTGGTCAGGTCCATACTGACTCGCCCGACGACCGGAGCGGCTTTCCCGCAGACCAGGGTCTGGGCGGTGTTGGAGAAGCTGCGGAGGTAGCCATCGGCATAGCCGACGGGAATCAGGCCGATGCGGGTGTCGCGGGTGGCTCGCCAGGTTTGGTTGTAGCCTACGCCCGCGCCCTTTTTTACATGGCGGATGTGTACCAGCGGGGCGGTCCATTTCAGGGCCGGGCGCAATGGTCGTTCCTTCGCCGGAGCCATGGTGGGGTCGATGCCGTAAAGACTGATGCCGGGCCGGACCATGTCGAAATGCGATTGCCGGTGGAAAAAGATGCCGGCGGAATTGGCAACGTGACGCAGGACCCTGGGGTTGGCGGCGGCGAATTGGCCGGTGAGCCGCAGAAACGCATCTATCTGCCTGGTGGTGAGTTGGCTGTCGGCATCCTCGGATTCGGCCAGATGGGTGCCCAGGCCGAACAGTCGCAAGGGCGCGTGGGCGGTTATGGTATTGAGCAGGTTGGAGAATTGTTCGGGCGCGACGCCCGAGCGGCTCATGCCGGTGTCGATCATGATCTGGACCGCGGCCCGTTTGCCGCAGGCCAAGGCGATGCGGGCCACATCGTCGGCGGCGGCGGCGCTGCACAGGGTCAATACCCAGCCGCTGCGGATGGCGGTCTCGATCCGGCTGCGCTGATCGCCCAGAAAACTGTTTTCGACGGGGCGAAGGATCAGCAGGGGCCCGGTGGCCTGGCCCAAAAGTTCGGCTTCGTCAATGCTGGCCACCGCCAGGGCATCGACCGCGGGAGAATTTATTGTGTTGGCGGAGTGGCCGGCCAGAATATCGGCCACCAAGCGGGCGCCGTGGCCATAGGCATCGGCCTTGAGGATGGCGCAGATGCGGGTGTCCGGGCCGACGGCTTGGCGCACCAAGGCCGCGTTATGCAACAGTGCATCCGCAGAGATCAGGAGGCGTGGTTCAGCCAGGAATTGCTTGGCGTCCATGCGCAGCTCGTTTCCACATACCATCAGTGATCGAATCCATTCAATCGACGGCTGTAGTATAACAAGGAGAATGCGGAAGGGAAGGCAAATAGTGGTTCAGGTTTCGATCACATACCGCCGCATTTGGGCCATCCGTCGCAAACAGCCATTTCCGACCCCCGACTCCCGATTCCTCACACGTTGGTAATCCGCGTTCCGCAACTGGGGCATTCCTGGGTTCCTGTCTCGACCTGGAATCTGCACTTGGGGCAGCGCAGATCGGCGGCAGCGGGGCGGCGACGGGGGGGTTTGGGACCGAGTATCTTCCAAAGGATCCAGAGAGCCGGCAGGATGCCCAGGGCGGCGGCAGCGATCCTGTCGGGGATGGTCAGGCAGTACACCGGCGCAGCTATAGGGGTGGCGATGGTCTGGCCGGCCTTGGCGGCGGCGACATCTCTGATGGATGCGGTAAGCCCGTCAGGACGCAGCCAGACGGTCATGGGATCCATTTCCCCACGGACGCCATGCCACCAGCGCTGTTCCTGAACCGGCCCACAAGTCTTGAATATCGGCGCGTAGTGGGTGACGGACTGTTTCTGTAGGCTGAACCAGTTGTGTTGACTCTTGCCGGGCCACGGGGTGACGGTCCGATAGACAATCGTCCCGAAGTCGTTTTCAATCAGCACAAATCGGCCGCCTTCCCGGGCCAGAAACGCACCGTAGTCCGGCGAGTTCTCCCCGCTAAGCCACATGTAGAGCACGCCGGCACAAAGAAGAAAAGATAGCAAAGTCAGAAGCTTGAAGAGCAATCGGATAAGTCGCATGGTTGAATTGTAACAAAAGAGGGGCTATGGGCCAGTGGGTACGGTTTGTTGTTCTATGGTCTGGATCATCCATTCGACAAACGGTTGGGCCTGTTCCATGAACCGCCTCGGCGGGATGTTGGCTTTGCGGGGATTGCCGAGTACTTGCTGGGCCGCCCGGAAGAGTCCGCGCCAGCGTGGGGCCAGGCAATGCAGACCCTGGAGCACATCGTCCTGTCGAAATGATTGGAAGCATCCCATGGCCATCAGCAGATGCGCTCCTTCAACGAGCACGAAGTTTCGGACCAATTTTCTGGTTGCCAGGGCCGGGGCGGTGGGAAGTTCGGCCAGGGCCGGCACGCGCCTGCCGGCCAGTGCCTCGGCCAGGCAATTGCGAACAAAGGGCAGCCTTTTTTTGGCGATGGCCGGGCCGGGCCGGGGCGTGCGGTGGCCCCTGTGGGCCAGTTTAGCCACCAGGTCGGCTCCGCGCAGGCGTACGGCGTTGTAGCGAAGGATGAAGCGCCAGTAAGGCTCCGTTGCCAGCCGATCCATGGGGAAGACATTCAGGTGAATTTTGCTGACGATCGGGAAACGGTCGGCAAGGCGGGCCTGGGCACGGCGGCGCCAGCAACGGTCGGCCGGGGTTGGCTGGTCAGGAATAAAGGCAAACCAGTCCAGATCTGATGCCCCCGGCCATGCTTCGCCCGAGGCGACGCTGCCGGCGACATAGGCCGCCAGCAGACGCCGGCCGAAGCGCTGGGTGCAGGCGGCATCGACCGCGGAAACAAGCTGGGCAAAGCCAGGTTGGAAGGCGTTGCTCACTACCTGCTATCTCCTGCCTCCTGTTCACACGCCCGCATAGGCCGCGAAGCCGCCGTCGACGGGGACGACTATGCCGGTGACGAATTGCGCAGATGGGCTCATGAGCCAGACCAGGCTGCCGATGAGATCGGAGGGTTTGCCGAATTTGCCGGCCGGGGTGTGGTCGATGACCTTCTGGCCGCGCGGCGTCAGTTTGCCGGTGGCCTGGTCGGTCAGCAAGAAACGGTTCTGCTCGGTCAGGAAGAATCCGGGGGCGATGGCGTTGACGCGGATGGCCGGGCTGTATTCCTGGGCCATGTGTACGGCCAGCCACTGGGTGAAGTTGCTCACCGCGGCCTTGGCGGCGGAATAGGCGGGAATCTTGGTCAGCGGGCGGAAGGCGTTCATCGAGGAAACATTGATGATCTGGCCGACTTTGCGCTGGGCCATGGCTTTGCCGAAGACTTGGGATGGCATTATCGTGCCGATGCAGTTGAGCTCGAATACCCAGCGAAAGGCGGCATCGGGCAGGTCGAAGAAACTGGTGGTGGGGGAGGTGGTGGCATCTTTCTTGTTGCCGCCGGCTCCGTTTAGCAGGACGTCCACATGGCCGTAGGTAGCCAGAACTTTGTCCGCCCCCGCCTGCACGCTGTCGCGTTTGAGCACGTCACATGCAACGCCGATCGCCTCCCCGCCGGCATCGCGGATGGACTTGGCGACCTGCTCGGCCGATTCGGCTTTAAGATCGAGCACCGCGACCTTGCATCCCAGGGCGCCAAAGGCCGTGGCCATCTCGCTGCACAGGATGCCGCCGCCGCCGGTGACGGCGACAGTGAGTCCGGAAATGTCGAAAAGCTCTTTCAGTGACGTCTTGCTCATAGTGTCCTCGGTTAACTGGTATTGAGATAAACTCTAATTCCGCCGGCGCTTTTTTACTGAAGCGTCTGGCACAACGAAGAGGGATTGTATTGGCGGCGCGGAGTTTCACAAGGCCATTACGGCTTGTCGTGGTCCTTCTGCAGCGTCAGGGTCACCTGGAAAGTGTTCATGCTCGGGCCGGTGGTGGTGAAGGTTTGGAAACTGGACTTGCCCGCGGTGCCGGCGGGGTCCAGGGGGCAGGGGAAGACGTAATCCCAGCGATCCATCTGGATGGTGAAGTCGTGTCCTTTAACCTGATACTTGCCGGTGGCATACTCCTCGTCGCAGTGACGGATGGCCGTGAAGTCGTCGCAGAAGAGCCAGGAGGCGTCGGAGTTGCCCCGGTTGGATGATTCATGCCAGATGCCGGGGATGCGGGTCCGGGCCTTGGCGGGGGCCAGCATCTTGGCCAATTCGGCATCGGCTTGCCCGTTGGGGGCCTTGGTGAGATTCTTCTTGCTCACGGTCGTTTCGCTGGCGGAGATATATTTGTATTCGCCGGGCACGGTGTTGCCGGCGATGGGCAGGGGGAAGGTGTACACGTCCCGGCCCTGACCCTGGGTTACCACGAGTTTCTTGTCATTGAGCTCCCACTTGAGGTTGCGCGTGTAGATTCGCTCGGGCACGCCGCCGGCGCGATCGAATCCATAATTGACTTCGGTCTGGGCGACGACCCCGTCTTTTTTGAAATCCCACAGGAGTTTGTAGTTGGACGAATCCCTGTCGGCATCGACGACCCGGCAGGTTCCCAAGTTCTCGATCATGTGGGTATCGGCGTCGGCCACCGCCGTGGGGGCCGGGGCTGGAGCCGGCGTTGCCGGGCAGCCGCCGGTGGCGCAGAGCGGCCAGGCCACCGTGGGCAGCTTGTACAATTCCGCCCGCACCTCGCCCAGGCCTTTCTTGACCGAAAGCAGGGTCAGATCGTGTTTGTCATAGGACTCCAGGAAGCGCTCGTAGTAGGCATTGGCCCGCCCGTTGGCGATGGCCTTGCCGCCTGGAGATGCCTCGGCGGCCTGGTCCCGGTACCACTGGGCCAGGTCCACGCAGCCATCTACCGGGACATCCTGCGGTTTGCCCATGGCCAGCTTGATGAAAGCCGCTGCCTTGTCATCGCCGGCGGCCGCCAGGAAGGGAACAGCCTTGGCCGGAGCATCCAGTTCCACGATGTAAAGTTTGACCAGGGTCTTGGCGGTGGTGGCGTCGGCTGGCTTGCCCGCCAGGCGCCCCTCCAGGTCGGCGGCATGTTTCTCGGCATCGAGGCGGCCCTGGGCCACTTTGGTGCGCAGCATCGTCTCGTTGGCCCGCGCCGACTTGACGATCGAAGCGGTCTGAGAGGCCTGCTGGTAGAAATGCAGGGCATCGGCCAATTTGTGATCCAGATAGCGGATGTCGCCCAGGACAAGCTGCTGCTCCACCAGGGCCTCGCCCAGGCGTGTCTTGTCGTCGCCGGCCGGGCCGCGGGTGAAATAATCCATGACCTTGTCAACCAGATAGGCGGCCATGGCCGGATCGTCCTTGAGGCCCTGGGCGTCGGTCAGCAGGCGGGCGCCGAAAGCGAGACTGTCCTTGGCGGTCACCTTCTTGATGTCCTCACCGTAGATGGTGTCGAAGTCCTTCTTGGGGTCGGCGGCCAGCGTCTGGGGGATCAGAGTTAGCAGAACTGCGCAGATAGCTGCAAGGCGTCGCATGGCGGCTCCGGGCTATTCTTTGATCGGTATCAATTTCACGGGCTCGTCGTGCGAGGAAGGCCCGGTGGCGGTGACGAAAGAGAACCTGATTTTGCCTTGTAAGCCGTTGGCGGTGGGAGGATAGGCGAAGGTGTAGTTGGTGCTTTCGATCTGGACGGTAAGCTGGCGGTCCTTGAACTGCCAGGCACCGGTTACGAAGTCTTCGACGTTGCGGCCGTGGGTGTCATCGCGCAAATGGCGAACGACAGTGCCATCGTCGCAGAACATCCATTGCCATCCGGTGCCTTCGCCAAAGAAGCCCTCATCCTTCCAGAGGCCAGGAACCTTGGTCCGGGTCTTGGTGAGGGCCAGAAGCTTCTTGACCAGATCCTCGGCCACTCCGTCGGCGACCTTCTTGAGCGTACGCTTGCCGGTGGTGCTGCTGTTGGTGAACTTGGAGGCGTAGTCGCCTTCGAACGAGTCCCCGGTGATGGGCAAGGGGAAGGTGATGGTCTCGTGCGCATCCAGCTCAACGACCAGCTTCTTGTCCTTCATTTCCCATTTGCAGCCCCTGGCGCGGATGTCTTGGGACTCGCCGGAGGCGTCGCCGCCACGCCTGGCGAAGCTGCTGATCCTGGTTTCGATGAGCACGCCGTCCTTCTTGAAGTCCCAGTAGGTTCTGGAATTGGAGAAGTCGGGAAATCCCGAGATAAGAATCTGGCGGGTCCCCAGGTTCTCGATGGCGCGGAGTTCATCGGCAATCAGCAGCACCGGCGCCGTAGTAGGGTTGGCCTTGGCAGCGCCGCCAGCCAGCCCGGCCGGCTTGGCCACTGCCGGGAGTTTGTCCAGGTCTTTGTCAATGTCGTCCACGGCCTTCTTGGCGGCCAGGAGGGTCATGTCGTGCTTGTCGTAGCCGTCCAGATAGCGCTGGAAATAGACCTTGGCGCGGGCTTGAGCTATGGTTTTGCCGCCAGGGGATGTCGCCTCGGCAGCCAGGCCCTTGTACCACTGGGCCAGATCCATGGCACTGGCTACGGGCACGTCCTGCGGTTTGCCCTCGGCCAGTTTGACGAAGCCGGCGGTTTTGTCATCGGCGGCGGCCGCCAGCCACGGGGCCGCCTTGGCTGGGTTATCCAATTCCACTGTATAGATCTTGACCAGGGCCTTGGCCGATGCGGCGTCGGTGGGCTTGGCGGCCAGATGGGTTTCCAGGTCGGTGGTCTTCTTCTCGGCGTCGTTGCGTCCCTGGGCCAGTTTGCAGCGCAACTGGGCATCGTTGAGTTTGTCAGACTTGATTGCCGCGGCGGTCTGGCAGGCCTGCTGGTAGAAATGCAGGGCATCGGCGAGGTTGTCGTCCAGGTATCTGGCATCGCCCACGGTCAACTGCTGGAAAGCCAGGGCCTCGCCGACGCGATTTTTGTCTTCGCCGGAGGAGCCGCGGGTGAAATACTCCGTGGCTTTGTCCAGCATGTAGGCGAGCATGGCCGGTTCGTCTTTGAGCTTTAAAGAATCGTTAACCAGGCGGGCCGAAAAGGCCAGATTGTCCTTGCCGGCAACCTTCTTGGCATCCTCGCCGTAGAGGGCGTCATAGTCCTTCTTGGCATCAGCGGCGGCCGACATGGCAGTCGTGAGGATCAGCGCGATCATAGCGACATGTGCGACGCGTTTCATGACATGATCTCCCGCCGTATATACCGGCGATCTTGCAAAGAGTTGACAGGCGAAAATATTGTGTTGGCGGGGCGGAAAGTCAAGGGGAAGAAGGAGACGGAGGAGGTTGGCCCGCGCCACTCGCTTGTATCCCGCGCCCCTGCTGGTTAGCATGGGCTGCGTTCGATGTCATACCGGTTGTATTCGGAGAAGAACTTTGGCGAAATCTGAACCTATTCAAGTTGAAGCGACGGTGGTCACCGCGTTACCCAACGCGATGTTCAAACTCAAGCTCGATAATTCCGAACATGAGATACTTGGCATCGTGTCCGGAAAGATGCGCAAGCATTTCATCCGCATCCTGCCCGGCGACCGGGTGAGGGTGGAATTGTCGCCGTATGATCTGACCAAGGGGAGAATTGTGTTCAGGCAGAAATAGGGGTTAAGGGTTAGGGGCACGACGGTCCTTCGAACATGCGAATCTCCTTGGTGAAGCGCGGGGCATCTACATGATGAGCCGCTGCAATAAAGCACAATTTATAAAAAGTCTATGGACATCCTAGGCAGGTCGGGTATGATATAAGTAACAACTGCCTGCCTTGATTCGTCACGAAGACCGCCTTTTTGGGGCCCAATCCTGATAGTTCAGAGCCAGTTGTACCATGCGTGGCGGGGCCTTTTATCGGCGTTTGCCGTGGCCGTTTCCGCCCGTGGATATCCAGTTTTTCAGGAAAGTGTTTCGAATGTCGTTTGTCGACCTGCGGCTCATAGAGCCGCTTCTGCGTGCCCTCAAGGTTAAGGGCTATTCTTCTCCCACTCCCATCCAGGCCCAGGCCATTCCCCTGGCCCTCCAAGGCCGCGACATGCTCGGATGCGCCCAGACCGGCACCGGCAAGACCGCGGCCTTTGGCCTGCCGATCCTGCAGCGTTTCGCCGCCGGAAGCGCTCCGGCGCCCACGGCAGGCCGGCGTGGCTTGGTTTCCCATCCCCCGCGGGCGCTGATCCTCTGCCCCACGCGCGAACTGGCCACCCAGATCGATGAGGAATTCGCCGCCTACGGCCGCTTCCTCAACCTGAGCCACACGGTGATCTTCGGCGGCGTAAATCAGCATTCGCAGGTGACGGCCCTGCGCCGCGGCGTGGACATCATCGTCGCCACTCCTGGCCGGCTTATGGACCTTATGGAGCAGGGCCATGTAGACCTGTCATGCATCCAGATACTGGTCCTCGACGAGGCCGACCGCATGCTGGATATGGGCTTTATCCACGATATCCGCCGCATCGTCGGCCAACTGCCGGCCAAGCGCCAGACCATGCTCTTCTCGGCCACCATGCCCACCGAAATCCGCCAACTGGCCGATTCGCTGCTGGATAACCCTGCCACGGTGCAGGTTGCCGCGGTCTGGGCGACGGCGGACAACATCGATCAGTCTGTCTACCACGTCCAGCGGCATGACAAGCCGGCGCTGCTGGCCCATCTGGTGGGAGAACTGCCCATGACCAGGGCGATCGTCTTCACCCGCACCAAGCATGGCGCCGACCGCATCGTGCGCCAGTTGCACTTGCGCGGGATTCACGCCGTGGCGATCCACGGCAACAAGACTCAGAACGCCCGCCAGCGGGCCCTGGATGGTTTTAAAGCCGGGCGCACGGGTGTCCTGGTGGCCACAGACATCGCCTCCCGCGGCATTGACGTCGATGGCATCACTCACGTGGTGAACTACGATCTGCCCAACGAGCCCGAGACCTATGTGCATCGCATCGGGCGGACCGCCCGCGCCGGCGCCGCCGGATCGGCCGTTTCCTTTTGCGGACACGAGGAACAGGATCAATTGCGGGCCATCCAGCGGCTAATCCGCCGGCCCATCCCGGTGGCGATCGCGGCCCAGTTCCAGTCTGCCGGCGCTGCAGCGCCACAGGCCTCTTTCGCCCCGGTCCGGCCGGCGCTGCCCAACCACCGGCCCCACCATGCGGGCATCGCTGCGCAGTTGGCGGGGCATCGGCCCCACCACGCCGCCGACGCCGCACATCACGTGGCGCATCGACCGCAGCATGCGGCCGGCGCCGTGCAGCCGGCGGCGCCTAGACCGCAGCACCAGGGTCAGCGACCACAAGCGCACGTCCAACACGCCAGCGCACCGGCGCGGCATCCGTCCAAGCACGGCGGGGTAGGCCGGCCCCAGCATCACCAGCGCGGTTCTTCCGGCCGACCTGGGCAATTCCGTGGCCGCCACGCGGCAGCGGCAGGAGGCAAGAGGTAGAAAGCGGGGATTTGGGTTGGTGATACATCGGGCTCGTGGCGGCGCGCCGACCATAATGCCGCCAGAGCTGCGATGAGCCGCCGAATAACAGTCCTACGGCTTCGACAAGTCCGTCAATGACGAATCCGCATCGCCGCAGGTCGCGCGTGATGCCTATGAAAGACTACCGAAACCGTTGATTTTCCTGATTTTCCCCCAGATGTAAGCCGCGCGGCATCCTCTGCTGCTGCTTCCTACAGATGTGGCGGCAGCAATGCCTGCACTTCCGCCAGCAGCATGGGCAGAGAATCAGCGATGACCTTCCACACCTCTGCGTCGTCGATCATGTCATAACCGTGGATCAGCAGATTGCGAAAGGCGACGATCCGCGAGGTGCTGGAAATCCAGGCCGCAACGGGCGGATCAACGCGGGGCAGGCGGTTGACAGCCTCGCCGATTATTTCGAAATTGCGCTCCACGGTTTGGCGCATAGAGTGGTCCCGCCCGTAGTAGGCGAGAAATTTTCCGCGCGTCACTTCGAGGATAAAAGAAGCGGCGTCGTGGATGTCCGCCAGGAGCTTGGGAGTCTTAGGCTGCATAAAGTAGCTGACGCGTGCGGTTCACCTCGCGAATAAAATAATGATTGCGCAGGGATGAAATCATCACCAGATCCACGCTTCGCCCCAAGGAGTGGGATAGCTCGTCACGCAGCTCGAAATGGCTGGCCAGCCAAGGGCCTAGGTCCACCCCGGTTTGGAATTGCACCAGCAGGGGTCAAGAGTTGTGCGCCGTGAAGAAGGTGTCGTTCTCCAGCGTGTGCAAGTCCCGCCCGGGAGGTTGATTGTTCCGGCTGCATGACAACGAAATTGTTGTGGCAAGGTACTCAGTGCGGTGACGAATGATTTGGTATATAATGCCGCCCCAATTA
>Ga0316227_1000894_pt1 | contig 36915 bp, 38 predicted proteins | sample TBH18019metaG_FD_206012 | JGI IMG/M metagenome (GOLD analysis project Ga0316227, IMG submission 206012) | Freshwater microbial communities from Trout Bog Lake, Wisconsin, USA - TBH18019 | ecosystem: Environmental > Aquatic > Freshwater > Lake > Hypolimnion/Profundal zone | place: USA: Wisconsin... | reverse complement strand
GCTTTGAAGGGGATTTTGATTGAATCGATGAATTTGAAGCCGGAACGTCATCACTTTGATCTCAAAGAACAGCCTGTCATCTTTCGACATATGAGTGTTACGGGCGGCTAATTTCCGAAGCATTAATATGCCCCACAAGTAACTTATGCGGAGGAAACTATTTTTCCAGTAATCGTGGCATCAATTGAGCTAAATTGCAGGGGCGTGTCCTGTAGTCGAGCTGGGCTTTGATGATTTTGTCCCAAGCTGTCCTACAGGCATTGGATGAGCCGGGTAGGCAAAATATGTAGGTTCCATTGGCAACGCCAGCCAATGCTCTCGACTGTAAGCTCGATGTGCCGATCTCTTCATAAGAAATCGATCGAAATATTTCCCCAAAACCTTCCAGGTTTTTGTCAAATAGAACGGAGATGGCTTCTGGGGTTCCGTCTCTACCAGTGACACCTGTTCCACCCGTCGTGATCACAACGCTGATACTAGGATCAGCAATCCAGTCAGATACTATGGCCCGTATTGCGTAGATGTTGTCTTTAACGATTTTTCTATCTTTAACGGTATGCCCTTCAGCAAGAGCTCTTTCAATGAGTACGTTCCCTGAGAGATCATTGTCTTCTGTACGAGTATCAGAGACAGTCAAAATTGCCATGGGCAATGGTGTAAAAAGACGTTCCTGGCTCATGGCGTTCGATTTTCTCTGAAATGACAGGTAGATTCTGGTTCATCAAATCCTAATGTGTCCAATTCATTCTTCGGGTGCAAAAAACCCTCAATAGGCGCCGCGGCGATCCATGATCGGTCTGCCACTAAGAGTATGGGTTGTCTCAGCTGGTGATCCCATGAACGAAATGACAATGGTACCCCTTTAAAGCCCGCCAGTGAAAATTCCGGGCCGAATAGATATGACTTAATTTCCACGAAGTCCAGTGATTGTGTCCGGCTCGCAGCCTCGCCAATGGAGCGTATAGCGAGCCATGCTCCATAATCTTCTTCTGTCATCCATCGACCTGATAAGGCCTTAAATCTATTTTGTAGCTGCAGTCCTCCCCAAGCTTCATGGGTTTTATGCCAAGCGGTCGCCATCAGACCTTGTGTCCCGACAATGGGTCTAGGCAGCCAAGTGCGGTAGGCCATAAGTTCACCAAAGATACCTTCTTCATCGACAACAAACATGACATCGTAGTCACCGTCTTGAGTGAATAGGGGAATTTCAGCTTCTGGTGTTCGACGATTCTCTGCCGCGTAATGCCACAAACGCTCTTCTATGATTTTTGCGCCAAACTTTTTGGCCGACTGGCGAATGGCTTCAGCATAAAGCGCATCGTCCTTGCTTGGGCCAATAGCCACGAACCACTTATTCCAGCGTTTCTTGCTCAGATACTGTGCGATGGCATCTGAGCGCATACGACGATTAGGAATGAGGTGCAGGGTATTGATTGCGCAGTCAGCCGCGCGTAAACGATCGTCTCGGTTAGCGATGTCGTAGAGAAGGACGTCATTTGCTTCTTTAAGTTTTGAAATCTCAACGAACTTTTCCGGTGGAATCTCTAAAAGAAAATGTTGGAAGCCTTGCGAAACCAAATTCTTGAAGCTTTCTTGTGTATCGGCTTCCGGCGGTAAGCTTATGACTTTGAGAATAAAACTCTGATGGGTGAATTGGCCGGTCGTATTGTTATCTTGGATGCCGAGCTCCGCGCCCTTAATCCCATTATCGGTGATCACCGGGTCGAAGAAGGGTAGGGCTTTTGAAGTCAATTCTTCTTGTCTGATAAGAACCAGGCTGAGGCTATGAATGGTTACCGTGTGTGTTGGAGCATCGTCCTTTCGATTGGTTTTGACTGCTAAGGCGGGGGTGGTGTCCAACAACGTTAGCAACATGACCCCTATAAAAAAAATAAAAGGGTTCTTAAGCGATGGTCTTGGTGATCGATGCATTTCGGTTTGCTTTGCTTGAGATTGGTTAATCAAGGTCCCGATGGCGAACCAGCAAATCATAGGCACCGGTATTCAGTCGAGCATATAGAGCTTCAATGAGATAGACGGAACGATGTTGACCACCGGTACAACCGATGGCCACAGTTAGGTAACTCCTGTTTTCTGCAGCGAAGCGGGGAGACCAGCGTTCAACGAACTGACACACATCTACAAGAAATTCCTGAACTTCAGGTATAGCATCTAGATACGCTTTGACTTCTGCATCACGTCCCGTCTTGGGTCTAAGGGCTGGATCCCAATGAGGGTTTGGAAGACATCGTGCATCAAAGGTGAAGTCCGCGTCATACGGGATGCCATTCTTATATCCGAAAGACAGACAATAAAGGGACATTTTCTGCTCACGTTTCGCACCGATTCGTTCACGAATCAATTCTCTCAGCTGATGAACGTTGATGTGCGTGGTATCAATGATCAGGTGAGCCCTACTGACGATGGGTTCAAGCAAGGTGCTTTCCATCTTGATGGCTTCGGTTAGTGGGTGTGTGCTGTCGGTAAGAGGGTGCTTTCTTCTTGTTTCGCTGAATCGTTTGAGGAGCGTGCCAAACTCTGATTTTAAGAATAGGATTTGGCAAAAAATTCCCAAATGTTTTGCGAGTGCAAGCGTTTTTGGAAACTGTTCTAGGCTATCGCTTCTGTTTCGGGCATCGATGCTGATTGCGACCTTCTGGAACGTCGGCTGATTTTCAGTAACAGCCTGACGAATAAAAGATTCAAAAAGCCCGATGGGTAAGTTGTCAATGCAGTAGTAGCCTGAATCCTCGAGGGTTTCTAGAGCGATGCTCTTACCCGATCCTGACTGACCGCTAACAATGATCAAATGCATAACAAATTACCCGCCATAATTGACCTATTAGTGATTGAGATGCTTTTCCTTATGCTTCAGAACCTGTCGGTCTAGCTTATCAATGAGATTATCAATAGCGCTATAAAGATCCTCTTGGGTGTCTTCTGCAAAAAGATTGGCGCCGTTTACATGAACGGTTGCTTCCGCCTTTTGTTGCAGTTTCTGAACTTCTAGAACCACATGTACTTCCATCACCTTGTCGAAATGACGTGCGATTCTTGCGAATTTTTCGGTGACATGGTTTCTTAGGGCTTCAGTGACTTCAATGTGATGACCCGTTATGGTGAGTTGCATGATGGCTCCTATTGTTTTTTAGTTAAAAATTAAAAAAGTTGTTTGCGTTCGCTAGAAGGGGCTATGGACATGGCTTCTCGGTATTTGGCAATGGTGCGTCTAGCCACGTTAATGCCTCTTTCTTGCAGCATCTTAGCAATGGTGTCATCACTCAGAGGCTTGTGATGATTTTCTTGGCCAATAATCTCCTTAAGATACGCTTTGATAGCCGTAGCTGAACATTCACCACCTCCCTGAGTGGAGACATGGCTTGAAAAAAAGTATTTGAACTCAAAAATGCCATTGGGTGTATGCATGTACTTCTGGGTGGTCACCCTTGAAATGGTCGATTCATGCATTTCAACTTCATCCGCGATATCTCTTAAAACGAGTGGCTTCATAGCCGTTTCGCCTTTATCAAGAAACTCCTGTTGGCGGTCGATAATACTCCGAGCTACTCGGAGTAAGGTCTCATTCCGGCTTTGAAGACTCTTGATGAACCAGCGTGCTTCTTGAAGATGGTTCCTCATGGCCGTGTTGTCATTGCTCGCATCGGCTCGCTTAACCATGCCTGAATAGACAGGATTCACCCTTAGTTTGGGCGATACCTCAGGATTGAGCGATACCGTCCAATGATCTCCTTGTCGGACTACGTACACGTCGGGAGTGACATATTGTGGCGCTTCAGAGGCCACTGTTTGTCCTGGGCGGGGCTCGAGCGTTCTAATGAGAGTGACCACGGCCGAAAGCTCGTCGTCATTTAGACTCATCATGCGTTTCAAACGGACAAGATCTCTCTTTCCAAGTAGCTCTAGATGCTCTGTCACGAGTGTTAGAGCCTCCAATTTCCAGGGCGTGTCATCCTTCAACTGTTTCAGCTGGATGCGGAGACAGTCAGCTAGATCAAGGGCGCCAACACCCGGCGGGTCAAAGTTCTGGATGCGGTGCAGAACGGCAGTGACTTCATCTAATTCTAGGGTAGGGATCTGGAGCGAAAGTCCTTGATGAATTTCTTCAAGATCAGAAGCCAGATAGCCATCGTTATTGATGCTGTCGATCAATGTGGTTGCAATGGCATAGTCTCGTTCGCTGAAGCGGGTGAGTTCCATTTGCCAACATAGAGAGTCATGAAGGGTCGCAGCAGGCGCACGTTGCACCGCATAATCATCGAACTCTGAATTTGAGACACCACTATTTTGGACGAGTGCGTTCGGAGCATCGTATAGCTCATCCCAAGAAATATCGACAGCCAATTCCTGTGGGATATCACCAGGAGCATCCATGTCCACTAATTCTCGATATGAGTTGTCTGTAGACTCTTGCTGAGGCTCGCTTAGGTTTTCAACCCGGGAAGGTATCTGTGGCACTTCATCATCAATCTCCAACATCATGTTGGAGTCGAGGACTTGCTGTATTTCTTGCTGCAAATCTAGGCTAGATAGCTGCAACAACTTGATCGCCTGCTGTAATTGTGGCGTCATGGCCAGTTGCTGGCCCATTCTGAGTTGTAAAGATTGCTTCATCAAGGCTTAATACCTCGAAGTCTCGCTAAACAGCCGTTGATGGCTTTCGTGGTCTTGAAAATCATAGGTACCAGGGTCTTACTCACATTTACATGGTGAAGTTTTCGCCTAAGTACACTTGGCGAACTTTAGGGTTATCCACGATTTCTTGTGCAGTACCTTCAGCAATGACTTTTCCTCCAGCCAAAATATAAGCACGATCACAAGTACCCAAGGTTTCACGGACATTATGTTCCGTAATCAAAATACCAATGCCTCTCTCTCTTAGATGAACAATGATTTTCTGTATATCGATGATTGAGATTGGGTCGACGCCAGCAAAAGGTTCGTCCAGCAGCATAAAACGTGGTTCGCAGGCGAGTGCCCGTGCAATCTCGACACGTCTTCTTTCACCACCAGAGAGACCCATGGCGGGTTGGTTGCGCAGGTGACCAACGCTGAACTCGTCGAGGAGTTCTTCGATGATCAACTCCCGTTGGCCATAAGTGAGTTCTTTTCTAAGTTCTAGAACGGCCATCAGGTTTTCCGCAACGGTCAGCTTTCTGAAAATGGAAGGTTCCTGAGGAAGATACCCAATACCGAGACGCGCACGCTCATGCATGGGCATATGGGTGATGTCTTGATCATCCAGCAATATTTCTCCTTCGTCCGGGTTTACGAGACCTACGATCATGTAGAAGCTGGTGGTCTTTCCCGCTCCATTAGGTCCGAGCAATCCGACAATTTCACCGGTATTGATCCTGACGGAAACGCCATCAACCACATTGCGTTTGTGATACCGCTTGGCGATGTTTTTCGTTATCAGTGTGGCCATCCTTATTCTCCTCTAGCTTCTTTAGGGAGAATCGTGGTGTGGACTCGACGATTGGATGACTTTGTCGATCCGGCTTTGTAAATCGAATTTTTGGTGTCGTATTCAATATGTTCGCTTTTTACCGTGTGCTCACTTTTTGCAGGATCTGGCCCTTCCCAGGTCATGGCATGTTCGTTGAGAATTAAGATGCCTGAGTCTGGGAAGTAATCGACTCTATTCCCTAGACCGTGGTTGTCGGGGCCACCACCGTCGGGGGATTGTTTGATCGTGGCGGGCTTACCAAACAAGATCATTTGATCTGCCTGATCTTTTTGCTGGTTAACAATCATTTTTTCACCGGTCACTACGATACTGCCCTGTGTGCCTTTGACGTTGCCTATATAGATGGTTTCACCTTTTGTTTCATCGTATTCAAGTGAATCGGATTCCACATACATGGGCTGCTTGGAATCACTCTCCAGTGCAGATAGCTCGGTGCAGATCCCGCTGCCAATGATCAGGACCATGAGGGACAGCAGTCGAATCGGTGGGTGTTGCATGTTATTCGCTCTCAACTTCATGTTTTCTGTGAGCTTCAGAGATAATAGTGTATTGGAGTACATCCCCAAAATTTACCTTGGCGCCTACGCCTGTCATGGTGTCGGGCGGACTGAGCACCAGTATATGTTCATCGGTTTCAGCATACCTTCGATCGGGTTGTACACGAGCATTCGTCGTCTCGATGTGCATGGTTCGGCCGCTTTCATCCTCATCTCGGGTAACGAGGACGTCTCCGTGGAGGAATACCTCGTCTCCCTCTCCAGGGACCGTGGCCGTCTGGGAGTGAATCACCCAAGGTGGTCCATGTTCTACGTAGATTGTCATGACGGGATTGGTCAAGTCCGAGTGGTTATCCCCTTCATAATGAACCTGTTCATCAACCACTAGAAATTCTTTAGGTTTGCCTTTCTCATCCATTACCGTACGTTGCAAGCCACGGGCGTAATAATCGATTTTGCCGGGAGATGGCTTTTTGGGTGGCTCTGGTGGAGAGCCATAGTAATGCACTCCCCACCAGGTGATGAGCGTCAACAGCAGAAGGGCACCGCGAGAGCGGAGGTTTTCCTGTTTTTGTAGGAACTCAATAATAGCTTTCAATGATCGCCTTTAAGGTATCTTGAGCATTCATGATGAGATCGCAGACCTCACGAACAGCCCCCATCCCACCTTTTTGATGGGTGACCCAATGTGAGTGATCATGAAGGCTGAAATGGGCATCTGAAACGGCAATAGCAAGTCCAACCTGACGCATAATGGGTAGATCTAGCACATCGTCGCCAATGAAAGCGGTTTGTTCAGGTGTCAGCATCAGTGTTGAGAGGAGCTCCGCGTAAGGTTCACGCTTATTCTCAAATCCTTGGTAAACGTACTTTACCCCTAAACTATCCATTCTTTTTTGAACCGCGGGCGAATTTCTTCCCGAAATAACAGCTGTTTCAACGCCTGATTGACGGAGCAGTTTAATGCCGTGTCCATCTCGGGCGTGAAAGCTCTTAAATTCGTTACCATCGCCTAAGAAGTAAAGGCGACCATCGGTCATTACACCGTCGATATCGCAGATCAAAAGTCGAATCTTTTCAGCACGACTCATGACATCCTTGCTGGCATTAAGGGGCATCAAACCACCCCGGCGCGAAGAAGGTCGTGCATATTAAGTGCACCCACTAAACAATTTTGTTCATCAACGACTAGCAGGGCGTTGATGCGTCGGTCTTCCATGATTCGAACGGTTTCGGCGGCCAAAGCTTCCGGCATGATGGTGGCGCAGCTAGTATTCATCACCTTGCTGATCGGTGTGGCTCGAATATCGTCGGTAGTTTGCAATAGACGCCTAAGATCGCCATCGGTAAAGATGCCTATAACCTTATGTTGATCATCTACAATGGCAGTCATGCCTAGTTTCTTGGCTGTGATTTCCAAAACAGCATCGAGTACCCGTGCTGATGAGGTGACAGAGGGCATGGCGTCACCCGAATGCATGATGTCACTTACTTTCAGAAGGAGCTTACGTCCAAGACTGCCGCTAGGGTGAGAGAAGGCAAAGTCTTCTCGAGTGAAGCCTCTCTCTTCAAGGAGAGCTACGGCGAGTGCATCACCCATGACGAGCGTGGCTGTAGTGCTTGTAGTGGGGGCGAGTCCTAATGGACAGGCCTCTTCTGTAAGGCCTATATCCAAAATTACATCAGCCTGGCGAGCTAATGCTGAATCACAATTACCGGTCATTGCAATGAGCGGTATACCTTGTCGCTTAAGAATAGGCAGTATCGTTAAAAGCTCTGCGGAATCGCCCGAGTTGGATAAGGCGAGCACGACATCGTCGTGGGTAATCATTCCAAGATCACCGTGACCTGCATCGCCCGGATGAACAAAGAAGGCTGGGGTCCCAGTGCTGGCTAGCGTCGCGGCAATTTTTCCACCAATGTGGCCAGATTTGCCCATCCCTGTAACGACAATACGTCCTTGGCAGGAAAGCATGATGCGACAGGCTTCTGCAAATGAATGATCGAGGCGAGCCAGGAGGGATGACACGCCTTTGAGTTCAACCTCAATAACCCTTCGGCCTGAACTGATGAGGCTTTGATCTTCCGTGCTCGATGTATCTAAGACGATTGGTTGGGCCTTTTCCATGTTCACTAAAGCATTGTTTGTGCCATATTATGCCATGGATCCAGAGTGTGGGGTTTTGTCTGATAGAAAATTCGATACATTGGCCGGGTTCTGAAATACCTGTAGAGCTGATGAATCACTCTTCACGTTTGGATTTACCGTAAACGAGGCTGTCGGGTTGATGTTCCAAAGTTTCGGTCAGCGTCCTAATGGCACGCGCGGCGTCGGATAAATCCTTAAGTGTGTTGCTTAGTTCAGAGCCAGGTGCTGTCATCATTTCCAAAGACCCCATGGTTCTTTCTGACGTAACGAGTAACGGTGGCAACCTCTCATCTAGATGCCTCATAAGCGTTTGCCCTTGTCGGGCTGCTCCTCCAAGATCCGCCGTTAATCCATCGACTTTTTGATCGAGATGTTTAATGAGTTGATGGAGATTAAGTAGGGTCCTATTGAGGTTTTCTATGGTTGCATCGGTCTCTGGTTTAGCCAATAGTTGATCGACGCGTTGAAGAGCGAAGAGTGCTGCATCAGCGGTTTCTTTGATGGGTATTTGACGGACCTCTGCAGCCACCTGTTGAAGGGTCTTTTCAATTTCATCCTTGCTGGACGCAATGGTTGGGAGCTCAGGCAGTCCGAGTGATCGGTCACCTACTAAATGTTCAGTGCTGTCCGGGAGGAAGTTAATGTCAACATACAATTGGTTCGTGACTAGACTTTGTACAGATAATCGAGCTCTAAGTCCTCGGTCAATCAGTTCTTGCAGAGTTGGGTGCTGATGTCGTTTAGGCTGGCTATCAAATGTTTCCATGACCTTTGCAAGATCAATTTCCGTTATAACCGGTGTAAAGACACGATTAAGATCCATATCGTACTGAACCATGATATCGGTGACTCTCCCAATTGAGACCCCTTTTAATTTCACGGCAGCCCCAATATTCAGTCCATTCACGGATCCTTCAAAATAGGCTACATAGCGTTTGTGGTTACTGAAAAGGCTATGGCCACCAAACATAAGAGTAAGTCCAACGACTAAGGCGATGGCCCCCATGACAAATAGACCTATTAGTCGGGTATTAGCTGGTTTGCTCATATGCTCGTGTCTTGTTTTCCGCGAGATGGATTCGAAGAAAAAGAATTCAAAGAGGTTCGTTCCTGAACTTTACCGCGCGTGAGGAATTCTCTCACATTGGCTTGTTCGGTATTGGCCAGAATATCCTTTGGATTTCCTCGGGCAATGATGGTTTTGGCATCGGTATCCAGAAAGACAGAATCGCTCCCTATTTCGAGGATGCTATCAAGGTCGTGGGTTACGATGACGACGGTCGTGCCTAGACTCTCTTTGAGGTGCAGAATCAGTTCATCTAAACGTCTCGCGCTGATTGGGTCCAGTCCTGCTGATGGTTCATCAAAAAAAAGAATTTCAGGGTCGAGTGCCATGGCTCGTGCCAGGGCGGCACGCTTTTGCATTCCGCCACTAATCTCAGAAGGATAAAAATCTTCAAATCCCGCCAGTCCCACTAAAGCCAGTTTCAGCGCAACCATATCTTCAATATCCCCAGGTGTCAGGGTCGTGTGTTCTGAAAGAGGAAGTGATATGTTTTCTCGGAGCGTCATTGAGCTCCATAAGGCGCCACTTTGATAAAGGATACCCATGCGAAGTAGCATGTGATTTCGCTCTCTAGGTTTAGAGTGCCAAAGATCCATGCCATCGAAATATACCTCACCTGATATCGGTTCCTTGAGACCAATCAAATGGCGGAGTAGAGTGCTTTTTCCACAGCCACTACCACCCATTATGATGAAGACTTCACCTCGATTTATCTCAAAGCTTAAGTCTTTTTGAACAACGAAATCATCATACGCCATCGTCAAATGGCTGACCGCAACATGGGGCGTGAGGTGTTTTCTCGAAGCCCTGAGCTCTGTTGTCATCGCTTAAAGAGATTGAGTGAGGTCACAAGTAAGGTCATCACCGCATCAGAAACGACAATAAAGATGATGCCCGTAACAACCGCAGAGGTGGTAGCTAACCCAACCGCCGATGCACTTCGTTTGCTCTGCAAGCCACGCATGCATCCAGCGATCGCCACCAAGGCGCCAAAAACAGTGCATTTAACGATACCGACTTCAAAATCAATGGGCCTGATGCGATTTTGTAATTGAATATAAAATTCGGAAAAAGAAATATCAAAAAGTCCCTGAGCGACGAGTGCACCCCCAATCATGCCGAGAATGTCAGAATATAGGCATAGGAGAGGAATGGTTACGACCAAGGCAACAATTCTTGGGATCACCAAAAACTCCATGGGTGAGAATCCAGATGTCCTTAGCGCATCAATTTCATCGTTGACGGTCATCGAGCCCAATTCAGCAGCATAGGCTGCACCTGTTCGTCCAGCCATGAGTATGGCTGTCATCATAGCGCCCATTTCTCTTGCCATACCCAATCCAACCAGATCGGCTATAAAAATTTGTGCGCCAAAGAGCTTGAGTTGAACGGCGCCAACAAAAGCAAGGATCATACCGACTAAAAGGCTAATCAGGCTGATGATGGGGAGCGCACTGGGCCCTGAGTCTTGAATTAAACGCCAAAGATCTTCTTGTCGGAAGCGTGCGCGGCCCATGCAGAATTTGAGAAATGCGAGTGTTGTGTCCCCTAGAAAGGTCGCAAGATTAAGAAAATCGACATAGATATCCAGAGAATAGCGGCCTATGGCATTAAAGAGACCTCTCTGAGGTTCATTCCGGGTGCCAATGTCCTGTCTTTCGGGGATGGCCTTCGCTAAATCCAACATACCCTTGACTCCAGAAGGCAGTCCTTCCGTGTCCATAGTAATACCGCGGTAATCACATTGTTTGATGAGTTTGATGAGGAAGCTTAAAAATTGGCTATCCCAACCTTTGAGACCTGTGCAGTCAAACTCAATGCGATCAAGTTTGTTTGAGGCCTGCATCCTATCAAAAGCGTCTTCCACAGTGGGAAGCGACGATCCGATAATCCAATTACCTTTAAGGCCCCATACATAAATGTCTGGGGCTTTTCGGCTAACTTGGAGAACGGGTGTGTTGGGCATAACCAAAAAAATGTCGCTTTAGGGTTTTCTTATCATGCTTTATGAGGTCCCAGAAGCCGCTTTAATCGGTACAGCGATGAAATGTCTTCGTCACCGAAGTCTAGCTTCATCAGTGTTTCGTAATGATGACGCGTCATCTTCGTTAAAGGGATTTCAATCTTGAGATCTTCAGCCATCTTTTCGCAGATCACAAGATCTTTATGATGAAGGCTGACTTTGAAACCGGGTGTAAATTGATCATGGGTCATGGTGAGGCCACGTTTATCTAGGAACCAATTACCCGCGGCGCCTCCTGAGATAGCCTCGATTAGGTTAGGCATATCTAGACCGAGCTTTTCACCGAAGGCCAAGGCTTCAGTAACGGCTTCATTAATCCCTGCACACATCACTTGATTAACGGCTTTGGCGGATTGGCCCTGTCCGGTTGTCCCCATATGCAGAATGCGTTTACCGATCGCGTGTAAAAGAGGCTTGACGCGATTGAGCGTTTCCAACTCACCCCCAACCATGATCGACAAGGTTCCGTTCTTTGCGCCTTCAACCCCACCTGTCACCGGCGCATCCAAAAAATCAGCGCCTTTGTTACGTATTTTCGCGGCTACATCAACAGCGGTATCGCGATTGACGGTAGAAAGATCGATAACGATGGAGGCCGAGGTAAGCCCTGGAAGTATTGAATCTACTACGTTAAGAACATCTTGATCCGCCGATATGCACATCAGAATAAAATCGGTCTCTTGTGCGAGTTCCATAGGGTCTTTAAAGGCTTTGACCTTCATCTCTTTAGCAAATGCATGCGCCTTTTTGAGGTCCCTGTTCCATACGCCCGAGAGTTGATGGGTAGCGGCAAGATTTTTCGCCATATGGTTACCCATGGCGCCTAGGCCAATGAACCCAACCTTCATGTTGTCAGACTCTCGTGATCCCATTCATCTTCCAGATAAGTGTAGGCTGCAAGGCCCGCCATTAACTCACTTTCATAGAGCTTACGTTTATCAGGGGGCAGTTGCGCTTCCAATAACTTTTTTCGAAAAGCGCGCTCAAGCTCTTCTGGATCAATATGCACATATCGGAGCATGTCATCGACACCGTCCCCATGCATTGGATCCACCAGAGAGTGGCCGCCTTTACCATCAAGAACCACATTGACAGCGTGAGTATCGCCAAAGAGGTTATGCATATCGCCCAGAATCTCTTGATAGGCACCGACCAGGAACATACCGATTAAGTAAGATTCACCGGGTTTAACCGCGTGGAGCCTTAGGGTTGATTCGAGGCTTTGATGGTCGATATAGTCGTTAATTCGCCCATCGGAATCACAGGTTAGATCCTGTATCACAACTCGTCTCGATGGCTCTTCGTTGAGCCGTTGCAACGGCATTACAGGGAATACCTGTCCGATGGCCCATGCATCTGGCATAGATTGAAATAAAGAAAAGTTACAAAAAACCTTATCAGCCAGCCGCTCATTGAGATCATCAAGAAGATCCCTGTGGGCTCTTAACCGAATGTCGAGTCGACGTTGAACCCCATGGCAGATAGCGGAGCTCAAACGTTCTGCTTCAGACAATTCAAGCATAGTGATCTGGCCCTGAATGAACATGGCTCGTGCCTCAGCAAGATCAAATTGGGCATCATGGTATACACCGATTACCGACTCTGTTTTGAGCCGTTCAAGACAGTCCTCCAGATCACTGATCGGTTTTGAGGGCTTACAGCGCGGGGGTGAGGTGTCTTCGGATACAGTCTCAACGTCGGTGATATTGGTGACCAGAACGGCATGATGAGCGCTCATGGCTCTACCAGACTCAGTCACAATGTCGGGCTGAGGTAGATCGTAGGTTTCGCAGGCTTCCGAGAAGGCTCTGATGATGCTGTGTGCGTATTCATCAACGCTGTAATTAATAGAGCAATCGCTCGTCGATCTGGTGCCTTCATAATCGATACCCAGGCCGCCTCCAACATCAGCTACCTTGATCTGAACACCGAGACCATGGAGTTCCGCGTAATATCGACAGGCTTCGCGGAGTGCGGATTTAATGTCTCCAATATCTGCAATCTGTGAGCCCATGTGGAAATGCATGAGCTTTAACCAGTTCAGGCAGTCAGATTCAACAAGTTGATTGACGAGTTTAAGGACTTCTCCGGTGTGAAGACCAAACTTTGATTTTTCACCACCGCTGTTTTGCCACTTGCCGGCACTGATGCTCGATAACCTGATCCGAACACCAATTTGTGGTTCGATCCCTAATGCTTCTGACTCAGACCTGACTAGTTCCAGTTCGGAAAATTTTTCGATGACAATGAAGATGTTGAGTCCTAGGCTGCGTCCAATGAGGGCTAAACGTATGTAGGCTCGATCTTTATAACCGTTACAAACAATGATGCTCGTTTTCGCTTCAGAAAGGGCAAGTATGGCCAGAAGTTCGGGTTTGCTACCAGCTTCGAGCCCCACAGGGAGTCCACCGTTTCGGATAATCCCTTCGACAACGCCCCGTTGCTGATTGACCTTAATGGGATAGACAGGCGTATATCGACCCTCGTAACCATACTCCGTGCATGCGTTATCGAAGGCCTCTGTCAGGATTTTTATCCGGTGATGAAGAATGTCGGTGAAACGGATAAGGACAGGTAAGGAGAGACCTTCCTGTTGAGCTGATTCAATCACTCCGCCCAAGTCGACGGATCCAGATTTCGCATCTTTGTTGGGGAAAACCACCACGCGACCAGAATCATTAATGTCGAAATAGCCATCTCCCCAATGCTCAATAGCGTAGGTTTCTCGTGAATGTTCTGCGGTCCAGTTCATGGTTATGTTGAATTCTTTTTGATAATTTGGGGGATTATGTGGAAAATCCATCGGTTTTTCCATTTCGAGTAGTTACATCAAGATGAACGATACAGGTTGGTTTACCGAAGTCTATCCGAAGCACGGAAGTGCTTTTTCACTCAAGGTCATTGAGAAACTTCACGCTGAGCAAAGTCCTTTTCAGAAAATTGAGATATTCAAGACTGAATGGTTTGGAACCCTGATGGTCATTGATGGCTGCACCATGGTGTCTGATCGCGATAATTTTCTCTACCACGAAATGATGACACACCCCGTTTTATTTACGCACCCAAATCCTGAGAGGGTATGGATCATTGGTGGCGGTGACTGCGGAAGTCTTAAGGAGGTTCTAAGGCATGGTGAAGTTAAAGAGGCCATACAGATTGAGATCGACGAGCGCGTAACCCGTCTTTCGGAACAGTATTTTCCCGATCTTTGCACATCTAACACGGATCCCCGAGCCCAACTCCTCTTCATTGATGGTATTCAGTGGGTTAAGGATGCGGCCGATAACAGTGTCGATGTCATCATTGTTGACAGTACTGACCCAGTGGGTCCTGCAGAGGGTCTATTCAATGCTGCGTTTTTTCGAGAGTGTTTCCGCTGTTTGAGTCCGAATGGTATTTTGGTGCAACAAAGCGAATCGCCACTTTTTCATGCTGACCTGATCGCGGAGATGCATGCCACGATGAGAGGCGCTGGTTTCGTCGATGCGCAAACCTTCCATTTTCCTCAGTGTATCTATCCTTCGGGATGGTGGAGTGGAACGATGGTCAGCAAAACCCCATTCTCTGGCTTTAGAGAGTCCGATGCAGAGGCGAGATCCTTCAAAACCGACTACTATGACGTCGATGTCCATAAAGCCGCGCTGGCCATTCCACGTTTCTTGAAAGAACGGATCGCCAAAGGCTGATACCAGATCAATAAATATTACAAAAGGAGACGCACCATGGCTGAAAAAGAAATCGCAGAAGCTCTGTTTAGTATTCGCAAAGAAGTGGAAACCCTAGAGGGCAGCCATCCTGAACTTAAAGAAGGTCTTGAGCGCTTGCTGACCAAATTGGAAGCTAAGCTCGAATCCAGTGAAGACGGGAATCATCTTCACCTTGTTGAGGATATGAAGGATGCCCTAGTACAGTTTGAAGTAGAGCATCCATCCATTACTGCGACCATCAATCAACTGATGGTCGCGCTTGCTAACATGGGCGTTTGATGCTCTTCGCATCACTCGGAAAGATCGTTTAAAAAACCTCTGCCGCCAAGGCGTACCATTTGCTGTTGGATCCAGTGTTGCCGTTGTCTTAGATAAGCCGATGGTTGCTGGACCTTCAGTAGCTTGGGATTGGGTAATGAAGCCGCTAACAAGGCAGCCTCGCCGCTTGTGAGTTGTGCTGAGGGTTTTTCAAAGAATTGGCGTGATGCAGCTTCGATCCCATAGAGCTTAGGTCCAAACTCTGCGATGTTGAGATAGACCTCCAGAATTCTCTGCTTGGGCCATAAAGCCTCAATCAAGGCGGTGATATAGACCTCAAGGCCCTTTCTTACATAACTTCGGCTTGGGTAGAGGAAAAGATTCTTGGCGGTTTGTTGGCTTATGGTGCTTGCGCCTCTAATCCTCTTAGTGTTTTGGTTTCTCTCAAACGCCTTGCCAATGGCTTTGAAGTCGAATCCCATATGATCCAGGAAAGTTTGGTCTTCGCTAGCGATTACGGCGAGCTTGACTGAATCAGCTATCTTTTCCAGTGGCACCCATTGATATTGGAGAGGAGGACTATCACTGTGGGTCATCCATCCCTTCATGCTATCGATAATCATGAACATACTGATGGGCGGTGGGACCCATCGAAACATCAGCACGGGGAGCGCCGTTATGATCAGTAGATAAAGCGCCCATCGTTGTATACGCCTCTGCCAGGACGGAGTGGATTGTGTCTTAAGGCCCGGCCGCTGGGGTTTAGCGTAACGATTTGACCTCTTTGGCTTTATAAGCTTTTGATCAGCTGGCATGCGGCTCGATATGGTTCTGGCTTCAAAATCAAAAACTATAAAATATTTGGCTCATAGTGTTTGAGATGAGTTCTAACTCAATGATTTATATCATAATGCTTCAAGTCCGGTGTCCCAAGATGGCTACATCTAAGTTGACTGTAGCGCGTCACGGCCCCAAAATGGTGGACTTTAGCCATTCTGCTCCAATCGGCCCCTCTTTTACATGACCAGCCACATTCCAAGTGATGATGTGTTGATCTCGATCCGCAACCTAAGTTTTGGGTGGGGGTCGAGAAAGATCTTTGATGATCTCAGCCTCGACATTCCCCGAGGAAAAGTCACGGCTATCATGGGGCCAAGTGGCACCGGCAAGACCACTCTGTTGAAACTTATCGGCGGACAGCTGCACCCAGAGCGTGGGACTGTTCGAGTTGATGGTCATAATGTGCATCAACTGCCCCTTAACCAGTTATACGATCTACGTAAGCGTATGGGGATGCTGTTTCAAAGTGGCGCACTCCTGAGTGATCTCACGGTGTTCGAAAATGTGGCTTTTCCGCTCAGAGAACATACGCGTCTCCCGGAAAGTATGATTCGGACCCTCGTGCTCATGAAACTACAGGCGGTTGGTCTTCGCGGGGCACGCGAGTTGAAACCGACTCAGTTATCGGGTGGTATGGCAAGGCGTGTGGCCTTAGCTAGAGCGATTGCGCTCGACCCTATGATGCTTATGTACGACGAGCCTTTCACAGGTCAAGATCCTATCTCAATGGGGGTGTTACTCAAATTGATTAGTGATCTCAATAAAGAATTGGGCTTGACGAGCATTGTTGTTTCACATGACGTTAAAGAAACTGCAGAAATCGCTGACTACATTTACTTGATTTCGGACGGTAAAGTGGTTGGGCAGGGCACCCCTGAAGAGATTGAACACTCTGAGTCGGAATGGGTTAAGCAATTTATGTATGGTGCTGCTGATGGCCCCGTACCCTTTCATTATCATGCACCTGACTACGAGGCAGATCTCCTTGGCGCCTAAGATTGACCGGTACCTAACAAGCTTGGTTCAGACCGGACAAAACTATTTCCAGAATATTGGTCGTGAAACGCTAGAAAGTCTCCAAAAGCTAGGTAGAGCGATGCTGTTCCTTCTGCATGCTCTTACTGGCTTCAAAGATATCCTAGGGCGACCCCGTTTACTGGTCGCACAGCTCTATTCTGTGGGTGTTCTAACGATACTGCTGGTGTCGGTCTCTGGTTTATTCGTCGGAATGGTCCTGTCGCTGCAAGGCTTTAATGTTTTGTCGGATTTTGGTGCCGAAGAATCGCTGGGGGTTATGGTCGCAGCTTCTTTGGTTCGAGAGTTAGGGCCCGTGGTAACCGCGCTTCTGTTTTCAGGTCGGGCCGGTTCAGCCTTAACGGCTGAAATAGGCTTAATGAAAGCGACGGAACAGCTCTCGGGGATGGAAATGATGGCTGTTGATCCAATCAAGCGCATCATCGCCCCGCGTTTTTTTGCAGGCCTTCTGTCGATGCCCCTATTGTCATCTATATTCACAGCCGTCGGTGTTTTAGGTGGATATTTTGTCGGTGTGGGTCTTCTAGGGGTTGATCACGGCCCATTCTGGTCACAAATGCAGAACCAAATCGATTTTCGGGATGATGTTTTAAATAGCCTCATTAAAAGTCTTGTTTTCGGCATGGTGGTCACTTGGATCGCCGTTTTTGAAGGCTACGATTCCTTGCCTACCGCTGAAGGTGTGAGCCGCGCGACGACCCGTTCGGTCGTGTATTCCGCTTTTGCTGTGCTGGGATCGGATTTTGTACTCACCGCTTTAATGTTTGGGGATTAATAATGCAGGCAACAAGGGCCATAGAAATTTGGGTGGGAGTTTTCGTAACGTTAGCTTTGCTAGCGTTATTCTTCGTAGCCATGGAGGTGAGTAATCTCGGTGAGTTTCGGTCCGCTCATGGTAGTTATTTGGTTCAAGCCCATTTCGGGAATATTGGCGGGCTCAAGGTAAGGGCTCCGATTTCAATGGCAGGTGTGACCGTAGGCCGAGTAGAGCGGATTTCCTTTGATGATAAAAACTACGAGGCAGTTGTCGATATGCGGATTGATCCCACATTTCAGACGCTTCCTGATGATACTAGTGCCAGTATTTTGACCGCGGGCCTTCTGGGTGAACAATACATTGGCTTGACCGCAGGTGGCTCTGAGGATTATCTGAAAGACGGGGATAAGATAGAGCTCACTCAGTCAGCCATGATTCTTGAGCAATTGGTCAGCAAATTCCTATTCAATAAGGCAGAAGATAATAAAGGTGACAAAAAGTCATCCGATACCGTGGCTAAAGATAATGGGCAGGATGCAGTCAGCCCAAGCACTTCAGAACCTGTTGAATCCAAAGCACAGAATGAACAACAGAACTTATCAGCAACGAGACCAACGGTTCATACTGCGAAGCCTGTAAGGAGTTCAAAGGTCCAGAAAGCGGTTAACAGCTCACATCCAGCGCCTACTTCATCAAAGACAAAGTCGCACGCCAAACACTGAGCTTATAAACCTGTCCATCAGGATGATATTGAACACATGAATGTAGCCGTTGAATTTTCTGAACAAAGCCAAACCGGTGAAGTCCGCATTAAAGGGCCACTTACATTTGGAACCGTTTTAACCGCCCTTAAAGCAGGTTCACTTTTGGTTCAAGGCAGCAAGACCCTGCGTTTCAATCTTTCCGAGGTCGGAAAAGCTGATGGCTCGGGGGTAGCCCTTTTGGTTGAATGGGCCCGACTAGCCCGAGGCCTTGGGGTGGATTTGAAATACACGAATATTCCAGAGCCGATTATGGCCATCATTCGTGTGGGTGGTGTGCAGGATATGGTTCCTTTCGTTCACGGTTAAGGCCCGAAGCAAAGAGAAGAATTTTAATGGATAAGTTGATCATAACCGGCGGTGCGCCTCTCAATGGGGAACTGCGCATTTCTGGCGCTAAGAACGCGGCGCTTCCCATCTTGGCTGGGACGCTACTTTCTGAGTCACCGGTGACTGTGGGAAATGTACCGCACCTCCTTGATATTACAACCACCATGGAGCTTTTAGGGCGCATGGGGATTGGTCTTACCGTTGATGAAAAGCTGAATATTGAGGTTGATACACGCCCCATTAGCAGCTATGTCGCCCCTTACGATCTGGTTAAAACCATGAGGGCCTCCATCTTGGTATTGGGGCCTCTTCTCAGCCGTTTCGGTAAAGCCGAGGTGTCCCTGCCGGGTGGTTGTGCTATTGGTGGTCGGCCAGTCAATATCCATTTGCAGGGTCTTGCACAGATGGGTGCTGATATCTCCGTCAAAAATGGCTATATCAATGCTACTGCCAAACGCCTTAAAGGTTGTCGACTGGTTTTGGATCTTGTCACCGTAACCGGGACTGAGAACTTAATGATGGCCGCGGCTTTGGCACATGGAACTACCATCATTGAGAATGCAGCGCGTGAGCCTGAGGTGGTTGATCTTGCTAACTTCCTCAATATGATGGGTGCAAAAATTCATGGGGCGGGCACGGATATCATCGAAATTGAAGGTGTTGAAAGTCTTTCAGCAGATGGGCGGACCTACCGGGTGATGCCCGATCGCATCGAGACCGGTACCTATCTTGTTGCTGCGGCTATGACCGGCGGCAAAGTTAAATTGAAAGACACGTGCCCTGATATTCTCGACGCGGTCTTGCTGAAGTTGCGTGAAGCTGGCGCTAAAATTACCACAACAGAAGACACCATCGAATTGGATATGGTGGGCATTCGTCCTCAGGCCGTGTCTCTTCGTACCGCTCCTTATCCTGCCTTTCCAACAGATATGCAAGCCCAATTCATGGCGCTTGCATCCATTTCTGAAGGGGTTTCCGTCATTACTGAAACCATCTTCGAGAACCGCTTTATGCATGTTCAGGAAATGCAGCGTATGGGGGCGGATATTACTGTTGAGTCTAATACAGCCATTATTCGGGGTAAGCCAAGTCTCAATGCAGCGCCCGTGATGGCAACGGACCTACGTGCATCTGCCAGCTTGGTTCTATCTGGTCTGGTCGCGGAAGGACAAACCGTAGTTGATCGTATCTATCATATCGATCGTGGCTATGAGTGTATTGAAGAAAAGCTTTCCCAGCTTGGCGCCGAAATACGGCGGATTCCACAGTGAGTCGAGGTAGGTCGTGTTAACGCTCGCGCTCTCTAAAGGACGTATCTACGATGAATCTATCGCACTCTTGGCGAAGATCGGTATAGAGCCGACCGTAGACCCTGATAAAAGCCGCAAGCTCATTCTGCCCTCGAATCGCAAAGGCCTACAGTTCCTTATTATCCGTGCCAGTGACGTACCCACTTACGTCGATTATGGCGCTGCTGATCTAGGTGTGGCTGGTCGTGATGTCCTTGCAGAATATGATGCCAGTGGTCTTTACGAGCCACTAGATTTGGGTATTGCTAAATGTCGATTAATGACCGCAGGTAAGCCAGGTATGAGCTTCCCTAAAGGGAGTCGACCACGCGTTGCCACCAAGTATGTAAAAACAGCGCACCAGTATTTCGCTAGCTTGGGTATTCAGGCTGAAATTATCAAACTGTACGGTTCCATGGAGCTTGCGCCTCTGGTAGGGCTAGCTGACTGCATTGTCGATGTGGTGGATACTGGAAAAACACTGACAGCTAATGGTCTTGAGCCTAAAGACTTGATCATGGAAGTGAGTAGTCGTCTTATTCTGAATAAAGCTGCCATGAAAATGAAGCACGCTGAAGTAAAAGAGTTTATATCAGAGCTTAAATCCGCTTTGACTCAAGATTAGGGAGGATCGTGTATGGCCAGCGTCAAAATCAGGCAGATGGATGCCCGTAGCGCCAGCTTTCAGAAGGATCTGAGCGCGCTGCTCGCCTATGATGAGTCCACCGATCATGAGATCCATCTAAAAGTCTCTAAAATCATCGAAGATGTCCGTTCAAGGGGTGATGAAGCTGTTCTTGAGTTGACTCGTCAGTACGACCGTTTCTCGCCTGAAAATATAGCGGAACTGGAATTATCGAAAGAGCGCATGGCGTCTGCCTGGAAGGCTTTGCCGACTGATATTGCTGCCGCATTACAGGCCGCCGCTGATCGTATCCGCCACTATGCTGAACGGCAAAAGCTTTCCTCTTGGACGTTCGAAGAGCCGGATGGAACGCTGCTCGGTCAGAAAGTAACTCCGCTTGACCGGGTTGGACTCTATGTGCCTGGCGGAAAAGCCTCTTATCCCTCCTCTGTGCTCATGAATGCCATTCCCGCCAAAGTAGCAGGTGTGCCTGAGTTGATCATGGTTGTGCCTACTCCTTTGGGTGAAGTGAACGAGCTGGTCCTCGCTGCTGCTCATATCTCAGGGGTGGATCGCGTCTTTTGTATCGGCGGTGCACAGGCGGTTGCCGCGTTGGCCTACGGCACCGAGTCCATTCCAAGTGTCGATAAGATAGTCGGACCAGGTAATATTTTTGTGGCGACTGCCAAAAAAATGGTGTTCGGTCAGGTTGGGATCGATATGATCGCTGGACCTTCAGAAATCCTCATCATCAGTGATGGCGGGACTGATCCTGATTGGATCGCTATGGATCTTTTTTCACAAGCTGAACATGATGAAAACGCACAGGCTATTCTAATCACCCACGATGCTAGCCATCTTAGGGCTGTGCTGGAAAGCATTGAAAAGCTACTGCCCCAAATGGAGCGAAAGGCTGTTATTAAAGCCTCATTGGAAGGGAGAGGGGCTTTAATTCTGGTTGATGATCTAAATGCTGCCGCTGATTTGGTGAATCGTATTGCTCCAGAGCATTTGGAGGTGTCGGTTGCTGAGCCAGAACCGCTGGTTGAAAAGATTCGGCATGCGGGTGCTATTTTTATGGGGCGATATACCGCAGAACCCTTAGGAGATTATTGTGCGGGACCTAATCATGTTCTGCCTACCTCTGGCACAGCGAGATTTTCTTCACCCCTTGGGGTCTATGATTTTCAAAAACGCTCGAGCCTTATTAATTGTTCACCGCAAGGGGCGGATACGCTCGGTCGTATCGCCTCGATACTTGCTAGAGGTGAAAGTCTCACAGCCCATGCCCGTTCGGCTGAGTTCCGGGTTTCGGATCGAAAAGTATGAGCGATTCATATAAGCCGGCTCAGCGACTTTTAAGGCCTGAAGTGTTGGCGCTCTCGGCCTACCATGTTCAGGATTCAGCCGGCTATATCAAACTGGATGCTATGGAGAATCCCTTCGCTTGGCCAGAGGCGTTGATGACGCCTTGGCTGGAAAAATTGCAGACAGTCAAAACTAATCGTTACCCTGATCCTGCTTGTCTTTCACTTAAGAATAAGTTGCTTCAGGTCAATGCTGTACCAACAAAAGCCGATATGCTTTTGGGTAACGGATCAGATGAATTGATTCAGATCATCCTAATGGCGCTCAAGCCTGGTTCGATTGTGGTTGCGCCTGAACCTACCTTTGTTATGTATCGGCAAATTAGTCAGACACTCGGGCTTGAGTTCAAGGGGATTCCGCTAATCGCCGATGATTTTTCGCTCGACATTGCGGCATTCAAAACACTCTGTGCCCAACAAGACCCCGCTGTTATTTTCTTAGCCTATCCGAATAACCCAACGGGCAACCTGTTCGGTTCTGATGAGATTAAGCAGATTTTGGCCTCAACACAGGCGCTTGTTATTGTTGACGAAGCCTATGCTCCCTATGCGGATGCATCGTTTATGTCACATGTCGGTGAGTTTCCGAATCTTTTAGTGATGAGAACCTTGTCCAAATTGGGTTTAGCTGGATTACGGCTCGGATTTATGGTGGGTCCTAAGGCCTGGATTCACGAGTTCGAGAAAATTCGCTTACCCTACAATATCAATGTGCTTACTCAAGTGACTGCCGAATTTGCGCTCGATCATCAATCTGAGTTTGATGCCCAGGTGGCTTTGATCCTGGAGGCAAGACATTGGCTTCAGGGTCAACTGGCCCAGATTGACGCTATTCATGTCTATCCTACGAAGGCCAATTTCATTTTGATCAAGCTCTTAAGGCACGATGCCAATGCTGTTTTTAACTATCTGAAGTCGGCCGGTATTCTGATCAAGAATATGCATCCAGTTGGTGGTGTTTTATCCCAATGCCTCAGGGTGACCATCGGTACACCTAAGGAAAACCAATCTTTTTTGACGGCATTCTTAGAGGCTATGAATCACGTTGTGGCCCGGTCCGATGTGTAGAGCACAATTCGTCGGCAATTAAAGACCTGAGCATCGACCAGAAAAGAGGGTTTTTCTTGACCGCTCAGGGTTTCTCCCACAAAATTCCCTATTACGGCAAACTTGAAACAGATTGTTTCAAGTTTGAGCCCTCAAGTCCTTCACGCAAGAATGGATGCCGAGAGGAAGACAATACTATTATCGATGGAGAGAGAGTGAATGATGATTGAAGGCGTGGATATCGAAAAACGCCGATTCCTGACCAAAACGGCGACGGTAGTCGGCGCTGTTGGTGCAGGTTTCTTGGCTGTTCCATTCCTATCATCCATGCGACCAAGCGCAAAAGCCGAGGCTATGGGTGCGCCTGTTGAGGTTGATATTGCCAAGCTTGAGCCAGGTCAGCGCGTGGTCGTTTTATGGAGAGGCAAGCCGGTATGGGTGGTCAGAAGAACCACTGAAGCATTGGCTTCTTTAGCTGCTCTCGACAATGAGGTTGCGGATCCTAATTCAGATCAATCACAGCAACCGCAATCCAGTAAAAACGAAGCTAGAGCTATCAAGGCCGAGTATTTTGTAGCCGTTGGTGTCTGTACGCATCTTGGCTGTTCACCCGTTTATCGCCCTGAAGTAGCCCCTGCAGACTTAGGAGTTGACTGGAAGGGTGGGTTTTTCTGTCCCTGTCATGGTTCTAAGTTCGACTTCGCGGGACGTGTTTATAAGGGTGTTCCTGCCCCTGTGAACCTCGATATTCCGCCACACTATTACATTTCCGATACACGGATCATGATCGGGCTCGATGGGGAGAAAGCATAATGAATTCTGGAAAGACAGTAGGCGGAGCAGTCCGCGAGTGGATTGATGAACGTCTTCCGGTTTCAAAATTTCTCGAAGACCAATTACTCAAGTATTACGCACCTAAAAACTTTAATTTCCTCTATTTCTTCGGATCCTTAGCTGTGCTGGTGCTGATTAATCAAATCGTAACCGGCATTGTTTTAGCTATGCATTATAAGCCAGCCGCTGAGCTTGCTTTTGATTCGGTTGAATACATCATGCGTGATGTGAGTTGGGGATGGCTGCTTAGATATCTCCATTCCACCGGAGCCTCGCTGTTTTTTATTGTGATCTACATTCACATGTTTAGGGCGCTTTTCTACGGATCCTTCAAAAAGCCAAGAGAGCTTTTGTGGTTATTCGGTATGGTGATCTTCGTTCTCCTAATGGGCGAAGCCTTTATGGGCTACCTCTTGCCGTGGGGTCAGATGTCCTACTGGGGCGCGCAGGTGATCATCTCACTCTTTGGTGCCATTCCAGTGATCGGGGAGGACCTTGCGGTTTGGATACGTGGTGACTATGTCATCGCTGATGCCACACTGAATCGTTTCTTCGCGCTCCATGTTGTGGCGTTACCCTTGGCCATTTTGGGTTTGGTGGTCTTTCATCTGGCCGCGCTAAGAACCACGGGTTCCAATAATCCGGATGGTATTGAGATCAAGAAAAATCGTAATCTCGTCGGTATTCCGAAGGACGGTATTCCTTTTCATCCCTACTACACGGTCAAAGACCTCTATGTCGCGGGTATTTTCCTGATCATCTTCTCTTATATTGTTTTCTACTCGCCAGAAATGGGCGGCTTGTTCCTGGAGCACCCCAATTTTGATCCGGCGGATCCTATGAAAACGCCTGAGCACATCCAGCCTGTCTGGTACTTCACGCCTTTCTATTCGATCCTAAGAGCTATACCAAGTAAGCTCGGCGGGGTCATCGGTATGGGTGCCTCGATTGTCGTGCTTTTCTTATTACCTTGGTTAGATCGTTGCCCTGTTAAGTCAGTCCGTTACCGCGGTCCTTTATTCAAGATTGCGTTGACCGGTTTTGTGATCAGCTTTTTAGCGCTCGGTGTCCTAGGGACCAAACCCGTTACAGATCTGAATACCTTGTTGGCACGTATCTTCTCAGGGGTATATTTCGCCTTTTTTGTACTGATGCCTATTTTTTCATCCATTGAAATCACTAAACCAGTCCCCGATCGGGTGACAGAGCCTGTTATTCCGCTCTCCAAGCGAGAAGGATTTCAGTGGCGCATGATCGAAGAGGGTCTTAGCGCGCTCCAGCATGCCCCGGCTTATCTCTATATCAAGTCAATCTTGGCCAAGGTGTCAGGTAAAGTGTCCGGAAGCAACTAACGATGAAGAAGCTTATTGCAGCATGGCTGTGCCTGTTTATCTGGGGTTCCACGGTTGCCGCGTCGGAACAGTCTTTGGATCATGTCAGTGTAGACGTCTTTGACGAGCTTTCGGTTATTCGAGGTGCCGCCTATTTTGGAGATTATTGTCTCGGCTGTCATGGACTTAAGCAGATCCGGTACTCCCGTTTGGTCAAGGATCTCAAAGTCAACGAAGCCAAACTTAAGAAAACCATTCTGTTTGGTGATATCAAAATCCATGAATCGATTAAATCATCAATGACGCCTGAGCTTGGCGAAACTGTTTTTGGAGTAGCGCCACCCGATCTTTCCCTCGTGGTGCGATCGCGGGGTTCTGATTGGGTGTTTACGTACCTTAAAAGTTTCTATGTTGATGCTAAGCGGCCCTACGGTGTGAATAACGTGTTATTGCCAAATGTAGCTATGCCAAATGTTCTTTGGGAGCTTCAGGGCTCACAAAGACCGTTGGTTGAATCTGTTCATGGTGAAGATCAAGTTGTTGGCGTTCAGTTGATCGAGAAGGGCTCTTTATCAGAAAGACAATTCGATAGTGCCTTGACTGATATTGTTAATTTTCTGGCCTATGTATCAGAGCCCAGTAAGTTACAGCGCGTTCCATTGGGTAAATACGTCATTGGTTTCTTATTGCTACTGACTTATATTCTTTACAAACTCAAAAAAGAGTACTGGAAGGATATCGATTAGTCATCTGTAGGGCTGTTCCATGGATATTTATTGGGTCTTTGTTTGGCTCTAGGAACGATCCTCAGTCGCACTCTTTGGCTGTTTATCAGTAACTTCACTTAGGTTCGATGGTTTAGTGTCCATGACTCCCTTAAAGCCCTATCTCTTGCGTGCCGTATACGAGTGGATCGTAGACAATGTTCAGACGCCGTATTTATTAGTTGATGCCGAGGCTGAGGGTGTTCAAATTCCTCAAACATTTGTTAAAGATGGCAAGATTATCCTGAATATACGTCCACAGGCAGTTCAAGGACTGGCTCTTGAGGATGATGCCGTTTACTTCAGCGCTCGCTTTGGTGGCAAGCCTATGCAGGTTTATGTGCCGATGAGTGCCGTCCTTGCTCTGTACGCGCTTGAAAATGGTAAAGGGATGGTGTTTGATCAGGAGGAAGATTCTGATGAGCCTCCTTCAACGCCCCCAGAACCCCCCACGCCAGAGCCGCCGCCGAGAAAGCGTCCTGTCCTAACCGTCGTAAAGTAACACGCGACCCATTAAGCTCATTGAGCAAACATTCGGCTTAAGTGCGCTCTCGACTTCGGGCACTTATGGCATTCATCACAGTCTATCGGGTACTGCTTTTGAGTGACTGACTAAATCTGACTTTTCTTTGGAGGACTTATGGTCTGGGATTGTTCTGAATTTAAAAAACCTAGCCCTGAAGAGATAAAAACTTTATTGTCGGAAGAGCAATATCGTGTGACGCAGCATGAAGGCACTGAGCGACCGTTCGATAATCCCTATTGGAATAATCATCGAGAAGGTATCTATGTCGATGTGCTATCAGGAGAACCCCTTTTTGCATCCTGTCACAAATTTGATTCGGGTACCGGTTGGCCGAGTTTTACTCAACCGTTGATGGAGGAGGGCGTGACTCTACACAAGGATCGTTCACTACTGGCTATTCGAACGGAAGTGAGGAGTCGGCATGCTGATTCGCATTTAGGTCATGTGTTTGATGATGGTCCAGCCCCCACTGGGCAAAGGTACTGCATTAATTCCGCCGCTATCCGTTTTGTGTCTAAGGATGAGATGGAGGCCAATGGATATTCAGAATTCTTAACTTTATTTGATTAGGTTTTTACCCGCATACCCTGACTTATCTGATATTGTTTCAAATTAATATGATTTAAAACTATTTCTACAATTAGTGATACGACCATTGAATACACGTTTTATTAAAGGGGTAGGTAAGACTACGCGCAGTATTTTGGCTGAGCACGGTATCTTTTCTGTGGATGAACTCGCTAAGGCGGACATTGATCAGCTACTTAAAATACCTGGGGTGGGTAAATCGAAAGCCAATCGTATGATCAGTGCGGCTAAATACATGGTAGGTGAAATGACGCGCGTAAATGTCGTTTCTTCCGAATCCATACCTGCACATGGTGATCAAGCAGAAAAAGAGATTGATCTCAGTTCTGGGTACTACTATATCAATCAAGAATTAAGTCTGCTTGAATTCAATCGTCGTGTCTTGGAACAAGCTAAAGACGAGAGGACGCCTTTATTGGAGCGTTTGAATTTTCTCTGTATCTCTTGCTCCAACATGGATGAATTCTTCGAGGTGATGGCCGCAGGTCTCATACAGCGCGCTGAGTTGGGTGCTACGCGTGCGCAGGCAGATCACCTGACCCCCCAGGAAACTCTGGCGGCCATTTGTGAGCGTGCTCATGGTTTAGTGCATGAGCAATATCGGATTTTGAATCAAGTCATGTTGCCATTGCTTGAGGCGGAAGACATTCGTTTCCTCCGTCGTAGCCAATGGTCTTCGAGTCAGAGAACTTGGCTCAAGAAATATTTTCAAGAACAATTGCTACCCATTTTGAGTCCTATAGGATTGGACCCAGCGCATCCATTCCCACGGATTCTTAACAAGAGTTTGAATTTCATTATCTCCTTAGCCGGTAAGGATGCGTTTGGTCGTGAAATCGATCTTGCAATTCTTCAGGCCCCGAGGTCCTTGCCACGAATCATTCAATTACCTAAACGTGAAACCCGTAGCGGTGAATACGACTTTGTCTTTCTCTCTTCAATCATTCATGAATTCGTGGGTGAGTTATTTCATGGTGTGAAGGTTAAGGATCTTTATCAGTTTCGTGTGACGCGTAACAGTGAGATGTACCTTGATGAAGAGGAAATTGATGATCTTCTGAGGGCACTAGAAGGTGAGTTGAGTAGTCGTAACTACGGAGATGAGGTCCGTATTGAAGTTGCTGAAAACTGCCCTGACGACATTATTGAGTATCTTTTAGGGCAATTTGGACTGACACAAGAACGGCTTTACAAGGTCAATGGACCTGTTAACTTGAGCCGAGTCAGAGAGGTTTATGACCTGATTGATCGTCCTGATCTTAAGTATGTGCCTTTTACAGCCACTAGCCCTTCTGGACTTGGTGGTGGCTGGAACATATTCGAGACGATTAAGAAGCGTGACATTCTGCTTCATCATCCGTATGAGAGCTTTGCACCAGTGATTGAATTGATTCGACAAGCGGGTGATGACCCTGATGTCGTGGCCATCAAGCAGACTCTCTATCGGACCGGTGCCAATTCGCCCATCGTAGAAGCCTTGCTCCGTGCGGCTAAGGCCGGTAAGGAGGTTACGGTGGTCGTTGAACTCAGAGCCCGTTTTGACGAAAGGGATAATATTTCCCTGGCTACCCGTTTGCAGGAGGCCGGTGTCCAAGTGGTGTACGGAATCGTGGGTTACAAGACTCACGGAAAGATGCTCTTGATACTCAGAAGAGAAGGTAAACACCTTCGTTATTACACGCACTTAGGTACCGGGAATTATCACCCAAAAACTGCGCGTCTCTACACGGACTACGGGTTGCTATCCTCTGATCAGGAGTTGGGTGAAGACGTTAGGAAGGTGTTTGTACAGTTAACCAGTCTTGGAAAGGTTGGCAAGCTCAATAAGCTACTTCAGGCTCCATTCACCTTACATCAAGCGTTGCTTAAAAAGATTGAACGCGAAACCTTACATGCCAAACAAGGGTTGCCCGCCAAAATCATCATTAAGGTGAATGCAGTCGCAGAACCCAAACTCATCCGAGCGCTTTATCGAGCCTCGATGGCCGGCGTGCAGATTAAGTTGATCGTACGCGGGATTTGTTGCCTTCGTCCAGGTCTTGAAGGTATTTCTGAGAATATCGAAGTCAGATCCGTAATCGGTCGCTTCTTAGAGCACAGCCGAGTCTATTTCTTCGAAAATGCCGGTCAACCCGAATATTTTGCAGCGAGTGCTGATTTTCTGCCACGAAACATGTTTAGGCGAGTGGAAGCCTGCTTCCCCATTCTCCAGAAGAAAATGGTCGACCGTTTACGCGATGATTTAACGCTCTATCTTAAAGACAATTCGCAGGCTTGGATCTTGCAAACCGATGGGACGTATGTCAGAACCCACCCCGAAGGTCAATCTATCATAGAAGCTCAGTCGGTACTCCTCGAAAAACTTACCGGCTAGCCCAGTCTGAGCTGACTATTAAGTTTAGGGGTTTTCACGTTACGTGTGATGGGCATGGTGTGTTTCTTGTTGTTAAACGCACAGAGCTTACTCAAAACGGTAATATCCAACCTTTGTACTTACCACTCATATTGATAGGGATTGTAATGCTTGAAGAGTATCGGAAACATGCTGCGGAGCGGAATGATCAAGGACTTGTTCCAAAGCCACTGACCCCTGAGTGGACGGCAGGGTTGGTTGAACTGCTTAAGAGTCCACCGGCCGGCGAGGGCGACTACCTCCTAAATCTTCTCGAAAATCGTATTCCTGCAGGTGTAGACGAAGCAGCTTATATCAAAGCGGCATTTCTCGCTGCGATTGCACAAGGCGAAAGCACTTCCCCCGTTCTCACACCCAAAAAGGCTACTGAGTTATTAGGCACGATGCTCGGTGGCTATAACGTAGCCCCTCTGATCGGCTTATTGGATAACCCAGAACTAGGTGCTACGGCAGCTGAGGGTTTATCAAAAACCTTGCTGGTATTTGATGCTTTCCATGAAGTCAAAGAGAAGGCTGATCAGGGCTCTGCCTATGCCAAAGCAGTTCTTGAATCTTGGGCAGAGGCCAAGTGGTTTACGAACCGTCCAAAAGTGGCTGAGAAAATTACCGTCAGCGTCTTCAAAGTGCCGGGTGAAATCAATACGGATGATCTCTCTCCCGCGCAAGATGCCTGGTCACGGCCTGATATTCCATTACATGCAAAAGCCATGTTCAAGGTGCCTCGTGAGGGTGTTCATAATGCTGAGGCCCAGATCAATGAGCTCAATGCATTAGGATTTCCGGTTGCATTTGTAGGCGATGTTGTTGGAACTGGTTCCTCTCGCAAGTCGGCAACCAATTCAGTCCTGTGGTACATCGGTGACGACATTCCTAATGTTCCTAATAAGCGCGAAGGCGGTGTGTGTATCGGTGCAAAAATTGCCCCGATATTTTTCAACACCATGGAAGATTCCGGCGCATTGCCCATTGAATGTGATGTTTCGAAGTTGTCTACGGGGACGGTCATAGATATATACCCATACGATGGTGTCATACGAGATCATCGCTCAGGTGATGTCCTGGTAGAGTTCTCGCTCAAAAATGACATCATCCTAGATGAAGTCCAGGCCGGTGGACGTATCCCGCTGATTATCGGTCGAGGGCTGACTGATCGTGCTCGTAAGGCTTTGGGGCTCAGTTTTTCGAATGTTTTCAGGCGACCCATACCACAGACCGATAGTGGTAAAGGCTATACACTTGCACAAAAAATGGTGGGTAAGGCTTCAGGTGTTGAAGGCGTAAGGCCTGGCGTTTATTGTGAGCCACATATGACGACGGTAGGGTCTCAAGATACAACAGGTCCTATGACTCGTGATGAATTGAAGGATCTTGCCTGTCTTGGGTTCTCAGCAGACCTCGTGATGCAATCATTCTGTCATACGGCTGCGTACCCGAAACCAGTTGATATCCAAGTTCACCACAGCCTTCCTGATTTCATCATGAATCGGGCCGGTGTTTCGCTGCGTCCGGGCGATGGCATTATCCATTCTTGGCTTAACCGCATGCTGTTACCCGATACGGTCGGTACAGGGGGTGACTCGCACACGCGCTTCCCTATAGGTATTTCATTTCCGGCAGGTTCTGGGCTGGTCGCTTTTGCGGCCGCTACGGGTGTTATGCCCCTTGATATGCCTGAATCGGTTTTGGTTCGTTTTAAGGGATCCATGCAGCCGGGTATAACACTGCGTGATCTTGTTCATGCCATTCCCTACGCAGCATTACAAAAAGGCTTACTGACTGTAGAGAAGAAAGGCAAGAAGAATGTCTTCAATGGCCGAATTCTCGAAATCGAAGGTCTTCCAGATCTCAAAGTTGAGCAGGCTTTCGAGCTCGCGGATGCATCGGCGGAACGTTCTGCGGCTGCTTGTACTGTCCGTCTCAACAAAGAACCCGTTGCCGAGTACTTAACATCGAACATTACGCTACTTAATTGGATGATTTCTGAAGGCTATGGCGATGTGGGCACGCTGACGCGTCGTATTGAAGATATGGAGGCTTGGCTCAAGAATCCCGTCCTACTCGAACCCGATGCGGATGCTGAATATGCTGAGATTATCGAAATTGATCTGAATCAGATCAAAGAACCACTATTGTGCTGCCCAAATGATCCTGATGACGTCAAACCTCTCTCCGAGGTCACTGGGACGAAGATCGACGAAGTCTTTTTAGGGTCTTGTATGACGAACATTGGTCATTTTAGGGCCGCTGGTAAGATTCTAGATCAGGCGGGTAAACAAGTCCCAGGTAGGCTCTGGATCGTTCCACCTACCCGCATGGATCAGATGACTTTGACAGAGGAAGGTTACTACAGCGTCTATGGTAAGGCTGGCGCTAGAACCGAGGTTCCAGGTTGCTCATTGTGTATGGGCAATCAGGCACGAGTAGCGGATGAAGCAACGGTTGTTTCAACTTCCACCCGTAATTTCCCAAATCGAATGGGTGCAGGTTCTAAGGTGTTTCTGGCTTCGGCTGAATTGGCTTCGGTCTGTTCTGTATTGGGACGAATACCAAACTTCGAAGAATATCAGAGTCACATGGCAAAGATTGCCACCCAGTCGGATGAGACTTATCGATACATGAACTTTAACGAGATGCCTGAGTTCGAACCTAAAGCCGCCGCGCGCTTTTAACGACTGGATTAGATTTTGGGGTCATTACTCTGTGACCCCAAATGCTCAATCTCTCACAGAGGTAAAAGGGTTTATACGATGGCTATCTATGGTTATCTGCGTACAGTTAGCTCCTAACTTCAATGCCGTGAGTTGTCCGCCCCAAAGGCAGCCCGTGTCGAGGCAGTAGCTGTTTTCTTCATTCGAGTAGCCCAAGGTTGACCAGTGGCCAAAAAGAATCTTGACGGGTCGAGACAACCGATTCGGTACAGAAAACCATGGCATTAATCCCTCTGGCTGCGATCCAGGTTTCCCTTTTTCAGTAAAATTAAGTTCACCCTCTTGGGTTGAGTAACGCATGCGTGTGAAGCAGTTAGTGATGAATCGTATTCTGTCCCAACCTGTTAAGGATTCATCCCAAAAAGAAGGATGATTACCGTACATATGCCAGAGAAATTCCTTAAAGTTAGTGCCTTGCAGCATGGTTTCTGCTTCGCGAGCGTATTGAATGGCCTCCTCAGCAGACCACTGCCTCGGAAGACCCGCATGAATCAGGTGAAAGCCGTCTTGGACATGCAGAAGAGGGCGATGGCGGAGCCATTCCAGTAGTTCGTCTCGATCCGGTGCCTCAATGACGTCTATAAACGTATCGTGGTGCTTGGTTCTTGATACTCCATGAGCCACAGCGAGTAGATGCAGATCATGATTGCCAAGAACGGTCACTGCGCTGTCGCCAAGATCTCGGATGAAGCGCAGGGTTTCCAGTGATTTGGGGCCGCGGTTAACGAGGTCTCCTGTGAGCCAGATTTGATCCTTGTTTGGATCGAACTGGATCTTATCCAAGAGCTCTTTGAGCTCATCAAAGCAGCCTTGTATGTCACCAATGGCGTAAATGGCCATGAAGTCTAGTGCAGTGTCCTGGGAATCGAAAGCGTAAAGGCTGGGATTTCGGCCTCGAAATGTTCGCCTTCATCCGTCACCATCTGATATTCACCTCTCATGATGCCTACGGGCGTTTCGATCATAGCGGCGCTGGTATATCGAAAGGATTCACCAGGCGCAAGATGCGGCGTTTCACCTACAACGCCTTCACCCCTGACCTCCTGTGTCTTGCCATGCGCATCCGTTATAAGCCAGTGCCGTGAGAGAAGACGGGCCGCTCGATTGCTTAGGTTCGCTATGGTGATTGTGTAGGCAAAGACATATCGACTGGCTTCAGGTGTAGAGTCATCCTCAAGATAGTCGATGGTGGTTGTAATGTGAATCTGGGTATCTTTCATCATAAGGGTGACAAGATTATTTGGTTTTGATCGGTCATTGGGTAGTTTAACCAGAACTTATTATAAAATACGGTTGTTTTTGCTGCGCGGCACAATTCATAGGGAAGAAAACGTTATGCATGTTCATGTGATGGGTATTTGTGGAACCTTCATGGGAGGGTTAGCCATCATGGCGCGTCAGTTGGGTTATGAAGTCACGGGATCAGACCACAATGTCTATCCACCTATGAGTACTCAGCTTGAAGAACATGGTATAGCGCTTATGTCAGGTTATAAGCCTGAAAATCTAAGATCAAAACCGGATCTTGTCGTGGTGGGTAACGCTATATCGAGGGGCAATGCTGAAATGGAGGCTGTCCTAAATCTCGGGCTTCCCTACATCTCAGGTCCTGAATGGCTTTACGATCATGTCCTTAAAGATCAATGGGTATTGGGTGTAGCAGGTACTCATGGGAAGACCACCACCAGTAGCATGTTGTCTTGGATCCTCGAAACGGCTGGCCTTACCCCTGGCTTTCTTATTGGTGGAATCCCTCTGAACTTCGGTGTATCGGCGAGGCTTGGAGGAGGGAGCTTCTTCGTTGTCGAAGCAGATGAGTACGATACGGCTTTTTTCGATAAACGATCCAAGTTTGTTCATTACCGTCCAAAAACAGCCATTCTTAACAATCTTGAGTTTGACCATGCAGATATCTTCCCCGATCTCGCGGCTATTCAACGTCAATTCCATCATTTAGTGAGGACGGTGCCTGGTAATGGGCTGATTATTGCTCCAAAGCAGGATATGGCCATAAGAGAAGTCTTGACGATGGGATGTTGGACACCCGTCGAGTGGGTCGGTGATGGCAAGGAGACTTGTAACCAGTGGGACTATCGCTTGATGACGCCAGATGGTGGTCAATATGAAGTGATGTATCAGGGGCATGTTGTTGGGGTGGTGACTTGGGCCCTCTCAGGACTTCATAACGTCCATAATGGTGTCTCTGCGATCGCTGCTGCGCATCACGCAGGTGTTTCTGCAGCGTGCGCTACCGAAGGCTTATCTTCCTTCCAAAACGTGAAACGTCGTATGGAGGTTCGCGCTGTAGTCGATGGAGTGACGCTCTATGATGATTTTGCCCATCACCCGACAGCCATCACGACAACGCTCGAAGGCCTTAGAGCAAAAGTAGGTAAGGATCGAATTTTTGCAGTACTAGAGCCTCGTTCCAACACCATGCGTATGGGCGTACATGCAAGTCTTCTGGCTGACTCATTGAGGGTGGCTGATCAGGCATTCATCTTTAAACCGAGTGATCTTGGCTGGGATGCTGAAACTGCGTTGAGTGAGGCGTCAAATACCCAGATTTTTACAACGATTGAAGACATCGTTCAACACATTAAGAAAACGGTCTCTTTAGGTGATCATGTGGTCTTTATGAGTAACGGTGGATTTGGTGGTATTCATCTTAAAACGGAGCTGGCCTTGAAGGCCATCAACGAATAGATTGTTTCGTATTTCATTACCTTGCATGAGCGTTCTATGGATCTTCTAAAAATACTCTTGACGATTTCACCTGTTGCAACCGGCATGATGTCGGCCTGGTATTGGTACAGGTCATCCGAGGTTGAATTTAAGTCGACTGAAGGTGAACCTTTTCTAGCGCTTGAGAATAAGGTACGTGAGCAGGGTGTGCTGAATAAGTCAGCTGCAGGATGGGCCGTTGCAACGGCCGTTCTTGAAGCTCTGAGGACGCTTGTTGATTAACCAAGTTTCAAGCAAGAAAAGATCAGTCTTTGAATCAGTTCTAAGCCAAATCGACTGAGTATGTTTCATATCCACTCTTCAATGAGGACTGAAACGACAATGAATTGTAGAAGTGGTTTATTCTTCATGAGTAGACTGTGTTCATTATCTGTTTCGTCAGCAGTTATCGATCTAGGTTGGTATCCAAATGCTTTCTGAGCCTTGAGGCTGCACTTGGACCAATTATGATCGATCCTGCTTCACCAGTGAGCGTAACTTCTGCGCTATTGTTTTTGTTCGAAATAATGGTGCAAATGCATTCTAAATTGATAATGACAGAACGACCTATACGTAAAAAGTTGGGTTGTTGCAAAGACTTCTCGAAATAAGCGAGCGTCCGGCAAATCATCATTTTGGGTTGATTGGTCATGAGGACGTGAGTGAAGTCACCATCTGCTTTAAGTGCCGCTATGTCTTTTGTTGAAACCACTATTGATCGTCCTGGAACTTTGAGCAGGATGGTGTGTTTGTCCGTCGGCTCATGAGTCACTGGAGATAATAGCTTGTGTCTAAGGCGATCCAATGTCTCCGAGAGTCGAATTTTCGAAACAGGTTTTAGCAAATAATCGGCTGCATTCACGCTGAAAGCTTTGACTGCATATTCGGTATGGGCAGTTACAAATACGATGATGGGCGTATCTTCTATGGCATCAAAGATATCGAAACCATTACTGTTTCTGAGCTCGATATCCATGAAGACTACATTGGGACGTGTATCGGTTATTTTGAGCAATGCATCACGAATATTCTCAGCCTCGCCGACTACCAAAACATCCCTCTCAGAAGAGAGCAATCTTTGTAGGGCGGATCTAGCCAGGCGCTCATCATCGACGATCAAGGCTCTGAGCATGGCTCACCTTCTAGAGTTAACGAAGCCACTACACGTTCATCATCTAATTGAGCCAGACTGAACTCATGACGGTTGGGGTAATGCAATGAAAGGCGTTGCCTTAAGTTGTTTAAACCAACCGGTGTTCGATTCTGATCTTGCTTCGACACCTGATTTAGGTGGCCGTTATTGATTATTTCAACTTTGAGTGCAGATCCTAATGTATTTACTTCTATATGAAGATGTAACGTATTTTCGAGATTTCCATGTTTGATCCCATTTTCAACAAGCGGTTGAAGTAGAAAGCCTACAATTGATCGTTTGGATGCATCTGGTGAGACGACAACTGTGCTAATCAATCGGGGACCAAATCGAGCTTCTTGAATCGATAGATAATTGTGTACTTCATCGGCCTCTGTTTGAACTGTAACAATTGTTTCATCAATACTTTTCAGAGAATATCTCAGATAAGCTGTCAGTTTATGTAGAACATCGATAGCGATGCTAGGATTATCTGGTATTTCCTCAATAACCCCATTCAGGACATTAAATAGAAAGTGCGGATTGAGTTGGAGTCTTAGTTTTTGAAACTCGACTTTCAGTCGAGCGGTTTCTGCTCTTGCGGCTCTCTCGAAATGCTTTTGTTTGTTTATTTCTGATCGAATAAAAAAAAAGGT